>Ga0233425_10007602_pt1 | contig 15089 bp, 12 predicted proteins | sample Watercolumn_Towu_2_FD_181712 | JGI IMG/M metagenome (GOLD analysis project Ga0233425, IMG submission 181712) | Freshwater microbial communities from Lake Towuti, South Sulawesi, Indonesia - Watercolumn_Towuti2014_140_MG | ecosystem: Environmental > Aquatic > Freshwater > Lake | place...
GCTCGACCCCCACGGAGATGGCGAAACTGGCGAGGGCGTCGAACTGGTGCTGGTTCAGGCCGGCCGGGGCGCGTTCGTTCAGGGCCTTCACGACCGGCAGCAGGTCGTACTGCAGCAGCAGTTCGGCGTCCTGCTCGCCCACGCTCAGCCCCTCGCGGGCCGAGGCGGTGTGGCCGTAGCCGATGACCCAGCGCCCGTCGTCGCCGCGGACGGCGTGCGGCCGGAAGCCCTCGAAGCTCTTGATGAGGACGACCCCCTCGCGGGAGACCTTCAGACGTGGCGTGGTCGCTTCGGACACTGTTTGACCCAAATCGAGACAGGCGTGCTCGCCCGTTAAGAGAGCCAGCAAGGCCCGGGCCGATCAGATCAACACAAGCGTGGCGAGACCAAGGAAGATCAGGAAGCCGAAGAAGTCCGTCGTCGCCGTCACGAACACTGCCGAGGACACGGCCGGGTCGAACTTCAGCTTCGACAGGGTCAGGGGCGTCAGCACGCCGACGGTGGCCGCGACGATCAGGTTCAGCACCATCGATACGGCGATCACCGCCCCGATCCGCCACTGGCCCGACCAAAGGGCGGCGGCGCTGCCGATCAGCGGCGCCAGAACCAGGCCGTTGGCCAGGCCGACCGCCAGTTCGCGCCGGAAGGTGCGTGGGGCGTTGGAGCTGTTCAGTTCGCGCGTCGCCAGGGCGCGCACGGTCACCGTCAGGGCTTGGGTCCCGGCGTTGCCGCCGATGGCCGAAACGATCGGCATCAGCACCGCCAGCGCCACGATCGCCTCGATCGTCGCGCCGAAGAAGGCGATGACGCTGGCCCCAAGGACGGCGGTGGCCAGGTTGATCGCCAGCCAGGGCACGCGGCCGCGCACGATCTCGGACACCGACGAGCCGCGGTCCTCGTCGCTGACGCCGGCGAGGCGCAGGATGTCCTCGCGGTTCTCTTCCTGGATGATGTTGACGATGTCGTCGACGGTGATCTGACCCACCAGCCGGCCTTCGGCGTCGATGACCGGGGCCGAGATCAGGTGGTATTTCTCGAAGATGTAGGCGACCTCTTCCTGGTCCTGGTCGACGGCGATCTCGTTGACCGGCTCCATGATGTCGGCCAGGGCGATCGACCGGGCGGCGCGCAGCAGGCCGCTGACGGGCACGCTCCCGACCGGCCGGTTCAGCGGATCGACCACATAGATGTCGAAGAACAGCTCGGGCAGGTCGTCGCCCTGCTTGCGGATGTGGTCGATGGTGTCGCCGACGTTCCAGAACGACGGCGCCGCCATGACCTCGCGCTGCATCAGGCGGCCGGCCGAGTCCTCGGCGTAGCGCAGCGAGCTTTCGATCGCGGCCCGGTCGACCTCGGGCATGGCCGCCAGCACCTTCTCGCGCTGGTCGTCCTCCAGGTCCTCGACCACGGCGGCGGCGTCGTCGGAGTCCAGCTCCTGCAGCGCCTCGGCCAGGGTCAGGTGCGGAACGCGCTCCAGCACCTCCTCGCGGATGTTGTCGTCCAGCTCGGGCAGGGTTTCGGCCAGTAGGTCGGCGGGCAGCCACAGGACCACGACGGCGCGGTGCTCGGCCGTCAGAAAGCCCATCAGGTCGGCCACGTCGGCCGGGTGCAGGTCTTCCAGCAGGGAGCGGAGCTTGAGGCCGTCGCCGGCGTCGGAGGCGTCGACGACCTTTTCGACGAAGGCGGCCGTCAGGACGTAGTCCTCGTCGAGGGCGTCGTGGTCGATGTCGTCGGGATCAGGCGTCAGGGGGGCTGTTGCGGTGATCGTCACGCTCGGCCTCCCCTGATTATGTCAGCTCAATTCCAGCCGAGATTCGCCCTGTTGTTTCGATGGTGCGGTCGAGAAGACTCGAACTTCCACTCCGGTTAAGGAACAGCGACCTCAACGCTGCGCGTCTACCAATTCCGCCACGACCGCTCGCATCGGAGCGGGGCTGATAGCGGAGAGATGCGCGGAAGGGAAGGGGGAAGTGAGTGGCGAGTGGCTCGTGGCTAGTGGCTGGTTTTTTGCGCTTTCTCCGAGGGGAGATCGGGACGGGATTTCTGGTTTGCGGCCCAACCTCGCCACTAGCCACCAGCCACTAGCCACTAGCCACTAGCCACTAGCCACCCCCTACGCCGCTCCGGCCATGAAATCGTAAACATCGGCCGCCCGGGTCACGGTGATGGCGATGCGGTCTTCGCGGATCTCGATCTCGCCGCGGGCCACCGGGTGGTTGTTGGCCAGGATCCAGACCTCGTCGGTCTCGGAGGCGTCGAGCGGAATCACCGCCCCGCGACCCATCCGCAGCAGCTGGCTCATGGGCAGGACGGAGCGCCCCAGGACGACCGAGATCTCGACTTCGACGGCTTCGATCTGGCTCATGGGGGACTCGGATACTGACTCTGATGGCGCGGTCTGGACTTGCATGGCGCTCCCGGCCCCCACATTGGGAGCATCATGCTTTCCCAAGCCTTAAGCTCAGCCGCATCGAAACTGCCCCGCGCCGACGGCCGTCCGGTGGAATGGGCCGTGTCCGAAGGGCTCGTCGGCTATGAGGCGGCGGTGGCGGCCATGGAGGCCCGGGCGGCGGCGATCGCGGCGGGCGAGGCGGCCGAACTGGTCTGGCTGCTGGAACATCCGCCGCTGTACACGGCGGGCGTCTCGTCGAAGGACGGCGACCTGCTGGATGCGGGGCGGTTCCCGGTGCACCGGACCGGGCGGGGCGGTCAGTTCACCTATCACGGGCCGGGCCAGCGGGTGGCCTATGTGATGCTCGACCTCAACGCGCGCGGCAGGGACGTGCGCGCCTTCGTGCGCGGTCTGGAGGCGTGGATCATCGGCGCCCTCGGCGAATTCGGCGTTCCCGCCGATGTGCGTGAAGGCCGGGTCGGCGTCTGGGTCGAACGGAAGGGGCCCGGCTGGTCGCGCGAGGACAAGATCGCCGCCATCGGCGTCAAGGTGCGCAAATGGGTCAGCTTCCACGGCGTCAGCCTGAACGTGGAGCCGGACCTGGATCATTTCGGCGGCATCGTGCCGTGCGGCATCGCCGAGCACGGGGTCACCAGCCTGGTCGACCTGGGCGTGCCGGCGACCATGGACGAGGCCGACGCGGCGCTGAAGACCAGCTTCAGGCGGGTGTTCGGGGAGACGACCCCGGCGCAGCCGCCCGTCTGACCGATCCGGCGGACGCCGGTTCGCCCAACGAAAACGCCCCGCCGGCGCAGGCCGGCGGGGCGATCCGATGGCTCTCTTCCGCGATCAGTCGCCGCGGCGGGCGCCGGCCGACGCCCCGGCGTTCACGCCGGCGCTGACGGAGGCGCCGCTGTTTCGGTTCGCCGAGGCCGAAGCCGAAGCTCCAGCCGAGCCGTTGGCGTCGACGCGGCGGCGGCGGTTCTGGCGGGACTGGTCGGCCGGCTCGCGGTCCGCCCGCGCGGATCCGTCGGCCGAACCCGATGCGTCGCCGGCGATCGAGCCTCCGCCCGCCGAGGCCGCGCCGTTCAGCACGCCCGTCAGCGACCCGGAGGCGGAACCGGCGGCGCCCTGAACCGCACCCCGGCCGGAACCCCAGGCGTTCGCGGCGGCCGAGCCGGCCGTTCCGCGCGCCTCGTCCGCCGTGGCGGCGGCGCGATTGCGGGCGGCGGCGGCGCGGCGTTCGGCCCGCTCGCGCAGGCGGTCGGTGCGGCTGGTGGTCTCGCCCAGACGGTCGCGGACAAGGGAGCCATCCACCGACCCGGCGAGGCCGCCGGTCAGGTTGCCCCCGGCCTGCCCCCCGAGCCCGCCGACCTGGCCGCCGAGGCCGCCCCCCAATCCGCCGGAACCGCCCAGGACCTGGGCGTTGGCGGCGCCGGCCAGCGCCATGCTGAGGGCCGCCGTGGTCACGAGCATAAGGGTCTTGCGCATGTGAGCTTCTCCTGGAGTTGAGCGGGCGGGAAGCCGCCCTCGCAGGGTCCAACGACCGGCCTCCGTGGATTCATCCCGCCCCGACGCCGTCAGGAGAAAATCGGGCGGGAAATCAGCGCGAAAGCCGGCCTCTGGCCCCGACAGCGGCCGGATCGACCCGCAGGTCGGCGGCGACGAGGCCGCGGCCGTAGACCGGGTCCGGTCCGCGAGCCCCCATGTCCCGCGCCCCGGCGGCGAGGGCCTGGACCGCGTCGCCTCGACCCTGCCGGCGCGCCAGCAGCCCGGCCACGAGCGGGGCGGCGAAAGAGGCCCCGCGAACGGACACATAGCCTTGGCCCGGACCGGCGGCGGCCATGTCCGCGCCGGGGGCGGCGAAATCGACCTGTGGACCGCGCCCCGCTTCCGGCAGCGCCCGGCCGCGCGCGTTGACGGCGGTCACCCCGACCACGTCCGGATAGCTGGCGGGATAGAGAGGCGGGGCGGCGGGGCCGTCATTGCCGACCGCCGCGACGATCAGCACGCCGCGTCCGGACGCCCGGCGGACCGCGGCCTCGACGAGGGCGTTGCGGGGCCCGACCAGGCTGATGTTGACCACCGGCACCTCGTTCCGGACCATCCAGGCCAGGGCCTCGGCGACGCCGGTCGAGGACCCGCCCGCAGGGGATCCGCCGTAGACGTCGGCGGCGAACAGGACGGCCCCGGGCGCTGCGCCGGAGAAGGCGCCGGACCGCCCGGCCAGCAGGGAGGCCACGGCCGTGCCATGGGCGCCGGACCGGAGTTCGCCTGAGAAGCCGCGCTGGCGGATCGTGGCGCCGGCGAGGGCGGGGTGGCCGGCGTCCACCCCCGTATCGATCAGCCCGACCCGCGCGCCGGCCGTCTGCGCCGGAGCGGGCGGCGCGCCGCCCGCTCCGGCGTCCGGCGCGTCCGCAACCTCGCCCGCCAGTATCCCGGCCGGAGCGTGGACGTGGTTGAACTCATAGGAGCCTTCAGGATCAAGGGCGCGCAGGCGTTCGACGGCCCGGCGCAGCGACAGGGCGCGCGGCGGGGCCAGCACCACGACGGCGAGGTCGAGGTCATCGAGCCGTTCCTCGCGGATGACGGTGAAGCCTGCGTCCAGCGCCATGCGCCGGCCGGCGGGGGAGGGATCGATCGCCACGATTTCCGCCCGCACCGCCGGCCAGCCGTCCGGGTCGGCCTCCAGCGCGCCGTCCGAGCGCGCGATCAGGTCGCGCAGCCGCGACGGGGCCTGCAGCGCTCCGTCGACGCGGCCGAGCAGCTCGTCCTGGAGCCGGCCGGCGTCGACCGGCAGGCGGTCCGGCAGGGCGCGCGGCAGGCTCGGGACGCCGCCGGGCAGGCCGAGCTGCGCCCACGCCGGGGCCGCGGCGGCCATGGCCAGTCCCGCAAGGGCGGTCGCCAGAAGAATGCGTATCGACACGGGCGGCTCCGTTCGGACAATTCATCAAAGGCCATTGGCCCGGGCCCGACAATGGATGAAACGTCGGGGGCGGGGCGTTTCATCCCCATGACCGGAGTGTGCGATTGGACGGGTTTCAGACGGAGCTGGTGGCGCTTCTGCCAAGGCTGCGTCGTTTCGCGCGCGCCGTCTGCCGCTCCGACGCCGACGCCCAGGACCTTGTTCAGGCGACGGTGGAGCGGGCCCTGGCCAAACGGGGCGGCTACCGTCCCGGGACGCGGCTGGACAGCTGGGCCTTCACGATCATGAGACGGATCCACATCGATGAGGGACGGTCGAGGACGCGGTGGGGCCGTGTGGTCTCGCCGGAGGACGCCATGACGCCCCATGTGGCGGACGCCGGACAGGCGGACGAGGGTCTGCGCGCCGACGCCCTGGCCGTGCGCGAGGCGATCCACAGACTGCCGGACGATCAGAGGCTGGCCGTGGCCCTGGTGCTGATCGACGGTCTTTCCTACGCCGAGGCGGCCCAGGTCCTGGGCGTGCCCGCGGGCACCCTGACCAGCCGGCTGGTGCGCGGCCGCCAGACCCTGATCCAGACCCTGACCGAACAGGGAGTGAGCGCATGACCGACCTCTACGACGACGAAATCCTGATGCGGCGGGTGGACGGCGAGCTGGGCCCGGAGGCCGGGGCGGCGATCGACGCGGCCGCCGCCGGCGATCCGGCGCTGGCGCGGCGGCTGGAACGGCTGCGCGGCCTGCGGACGCTGGCCCGGGAGGCCTTCCCGGCGGCGCCGGACGCCCGGGACGCCGACCTGACGCGCCTTATCCTGAGCGGCGCGACCCGGAGCGAGCCCTGGACGGCCCGGCTGGCGGGCGGCCTGCGCGAAGCGTTCGCGCCGCGTCACGCGCCCGTCTGGGCGGGGGCGGCGGCCGCCTGTTTCGTGCTGGGCCTGGCCGTGGGCTGGCTGGGTCAGGACCGGACGCCAGAGGGTTTCGCTGTCGCATCCGACGGCGCCATCGCCGACGCGGCGCTGGTGCGGGTGCTGGATCGGGGTCTGGCGGCGGACGGGGCGGACGGCGAGGGACGGGCCGTGGGCCTGACCTTCCGCGACGCCGACGGGCGCTGGTGCCGCACCTTCCGGGCGGGCGACGCCGGGGTGGCCGGCCTCGCCTGCCGCACGGACGGCGACTGGCGCATGCAGGCGCTCGCGCCGTTCCAGGCGTCGGGCGCCGAGGTTCGCACGGCGGGCGCTGACACGCCGGCGGCGGTGCTGGCCGCGGTCGACGCCCTGATCGCCGGCGAGACGCTGGACGCCGCGGCCGAGGCGCGGGCGCGGGACGCCGGCTGGCGCTGACGCGGGCGGGATGAAACAGGCGGGGCCGTTCGTTGGACCCCGCATGGACGAGGAAACCCTGCGCAGCCGCGTCGACTCCTGGCGCCGCCGCGCCGCCGCCGCGCTGGACGCCCGCGAGCGCGAGGCCAGCGCCGAACTGGCCGAACACTATGAGGCCCTGCTGGCCTATGTGCTCGAAACCCGGGGGACCCCCGCCGATCAGGGTCGGACGGGCTAATCCTCCGCCAGCACGATGACCCGATCCTCGGGCTCATACGACAGCCGCTCCGACTTCGGCGGATTGACCACCACCCCGCCCATGTTGCGGTTGTCGGCGGCGTCGTCCGGGCGGCGGCGGCGGTAGCCGATGGCGGTTTCGCCGCGCCGGCGGGCGGCCTCGGCGATGGTGTAGAAGCTGACGGGCTGGTCCAGGTCGACGTAGTCGCCGACCGGCCGCATGTAGATTTCCGAGCCGTCCTCATCCAGCAGGTCGTCGAAGATGGCGGACAGGTATTCGTTCTCGGACGCCTGGGCCAGCATCAGGCTGACCAGCCGGTTGGACACCACGAAGTCGTCGGCCCGGGTGACCTCGGCCAGCTCCCGGTTGCGGATGTCGATCATCTCCGAGACGACGCTGATGTGCTCGCCGAGCCGTTCGGACAGTTTGCGCAGGTGCAGCAGGGTGATCAGCGTCCGGGTGTCGGCCGACTGGGCCTCCATGTGGTCTGAATAGCCCAGCACCATGATGCTGTCGTAGGTCAGCGGCTCCAGCGCCTCCAGCGAGGCGGCGTGGCTGGTGTCGATGATCCGGGCCTCGATCTTCAGGTTCTTCGAGGCGAGGGGCAGGGCGCGCATTTCGTCGGCCAGACCGGGCACGTCGCCGGCGACGGTCAGGACCGAACCCGCCTTCACATAGCGCGACAGCTCGTGGGCGATCATCGGGCCGCGCCGGTTCCAGCCGATGATCAGCACCCGCTCGGCGACGCGTTTGACCGCCACAGGCCTGCGGATGACGGCCGGATCGACGGCGTCGTCGACCATGGGGGTCAGGCGGATGGCGGCGTCGTCCTCGGCGATGATGATGGCGCGGCTGCCGGCGGTGATGACCTCGTCCATCGGCGGATTCATCCGGACCCGGCCGTCCAGGTAGCGCAGGCCGATCAGGGCCGAGTCCTCATAGCCCATGACGGCGTCGCCATATGTGACGCCGACCAGCTCCTCCAGCTCGGTGGTGTAGATTTCGCAGCCGTCGAAATCGAGCAGCTCCGAATAGACGGCCGACAGGCCCGCCTGACGGCTGGACTGGACCACGATGCGCGAGATCAGGTCGTCGGCGAGAACCAGCTGGACCTCGTCGCCGCCGACGATGCGGGCCACCTCGGCGTTGCCGGCGCTGCGCAATTCGGCGGCGATGCGGTAGCGCTCGACCCGGCGCTGGGGGTCGTTGGTCAGGGCGAGGACCGTCTTGATCACCTGGCTGTCGGGGTCGGCCGCGCCCTCGGGCGAGACGACGATGATCGAGCGGCAGGTCTGGGCGTTGACCAGGCTGAGGTCGAACAGGTCCGTCGGGTCGCCGTTGCGGCAGATGATGCGGGTGTTGCCGAGGTCCGGAACCTTGTCGGCGATCTCGTCCTCCATCTCGACCTTGTCCTTGTCGGCCATGATGACGATGCGCGGGTTCCTGCGGCTGGCGTTGGCGATGACCAATTCGGACAGGATGTCGAAGATCGACGGCGACCAGTTCAGGATCACGGTGTGGTCGGTCTCCAGGACGCGCGAGCGGCCCTTGCGCAGCCCTTCCAGCGCCGAGTCCAGCCCGGCCGAGATGATCGAGATCAGGGCCGAGAAGACCAGGATGCCCATCAGGGTCACGACCAGGGTGACGAAGCGGAAGACCCAGCCGGAGTCCCCGCCCATGGTTCCGGCGTCCATGGTCCGCATCAGCGACTGCCAGGCCGCCTCGCCGAAGTCGAAACCGCCGTCGGGACCGATGCGGGTCAGGGCCAGCACCGTCGCCGCCAGCGCGATCGTGACGACCGACACCAGCGCCAGCCATCCGGCCAGCGCCACCGGTCCCGCCGCCATGCTCTTGTCGAAGGCGTAGCGCAGGCGTTCGCCCGCGGTCACGTCGCCCGCGTGGCCCCTGGTGGTCGAGACCTTGGCTGCGCCCGGTTTCGGCGCGGCGCGCGCGGCCCTGGCGCGGATAAGCGAGCCCATGAATATTGTCCCCCGCGCGCCGTGATCGGCGCGCCCGTGATTCCGCCGCCCCCCACGAACGGCGATCGCACCGGCGGCTGCAGCCGCGCTTTTCGGGACGAACCTCCCTTCCTACGACGGAACGGCGGCCGCGGATAGTACAATCATGACGTGTATTGGCGAGGCGGGAGGGCCGTCTTAACCTTCGCCGTGCAGAATCAGCCACGCCGCCGTTCCGTGAGGATTATCGCTTGATGCCCGCCCAGCCGTCCCGCCCCGAACCGGACGCCGACGCGCTGGCGATCAGCACCTTCTTCGACGTGTCGCTGGACCTTCTGGTCATTCGCGAGCTGGACGGGCGGGTCGTCCGGGCCAGCCCGTCTTGGGAGACCGTCCTCGGCTGGAGGCCTGACGAGCTGGAGGGCCTGCCGCTGCTGCGCCTGCTCCATCCCGACGACCAGATCGCCACCATGGACGCCGTCATCGAGGTCGAGAACCGCGGACCCAGGGATCCGATGGTCGATTTCAAGAACCGCTTTCGCCACAAGGACGGCGGCTACCGCACCATCGAATGGCGCGCCCGGCGGGTCGGCGACCGCGTCTATGGCGTGGCCCGCGACGTCACCGACCGCGTCGCCGCCGAGCGCGAACTGATCGAGGCCAAGGCCGCGGCCGAGGTCGCCAACCAGGCCAAGACCGACTTCCTGGCCAATATGAGCCACGAGATCCGCACGCCCCTGAACGGCGTCATCGGCCTGATCGGCGCCCTGGGGCAAGGCGACCTGACCCCGGACCAGCGCGAGCTGGTCGGGCTGATCGAACAGTCGGGCGTGACCCTGGAGCGGCTGGTGTCCGACATCCTCGACGTCGCCAAGATCGAGGCCGGCCATCTCGACTTCGCCATCGGCGACATGGATCTGGAGCGCGAGCTGGACGGCGTCATCGAGACCGCCCGCATCAAGGCCGAGGCCAAGGGTCTGGCGTTCCATGTCGAGCGCGGCCCCGGCGCGCGCGGCGACTTCCTCGGCGACGCCACCCGCATCCGCCAGGTGCTGTCCAACCTGCTCTCCAACGCGGTCAAATTCACGCCCGAGGGCCAGGTCTCGGTCTCCATCGAGGTCGCCGACGACACGCCCGACCCCGGCGTCGCCCAGCTGCGCCTGACCGTGCGCGACACCGGCGTGGGCTTCGACGCCGCCGCCGGCGAGGCCCTGTTCCAGCGCTTCAGCCAGGCCGACAGCACCATCACCCGCCGCTTCGGCGGCACCGGCCTGGGCCTGTCCATCTGCCGCTCGCTGGTCGAGATCATGAGCGGCGAGATCACGGCCGAGTCCGCCCCGGGCGAGGGCAGCTGTTTCACCGTCGCCATCCCCCTGTCGCGCACCCGCTCGGTCGCCGCCCACGACGCGGCCAACGACGCCGCCCGCGCCCGCGCCGCCGACCTGGGCCCGGTCGCGATCGGCCCCGCGCCCTGGATCGGCGACGCCGCCCTGCGCGTGCTGCTGGCCGAGGATCACCCGGTCAACCAGCGCGTCGTCCAGGCCATACTGTCCGGAAGCGGCATGCAGGTGACCACCGTCGGCGACGGCGCCCAGGCGGTCGCGGCCTTCGCCGCCGACGCCTTCGACCTGATCCTGATGGACATGCAGATGCCGGTCATGGACGGCCTGACCGCCACCCGCGCCATCCGCGAGCTGGAGCAGTCGCAGGGCCGCGCCCGCACCCCCCTGATCATGCTCAGCGCCAACGCCATGGCGAAGCATGTCCAGGACGCCGCCGACGCCGGGGCCGACGCCCATCTGGCCAAGCCGATCACCCCCGGCGCCCTGATGCAGGCCATCGAGGCGAGCGTTCCGCAGCCGGTTCAGGCGATGGCTGCGGCGGGCTAGAAGCGCCCCGCACCCTGCTGGCGATCGGCCGCCAGCCATACAAACTGTCGGGGCCAACCCCCTGATCCGCCACGCCTTCCCGCGCCGACCAGCGTCATCTGCGCGCCTGAGGTAGGCCCCGCCGGATAATGCCGGCATGGAAAAGAGCAAACTCACCAACGATGAATGGCTGGCCTTGTTCGCCGACGAACTGGCCGGAGCCACGCGCAAGGAACTCTCCGTCAAATACGGAGTCCACACGGGGACCATCAACCGCAAGGCCTCGCTGACCGGCCGGCTGAAACGCCAGACCGGCGCGCCCGATCAGCGCCGCAAGCCGCCCGGCGGCTGGCCGCTCGACCGCGTCATTCCGCAGAGCCCGGTCGGCATGACCACCCGCCTCTGGAACCGGGCCCTCGACCGCTTTCTGGCCGGCGAACCGGCCGGAGAGGTCGCCGCCGACTTTGGCGCGACCGAGGGCGCCCTGCGCTCACGCGCCCATGACGAGGGCCGTCAGAAGAAGGACGTCCCCGGCGCCGTCTATCTGCCGACAGGCCCCAAGCCGATCACGCTCGAGAACCTGCCCGACGACCGCGTCCGTCTGAAGCACCGCGACCGCGCCTTCGTCCTCGACCGCAACAACCCGGGGGCCGCCGTCGAAGCCCTGCTCGAACGGGCCGAGGCCTCGGCCGTCGCCGGCCATCGCGAGGCCTGCGCCGCCGACCTGCGCATGGCGGACCTGGTCAGGCGCATCCTGATCGATTCCGCCCGCGGACGCTCCCGCCTCGCGGAGCCCGGGGATCTGGCCACCGACTACGACAGCCCGGGAGACGCCCTCATCCTCCGCACCGCCCAGCGTCCGCCCGGTCTCTTCCCCGACGGCCGCGACTGGTCCACCTGGCTGTTCCTCGGCGGACGCGGCGCCGGCAAGACCCTGGCCGGGGCCAGCTGGCTGGCCGATCAGGCCGAGATGCTGGGCGAGGGCGGCCGCCTCGCCCTCGTCGGCCCGACCCTGCACGACGTGCGCGAGGTGATGATCGAGGGGCCGTCCGGCGTCCGCTCCCTGCCGCGCTGGACCCGGGCCACGCGCCCGTCGTTCGAGCCCTCGCGCCGCCGGCTCGTCTTCGCCAACGGCTGCATCGCCCACGCCTTCTCGGCCGAGGACCCCGACAGCCTGCGCGGCCCCCAGTTCAGCGCCGCCTGGGCCGACGAATTCTGCGCCTGGCCCGCCGTCGGCGCGCGCGGGGCGGGCGAGACCCTGGCCCTGCTGCGCATGGGCCTGCGCCTGCCGCTTCGCCCCTCCACCCCTTCGGGGTCCCCCTTCCCGCGGAGCGGGGAGGAGACGGCGGACGCTTCCGTCTCCTCCCCATGCAATGGGGAGGGGGACCGCGAAGCGGTGGAGGGGCCGCCGGTGACAAACTCGAGCGCCCCGAAACTCGTCGTGACCACCACCCCGCGCCCGACCCGCGCCCTGATCTCCCTGCGCGACGAGCCCTCCTGCGCCCTGACCCACGCCGGCACGGCCGACAACGCCGGCCATCTGTCGGCCGGCTTCCTCGACGGCCTTCGCGCCCTCTACGGCGGCACCCGCCGCGAGGCCCAGGAGATCGAGGGCCGCATCGTCGACCTCGACGGCGCCCTGTTCACGGCCGAGATGATGATGGCGGCGCGTTCTCCCTCCCCCGCCGGGGGAGGGGGGTCGCGAAGCGACCGGGTGGGAACGGCCGCCGGGCCGGACACCGGACCTTCGTCGCCCGGCCGTCCCCACCCCGACGCCGCCGGCTGCGCCGACGTCGCCGACCCTCCCCCGGCGGGGGAGGGAGAGGCCCCGCCCGCCCTCGACCGCGTCATCGTCGCCCTCGACCCCACGACCACAACCACCGGCGACGCCTGCGGCATCGTCGTGGCCGGTTCCCGCCGCCGCCCCGACGGGGTGCGCGAGGCGGTGATCCTCGCCGACCGCTCGGCCCGCGGCCTCAGCCCCGGCCAGTGGGCCCGCCGCGCCGTCCGCGCGGCGGAAGAGTTCGGCGCGACCGCCATGGTGGCCGAGGTCAACCAGGGCGGCGACATGGTCGCGGCGGTGCTGAAGACCGCCGGCTGCGCGCTGAAGGTCCGGGAGGTCCGCGCCACGCGCGGCAAGCGCGTCCGCGCCGAACCCGTCGCCGCCCTCTACGAACAGGGCCGCGTCCGCCACGCCCCGGCCGACGGCGTCCCGCTGTCGGCGCTGGAGGAGGAGCTGATGGCCTTCGGCGGCGAGATGGAGGGGGCGGGCTCGCTCGACCGGGCGGATGCGCTGGTGTGGGCGGTGACGGATCTGCTGATCGATGCGCGGGAGGGGAAGGGGCCGAGGATCAGGTGGTTGTGACCACAGTATTGCACCGCTCACCGGATGGGGTACGGAGCTGGCATGGTCATCAAGCCCCCTCCAGTCCGAGTCTTCCTCGATACGAGCACCATCAGGGCTGGGATCAAATCGGCGGCCTACAAAAGCCTCCTCGACCTAGCTTCCGAGAACCTAGTGGAGCTTTCGATATCGGAGGTCGCCTACGATGAACTCCGCACGCAGTGGCGGGAAGCGCGCCAATCGGATCTGGAAAAGGCCAAGGCGGGTTTGAATGGTCTTGCCAAGGCCGCATACCTAGCCGGAACGCACACAAAAACCTTCCAAGACCTGCGAGATGCGCTTTCCGCCTCTGCCGACTTGGAAGCTTGGTCACATGAAATCATGGCTGATCGGCTGGGCACGAACCTATACAACCGAGTTCCGATTGATCCGCTTGATTCCTCGACCGTTCTCCAAGGATATTTTCGTGGAGATCCGCCTTTCAAGACCGTGAAGAGCCGGGAGGATTTTCCTGACGCTTTCATCGCGCAGGCTGCACTTCGGGACGCAGCCGGCGCGCCTCACGGCTTCTTTGCGATTGTTGCGGACAAGGCACTTCGATCCGCTCTTGTCGCCGGGCACCTGAACGCCTTCGCTGATCTGGATGAGCTGTTCGCACGCGATGAGCTTCAGGAGCGTATGTCACATCTGAGTGACGCGGCGGCTTGGGTGAAGCTGGAATCCAAACTTGACGGTGAAGCGCTTGCTGATGAGTTGAAGGAGTGGATTTCAGATAACCGCGCCGCTCTTGTAGAGGGCGTTCGTCCTCGTCTTCAGGGATTTGGACTTACAGAAACATACCATCTGGATATATCCTTCGTCGAAAATATTATTGATGGTCCAGATCTGGGTGAGATAGAAGGTTACGGAGCAGGTTGGCTATCCATACCAGCAGAAGTCATCCTTGAGGTGTCTTTTGATTTCATGGTGTACCGTTCGGACGCCTTCGATTTACCGAGCTGGATAGACGTCGACACCGGAGATTTTGAAGAGGATCATTACTTCCATGCCTACGGAACAGTTCCTCTAAGAATAAATACTGATCTGACTGTTAAGTTGGATTTGTCTCATGATCTTGACCCGGAGTATGGCTTGATCAAGTCTGTAGACGTTGCCAATCCCGAGGGAGAGCTAGAACTTTAGATCGTCTAGGAGACGATTCTGGCTCGTTGGCGTGAGAGCAATGACGGGGTCGGAGCTGCCTCCTGGTCTGCCCGCCGTCCCTCCTCCTGAAAAGCTCCTCCACCCGCGTCTCCCCCTCGCGCCCTCCCTGATCCGCCCCATGCCCGTCTTCCACCACCTCCTCGCCAACAACCTGATCGCCAACATCACCAATTTCACGGTCTGGTTCGCCGTGACCTTCTGGGTCTTCCTCGAGACGCGGTCGGTGTTCGCCACCGGGATGATCGCGGGCCTGTATCTGGTGCTGACGGCGTCGCTGGCGATCTGGTTCGGCAGTCTGGTCGACCATAACCGCAAGAAGCGGGTGATGCTGGGGTCCAGCCTCGTGTCGCTGGCGCTCTACGCCGCCGCCCTGGCCGTGCATCAGGCGGCGCCCGAGGGGGCGTTGCACCAGGTCTCCAGCCCGTGGCTGTGGGGCTTCATCCTCGTGGTCATGTCGGGGGTCATCGCCGGCAATATCCGCTCCATCGCCCTGCCGACCCTGGTCACGGCCCTGATCCCCGAGGACCGGCGCGACAGGGCCAACGGCCTGGTCGGCATGGTCACCGGCGTCGGCTTTCTGACCACCTCGGTGATCAGCGGCCTGCTGGTCGCCTGGGGCGGGATGGAGGGGACCCTGGTCTTCGCCCTCGCCCTGACCGTTCCGGTCTTCCTGCATCTGCGCTTCACGCCGGTGGACGAGCCCGATCCCGAGGCGCTGCGGGCGGCGGCGGGCGATCACGGGCGCGGGCGGGTGGACATCCGGGGGACGATGAAGGTCGTGGGCGCCGTGCCCGGCCTGTTCGCCCTGATCCTGTTCGCCACCTTCAACAACTTCCTCGGCG
>Ga0233425_10007603_pt1 | contig 15086 bp, 15 predicted proteins | sample Watercolumn_Towu_2_FD_181712 | JGI IMG/M metagenome (GOLD analysis project Ga0233425, IMG submission 181712) | Freshwater microbial communities from Lake Towuti, South Sulawesi, Indonesia - Watercolumn_Towuti2014_140_MG | ecosystem: Environmental > Aquatic > Freshwater > Lake | place...
AGCAAAACAGCGCACAAGTTGCCTGAATTTAGCCTCTGTGATTTTAGAGCGACTGTAGTATCTATTTTTATTAACCATTTCAGGAAGTTATCACACTTTAACAAGTGCTTTGCTTCCTAAGACCCTCTTTAATTATCTTCACTCAAGCTCGCCAGCAAGTCCGCCTGATGTTCTGCCGATAATGCACCAATCAGTTCGTCCATATCGCCTTCGGTAATCGCATCGATTTTGTACAGCGTGAGGTTGATGCGGTGGTCAGTGATGCGGCCTTGCGGGTAGTTGTAGGTGCGGATACGCTCAGACCGGTCGCCGGAACCAATCAGGGAGCGGCGTTCCGAGGCGATCTTGTTTTGTTGCTCGTCCACCTGCTTGGCCTTGATACGTGCGGCCAGCACCTGCATCGCCTGCGCCTTGTTGCTGTGCTGGCTGCGGCCATCCTGACATTCCACAACGATACCGGTGGGGAAGTGCGTGATGCGCACGGCGGAATCGGTTTTGTTGATGTGCTGGCCTCCAGCCCCACTCGCTCTAAAAGTATCAATGCGGATGTCCGCCGGGTTAATTTCTACGTCGCCCACTTCATCCACCTCCGGCAGCACAGCCACGGTGCAGGCGCTGGTGTGGATGCGGCCTTGCGTTTCGGTATCCGGTACGCGTTGCACGCGGTGGCCGCCACTTTCGAACTTGAGCTTGGAATAAGCGCCCTGGCCGATGATTTTAGCGATAATTTCTTTGTAGCCGCCTACTTCGCCTTCGTTGGCGCTCACCACTTCCACCTTCCAGCCTTGGCGCTCGGCATAACGCGAATACATGCGGAACAAATCGCCCGCAAACAGGCCGGATTCATCGCCGCCGGTGCCGGCGCGAATCTCCAGAAAAATGTTCTTTTCGTCGTTCGGGTCTTTGGGCAGCAGCAGTTTTTGCAGCTCGGCCTCGATGGTTCCCAGCCGGGCTTTGCCTGCGGAAATCTCTTCCTGCGCAAATTCCTTCATCTCCGGGTCACTTAGCAGTTCGTGCGCGGTCTTCAAATCCGCCTCGGCCTGCTCGAAAGCGCGATATTGCTCCACGATGGGCGTGATCTCGGCGTGCTCACGGGTGAGTTTGCGGTAATTGTCCATGTCGTCGGTGATGCCTTCGCTCGAAAGCAGGCGGTTCACTTCGTCCAGACGCTCGCCCAGATTGGCGAGCTTGGTAAGCATGCTTGGTTTCATCTAGTTCTTGATCTGGTAAAGGTTGCGGATAAGTTGCTCAAGGCGCATGTGTTCGTCGCCGTGAGACTGGTTGAGTGCGTGATTGGGGGCGTGCAGGAATTTGTTGGTGAGCGCGTTACTGAACAGCTCTAGCACCTTTTCCGGCGTCTCGCCCTTTTGCAGTTGTTTTAGCGCTTTGTCCAGCTCGGCCTGGCGCATGGTTTCGGCCTGGTCGCGTAAGGCTTTGATGGTGGGTACGGCATCGCGTTTTTTCAGCCAGTGCATAAAGCTTGCCACGCGTTCGGCCACGATCTGCTCGGCGTTCACGGCAGCTTCCTGCCGGTTGCCGATGCCATCTGCAACCACTTGCGCCAGGTCATCCACGGTGTACAGGAACGCATCGTCCAGTTGGGCGACTTCCGGCTCGATGTCACGCGGCACGGCCAGATCCACCATGAACATTGGGCGGTGTTTTCTTGCCTTGACAGCGCGTTCCACCATGCCCAAGCCCACAATCGGCAGCTGGCTGGCGGTGCTGGTGATGACGATGTCGAACTCGGCAAGGCGATTCGGTAAGTCATGCAACAAAATCGCCTCGCTTTTCACGCCGAGCATATCCATTTTTTCGGCCAAATCCTGACCGCGCTCCAGCGTGCGGTTGGCGACGGTGATGCTTTTGGGTTTTTGTGCGGCAAAATGGTCGGCGCACAGCTCTATCATTTCGCCCGCGCCAATGAACAGTACGTGCTGTTCGCGAATATCGCCGAAGATGCGCTGCGCCAGCTTAACCGCCGCCGCCGCCATGGAGATGCTGCTGGCACCAATATCGGTGTTGGTGCGCACTTCTTTGGCCACCTCGAAAGTGCGCTGGAACAGTTTATGCAAATGTGTGCCGAGCGTGCCGGCTTCCTGCGCGATTTTGACCGATTGCTTGAACTGGCCCAGAATCTGCGGCTCACCCAGCACCATGCTATCCAGCCCGCACGCGACGCGGAACGCGTGCCTGACGGCTTCCTCATTGCTCAGCGTATAGGTGTAAGGCTGTATCTTGTCCGGCGCCAGCTTATGGTAGTCCGCCAGCCAGGTTAAAATCGGTTCGGCTTGCGTGGATTGCACATAAATCTCGGTGCGGTTGCAGGTGGAGAGAATCGCGGCTTCAGCGGCGCTTTTCGCGGTCAGGTCGTTCAGGGCATGGCGCAGCGTTTCGTTATTGAACGCGACATGCTCCCGGATTGAAATTGGCGCGGTGGTATGGTTGACGCCGATGGTAAATAATTGCATAGGCGTAATTTTCGGCGATTCGCTTATCTTAAGCAAGAAATAGCGTTAAAATAGCAATTTGAGTGCTAAATCAAAACTGACCGTGTTGGCTTCGGCTCGTCGTACAAAGGCGTACTGCCTTCGCCTTGCCGCCTTGTCATTTTCGATTTAACAGTCAAATTTATTTTTTGAATATTTGGGATCAAGCCATGAGTAAAACTTTTAGAATCGCCCCTAGCATTCTGTCTGCCAATTTTGCCAAATTGGGTCAGGAAATCGAAAACGTCATCAAATCCGGTACCGACATCGTGCACTTTGATGTGATGGATAACCATTTTGTGCCCAACCTGACGATTGGCCCGTTGGTGTGTGATGCGATCCGTGATATTTCCAAAGAGGTTGGTGCGCTGATTGACGTGCATTTGATGATCGAGCCGGTAGACCGTATCGTGCCGGATTTCGCCAAAGCAGGCGCTAACATCATCACTTTCCATCCGGAAGCTTCCACCCACATTGACCGTACGCTGAACCTGATTCGCGACAACGGCTGTAAATCCGGCTTGGTTTTCAACCCCGCCACCCCTTTGAACTATCTGGATTACGTGATGGACAAAGTGGACATGGTGTTGCTGATGTCCGTGAACCCAGGTTTTGGCGGCCAGAAATTTATCCCGAGCGCCTTGCAAAAGCTGCGCGAGGCGCGTGCCAAAATTGACGCGTACACCAAAGAAACCGGTCGCGAAATTTGGCTGGAGATCGACGGTGGCGTGAATGCGCAAAACATTGTGGATATTGCCAGAGCGGGCGCTGACACATTTGTGGCCGGCAACGCAATCTTTACCAAAGGGCTGGATTCCGACCCTAACCGCTATGACACGGTCGTGAAAGAGCTGCGCGCTGCGCTGGCTAATGTTTAAATGATGGTGAATTCCCAAGTGATAAAAGCGCAATTTAGTTGGCGCAGCAGTTGGCGATGGTGGCGATAAACCACTACGCGGCGCGTGTATGCTCGAAAGCTGTAGCGCGCCACTTTCTGCACTAGATTAAACTTGGGAATTTTATGTCACGCACAGTCACTTTAAATGAATTCAACAGCCTTGCCGCGCAAGGCTGCAACCGCATCCCGCTGGTGCTGGAAGTGCCGGCGGATCTCGATACTCCCTTATCGCTTTACCTGAAGCTGGCCGCAAAGCCCTACTCTTACCTGCTGGAAAGTGTGCAAGGAGGTGAGCGTTTCGGGCGCTACTCCATTATCGGCTTGCCCGCCCGGACGCTTATACTGGCGCGGGGTTTTGAGGTGCAGGTGTTGCAGGATGGTAAAGCGATAGAAACGCATGCCAATACGAATCCGCTGGATTTCGTTAAAGCGTTCCAGGCGCGCTTTAAAACGCCGCCGGCAGCGCAATTGCCTTACACCGGTCTGCCGCGCTTCACCGGCGGCCTGGCGGGTTATTTCGGTTACGAAACCATTGCCTATATCGAGAAGCGCCTGGCAGCCAACGACAAGCCGGATGCGCTTGGCGTGCCGGATGTGCTGCTGATGGTGTCAGAAGAGATTGCCGTGGTGGATAACCTGAGCGGCAAGCTTTACCTGATTGTATATGCCAACCCGCAGGAGCAAGGCGCCTACGATATAGCAATGGCGCGCTTACAGGCTTTGCAGCAGCAAATGCACGCTACGGCAGATGCTCCGAAAGCCAATATCCATGCGCCTGTCGAGGCTGTCTCCGAATTCGGCGAAGCCAATTTCAAGGCTGCAGTCGAGCGTGCGCAGCAATACATCCTGGAAGGCGACATTATGCAGGTGGTGCTGGCGCAGCGTATGTCGCAACCATTTGCCGCACATCCGCTTACGCTGTATCGCGCCTTGCGCAGCCTCAATCCATCCCCTTACATGTTCTATTACGACATGGGCGATCACCATGTGGTGGGCGCTTCGCCGGAGATTTTGGTGCGGCTGGAAGACGACACCGTGACGGTGCGCCCGATCGCCGGTACACGCCCACGCGGTAAGACACGCGAGCAGGATTTGGCGCTGGCCGAAGAGCTGCTGGCCGACCCGAAAGAGCGTGCTGAACACGTACAGTTGATGGATCTGGGGCGCAATGATGTCGGGCGCGTCGCAGCAACGGGCAGCGTAAAAGTCACCGATAATATGGTCATCGAACGTTATTCGCACGTGATGCATATCGTGTCCAACGTGGAAGGTCAATTGAAGCCGAATATGGATGCCATCGATGTGCTGAAGGCAACTTTCCCGGCTGGTACGGTTTCCGGCGCACCCAAGGTGCGGGCGATGGAAATCATCCGCGAGCTGGAACCCAGCAAGCGCGGCATTTATGCCGGGGCGGTCGGTTATCTGGGGTTCAATGGTGATATGGACGTGGCGATTGCCATTCGCACGGCAGTGGTGAAAGATAACACGCTCTACGTACAGGCTGGCGCAGGTATCGTAGCCGATTCCATACCGCACAATGAATGGGTAGAAACGCAAAACAAAGCCCGTGCGGTGCTGCGTGCGGCCGAAATGGCGCTATCTGGCCTGGGTAAGGGAGAATATCATGCTGCTGATAATCGATAATTACGACTCGTTTACCTACAACCTGGTGCAATATTTTGGCGAGCTGGGGCAGGATGTGCAGGTGTACCGCAACGATGAGATCGACCTGAAAACCGTGGCTGAACTGAAGCCGCGCCACATCGTCATTTCCCCCGGCCCATGCACGCCCAACGAGGCGGGCATCAGCGTGCCGCTGATCCACGAATTTGCAGGCAAGATTCCGCTGCTGGGCGTATGCCTGGGGCACCAGAGCATCGGCCAGGCCTTTGGCGGCAAGATCGTGCATGCCAAGCAGCTGATGCATGGCAAGACCTCGCTGATCCATCATAAAAATATCGGCGTGTTCAAAGATTTGCCAAACCCCTACACCGCCACGCGTTACCATTCGCTGGTCATTGAGCGCGAAACGATTCCCGATTGCCTGGAAATTACCGCCTGGACCGATGACGGCGAGATCATGGGTGTGAAGCATAAAACCCTGCCGGTGGAGGGTGTACAGTTTCATCCGGAGTCTATTCTCACAGAATACGGGCATGAGTTGTTGGATAATTTTCTGAAAGCTTATTGAAATGTTTAAAGAGGCGCTCAATCAATTATTGAATCGCCAAGATTTAAGCCATGACCAAATGCTGGCGGTGATGCAGCAGGTGATGGGTGGCGAACTTACGCCGGCGCAAATCGCGGCCTTGCTGATCGCGTTGCGCATGAAAGGCGAGACGGTGGACGAGATTGCCGCTGCCGCGACGGTGATGCGTCAGCTTTCTACCAAGGTGGATGTGCAAGAAAAAGCCCATCTGGTAGACACCTGTGGCACGGGCGGCGATGGCATCCAGACTTTTAACGTTTCTACGGTTTCTGCTTTTGTGGCAGCAGCAGCAGGCGCCAAAGTTGCCAAGCATGGCGGGCGCTCGGTATCCTCTACCAGCGGCAGTGCCGATGTGCTGGAAGCGCTGGGGGTCAACGTCAACCAGACGCCCGAGCAAGTGGCCAGAAGCGTGAATGAAATCGGCATCGGCTTCATGTTTGCCCCCAATCATCACACCGCCATGAAGCATGCCGCACCCGTGCGGCGCGAGTTGGGCGTGCGCACGCTGTTCAACTTGCTGGGACCATTGACTAACCCGGCTTCTGCAAAAAGACAAGTCATGGGCGTGTTTGATAAAGAACTGACTGGCAAGCTGGCGCGCGTGCTGCAAAAACTCGGTTCCGAGCATGTGATGGTGGTACATGGCGCCGATGGCATGGACGAAATCTCCTTTTCTGGCGATACTTATGTGGCCGAACTGAAGGATGGCAAAGTGAGTGAGTACACGCTGAATCCTGCGCAATTCGGCCTGAAAATTCATTCGCTCAAAAGTATCCGTGTCGAGAATGCCGAACAATCCAAAGCCATGATTCTGGATGTGCTGGAGGGCAAATCAAGTATCGGCACGCAGAACGCAGCACGCGATATTGTGTTGCTGAATGCCGGTGCGGCGATTTATGCGGCAGGCCTGGAAGCAAGTCTGGATGCGGCGATTAGGCGTGCTGCCCAAGCAATAGATAGCGGCGCTGCGCGGCAAAAACTACACTTGCTGGTGCAGTTGACCAACGCAGCCTCATGAATCGCACGCCAGCCGAAACACACGCTTATGCCAACGTTCGGATGGACGAGTTCTTCGCCAGCGTGCCAACCGAACTAAAAGCGCATGTCGTGACATTACCCAAGCGCGTCAAACAAATCAGTGCAAGGCCTGTCATTCGTTTGCAAGAGGTGCTGAATACCGCAGACCAGATTTTTGACCATGCCGGAAAATTTGCGGCCTGTGCACGCGGTTGTGGTCATTGCTGCCACGTTTCGGTGCCCATCACTGCGATGGAAGCAGAATGGATGGGCGAAAATCTGGGCATCCGGCCGATGAAGGTGAAACAGAGTGTGCGCCACAACCTGAGCGAATTTGGCAGCCATACGCCCTGCCCTTTTTTGGCAAATGGCGAATGCTCCATTTACGCCGTACGCCCACTCACCTGCCGCATGCACATGAATTTCGACCGTGACAACTACTGGTGCCTGCACGAGAACTGGAAAAAGCCGGATGCGGAGATTCCGCGCCCCAGCATCCAACCATTGATCGATGCTTATCATCTGGTAACCGCTAACGAACACATCATGGCGGACATCCGCGATTTTTTCCCGCAAGGTAAGGCGACCAATGTTGCTTAAACGGCTGCTGATATTGTTGATTGCCCTGCTGGCAGTGGCTTGCCGTGCAGAGGTGCCGCAGCCTGTCACCATGCCGGAAAGCGCACAACAGGCGGTTTCCAGCGCGGCGAATGATGCGCTGAACGATGCCTACCAGCGCAAATTATCCAACGTCTGGCTGAAAGGCGAAGGCACAGTGAAAAAGCTGCTGCCAGACGACAACAAAGGCTCGCGGCACCAAAAGTTTCTGGTGGACATCAGCAACGGCACAACCTTGCTGTTCGCGCACAATATCGACCTTGCGCCGCGCATCGACGATTTGAAGATTGGCGATACCGTCACTTTTCGTGGCGAATACGTTTACAATCCCAAAGGCGGCGTGATGCACTGGACGCATCATGATCCGCGTGGCGAGCTGCAGGGCGGCTGGATTAGACACAACGGTAGAACATATGAGTGACATTTTAAACAGGATTCTGGAAACCAAATTTGAGGAAATTACCACGGCAAAAGAAAGCATCAGCCTGGAGCAGATGCAGGCGTTGGCACGCGCACAATTGCCGGCGCGGGATTTTGTCGGCGCGATTCGTGCCAAGATCGAGGCAGGTCAAGCGGCGGTGATTGCCGAAATCAAGAAAGCCAGCCCTTCCAAAGGTGTGATTCGCCTGGATTTCAAACCGGCTGAAATCGCCAAAAGCTATGAGCAAGGCGGCGCAGCGTGTTTGTCAGTGCTTACTGACAAAGACTATTTTCAGGGATCGCCGGAATACCTCAAGCAGGCACGTGCCGCTTGCGACTTGCCCGTGTTGCGCAAGGATTTCATGATCGACCCGTACCAGGTCTATGAAGCCCGTGCGATGGGTGCGGACTGTATCCTGCTGATTGCGGCAGCACTGGGCTTGCCTGAGATGCAGGCGCTGGAAAGGGTGGCGCATGAACTGGGTATGGCCGTGCTGGTGGAAGTGCATAATGCCGAAGAACTCGCACAGGCGATCCAGCTGGAAACACCTCTGCTTGGCATCAACAACCGCAACTTGCGTACATTCGAAGTTACCCTGCAAACCACGCTGGACCTGCTGCCCAGCATCGGCAAGGACAAGATCGTGGTCACCGAGTCCGGCATCTTCACGGCTGATGATGTCACCTTGATGCGCAGGTACAATGTGCATACATTCCTGATCGGCGAAGCATTCATGCGTCAAACCGACCCAGGTGCAGAGCTTGCGAAAGTATTTGCATAGCCTTATCGCATAGCGGTGTTGTCGGGTTTTGCCGTACAATTCGTACTGTTTGCAACTCTGCGCCTAGCGCTTCTTCACGTTTAGGCAAATAGAAAAAAATGAGGTGAGTATGAGCCAATTCCTGCCTATCCGTCCGCGCCGTATGCGTCGCGACGATTTCTCCCGCCGCATGATGCGCGAGCATGTCTTCACCGCAAACGATCTGATTTACCCCGTCTTTGTGCTGGAAGGCGAAAATCGCACAGAAGAAGTTTCCTCCATGCCCGGCGTACAGCGCCAAAGCATCGATATCCTACTGCAGACTGCAGAGGAATGCGTCAAGCTGGGCATCCCGGCACTGGCTATCTTTCCGGTCGTGCCGCAATCCGGTAAAAGTCTGGATGCCGCAGAGGCATACAACAAGCACGGGCTGGTGCCGCGCACGGTCAGGGCGCTAAAACAAAATTTCCCCGAATTGGGCGTGATAACCGATGTCGCGCTCGACCCCTACACTACGCACGGACAAGATGGCCTGATAGACGATACCGGCTATGTGCTCAATGACGAAACTGTGGCAGTGCTGGTGAAACAGGCTTTGTGTCACGCCGAAGCCGGCGCGGACATTGTTGCTCCCAGCGACATGATGGATGGCCGTATCGGCGCGATACGCGACGCATTGGAAGAAGCTGGCCATATCCACACCCGCATCCTAGCCTACTCCGCCAAATATGCTTCCAGCTTCTACGGGCCGTTCCGCGATGCCGTGGGTTCGGCAGCCAATCTGGGCAAAGGCAACAAATATACTTACCAGATGGACCCTGCCAACTCCGACGAGGCGATTCGTGAAGTTGCGATGGATATCGAAGAAGGCGCCGACATGGTCATGGTGAAGCCAGGCATGCCGTACCTGGACATCGTCCGCCGCGTCAAGCAGGAGTTTGGTGTGCCGACGTTTGCCTATCATGTCAGTGGCGAATATGCCATGCTGAAAGCTGCCGCGCAGAATGGCTGGCTGGATGAGAAAGCCTGTGTGCTGGAAGCGATGTTGAGCTTCAAGCGTGCAGGGGCGGATGGCGTGTTGACGTATTATGCGATGGATGTGGCGCGGTGGTTGAAAGATTGATTTAATTTAGGGGGAGCTATGAGCGGATTTTGGATGTTTATATGGGTTGTATCAATTTTGATAGCCTCGGTTATTGGAGCTAGAAAGGGCAGCCCAATTGGAGGTGTGGTTTTAGGCGTTTTGTTGGGCCCATTGGGAGCTGTAATAGTGTTGCTTAGCGGTGACAAAAATCGTACAGCATGCCCATATTGTGCGGAGAAAATACAAAAAATTGCAAAAGTTTGCCCGCATTGCCGTAAAGAACTACAAACTACACAACAAGTTAATAGTTAAAAGCATTTGAATATTTCCTTTCGCCTCTAGGCGAGTTACTTTACTTTTGCTTGCTCAAAAGAAAGTAACCAAATAAAAGAGCACCCCGCTGCCGCTTGTTTCCTTCGGTCTTAGCGCCGCATCTGGGGCGGCTGCGCAACTCAGCCTAGCAGCTTGCACAATCCACAAGCTGCTGCGGACTTCAAACAGTGCTCGCCGCCTGCCATTTGCTGGCTCAAGCCTCAGGCGCGGCAAGGGGATGGCGAACCACATGAAATTTTACGGCCGCAAATTTAGAATCTACATCGTCATTCCCGCGAAGGCAGGAATCCAGAAAAAACTTTCATACGCGCGTTCATTATTCAAACCGATGCTCTGGGAGCTAATCTGGATGCGGCTTCCAGGCCGGTGTGTTGTATAATGAAGAATCTGCGCTTAAATTCCCCATCTTTTTAACCCCAAACGTGTCGAGTAATCGAGTAATACACTATACTGCGCGCATGAATTTAGACGTGTTTTCCGATGATGTGTTGATGACGAAGTTCTGTGCGGGCGATGCGCAGGCTTTCGAGTTGTTGTACATGCGGCATGAGCGGCCGCTGTATCGCTATATCCGCCGTGTGCTGGGTACAGCGTTGGGGGCGCAGGTGGATGAGGTGTTTCAGGATACCTGGATGAAGCTGGTGGATAGCCGTGCCAGCTGGCGTGAGCGCGAAGATGCCAGCTTCAAGACCTGGCTGTTCATGCTGGCGCATCATCGTGCGGTGGATGTGCTGCGCCGCGGCGGGCGCGAAGTTTCGGCTGACGAAGGCTGGCAGGACGATGAGTCAGAGTCGCCTTGGCAGCTGTGGCCAGCATCCAGTGCCGATGAGCCGGAGCATCAGGCTTTCTGGCGCAAGGCGGGGCAGCAACTGCTGGATTGTCTGGAGGGCTTGCCAGCGCTGCAGCGCGCGGCGTTTTTGCTGCATCATGAGGATGGATTGGGTTTGGATGAGATGACACGGATACTGGATGCGGAGTTCGAGACGGTGAAGAGCCGTCTGCGTTATGCGCTATCCAAGCTGCGTGCCTGCATGGGTGCTTATTTGCCGCCCGCAATGGAATGATTTGGATATATGGATTTACGTGATTCACATTTGGAAAAAGCCTTGCAGCACGCGCCAGACCGCGACCTGCAGCCTGGTGAGGCTGTGCGTGGGCGCGTGATCGCTTACGCAGCGGATGCGGCTAAACCGGAAAAAACGGGCTGGCTGTCAATGCTGATTGACAGTCTGCGCCAATGGCATGTCACCAGCGCACAAGTGGCAGGCTTGGGCAGCGTGGCGGTAGCCTTGCTGGTGCTGTTGATGGTGCATGAGCAGCGCCCGGCAGATAGTGAATGGGTTGTGCCGGCAAGTTCCGAATATGTGGCGAAAGCCGATGCGCCGAAGCGCAAAGCTGCGGAAGCCGAACCGGCAACAGACGAACTGGCCCGTGAGGAAATGACGGCTTCGACAGAAGCGCCGACGACACCTGAGGTGGTTACAGAGGGCGCAACTACGCACCCGACCGAGGTTGCGCAGGCGGCGCCTGCGATGGCAGACGCGCCATTGCCGGAAAGTGCGGCGCCTTTGCCAGTGGAGGACGCGGATGCTGATACCGATGCGTTGGTTGAATCACGTACAAAATCCACACCGGAAGCGTTTACTGAAGGTGTGGCAGGAGAATCAGAAGGCGCTGCCGACTTGCAGTATGGGTTGATGACACAAGGCGGTAAAGCGCTGGCGGAACAGGGCATCCGGGCAGGCAACTACCGCTTGCTGAAGATAGAAACGCCGCAAGGCGGCCGTTGTGATGAGCCTGGTGCACATGTGCCGCAAGCGGATGCAGAGACCGGCTACCCGATCGAAATTGTAGATGTGTGCGTGGCGCCGGTGGCGCTGGTAGATGAAGTTGAAATTTATAATCAGGTAATGCGCGCCTACTGGCAGAAAACTAGCCAATAAGCGTTGCAAGCTCCTGCGCGTTGGCGCGCTGCATGCTGGCGTTATTCACTGCGCCTTTGGGTGGGATGCGCAAATCGTCCACATCGAACACGCTGAGCTTGATGAGGCCGTATTCGGTCTCCAGTGTGAACACCGGCACAGTTTTACGCAATTTTTCCTTTTTGTCCTTGCTCGGTTTGTCGGATAGCCGATAGCTTTTTTCGCTGCTATCAAACGGGATTTGCTGGTTGAGCAGAAACAATTCTACTTCTTTGGCGCTGTCGGCAAACAGGTGAATATCCGTTTGGGCGAACTTACCGGCAGTGCCATCCAGCACCGCACCCGTGAGGTGCGGGTTGAAGCGCTCGAACAGACGCATGGTCGTCAGCGCTGCCTTGCGTAAATCCAGCAGGTTCTGCGGCTGTTCGTCGGCATTGAATATCTCGTGGTAAAGCCGTACTTCTTCTTCGATTTCGGCATTACTGGGCAACATGCTGCCATCGGTCACGCCCAGTTGCCGCCCGGCTTTCTTCTTCGCATAGGCAAAGTCATGCACGCCCTCTTCCGCCATCATGCGCGCGGCAGCCTGGGCAATCATTTGCCGGAGGTGATGCGGGTGCTCTTTCATGAATTAGTTTGTTCCATGCAGCAGTCGCGCAGCCGCGTCCGCAGGATCTCCGCTTGGCCTGGGATCCCTATGTGCCGGTGGCGAAGGAGTTTGTGGGCGCGGCGCGTCATCGGATTGTGGTTGTAGCGGATTATCTGTCAGGCTGTCCGGAAACGCACTTGGCGCATCGCCATCCGAATCGAATAACACTGGCAGGCTGGGTTCGACCGAAGGCGGCGGGTTTTCATGGTAAAAGTATTCGTAAACGCCTTCTTCACTCTCGTCTATCAGGGTGCCAAGTGTTGGATCGATCTTGACCTTCATCACACCATCCGGCATCGCCATCGGCCTATCGGGAATGGTGCGCAGGGCGGTGTCCATGTATTTGATCCAGATCGGCAATGCGGCTCTGCCGCCGGTTTCGTCTTTGCCAAGGGCGCGCGGCTGGTCGTAGCCTATCCAGGCAATCGCGACCTGTTTGGGCGTGTAGCCGGCGAACCAGGCGTCATAGTGGTTGTTGGTGGTACCGGTCTTGCCGGCAATATCCTGGCGACCCAGTGCTTTTGCCCGGGTGGCGGTGCCAAACTGGATTACGTCGCGCATCATGGAGGTCATCAGGAATGCGTTGCGGCTGTCAATGACACGCGGCGCATCCTTGCGGGCAACCGGGTAGTGCATTTGCTCGATGACTTTGCCCTCGCTGTCAGTGATTTTGGTGATGAGGTGCGGTTTGATGCGGTAGCCGCCGTTGGCGAAAACAGCATAGCCGGTCGCCATGTTCCATGCGGTGGTTGAGCCGGCGCCCAGCGCCATGGTCAGGTAAGCTGGGTGGTCTTTGCGTGAAAAGCCGAATTTGGTTACGTAATCCTGCGCATAGCGTGCACCGATGCTTTGCAGAATGCGGATGGAAACCATGTTCTTGGATTTGGTCAGCGCGGTACGCATGCGAATCGGGCCATCATATTGTCCGTCGAAGTTTTTAGGCTCCCAGTCTTTTGTGCTGCCGGTTTCACCTGCGGACATCGAAATCAGCTCATCTTCAATAATGCTGGCCGGGGTGAAGCCTTTTTCCAGCGCGGCGGAATAGACAAACGGCTTGAAGCTGGAGCCCGGTTGCCGCCAGGCTTGGGTGACGTGATTGAACTTGCTCTTGTTAAAATCAAAGCCGCCTGCCAGTGCCTGTACCGCACCGGTTTCCGGGTCGAGTGCTACCAGCGCTGCTTCGACTTCTGGAAGCTGCACGATATGCCAGATGTCCTGGCTTTTGACGATGCGGACGACCGAACCGGGTTTGATCTTGCGGTTCGCAACATTTTTGTCCGCGAGGTTTTTTTGCAGCAAGGATAATCCGGCATCGGTGATTGTTAGCAGGCCGTCCTGTTTGCTGAATACGCTGACTGCTTTGGGGGTGATTTCCGTGACGACTGCCGGCACCAGCCCCTGATAAATCTCCATATCATCCAGCATTTGATTCAGGCCTTCCTCAAAGCTACTGGATTTGAGCTGGTTTAGGTCTATGTTTTTTTCGGGCCTCTGATAGCCTTGCCGTTGCTGGTATTCGAGAATGCCGCGCGCTACGGCTGCATTAGCGGCTTCCTGACTGGTTTTTTTGATGGTGGTATATACCTTTAGCCCGCTGCTGTAGATTTCTTCCTGATAACTGTCATATAACATTTGGCGCACGATTTCTGCGACATAGTCTGCTTGCAAGTCGTTCATCTGCCTCGATGATTTAAACTTGAGCTTGTAGTTCATGGCGCTTTTATATTTTGCTTCATCAATAAAGCCGTAACGGCGCATGTCGCGCAGCACCTCGTGCTGGCGTGCAATCGCGCGATCCGGATGGGTGAAAGGGTTGTAGCCGGAAGGTGCTTTGGGTAATCCGGCCAGGAGTGCGGACTCAGCCAGGGTGAGCTTTCCGAGTGGTTTGCCGTAATAGACTTGGGATGCTGCTGCAAAGCCATAAGCCCGCTGTCCAAGGTAAATCTGGTTAAGATACAGCTCCAGTATCTGGTCTTTGCTCAAGGCTTTCTCTATCTTAATTGCCAGCAGCGCCTCCTTGACTTTGGTAAGGATGGTGCGTTTCTTGCCGGGAGATGTAAAGAAATTTTTGGCTACTTGCATGGTAATGGTGCTGGCACCTTCATGTCCCCTGCCCGTGAGGTTGTTGCGGATAGCGCGCGCGATGCCTTTGGTATCTACGCCGCCATGTTGATAAAAACGCCGGTCTTCGATCGCCAGTACGGCATCCTTAAGGTCTTTGGGAACTTTCTCAATTTTGATAAAAGCGCGACGCTCTTCGCCAAAGACGCCCATCAGGGCACCATCGGCCGAATATACGCGTAATGGCAGTTTAGGGTGATAGTCGGTCAGGCTTTCCAGCGATGGCAAGGTTGGGTAGATCAAAGTAACCGCCAGCGCGCCGAGCGAGGCAATGGCCAGCACAAATACTACGGCAAACAGGATAAGGAAGTGCCACCATTTTTTAGGAGTCATAAAGGCAATTCAAGTCAAAAACATGCAGGTACACAGTATATAAGGTAAAGCGGATAACCCAAAATTTAATCACCCTGGCTACTGTTATATAAAAGCGGTCAAAAATATATTTGGGTCTTAGGAAGCTAAAGCGGATTTTTTCTTAATAATTTGAGTATTTCAAGGTACATATTAACAGCCCTATGATTAAAGCGAAACTCAGTCTCTTTCAGGTGCAAATAGAACGTATGCT
>Ga0233425_10007604_pt1 | contig 15086 bp, 13 predicted proteins | sample Watercolumn_Towu_2_FD_181712 | JGI IMG/M metagenome (GOLD analysis project Ga0233425, IMG submission 181712) | Freshwater microbial communities from Lake Towuti, South Sulawesi, Indonesia - Watercolumn_Towuti2014_140_MG | ecosystem: Environmental > Aquatic > Freshwater > Lake | place...
TTCCGGCGTCCCTCGTGTTGGATGGAGCGGGATGTAGAGTTCGTCTGGGTTCTTGGTAATCGTGCGACCGGCCTTCACCCCCACTGGAAGGTGCGACTTAGTCGTCCCCTCCGACACTGGTCGAACGGACGAGTCGCCGCTGGCGGTCGATCCGGCGAAGAAGGAGAGCAGGGTGCATAGGCCGACAAAGCAGAAGAGGCGCATCTGAGGCAGAACTCCGATGCCGTTGTGAAACGGCAATAGTTGGGTCACACGGACTACAAGGTGTGAGTGAGAATGAACTACGGTGCAGAATCTTTCTGGGTCTGATCGAGGGTTACTCGGGCGAGTCTACGGGGATCTACCAAAGCCGTACGCGAGGCGCTTCCCAATTGATTCGGGGGACGCAGAATTATCGGCCGGGAGTCAGTCTTGCGAGTACGCGGTGCCCGATGTCCCGCCGGAAGAACGCACCGTCGAAAGTGATGCCCGCGGCAGAGTCGGTCGCCGCCCTAGCGGCCGCGGCTAGATCATCTGCCACTGCCACCGCGTTAGCGACTCTCCCCCCGGCTGAAACCACCTGCCCGTCGTTGGCACGAGCCGTCCCAGCATGGAAGTGCAGCGACTGTGCGCGATCGCCATTTCCGTGCGGCAAGCCTCGCAACCCAGAAATCGGCTTCCCTTTCTGGACGGTTCCCGGATATCCAGCAGCGCAAACCACCACGCAGCACGCGCTTTGGCTGGAGAACGAGAATCTGGCTTCGTCTAGTGAACCCGTTGCGGTCCGCCAGAGCGTCGCCAACAGGTCGCCTTGAAACCGCGCCATGAGAACTTGAGTCTCCGGGTCGCCGAATCGGCAGTTGAACTCGAGGACCTTCGGACCCGCGTGCGTGAGCATGAGACCTGCGAAAAGCACGCCTCGGTACTCGATTCCCTGGCGACGGAGACCATCGACGGTCGGCACGAAGACCTCCTGCGCGATGATGCGCAGTTGCTCGTCATCGAGCAACGGCGTCGGCGAGTACGCCCCCATGCCACCTGTGTTCGGACCAGTGTCACCTTCGCCGACCTGCTTGTGATCTTGCACCGTGTCGAGCAGCGTGATTGTCCTGCCGTCAACGAGCGCGAACACGGAGACTTCTTGGCCTTCGAGGCGCTCCTCAACGATAACGGCCGAGCCCGCGTCGCCGAACTCGCGCGTATCCATGCAGCGTTTGACCGCCGCGATCGCTTGCGCAGCGTCGCTGCAGACCGTCACCCCCTTGCCAGCGCAGAGTCCTGTCGCCTTCACAACGCAGGGTTCGTTGCGTTCCGTGACATACGCGAGTGCCGCGTTTAGATTCGTGAGCGTTCGGCCCTCAGCGGTGGGCACCGAAGTCTGACGCATCACCTGCTTCGCCCAGCCCTTGTCCCACTCCAGGCGCGCGGCAGCCTTTGAAGGACCGAAGACCGGTCGGTGTGGTTTCGTAAACACATCGGCGAGCCCCTCCGCGAGCGGACCCTCCGGGCCGATCACGATGAACCCGATCTGTGCGCTCTCCATCCATCGCTCGAGGTAGTACGTGCGTTGCAGCGTGAACGGTTCAGGGCAGGGCGTTCCCAGTTCGCGCAGGCCGGCGTTCGCGTCGCAGTCGACGAAGAGTCGACCTAGGCTTGGGGATCGCACGAGTTGCCACGCGAGCGCGTGTTCGCGCCCCCCGCTCCCAACGAGCAGGACATTGACCTTTTCTGGGAGGGCAGTCATGCGATCAGAGGCCGAGCGGCGCGCACTCGAGCTCGTGCGCCTCGGCAACCGCTTGATTCACCAGTGTGCCGCGCGTCATGTTGATCGCGCTCGCGAATGATGCATCGTTTCGAGCAAGTTGGTCCGCGCCGTGCCGAGCGAGTTTCAGCGCCCAAGGCATCGTCGCGTTGGTGAGAGCCTGCGTCGAAGTGCGTGCGACCGCGCCGGGCATGTTGCCAACACAGTAGTGAACGACGCCGTCGACGGTGTAAACCGGATCGCGGTGTGTCGTGACGCGCGCAGTCTCGACGCAGCCGCCCTGATCGATCGCGACATCGACGATGACCGATCCGGGACGGATATGGCGGAGATCGTCGCGACGGATCAGCTTGGGTGCGCGGGCGCCGTGGATGAGCACGGCACCGACAATGAGATCGGCCCAAGCGAGACGCTCGCGGATCGCCTGCGGATCGGAGTAGATCGGCCGAACATTCGCGGGCATCGTGTCCGCGAGGTAGCGCAGCCTGTCGAGGTTGATGTCAAGGATCGCAACATCAGCGCCGAGTCCCGCGGCCATGCGGGCCGCGCAGGTGCCGACGACGCCGCCACCGATCACCATCACATTGCCAGGAGCGACGCCGGGAACACCGCCGAGCAGCACGCCCGCGCCTCCGAAGGGTCGCTCGAGATACTTCGCGCCCTCCTGGATCGAGAGCTTGCCGGCGACCTCGCTCATCGGTGTGAGGAGCGGAAGTAGCCCGTGCTCATCAGTCAGCGTCTCGTATGCGCACGCAATGCAGCGCGACTCAAGGCAGCCGAGAGTCAGCGCCTTGTCGGCAGCGAAGTGGAAGTAGGTGAAAAGGATCTGCTCTGGCGTAATGAGCGGAATCTCGGTGGGCTGCGGCTCCTTGACCTTCACAATCATGCGGGCTCGCGACCAGACTTCCTCGGCACTCTTCACAATCTGCGCGCCCGCAGCCTCGTACTGCGCGTCGGTGAAGCCGCTGCCCAACCCCGCCCCCGATTGCACGAGCACGGTGTGACCCTCGCGAGCCATCAATTCTGCGCCAACGGGGCGCATGCCAACGCGAAACTCGTCTGTCTTTACTTCCGTGGGAACGCCAACAATCATGTGCTCATCTCCTCATGCGAAGGGGCCTGAAGTACGGGGGCGGCAAGTGTAGTGAGGCGTGGTCGATGCGGGGCATGTGCTACGCTTCGGAATCGCCATGATCTGCCGAATCACTCGGGCCTTCGCGCCGTTCGTACTCGCCATCTCGATGATCGATGCAGCCCCGGCGCGCGCTGCGGAAGATGCCGCGCTCCTGCGGGCACTGAACGGGCAGTTCAAAGATGTGACATCGAAGAATCGCACAAGTGCCGGAGTGCTCGCCGCGTACCTCGCGATGACGCCTCCGCCAATGGAACTTGGCGAGACATTCAATCAAGGAACGATCTGGCCAAAGATGGATGGCTGGGACAAGGTCTCGAAGTGGGCTGCAGCTAACGCGGCTGCGGGAACGGCACTCGAGGCATCGCAGTTCGGATTGATCTTTGGCCTCGGCTACGGTCGCGCTGCGGTCGACGCTGCAGCCGCGAACGCGGGGCTCGCGATCGAGTTCGGCGAGGGGGCGAGTCTGGCTCAGGCGAAGTACGGCTACTTCAAGGCGATACGCACGCTTGGTGCGTACGCCACCGCTGAGATGTATCGGCGCGGTGAAGCCGGCGAGTTCGAGCAGGCATTCAAGGTCGGGCTGGCGTATGCGCGGCTGCTTCGGCAGGTTTGCGAGCAGACCATGCTCGAGGAGAAGTTGTTCGCGTTGCAGATGCTCGCCGAGGCCCTTTCCATCCACCGCGACTTCATGTGGACCTACCTGGAACAGCTCCCGGTGGCGACGATGAAGAATGTGGCGCTCAAGGAGTACCCATTCCTGCGTCCCTCCGACAACGAGCGGATGCGGCGCCTCCAGATGCCGGAAGGGGATCGCCTCGTGGCCGAGGCCGTGCTGAAGCAGGCTCTCTCTACGACGAGCGGCGCGTCGGTGGACACGGAGCGCTTTGCGGAGGTGATCGGAGGACAACCATCTCCGGAGGGGGCGTTGCAGCGATTCAACACGCAGGAGATGTGGAGGCGCGTCGCCGATGCGCATGGTTCGCTCGAGGCGAGTCAAGACAAGCTGCTGAATGTGTACGACGATTGGTGGCGGCGATGGCGCGTGCGGCCATACACAGCGCTGCACCAGTTGCCGACGGAGTTTTCGCGCGCGAACCCAATCAAGTACGCGGCGGTGCTAGCGATGGTCCGCGACATGGAGCTCGCGTTTGTCTGGCGGAATGTGCTCATCGCGGAAATCAATGGGACAGTGGTCTCCGCCGGGCTCTGCGGCTACTACAACGAGTTCCGCAAGACATGGCCCAAGGATCGTGAGCGCGCGTATGCAGTCTTCTTCCAGAAGCGGTACGACTTTGATCCCTACGACAAGGGCTACGGTCGTCTGCAGTTCCGCGCGCTCGGATCGGAGCGTCAAGCCGTTGAGACACCGCTCGGTCGCGTGTGGGCGACAGGGTGCATGGTTTGGGCATTGGGTTCTGACAATGAGGATTCCTCCGGCGAGAAGCACTCGAACGATGCTTCAGTCGGAGACCTACTGATTTGGCCGCCGGTGCGGGCGCTCGCGCGAACGGAAGGCCTGCTTCGATGACTAGCGCCGAAGTTCGCGTCGAGCGGGTAGCAATCATCGGCTCTGGACCCGCTGGTTGGACTGCCGCGATCTACGCGGCGCGGGCGAATCTCTCGCCGCTCTGTCTCATCGGGACGCCGCGCGCGGACCCCGCGCCGATCCTGCCGGGCGGGCAACTCATGCTGACGACGGAGGTCGAGAACTATCCGGGATTCCCCTCGGGAGTGACCGGTCCTGAGTTGATGGAACACTTCCGCAAGCAGGCGGAGAGGTTCGGGACTCGCGTGACCGATGACGATGTCGTCGGCGTTGATTTCACTGCCCGCCCCTTCACGCTTCGCTTGGGCGGCGGGGGCGTCGTGCGAGCACACAGCGTGATTATCGCGACGGGCGCGGTTGCTAACTGGGTTGGTGCGCCGAACGAGATTCGACTCGCGCGCATCGGTGGCGGCGTGAGTGCATGCGCGGTCTGCGACGGGGCACTACCGATCTTCCGAGGCAAGGAACTCGCCGTCGTCGGCGGGGGCGACACCGCGATGGAGGAGGCGACCTACCTCACCAAGTTCGCATCGAAGGTGCATGTCATCCATCGGCGCGATTCGTTTCGCGCTTCGAAGGTGATGCAGGAGCGACTCTTTGCGCAGAAGAACGCCGTGGCGGTTTGGAACAAGAAACTCGTCAATGTGGTCGGCGAAGAGCGCATCGAAGCGGTTGAACTCGAAGACACCGTGACATGCGCGCGGACTCTGCTGCCGGTCGCAGGACTCTTCATCGCGATCGGCCATTCGCCGGCGACCGAGTTTCTTCGACAAGGTGATAGCGCGGCGGTCGCGCTCGATGACAAGGGGTACATCGTGCTCGCGACGCGGTCAGCTGCGACGAATGTCGAGGGTGTGTTCGCTGCAGGGGATGTGGCCGACTCGGTCTATCGGCAGGCGATCACTGCTGCGGGGATGGGCTGTCAGGCGGCCATCGAGTGCGAGCGGTGGCTCGCGGCTCAGGGCGTGCACTAGTTCCGCGCGTCTTGATCGGCCGTCAGACCGCGGGTGCCGTCGCGGCACTTCGGACATGAAGTTCGCGCAGTTGGTCGTCGTGAATGGGGCTCGGCGCGTCGATCATCAAATCGCCGCCTGACTGAGTCTTCGGGAACGCAATCACGTCGCGGATGTTGTCGGTGCCGACGACATGCATGACGAGCCGGTCGAGCCCGAAAGCCATGCCGCCATGCGGGGGTGCGCCGTGGCGCAGCGCGCTGAGCAGGAATCCGAACTTCGCCTGCGCCTCGTTGTCCGTGAGTCCAATCAGGTTGAAGACGCGCTGCTGAACATCCATCCGATGAATGCGGATCGACCCGCCAGCGATCTCGCTGCCGTTGAGCACAAGGTCATAGCCAGCGGAGAGGCACGCGCCGGGATCGCTTTCCAAGATCCCGAACTGGTCAGGATTGGGGCTAGTGAAGGGGTGGTGAAGCGCGACCCATCGTTTGCCATCGTCGTCCCAGTCGAACATCGGGAAGTCGATCACCCAGAGGAAGTTCCAGCGCCCGTCCGGAATGAGTTTGAGGTCGTTCCCCAATCGCAGTCGGAGCTCGCCGAGGGTCTTCGTGGCGATCTCCCAGGTGTCAGCGGCGAAGAGCACCATGTCGCCGGCGACGAGGCCGAGTCGCGCAACGAGATCGTCCGCGATTGGCGCGACGAACTTCGCGATGCCCGATTCGAATCCCTGCGCCGAGTACTTCACAATCGGCAGTCCACCCGCGCGGAACGTCTTCACCCACTCGCCGTAGCCGTCAGTCATTTTGCGAGTAAGCGTCGATGCCCCGCCGGGCACGCGAATGCACTTGACGACACCCGCGCGGCCCGTGGCGCTGCGCTTGGCAAGCGCCTGCTGGAAGACTTGGAAGTCGCAGCGCGCTGCGAGATCGGAGATGTCCTCAATGTGCAGGTCGAAGCGGGTGTCGGGGCGGTCGATCCCGTAACGCTCCATCGCGTGCGCCCAGGTCATCGTCGGGATCGCTCCGATGTCGGTCGAGAAGAGCTCCTTCCAAAGATGTGCGACGAATCCACCCATCATCGCCATCACATCCGAGCGGTCGACGAAGCTCATCTCGAGGTCGATCTGGCTGAACTCTGCCTGACGATCGGCGCGCGGATCTTCGTCGCGAAGGCAGCGGCAGATCTGCAAGTATCGATCGCATCCAGCGACCATCAAAATCTGCTTGAAGAGTTGTGGGCTCTGCGGCAGCGCGTACCAGCTTCCGGGGTGGAGGCGGCTTGGGACGACGAAGTCGCGGGCTCCCTCAGGCGTGCTCTTGATCAGCAGGGGAGTCTCGATCTCAAGGAATCCGTTGTTCGTGAAGTAGTCGCGCGTCGCCTTCGTGATCCGCGAGCGTGTCTTCAAGATCGACTGCATCTTTGGGCGACGCAGGTCGATGTACCGGTACTTGAGCCTAGTCTCCTCGCCGATCTTGTCTGCTTCGTACTCGTCGGGGAGGATCGGCGGTGCTTCGGCCTTGTTGAAGATCTCGAATTGCTCGGCGACGAGCTCGACTTCGCCGCTGGCGAGTTTCGGATTGGCTCCACCTGTGCGGATGCGCACGACGCCTGTGACGCCGACAACATCCTCCCGTCGCAGCCCGCGCGCTGACTCGACGAGCTCGACAGGGCTGGTCTCGGAACCGAAGACAACTTGGGCCAGCCCCTGCTTGTCGCGCAGATCTACGAAGTAGAGGCCGCGCCCCTGCTCGCGGTAGGTGTTCACCCAACCGCAGAGCGTGACGCGCTCGCCAGCGTGCGTGGCTCGAAGATCGCCGCAAAAATGTGTTCGTTTCAGCATGTCGAAGTCCGAAGGGTCGCGGATGGTATCGGCACGCGTGGCGCGTGCGGTGCTAGCCTCAGAGTGTGCCGGCGCCGATGCGCACGTATCTCTTCACGGCGTTCGAACCTTCGGGTGACGCGCACGCTGCACCGGTCATTGCGGCACTTCTGTCGCTTGATCCTGGCGCGCGCATCGTCGCGTTTGGAGGCGATCGCATGGCGGCGGCGGGGGCGGAACTTATCGAACGCACAGCTGGGGACGGGACGATGGGGGTACCAGCGCTTTCGAAGGTGCTCGCGATTCGCGCGATCGCTCGGCGCGTCGAAGCGTTCGCTGCGAAGCACGCGATCGCAGTGCATGTACCCGTCGACTCTCCTGCGGCGAACTTCCCGATGTGCGCGAGAACAAGGCGGCACGGCGCGAAGGTCGTGCATCTTGTCGCACCGCAACTCTGGGCGTGGGGACCATGGCGGATCGGAAAACTCAGGCGACTCACCAATCATGTGCTCTGCCTCTTGCCATTCGAGGAGCAGTGGTTCTCAAGTCGCGGCGTGAGGGCAACATTCATAGGACACCCCGTCGTAAACGGCGGTGATGCCCACACATCCGCACCGCTGCCCGAGGATGCGGCGCGTCGCGGTGACCCGAGCGTCTTGCTGCTCCCGGGTTCGCGCACCCTAGAGGTCGATCGCAATGCGGCGCTGCTACTTGAAGCGTGGGAAGCGATTGCTCGCGATCATCCAAGCGCGCGGACGATCGTCTGCGCGGCGAGTGCGCTCGTACGAGATCGTTTCATGTCGATCGCTGGGGCTCAACTAGACGATCGAGTGCGCGTCGTGACCGGGTGCATCGACGCTGCCGCTGCCTGGTGCGACTTTGCGATTGCCGTATCGGGCACCGTGAGCCTTGACATCACGCGCGCGTGCAAGCCGATGATCGGCGTCTATCGCACGGGCAAGGTAGGCACACTTGTGGGGGGCCTCATGCTTCGCGCGCCGCATCGATTGCTCCCGAACATTCTGGCTGGACGCGAGATCGTGCCGGAGTTTGTGCCGTACTCGGGCGCATCAGAGCCGATCCTTGCGGTCGCGCGCCGAATGGCGAGAGACCGCTCGTGGCGCGATGCGATCACGCAGGATCTCGCAAAGGTCCTCGCGCAGTTTGCTGGCCACACCCCCGGGGTCGAAGCCGCACGGATCATCGTCGCTACCGCGCAAGGGTGACGCGCGGCGCGCCAACGACGCGTGGATCCGATACGCTCGTCCCACTGGAGACCCTCATGATGACGACTCGTTTGCACTCGCTGATTGTTGCTTCGATAGCCCTGTTCGTGTCGGCATTGGCGATCGCCGCCCCCGAGGGAGGGACTCTCAAGATCGTCTCGAGTCTGCCGCGTACGGGAAGCGCGAATGCTCAGACAACAACGATCGTGAATGGAATCCGCCTTGCGATCGACGAGTTCGGCGGCAAGGTCGGGGACTGGAAGATCGAGTACCAGGACATGGACGATGCGAGCCCGCAGCGAGGAAATTGGGATCCGGCTGTTGAAGCGCAAAATGCGAATTCGGCGGCACGCGATCACGAAGTCGTTGCCTACATCGGAACCTTCAACTCGGGGGCAGCGAAGGTCGCTATCCCGATTCTCAATCGGGCTGGGCTTGCGATGGTCAGCCCTGCCAATACCTACCCAGGCCTGACGAAGCCCGGGCAGGGGGAGGCGAATGAACCGATGGTCTATCGCCCTTCCGGCAAGATCAACTACTTCCGCGTTGTTCCGACGGATGACCTGCAGGGGGTGCAGGCGGCGAACTGGGCGAAGGACCTGGGGGTCACCCGCGTCTTCGTGCTGCACGATCGCGAGCTCTACGGCAAGGGGATCGCCGATGTGTTCAAGCGTCAGGCGGAGAAGCAGGGCATCGAAGTCGTCGGGTTCGAAGGCATCGACTCAAAGGCGCCTAACTACCGCGCACTCGTGACGAAAGTAAAGTCGGCCCGGCCGGACCTCGTCTATTTCGGCGGCACGACGCAGAGCAACGCGGGACAGGTTGCCAAAGATCTTCGTTCGGGCGGCTTCGAGGGGAAGTACATGGTTCCCGACGGATGTTTCGAGCAGGCGTTCATCGAAGCTGCTGGCGCTGAGAATCTGAATGACCGGACCTTCGTGACCTTCGGCGGGCTTCCCCCGGAGAAGTTGACTGGCCGCGGTGCCGAGTTCTGTTCCGCGTATCGCACTAAGTTTTCGGCGGACCCTGAGGCGTACGCGGCGTACGGGTACGAGTGTGCGCGCGTGGTGCTGCAGGCGATTGCGCGCGCGGCCCAAAAGGATCGCGCTGGCATCCTCGAGGCAATCGCCACCACCAAGGACTTCGACGGCGTTCTGGGTCGGTGGAGCTTCGACAGCAATGGCGATACCTCCAGCCAACTCATGAGCGGTCAAACCGTGCACGATGGGAAGTTCGAGTTCGTAAAGGTTCTCGGCAACTGAAAGACGCACGCGGTGCATCGCGCGCCTGAAGTGAACCACAACACGAATGCCTGATATCGAGGTCTTTGTTCAGCAGCTCATCACGGGGCTGTCCAACGGAATGATCATTGCCTTGATCGCCATCGGATACACGATGGTGTACGGGATCATCGAGCTCATCAACTTTGCGCACGGGGATGTCTTCATGCTCGGCGCGTTCTTTGCGCTGACGCTGCTCGGCGCGCTCGGGATGGAGGCTTGGGGTCCCACGGGGCAGGCGGTCGGCGTCGGAATGATGCTCGTTGGCAGCGCCGCGTTTTGTGGATGCCTGAATTGGTCGCTCGACCGGCTCGCCTACCGGTCGCTCCGTAGGTCTTCAAAGTTGGCGCTCCTAGTCTCCGCGATCGGGTGCTCGTTCATCTGCGTGAACCTCGGCCTTTTCTGGGGGGGGCTTCCGATGGAAGTCTTTGCGGGTGGAGTGGCCGCGGCGGCGCCAAAGGACTTCCCGGCGCTCATTCCGCAGACGAACCTGCTCGGCGACTCCTTCATCCGCATCACTCCCGCCGACGCGCTCGTCGCGGCGGTCACCGTGCCTCTGATGATTGGACTCACGATCATGGTGAAGCGGACGCGACTTGGTCGTGCGATGCGCGCCGTCGCGCAAGACGCGACCGCCGCCGCGCTGATGGGTGTTCCGGTTGACCGCGTGATCGGTGCGACCTTCTTCATCGGTGGTGCACTCGGCGGGTTTGCGAGCGTCGTGTACGCGCTCTACAACAACACGATCGGCTTTCAAATGGGCACGCGCGCCGGGCTCGATGCATTCACCGCCGCGGTGCTCGGCGGCATAGGCAGCCTTCCGGGGGCGGTGCTCGGAGGCCTCACCATCGGGTGCGTGCGCTCCATGAGCGATCAATACCTCGAGACGCAGTGGACAAACACCATCGTCTTCTGCATCCTCGTGCTCATTCTCATCTTCCGACCCAGCGGGCTACTGGGATCAACGCGTCGGGAGAAGGTCTGATGCGGTGCCGACTAGGTCCAATCTCGGTGCTGCTGCTCCTTGCGGCGCTTGTTCCGGTAGCAGATCTGTTTCTGCCCCCTGAACTGGCGCTCAGCGAGGCGGTACGCACTGTCTGCGTCTACGCCATCCTCGCACTCGGATTGAACGTGGTGACCGGATACGCGGGGCTCCTCAACCTTGGGATCGCCGCGTTCGCGGCGGTGGGGGCGTACGCGTTTGGCATTCTCACCTGCGAGATCTACCCGTTTCAGTTGGGGTTCTGGCCGGCGCTCGTACTCACCCTCCCCATAGGCGCGCTCGCGGGCACCATTCTGGGTGCCCCAACGCTAGGCCTCCGCGGCGACTACCTCGCGATCGTCACGCTGGGGTTCGGCGAGATCGTCCAGGATGTTCTCAAGAACCTCGAGTCGATCACGCAGGGAATGCAGGGGATCAATCCGCTGCCAGCCCCATCAATCGGTGGACAGATGTGGACTGCGGATGACGAGCGAAAGTGGTTTTACCTCGTGCTTGGGCTACTCGCCCTCATGGTTGCGGGCGTGCGCAATCTTGAACGATCGCGCTTGGGCCGTGCTTGGTTCAGCATTCGCGAGGATGAACTTGCGTCGCGCGCGATGGGAATCCGCCCGGAACGGGCGAAGCTCGTCGCGTTCGCGACCGGCGCGGCCCTCGCGGCCTTCGCCGGAGCACTCTCCGCGAGCCTGTTGAGTTCGACCGGTGAGCCGAGTAACTACGACTTCCAAGTGTCGATCCTTGCGCTATGCATCGTGATAGTCGGAGGGATCGGGTCGATTGCCGGGGTGCTGCTAGGCGCGCTCGTGATGGTTGGACTGAATGCGATCGTCCTTGCCAAGGCGACGGCGTGGATGGCCGCGCAGGGCATTGGCTCGCAAGGCAATGTGCTGCTTTCCCCGAACAATTGGAAGTTTCTGATCTTCGGGCTCGCGCTCGTGATCGCTGTTCGCGTGAAACCAGACGGCCTTCTTCCTCCGCGCCTTGAGAGGGGGCGTGCGTGAAGGCGATGCAGTGCCACGGCGTGTGCGTGCAGTTCGGCGGGCTCGTCGCCGTGCAGGACGTGAGTTTCGCCGTGACGCGTGGCGAGATCTTCGCGGTGATTGGGCCCAACGGCGCTGGGAAGACGACGCTGTTCAACGCTGTCACCGGCATCTATCCACCCACCCGCGGACATGTTGAACTGCACGGGCATGAGCAGGTCGAACCGGTCACGCCGCGCGTGGTGATGTGGGTCGCGTCGGCGGCTCTTGCGGTTGCTGTCGGCGTGGTCGCAGCTGTAAACATCGCGGAACTGTGGAAGGCCGGCGTGCTTGACCATTACGTGTACGAGCAGCCGTTTCCTTGGGGATCGGCTGCGGCTGGGTTTGGACGCGCGGTGGCTGCTCTCGGTTGGATAGGCGGCGTCTTGCCCTTCACAATCGGTGCGATCATCGGAGGTGGCGCGGCGTGGAACCACTTCAGCCGCGCGCGCCGAGCAAGCGACCACATCGCACGCTCCGGAGTCGCACGAACCTTTCAAAACATCCGTCTTTTCAACGAGTTGAGCCTCGTGCAGAATGTGCTGGTCGGAATGGATGCGCGGATGAGGACGGGGTTTTTCAGCGCGCTTTTCCGACTGCCGAGATTTCATTCCGAGCGGAGGGCCTCTCATCGGGAGGCGATGGAACTCCTCGCATTTGTGGGCCTCGACGGTCGCGCTGACGAGGCAGCGGGCTCGCTGCCATACGGTCTGCGTCGACGGCTCGAGATTGCGCGGGCTCTCGCTGGGAAGCCGTCGCTCTTGCTTCTTGACGAGCCAGCCGCTGGGATGAATCCGACTGAAGTCGGCGGTCTCATGGCCGTGATTCGCCGCGTGCGCGATCGCGGGGTGACCGTTGTTCTCATCGAACATCACATGAAGTTGGTGATGGGTGTCTCGGACAAGATTCATGTTCTGCAGCATGGACGAACGATTGCGGAAGGAACTCCTGAAGCGATCCGCACAGATGCCCGCTGTATCGAGGCGTACTTGGGTTCCGAGGAGCACGGATGACGGCGCTTCTCACGGTCGCCAACCTGTGCGCGGGGTACGGCGCGATTGACGTACTGCGCGGTGTCTCGCTCGATGTCCGCGAGGGCGAGATCGTTTCGTTGATTGGATCCAACGGCGCTGGCAAGAGCACGACGCTGATGGCGATCAGCCAGGTGGTGCCAACGCGAGGCGGCGTCATCGAGTTCGACGGCGCGTCGATCGTGGGGCTGCGGCCTGACGAAGTGATTCAGCGTGGGCTCGTGCAGATTCCCGAGGGGCGGCGGGTGTTCCCTCGGATGACGGTGCACGAGAATCTCATGATGGGAGCGTTCTTGAGACCCGCTGATGCCTCGGTCGCGCGCGATCTCAAGCGCGTCTTCGAACTGTTCCCGGTGATGGGCGAACGCAGCGGACAACTCGCTGGAACGCTTTCCGGTGGCGAGCAGCAAATGCTTGCGATCGGCCGCGCACTCATGAGTCGCCCGCGTCTCCTGATGATGGACGAGCCATCTATGGGCATTGCGCCGATCCTTGTCTCGAGAATCTTCGAGGCAGTTCGTCAACTCAACGCTGAAGGAATGACGATCCTCCTCGTGGAGCAGAACGCGCGGCGCGCACTCGGGTTGTCACGGCGCGGATTCGTTTTGGAAACCGGGCGAGTCACGCTCGGCGGTGCCGCTAGTGCGCTCCTCGGCGACCCGCGCATTCAGGCTGCATATCTGGGCGCTTAGCCGATCACCACTCGTCGACTGAGGCGATGTGGACTTCGGCGGTGGAGCGCGTGAGTGCAAGGTCCGCGAGGTCGTCGGGGCGCTCGTCGAAGGCCACGCGATCGACCGAGAAAAAGCCGTCGACTCGCCATTCAGGCAGGTGTTCGTCGACATACTCGCCCACAAGCCGCTCCATCTCCGCGAGGTTTCCGGCGGTCGTCCAGAAAGTGATGTACGCACCTTTGCCCGGACGACCCTCGCGCGTTGCCAGCAAGATTGCGTGCCAGAGCACCTTGCCGAGCTTGCGACCATTTTCGTCAACATTCACATCCGGATCGATGTCGAGCTCCAGCCCCCAAGCCTCGCGCAACTGCAGGAGGATTTCGTCGAGATCGGGGCTCTCATCGTCTTCCGTCAGAAGCACTTCGCGCAACTGAGAAGGAGGCTCCGGTGAGCGGTCGAGGTCCAGCGGCCATGTCTCCAGTACCTCGCGCAAGTCGTGCCGCGCGAGCATCCGCTCGACTTCGCGGCGCATGCCGATGGGGACATTGATGAGAACGCCCTTCCACGTGTCGAGGAAGACTTCAATGAACGGTTCATCGGCGTTGGCCCCTGCGCCGATCGAGCCATCCTCCATGAGCACCGCTTCGAACGCCGACCACGCGTCGAAGAAGTCGACAGTAGGAATGGGCTCGCTGCCAATGAAGACATCGAGCGCGCGGTAGGCGTCGCGCGACCCGATTTCGACGATGGGCACGACTTCGCTGGGAAGGAGGTCGAAAGCGTCGGCGAGCAGCGGCTTGAGTCGGTCGTGGCTCACCACAACATGGAAGGCGTAGGTGTCAGGATCCCCATCTTCACCTGGCGTGTACTCGAGCGTGTATCCCTGCTTGGGGGCGGGAAGCGAGACTGGCTCGATGCCAAGTGGGAACTTGTATCCCTCAATCTCGGCGCGTGTTAGGTCTTTGCGCAGTGCGAACTCCCGCATCACTCGATGTTAGAGCGGGAGTTCCCGACGGAGAAGTCCCTGCGCGTCGCTCGTCGCTACCGCGTCGAGAAGCCAAGTCCATTCGGCAAGTAGATAGGGAATCGAGTGATCATCATGGATGCGGCGCACCGCTGCATGCATGCTCTCTCCGAGCGCGCGCTGCCACTCGTGGGCACTTGGGTCGCAGAAGTATGCCCGGCATCCCACGGGGCGCAGTGCATGAATCGAACAGTTCTTGCCATCGAGGTGTGGGCAGCGCTCGGCGGTGATCGAGTGTCGCGCGGCTCTCTGGTCGACCCGAGCGCCGCGTCGCCAGATGAGCACCGCTTCGAGGCCGGTTACCAGGAGCACATGCCCATGCTCGCCGAAGTGGCAGCACGCCCCGGACGCAAGGCATACAGGCCGATGGCACTCGACGACATCACTCGCGTGGGCGGCGAGCGCGTCGAACGCGTCAGCCACGTCGTGCAGGTGCGCCGCGCGCCACCACGCCTGCATGTCGTGCTCTGATGGTGGCAGAGGCGGGTGGCGCACTCGTGGCTACCAGGGGGCGTCGGCGTTGTCGCGCTGATCGATGTCTCGCATGATGCGGATCTGCTCGATGGGAATCACTGGTCCCGTGCCCATGCCGGGGCAGGGAGTGTGCGCCTTCGCCGATTCCCAAGCTCGCTTCG
>Ga0233425_10007605_pt1 | contig 15081 bp, 10 predicted proteins | sample Watercolumn_Towu_2_FD_181712 | JGI IMG/M metagenome (GOLD analysis project Ga0233425, IMG submission 181712) | Freshwater microbial communities from Lake Towuti, South Sulawesi, Indonesia - Watercolumn_Towuti2014_140_MG | ecosystem: Environmental > Aquatic > Freshwater > Lake | place...
TGCAGAACCTCCTATTGCTGGATTACAAGACATCTGACCAATAGTATCCACATTTTGGGTTAATAGGAGTGTCTCACAACCTAATCTAGCAGAGGCTAAGGCAGCTTCTATTCCAGCATGTCCAGCTCCAATTACAATAACTTGATAATGTTTAGGATAGTTAAAAAAATCCATTTTTATATATTTTTACTTATTACTATTATATAATAATATTTAGTTTCTGTTAGAAAATGTTAAAAAAATGTTTATATGGTAACGTGAATATGAATAACTTATTCCATAGAACAATAATCTTAGAATAAAACATACTTATCAAGATAGAATTCTCACTTAAAATTAGATCTATTCATTTAAATAAGAAAAGGTTAGATTCATAATAAAAGATATTAACATAATTAATAAGATGAAATATAGTTTCTTTTAAATAAATATAAATACACGATTGAATAACTTCGTCTATAGCTGTATTTAAATTCTTTTCTTTTGCTTAATTTTGAAACACTGATTAAAAAACACTTAAGGTTATGCCATTTTCTCTTTCCATTTCAAAGGAAGAACGAGACCTTTTTGAAACATCAATTAAAGAAGTTAAAGCATTATTACAACAGTCATTCAAAGCAGATGCATCCATAAAATCTTTTATTAAGATATTGCAGCGCTTCAGAACTCATGAAGTTCAGCGTTTCAGAAAGTGGCATCAACAGGGAATGAAAGGAAAAGAAATTGCTCAATGCCGTTCTGATCTCATGGATGCTGTCATAGGAGAACTCTTTGAAGTTGCCCTTAAAAAAAATAAAATTTCTTTAAAAAATAGAGGATTTTCTCTGATTGCTTTGGGTGGTTATGGAAGAAGAGAATTAAGCCCTCGTAGCGATATTGATATTCTATTTTTACGAGAAATAGAATCAACAGAGGATTGCATTGAAGAAATTGTTAGCTTTATTTTAATGGCACTATGGGACCTTGGATTAAAAGTAGGGCATGCTACCCGTTCTCTTTCTGAATCAATTGATCATGCCAATCAAGATATGTTGTCGAAGACGGCAATGTTGGAGATGAGATTAATCAAAGGAGACCAAAAGTTTTTTAAAAAACTCAAAGAAAAATTTTTTAAAAAATGCGTTCATGGTAAGGAAAAAGAATACGTTACTTGGAGGATGGAAGATCTTCAGCAGATGCATGAAAAATTTGGGAAGACAGTCTTCATGCAGGAGCCGAATATCAAGTCAGGAAAAGGAGGACTAAGAGATTATCAAAATCTTCTTTGGGTTGCGAATGTTTATGCAAAAGCAAATACATTTTCCCAATTAGTGAAATTAAAATATCTCGGCGAAAGTGAGCGGAGAAAATTAGAAAAAAATGAATCTTTTCTTTTGAGTGTGCGACAAGAAATGCACGATCAGGAAAAACGAGCTCAAGATCGATTGACGCTTCGTCTGCAGGGAGTCGTTGCAACCGCATTAGGATATCCTCAGCGAAATATCATCAAGAGAAGTGAGGCATTCATGAAAGATTACTATGAGAAAACGAGAGAGATATTTCTCATTACTTCTCTCGTGCTTGAAAGAATGAAGTTATTAGAGAAACGTCAAAATGCGATCGTATCGTTTTTTTCTAAAAAATTTAATGCTGAAAAAAATGATGGCTTTTTTCTGAAAAGGGGAGTGATTTTTCCAGAAAACCGTAACATTTTTAATAAAGATCCTCATCGTATGATGAGAGCCTTTTATTTGGCTCAGACGCGAGGAGCTGAATTTTCTTCGGAGTTGAACGATCTTATCAAGCGACGATTGCTTCTCGTGGATCATCGATTTCAAGAATCACGAGAAAATAGAAATACTTTTTTTCTCATTCTTTCTCGCAAGGGAGAGGTTGGGCGCATTCTTCGACTGATGCATGACCTTGGATTTTTAGGAAAATATCTTCCCGAGTTTGGAGCCTTAACCTGCCTCGTTCAACATGAGTTCTATCATCATTACACGGCTGATGAGCACACCTTGGTTTGCATCGAAAAAATAGATCAACTTCTTTTCACTCATGATCAAAAACTTTTTAGATACAGTACTCTTTTTAAAAATTTAGATGATCCTGCTATTCTCTATCTTAGTATGTTACTTCACGATATTGGCAAAGCTGCCAATGTTTCTGAACACGCTAAAGTCAGCGCGACCAATGCAAAAAAAATAGCAGAGCGATTGAATCTTGATGGAGAGAGGCTTCAACGACTCTTAACATTAATTGCTTATCATGGAGAGCTGGGAACTGTCGCACGGTCACGGGATTTAGAAGATTTCACGACTATCAGCAATTTTGCAAAAATCATAAAAACAGTTCCAACACTTCACGCACTCATGATCTTGACTCTAGCTGATGGAATGGGGACAGCAGATGCGCAATGGAGTGATTGGAAAGAACAACTTGTTTGGAATCTTTTTGAAAAGACAAAAAATTATTTAGAAATAGGAGATCAATTTTTTAAAAAAATCGATGCCAATCGCGTCGTTATGGAAGATCAAGTGAGAGTCATTTTGGGAACTGGTTTTAGTGAAGAAATTAGAGCGCATTTCGATCAAATGCCCGAACGCTATTTTAGAAATGTGGAGTCTCAGACTTTGAGTGAACATTTAAAATTATTTCGAAATTTTTTTGAGCGTTTCAAAAATCATAACGCCAATATTCTTGAGCCTGAGATTTATTGGAAAGAACATGCTGAGCAGGGATACACAGAAGTTTGGATTTGTGGATGGGATCGAAAATATCTTCTCGAAAAAATAGCAGCCGCCTTTCTCATAGCAGGAATTAACATTCTTGGAGCAGATATTTTTACACGCACCGATTATTTGGCATTAGATATTTTTAGAGTGAATAGCGTTCGACGAGATTCTTTGATCAATGAAAAGGAAAAAAAGATTATGGAGAGAAGTCTCAAAGAATTTTTAAACACGACTGAAAAACCAAATTTTAAAAAGCCAAAACCTCACTCTTTGAGTCAGTGTAAATCCATTTTGGAAGAAACTGTTTCCTCACGTGTAGTGATCGATTCTCATTCTCATCCGATTTACACATTGGTGGAAGTGGAAGCACCAGACCGACAAGGCCTGTTCTATGATCTTTTGGGCGTCTTTAGTCAACGAGAGATTTCCATTGATCTTGCTCGTATCGCCACAGAAATGAGAGCAGCTTTTGATACTTTTTATATTTTGGATGCAAAAGGAAAAAAAATAGAAGATCTCGCAGAAAAGGAAGCGTTACAACAAGGATTAACGATGGCGATAGAATCAACTTTTTTTCGAGAACATGAAAAAATTGATAACAAGTAGTTGCTTTTATTGCTAACTGATTTATCTTTCATCTCACCACGCATCTGGACGCTTATGTCACTAGAGCATTTCCAACAACTCATCAAAAAGTTTGGAGAGCAGATTGGGGTTCCTAATCTTGAATCTCATCCGCAGGGCCTTTGTTCGTTGCGTTTTGATGATCGAGTGACCATTGATCTCGAATACAACGAAGAGCAGAACGCGCTCTTGCTTTCAAGTCTCGTCGGCGTTTTGAAGCCACAAGAAAGTAAACATTTTTATGATGAATTATTAGAAGCCAATTTACTTTGGGGAGGAACGGGAGGAGCAACCATTGGAGTAGATCCAGCGAGTTTGGCCGTCTTTCTTTGTTATCAAGAGCAACTCAAGGGAGTTTCCTTAGGACAGTTTCAACAAAGCGTAAAGAGATTCAGCGATACAGCGCTTTTTTGGAATCAGCGTCTCGCTGAGGGGCCAAAGAAAAAAAAGAAAGAAAAGAATTCAAAGGGGAAGTGAATGGGTAATAAGGCTCCGCCTGCTTTGTCTTGTCATAAGCGCGATGAAGTATTTCGGCTATCAAGATTTTCTTTCGATGTCAAGCAAAATTTTTTAATAAAAAAATAAAATTAAAAAAGGCTTGTCTTTCGATTCATTTCAGAATGGCCTATTGCGTATGAAACCATCTAACTCAAAACTAAACGCTATCGTCTACTTTATTGGATTCACAGCTGCCCTTGCCGGGCTCTTATTTGGGCTCGATATAGGAGTAATCTCCGGAGCTAATGAATTTATTCAAAAAGAATTTCAGATTAGTGATCACATTATTGAGTTGATTGTGAGTGCCACGCTTTGGGGGGCTGTTTTTGGAGTTCTCATTTCTGGAACTCTTTCTAATCAATTTGGGCGCAAAAAGGCGATGCTCATTAGCGCCTTTATTTTTGCGGGAGGATCTGTTGCTTGTGCGATGAGCGCTTCCGCTGACCAGCTCATTGGGGCGCGATTTTTTTTGGGAATTGCTGTTGGACTAGCCTCCTTTACAGCGCCGCTCTATCTCTCAGAGATTTCTCCGCAGAACATACGAGGCATGATGGTTTCCATGTATCAACTCATGATCACCATTGGAATCTTGGTTGCCTTTTTAAGCGACATGTACTTTGGAACGACGGCTTCTATTGGCGGACAAGTAGGAGGACACTGGCGCGCCATGGTTGGAGTGATTGCAGTGCCAGCAGTGTTAATGTTTTTGGGAATGCTCGTTCTTCCAGAAAGTCCGCGATGGCTCTTTCTCAAAGGCTTCCAGGAGCGTGGAGTCGATGTTTTTCGAAAAATGCTTTTGCCAGAAGATGACATTGCGCGTGAAGTGATTGAAATCCAAACAAACCTTCAACAAAAGCAAAATGGGTTTCAAATGCTATTTCATAATTCCCATTTCCGTCGTGCAATCATGCTTGGCATGATGTTGCAGTTAGTGCAGCAGTTAACAGGAATTAATGTAGTGATGTACTATGCACCTCGTATTTTTAAAATTGCTGGATTTGCTAGCACCTCGGGACAAATGTGGGGAACAGTAATTGTCGGCGTTACCAATATGCTTTCGACATTCATTGCGATTGCCTTCGTCGACAAGTTGGGACGCAAACCGATGATGTATGCTGGGTTTGTGGTCATGGGACTTTCCATGCTCACTGTTGGGTATCTTTTTAATATGGACCTGGAGCAATCGCCTGTCCTCGGCTATTATGCCATCATAGCCTTGCTGCTTTTCATCATTGGATTTGCGATGAGTGCCGGTCCTATTATTTGGATTATTTGTTCGGAAATTTTTCCACTTGCTGGGCGCGATCTTGGTGTGAGCTTTAGCACGGCAGCGAACTGGATTTCTAATGCAATTGTTGGAGGGACATTCTTGACCATGCTAGCAAAGCTAGGAAATGGAAATACTTTTCTGCTTTATGGCGGACTCCAAATTCTCTTCATCGTCTTCTTCCACTTCTTTGTTCCAGAAACAAAAGGAGTCTCGTTGGAAAAGATCGAAAGCAATTTGCTCTCGGGATTACCTCTCCGTAAAATTGGGAGATAAAGTCGAGACTTACCTCAGGTTAGCATCCTCCCCAAGGTTGCTTTCACAGCATCCATCGAAATCCCCCCCATTTCGCTTGCATGAGACTTGGGCAAGAGAGCTGGTCTTGGCAGCTCAATGACTTGATGACCTGAAGAAAAATCTAACGGGCCGCAGACGGCCGTGCCGCTCTGATAGTGCAAGAGAGCGAGTGTCGGACAGCCGATCGCAAAACCGAGATGCATGACGCCGGTGTCGGTGCTAACGAGAAGTGTAGCGCCGTGCAGGAGTGTGGCTGTTTCTTCGAGAGTCGTCCGCTCCACAAGATTGAGTGCATTGGGACAAGCGGTTGCAATGGCTTGACCTGCTTCACGATTGTCGTGTCCTCCTGTCAAGACCACGCGATGCGGATAATGCTGTTCAATCCACCGAATCGTTTCAATGTACCGCTCTACTGGCCAATCGCGCCAATTCAATGTCTTCCCTCCGCCCGTTTGCATGACGAGATACGGTTTCTCCATCAATTCTGAAAATCGCTCACGCAGTGTCGTCACTTCCTCCGGCTTCACTTGGTAGATCATTCCTTTCACTGGAACGCCGCCAGTACGCGCTGCTACTTTTAATCCGATCTTCACCATGTGTCGTTCATCTCGTGTCACGATAGGATGAGAGAGAAGAAAGGCCATGTCTCGGCATTCTTCTTGCGAGCCGACGAAGGCATGTCGATTGAGGAGGTATCCGAGCGGAACCGCTTCAGCATTTAGGTGCAAGCCGATGACAAGATCGGGACGTCGGTGCCAAAAATATTTTAGCAAGCGCCACTGAGAAAGAGGTGATTTGCTCAGTGGAATGATGGCGTCGATATGAGGATGATGCCGCGCCACCGATGTGCGGCGATGATGTGCGCAGACGATGATCTTGGCCGCCGGATAAGCTTGATGCAGGCTTTCAATCGCAGCAGAATCAACCAGAGCATCTCCAATTCCTGTGCTGCTAAAAATGAAAATCGAGCGCGGGTCCGTTGGTAACGGATTTGCTTTCGGTGGAAAAAAGAAGACCACAACGCGATAAAAGCATCGATTTAAAAATTGAGTGATGTTATTCCACATGCAGAATAGGCTCTATCAGAGAAAATTGATTTTTGAAAATGAAGTTTTTGTTTTATTTGATAACTAAGGCACCATCGGACAAAGTGATGGGTAACGAGTAACGGGTAACGAGTGAAATAGTTGCCTTCGGCAAATACAAACAAAAAGTGTTTCTACCAACGTACCGTTGGTAGATGGTTTAAGAGTTGAAGGGTTGAAGGGTTTAAGAGAGCTATTCTATTCGAAAATTCATTCAAACAATTGCTGTCCTGCTCTGCTTGATGCTTTCAAAAATGAGAGTTGAGTAGAAGTTCTGTCAAACTCTTAAACTTTTCAACTCTTAAACTCTTAAACGCTACCAATGGCATTTTATTTCGAAGAAATAAAATGACGTTGGTAGCTACCAAAAAGTTTTGTACTATAACACCTGAGTTTGACCAAGTTAATGGATTCTGTCTGTTTATATTCACTCAATACTCATTACTTATCTCTACAACCAGGTGTTTACTAGCTTGCAAAGCAGTAGCTTCAAAAATTAATTCTCCACACAAACTGACTCCTCATGAAAAAATCAAAATTTTTTTTCCAGCTGCTTCTTTGCATTCTTCTCGCTCTCGTGATCTTCGTGGCCATGGGGCGTCACAAGCAAGAGCGGGTGATCAATTTTTTTCATCGCTGCACGCAGCATTTTTTCCATCGAGAAACTTCTTCTCTCACAGGCAATATCAAAATCGTAGGGCGTCAATTGATCGTCGATGGAAAGCCTTTTATCATGAGGGGCGTTTGTTATAATCCGGTCCGCAAAGGGGGCACGCATCCTTCCGGACTGATCACCGTGAATCCAACAGCAGAAGATCTCGTTGCGATTGAAAAAGATTTTCAGATGATGCATGACGCCGGTATCAACACGGTGCGGACATATGAGCCGCTGCTAGATCCTCACATTTTGGATTTACTCACAAAATATCAATTGCACACGATCGTTCCAGTTTTGAATTATTACCTCGCTCCTTTTGAAAAGGTCACCTCCATTGTGACACGCTTGCGGAACCATCCTTCCACGTTGATTTGGGAAGTTGGGAATGAATGGAACACCAACTTTTTTTATAGCAAAAATGCTGACCCAGCACACTCTGAAGGACTCGGCTTCCACGAGTCGTTGAGTCTTGTCAAACAGACTTCACGCTATATTAAACTCCTCGACACCACTCATCCTACAAGCACTGTTGTCACAAGAGTCGCCCTCAAAAACGATACGATCTGGCCCACGCTTCGTCACTTCAAGGCCATCGATCTTTTTGGAGTCAATATTTATCGTGGGCTAGATTTTGATCATCGCTTGGAACAATGGGCTTCGCACATGACGAAGCCGCTCTACATCGGAGAATTTGGAGCCGATGCGTTCAACACCACAACCAATGCTCAAGATGTCGCCGCACAGGAAGTTGCCGTGCGAAGTCTTGTCACCGAATTGCTCAATAATTTGTCCGCACTAAATCCCAATCACGTCTTAATTGGCGGCTGCATTTTTGAATGGAATGATGAATGGTGGAAGGATCTCAAAAGCGCCCCTGATGTTCACTCCACAGCTGGTCTCACAGAACCAGACGAAGGACCTTATCCCGATTATGTCTTTAATGAAGAATGGTGGGGCATCGTTGATATTGACCGCAATCCAAGACCGACTTATCAAACGGTGAAAGAGCTATATTCGAAAAAGTGACTGCCAACGATTCCTTGGTAGGCAGACATTTTTTCTGTTGAAGAATAGAGCAGATCGTTTTACTTTCCGATCGCTCCTTTTCTTTTATTGTGACAACTCCCTCCTCCTCTCCTAAAAAACAATTAACATCCATAGCGCTGACGCTCCTTATTGTTAGCGCAATTGATAATATTCGTTGCCTTCCTCAGACTGCGCTTTTTGGAAGCTCTCTCATTTTTTTCTTTGTTCTTTCTGCGCTGATTTTTTTGATTCCAGTGGCACTTGTTTCTGCGCAACTCTCTTCGCTATCGCATGAGCATGGAGGAATCTATTATTGGACCCACCGCGCTCTGGGGCCTAAAATGGGCCTCCTAGCGGTATGGTTGCAATGGATCAACACGCTTGTTTGGTTTCCTTCCATTCTTTCTTTCATCGCAGCAACAGCAGCTTACTTTTTTAATCCGGCATTGACCAATAACAAAACGTACTTGATTAGCGTCATCTTGATTGTTTTTTGGGGACTGACTTTGATCAATCTCGCTGGCATTCATCGCTCCGCAAAATTCGCAAGTCTTGGTGCTTTTTTTGGAGCATTCGTTCCGATTCTTTTTATCATTGCATTAGCCCTTCTGTGGTTGCTCTTGGGACACCCCATCCAACTTCATTTTCATTTTAACAATCTCATCCCAAGTTTTCAGCGTTCTGAAAGTTGGTCTTCCCTTGGTGCGCTCACCGCTATTATGACTTCCTTTTTGGGGGTAGAATTGGCTACTGTCCACATCAGCGAAGTAAAAAATCCCCGCACGACTTTTCCAAAATCTCTTTTATTTTCAGTCCTGATTATTTTGAGCACGATGACGCTTGGATCGCTTGCCATCGCGCTGGTTATTCCACTCGACAAAATCAATTTGGTCGCCGGTGTGATGCAAACCTTCGACTTTTTTTTCAAGGCTTATCATCTCTCTTTTTTGCTTCCTGTGATGATGTTGATGATTTTGATTGGCAGCGGTGGATCGATGATTAGCTGGATCATTTCACCTGCCAGAGGCCTTCTCCAAGCGGCTGAAAGCGGGTACTTGCCCGCTTTTTTTACCGTTCGTAATCGCCATGGCGTGGCCGCTCGTCTCCTCATTGCTCAAGCCGTCGTGGTAAGTCTGGCCTGTTCTGCGTGGGGCCTGATGCCAAGTGTCAATGGCGCTTACTGGTTGCTCACGGATCTTAGCACACAGCTTTATATTTTGATGTATGTCTTGATGTTTGTTGCTGCATTGCGCTTGAAAATAAAAGCTTCAGCTTCGATGGAGGGTTTTAAAATTCCAGGTGGAACGGCAGGTACCATTGGCGTTTGTCTCATTGGTCTCTTTGGCTGCACCGTAACGCTCTTGGTGGGATTCCTTCCGCCAGCTAGCATCGATGTCGGAGGAAGGCTTCACTACTTTGTTACCTTTTCTAGCGGAATACTCCTCCTCATTGCACCTGTTGGTTTTTTCTATGCGTTCAAAGCATGGAAACAACAAAGTAAGGAGTAACACCATCTTCCCTCATTATCCGACAAAGGGCACGTTTTTACACCTCTCGATCTAATTTTGGTCGAAATTGATAAGAACGTTTCACCATGACCTCCTCAATTTGCTCTCTCGTTGGGCGATTCAAAAAAAAAGGATTTTTGATTTGTTCTAACTCAGAGATACCGCGCCGCATCCATTCCTTCCATAGCCCATCAATGGGTTCTCCGTCTTGAAAATGGTGAAATATGCGGGCTAGCCAGTCTAAAGCTTTGTCATAGCTCCTCCGTTCAAGATAATGTTTTAACTTTGGATCAGCGTTCTTGTCTGCCAACAACATTTTCCCCCAGTGTTCAATAGCCGCAGAGGCTTCTTGAAGTTTTTTTAAATGACCTACAGGATCACGATCACGAAGTTCATGATCCGCGATAACCTGCAAACGCTCACGCAGAGAGGCTGAGAGGTGTTGTAGTATATTATGCTTCTTTCCCATGGAACTTCACACTAAGAAGCTTGGTGACCCCACGCTCCTCCATCGTCACGCCGTAAAGCGTGTCGGCACGTGACATCGTCCGCTTATTGTGCGTGATGACAAAAAACTGACTCTGATCGACGAAGCGATCGAGGAGTTTGATGAAACGGCCAATGTTCGATTCATCCAGTGGAGCATCCATTTCATCGAGTACGCAGAAGGGGCTTGGCTTGACCATGTAGATGGCAAAAAGAAGTGCTACGGCCGTCATCGTCCGTTCACCACCGCTTAAGAGCGAGATGCTCTGGAGCTGCTTCCCAGGCGGGCGGGCAATGATTTCGATGCCGCTCTCAAGCGGATCAGTATCATCCACGAGGAGCAAGTTGGCTTTGCCTCCTCCAAAAAGTTCCGTAAACATTTCTTGGAAGTTGAGGCGCACTTGTTCAAACGTTGTGGCAAAAAGTTCCTTCGTCGTTTTGTTAATGCGAGCGATGACTTCGAGCAATTCGGTCTTTGCGTTGATCAGGTCGGTATTTTGTTGTTCTAAGAATTGATAGCGCTGTTCGAGTTCTTCATATTCTTGAATCGCTTCAAGATTCACAGGTCCCATCGAATCGACACGCTCCGTTAATTCGGCAACGATGTTTTCAATATTTTCCCATGGAATTTCTTCAACGGGCATTGGCCCAGATGTCGCTTCGCGACAGGTTAAGTCATTAGTTGAAGTTGAAGTGACAAATGTTTCAGAGTCTCTGCTTGCTTCAACTTCAATTTTCAACTTCGACTGCTGCGAATCCCCTACATGAGATTCATTCTCACTTTCAATGGCAGTTTTCGAATTTTGACTTCTAGTCGTAACAGCTTTAAGTAGCAAATACCGATCAGGTTCAAAAGCGGAGAGGTCCATTTGATAACGTCTGGAGACGTGATCGCGGATCGATTCCGCACGCATGCGAAGCTCTGTCACTTTTACTTCATCTCGTGAGCGCTTGTCTTGTAAATCCAAAAGACTTTTGCGAAGCCCGCGCAAATTGACTTCCATTGATTCTGTTTGCTCTTGCAATCCTCCACGCTCTCTGGAAAGCCGTGTTACTTCTTGTTCAACACCATTTAGCTCTTCCTTCCACTGCCCGATGCTGGCTGTGAGGTCGTGAGATTCTTTGGCTAAAGTTTCTACTTTCTCTTCGTAATCACGTTGATCACGTTCACGAACGGCAATAGTCTCGGCCAGCTCGCGCAATCGTGATTCGATCGGCCCTCGCTGTTGAGTCAATGCCTGTTGGCGCTGACGCTCGGTAGCAACGCGCAATTTAATTTCGGAAAGAGCTGTCGTTGCCTCATTCTCCGCATCACGCAGCGAGACAATACGCGATTGAGCAACCGAGCGTTCTTCGCGAACAGTATTTAACTCTTGAGTCACCTGTTCCAATTGAACTTGGTCTGCTTCATTTTGTTCTTCGAGTTGCTGCAACTGCGCTTCTAGCGTGGTGATTTCTCCCAACAAAGATTCTTGGCGTCGTCCCGTTTCCTGAAATTCACGCGCTGCCAAACGGTCATCTCCCTGTGCCGTAGCCAGCACGCTTTGCGCTTGATGCAGCTCTTCTCGTTTTTCTTTGAGTCGCTCGGAAGCCTCCTCAACAGCCGTCACAGCCGCATCCCTGGCCGTTGCAAGACGCACCTCTTCTTGACGCAGGGTTTCTAATTCACGATCGAGTGCTGCAATTTGAGAGCGTCGCAACAAGGCCGAAGCAGAAACTTCCCCTTCCTTGCCACCACCTCCATAAGCAACTCCCTCGCATGAGAAAAATTCTCCCGTGCGAGCCGCAAAGGCCAAGGTTGGATGCTCTCGCTTGAGACGAAAAGCCGTTTCCAAATTTTCTACAACGACGACGCCCTCCAAAAGACGCGCAACGACCTTGCGCACCGGCTCTGAGGCTTTGATCAAGGATGCAGCCCAAGCCAATCCGCCAGCAGGAAGTGCTTCTGTTTTATGTTCTTCATAGGGCCAATCAACGGTGAGCACCGCAGCGCGTCCTTGAGCTCCTGCTTTCAAGGTTTGCAATGCAGCCTCAGCAACATCGGCATCTTTAAAAACAACGGACCTGCTCGCCGCTCCCAGAGCGGCTTCCACGGCAGGGATATCGGCGCTAGGAACATCGATCAAGGAAGCCAATGTTCCTAAAATTCCGGCATGGAAAAAATCGGGGCGATTCAATCCTCTCAAGATCGCTTGTGTTCCTTCTCCGAGACCTTCTCCCTCGCGTTCTAATTGACAGAGAATCTCGCGCTTCGATTCTCGCTCTGCGAGTTGCTTGCTCAATTCATTCCAGTCACGATCAGTTTTCTGACGTTCCAATTGCGCCGCCTCATAACTTTGTTGAGCGACCTCTAACGTCTCTCGCGAGGAAAGGAGATGTTCTTGTGCTTGAACACAAGCAGCCGTCGCTTCGGCAGCTCGCTGATTTAATGTGGTCAATACTTCAGCTATGCCACTTTGTTGGAAACGCAGTTCTTGTAAACGCTGAGCATTGGCGTCGCGTCGACCTCCAGCCACAGAAACTTTTCCTCGAAGATCAGCGATGCGATTTTCTAAAGCATGAAGCCGATGCGCCAATTCGTCGATGGCGCGCTCAGCGTCGACCCGCTCTTGCTGAGCCTTGGTGCAACGCACGGTTCCCTCTTCAAGCAATTCTTCTTCGCCACGCAGCACCTCAAGCAAGGCATGAAGCTGTGCATCGGTCTGCTCCATCTCTTTTTCTTGCTCACTAATACGCGCAAAACAGGCATCGCGATCAGCGGAGGCGCGAACGATCATCGCTTCAAATTCTGTCTTTCGTTCACGATGTGTCTCAATCCGACTCTCTCCCGAAAAAATACGATTGCGTAAGGTCTGCATCGCATCTCGTGTCTGATCCATCGTGAGATCGAGTTCTGCAAGTTGCTGCCGCACGTTGGCACATGCTTCTTCTTGCTCGGCAATTTCTCGTTCTCGCTCAGCACGAGCCTCTCCAATTTTTTCCATCGATTCGGTGAGCTCTTGAACAGAGTTTTCTAAATTGCGATAAGTCCGGTAAGAAAGATGCGTGTCCATCACACGAAGATCGCTCATCAGTTCTTGATAACGCCGCGCTTTTCCTGCCTGGCGTTGGAGCGATCCGATCTGGCGTTTGACTTCCTTGATGATATCGGTCACGCGAAGCAAATTGGCTTCGGTATATTCGAGTTTGCGCAAGGCCTCTTTTTTTTGTGACTTGAATTTGGTGATGCCGGCGGCCTCTTCAAAAATCGCGCGTCGATCATCGGGACGGCTGCTCAAAATTTGATCGAGCTTCCCTTGCTCCATGATCGAGTAAGCGCTACGGCCAATGCCGGTATCCATGAAGAGTTGGTGGATGTCTTTGAGGCGACATGGCGTTCCGTTCATCAAGTATTCGGACTTTCCATCACGAAAGACGCGCCGCGTGATGCAGAGTTCGTTCCAAGGGACTTCCAATTCTTTTTCGCAATCGCCAAACGTCAGCGAGACCTCGGCCATGTTGTGAGGCTCTCTCGTATCGGCTCCGCTAAAAATCACATCAGCCATCTCGCCTCCGCGAAGCGCCTTGGCCGATTGCTCGCCGAGGACCCAACGAATCGCGTCGAGGATGTTGGATTTTCCACAACCATTCGGGCCAACGACAGCCGTGACACCACGATGGAATTGCAGCGTGGTTTTTGTTGCGAAGGATTTAAAGCCGATAATTTCGAGAGACTGAAGATGCATGAACCATGGTACGCTAAGTGGTCTCTTAGATCCGTTCAATAAAAAATCTTTTTAAAATGCAATCGTTGCTCGATCATTCTTCGTCAGCTGTGACATAACTGTTATCGCTGCTAACACTACTTGTCTCGTCGTGATCAGAAGATTTCGCTTGTTGTGGACCTTGATGGGCTTTTAAAACATCAGTTGTTAAGGTAGTTGAGATCGAAGTATCTTTTTCCTCAACATCACTCCAAGTAGGGTTCTTTTTTTCCTCCAACAAGACGTGAAGATTCGCTACTGCTTTTTTTTCTGCAGCAGCAGCTTGATTAAATAAGGCCTTCGCTTCCTTAAGCATTTTTTGTGCAGGATCTGTTAAGACATTTGTATTTTTTCTTAAAAAAAGATTTTTTTCTTCATTTTCAAAAATCACTTTTGCATGAGAATCACTCGCTGCTTGATCTAGAAAAAACTTAGCTTTTAATGTTGCGATGATAGCTTTAGCGACTTGGGCTTTTGCTGCTGCAACCTCTTGCTGATAGTAAAGGTCTACATCGCTAGAAGAAAATGTTTCCTTTTGCGAAAGCGTTTCAAATAGGTCTTCTGCTCGAGCGATCATTGTTTCATTTTCTGAGGAGCTAATATCAGGAAGGCGGAGATTGCGAACAGCTCCCCTTAACAAAAATTTTTGTCTTTCTACAACCTCTTCTGAGTCTTCGATGGAGCGCTTCCTATTTGCTGCCACGTTGAGCGCTTGTATAATGGCTCTGCTGCTTAATCCAGAGCCTACCGTTTGTTGTATTACATCTTCAGAAAAAGCATCCTCTGTCATTCTTTCTCCATAGGCCGAAGTGAGAGCCTGCAGAAAATGATCAACAATAGCACGGTTCTCTTGACTGCGTTGAGGGGCCTCGAGAGAAATCGAAGCTCCCGAAAGAATAGACGTTACCTGGAGGCGAGGAGGTGTTGATTGAGTATCAAGAATAAACCTCTCTGCTGTCGGGTTCTGTCTGACAGCTTCTTGATAAGGGTGAAGAATATTCTCAGATGGGAAGGAGAGATGCATAACTTAGAGCTCGGCCTGGAGAATTAGTTTTTAAAGTTATCGCCTCAAAAGCTAGTAACTATCTGGTTGTAGAGACAAGTAACGAGTCACGGGTAACGGGTAACGGGTAAATATAACCAGACGGAATTCATTAAATTGGTCAAATTCATGT
>Ga0233425_10007606_pt1 | contig 15079 bp, 14 predicted proteins | sample Watercolumn_Towu_2_FD_181712 | JGI IMG/M metagenome (GOLD analysis project Ga0233425, IMG submission 181712) | Freshwater microbial communities from Lake Towuti, South Sulawesi, Indonesia - Watercolumn_Towuti2014_140_MG | ecosystem: Environmental > Aquatic > Freshwater > Lake | place...
GAACCGCAACGGATCCAACAGCGCGATCGGCCGCGCACCCATCGAGAAGACGTCGCGGATGATGCCGCCGACGCCGGTCGCGGCGCCTTGATAGGGCTCGACCGCGCTCGGGTGGTTGTGGCTCTCGATGCGGAGCGCGACTGCGAGATCGTCGCCGACGTCGATGACGCCCGCGCCTTCGCCTGGACCGACCATCACCCATGGCGCCTCGGTGGGGAACCGGCGGAGGTGCGTCTTGGACGACTTGTAAGAACAGTGCTCGCTCCACATGACCGAGTACATCGCGAGCTCGAGGTGCGTCGGTTCCCGGCCGAGCTCACCGACGACTGCATCGAACTCTTCGTCGCTCATTCCGAGCGTTCGATGAAGCGACTCCGCCACGCGGTCGAGCCTAAGCGAAACGGTCGCGCACGACCGAAGCCGTGCGTTCCGGCGCCGCCGCGTTCACAGTCATCACGGCTCGCTTTCACGCGACAAACGTGCTAGCAAGGCGACCGCAATTCGTACCCGCATTTGACGGCGTCGTCCGGCCCCGAATTGGGGACGGTCGCCTCGGCGACGTTGGTGTCCGTTCAGTGATGGTGTCCGTGGCGTGATGGTGTCCGTGGAATGATGTTGTATCGATCCTGAATCCGAGGGGTGGTTTTCGCCCCGAATTGGATCACCTCGGGTCACGGTGCGACCCGGCCGATCGAACCCGTGAATCAAAGGAGCAATTGATGGCTGCACGAGCGAAGAAGCGCGGCATGTCGGACGAGCACAAGGCCGCACTGGCGGCGGGGCGCGAACAGTCACGCGCGGTCGCGAATTACCTCGAGGCACTCGAGGCGAACAGGCCGAAACGTGGCCGCAAGCGGACGCTCGACACGGTGAAGCGCCAACTCGCCGAGGCGAGCGCCGAACTCGACGAATCCACCGGAATCCGCCGGGTCGAGTTGGTACAGCGTCGACGCAACCTCGAAGTCGAACTCGCCACGATGCAAGCCGGTGGCGGACCCGACCTCGTCGCGCTCGAAAAGGCCTTCGTCAAGCACGCCAAGGGGTACGCCAAGCGCAAGGGCATCAGCAAGGCGGCATTCCGCGAAGTCGGCGTGCCGGCCGAAGTCCTGAAGCGTGCCGGGGTCGCCTGAGCCCGGACTCGATCGAGTCCATCGAGTCCATCGAGTCCATCGAGTCGGTTGAGTGGGCGGCGTGGTCGAGCTGCCGCCAACTCACGTGGCCGCGCCCAACCGGGCAGCGAGCAGCGACCGGAGCAAGACATTGCCGTCGTCGCTGCCGAGCAGCCGATCACTCGCGCGTTCCGGGTGCGGCATCAAGCCCACGACGTTGCGTCCTGCGTTGCAGATTCCCGCAATGTCGTCGAGTGCGCCGTTCGGATTCTCGACATAGCGGAACACGATCCGGTCCTCAGTCCGCAATTCGGCCAGAGTATCGGGCGTGCACACGTAGTTGCCTTCAAAGTGGTTGATCGGGATTCGCAACCGCGCCCCGGGAGTCGCGCTGCTCGTCAGTGGAGTCGTCGTGGTCTCAACGGTGATCTCGACGGTTTCACACAGGAATTTCAGGCCTGAGTTCTTCTGGAGTGCGCCCGGCAGCAGTCCCGCTTCGCACAGGATCTGAAATCCGTTGCAGATGCCGATCACCGGCCCACCCTCAGCCACGAAATCGCCGACCGCGCGCATCACCGGAGAGAAGCGGGCGATCGCGCCGGTACGCAGATAGTCGCCGTGCGCGAACCCTCCGGGCACGATCACCACGTCGACTCCGCGCACGGTCGGTTCAGCGTGCCAGAGGATCTCGGTGTCGGCACCGAGTCGGGCCATTGCGTGTTGCGCGTCGAGGTCGCAGTTCGTCCCGGGGAAGTGAATGACGCCGACGCGGGTACTCATGGGCGGTTCAGGGCGCGATCAGCTCGCGCACCGCGACGGAATAGTCCTCGATCACCGGGTTGGCGAGGATCCGTTTGCACATCTCGACCGTCTGTGCCTCGGCCGCGGTCGCGTCGGCAGCCTCGAGGGTGAAGCGAATCGTCTTGGCGATCTTCAGATCGGTCACGTTCCCATAGCCGAGGCTGGGAAGCGCCCGTTCGACCGTCGCGCCTGCCGGATCGGCGACGCCGGGAAGGTGCACGATGTCGACCTGGATCGCGAAGCGTGGCATTGCCACCGATCGTACGCGCCGCGCGAACCTCGGCGACCACTCGGAACGACGCCCGCCGGCTACTCGTCGGGCGTGTACCAATCGTCGAAACCCTGGCCCGTGATCATCTCGTAGGCCTCGATGTATTTGGCGCGTGTGTTCGCGATGACGCTGTCGGGAAGCGAAGGCGGCGGAGGCTCCTTGTTCCAGCCGGTCGCGGTCATGTAGTCGCGCACGTATTGCTTGTCGAAGCTCGGCGGCGCACTGCCGGGTCGCCACGCCTCGGCCGGCCAGTAGCGGCTCGAATCCGGCGTCATCAACTCGTCGATCGCCATCAGGTCACCGTCACGGAGACCGAACTCGAACTTGGTGTCGGCGAGGATCACGCCACGGTTCGCGGCGTGCGCGGCACCGAACTCGTAGAGCGCGGCCGACGCGGCACGCAGCTGCTCGAAGAGGTCGGCGCCCACCAAGTCGACCGCCTGGGCCGACGTGAGCGGAAGGTCGTGGCCTTCGTCGGCTTTGGTCGACGGCGTGAACAGCGGGACCTCGAGCCGCTCGGCCTCGCGCATCCGAGGTGGAGCCGGATGGCCGCCGATCGTGCCGTGCAGCTGATACTCGGTCCACGCAGAGCCGAACAGGTAGCCCCGCACCACGCACTCCATGCGAACCGGCCGCGTGACCCTCACCAGCATCGCCCGGCCGCCGACGTCGCCGGCCATCTCCGGGAGGTCGGTCGGATCGGCAGAGATCACGTGGTTGGCGACGATCGCGCGCGTCTGGTCGAACCACCAGTTCGACAAACCAGTGAGGACACGTCCCTTGTCCGGCACAAGGTCGGGCAGCACGACATCGAACACCGAGATCCGATCGCTCGCCACCATGAGCATCGACTCGGTGTCGACTTCGTAGAGGTCGCGCACCTTGCCGGAGTAGATGTGCTTGAGATGCGGCTCGTTCACGGCTGGGTGGACTCGAGCGTGTCGAGCGCATCGAAGGTGCGCCCGATGTTCGCGAGGGCGCGGTCGAGGTCGAATGCCCGGTCGAGTTGAGCGGCCGAGACTCGGTCGACGACGTCGGGATCCTTGTCGAGCAACTCTCGAAACATCGTGCGGGTCTCCCACGCCGCCATCGAGTTGCGTTGCACGATCCGATAGGCGTCGTCGCGCGGCATGCCCGCCTCGACCAGCGCGAGCAGGACCGGTTGTGAGAAGACGAGCCCAAAGCTGGCGTCGAGGTTCTCGCGCATGCGCTCCGGGTAGACGCGCAGCCCACGCACGAGCCGCTCGGCCTGGTACAGCATGTAGTGCGCGAGGGTGAGCGAGTCGGGAAGGATCACGCGCTCGACCGACGAGTGGCTGATGTCGCGCTCGTGCCAGAGCGCGACGTTCTCGAAGCCGCCGACGAGGTTGCCGCGCAGCACGCGCGCAAGCCCGCACAGTTGCTCGCTCTTGATCGGGTTGCGCTTGTGCGGCATCGCCGACGAGCCCTTCTGCGCGCCGGTGGCGAAGGCCTCCTCGGCCTCTCGCACCTCGGTGCGTTGCAGGTGCCGGATCTCGACTGCGATCGCCTCGATGGTGGCACCGACGGTCGTGCAGGTGTAGAGCAGTTGCGCGTGCCGGTCGCGCGCGAGCACCTGGGTCGCAGGAACGGGAGTGAGTCCGAGGCGTTCGCAGACAAAGGTCTCGACGCGCGGGTCGATGTTCGAATAGGTGCCGACGGCACCGCTCAACTTCCCGACCGCGATGGCGCGGCGAGCCGCGGCAATGCGTTCGCGGTCGCGGCGGATCTGCAGGGCCCACAACGCCAGCTTGCAGCCGAATGTCGTCGGCTCTGCATGAATGCCGTGCGTCCGTCCGACCATCGCCGTGCTGCGGAACTCACGCGCTCGCTCGATCAGCGCCGCCTCGAGGCTGGTCGCAGCGAGGTCGAGCAGGTCGACGCACTGCACGAGATTCCATGCGAGCGCGGTGTCGACGACATCGGTCGACGTGAGTCCGTAGTGAACCCATGCGCCCGCCGGTTGGCCCACCCGCTCCTGCACGACGTCGACGAACGCGGCGACGTCGTGATCGGTGATGCGTTCTCGTTCGTTGATCGCGTCGACGCTGAACGCGGCGCGCTCGCGGATCGAAGCGGCGTCGGCCGCGGGGATGACGCCGATCGCCGCCCAGCCCTCGCACGCGAGGATCTCGACTTCGAGCCAGGACGCGAACTTCGCCTCGTCGGTCCACCGCGCGGCCATCTCCGGACGGGCGTAGCGAGCGATCACGGCAGGCCTTGTGCGGCGATGTCGTGACGGTAGTGCATCCCGTCGAAGTGGATCTCTCCCGCCGCTCGGTACGCGGTGTCGACCGCAGACCGCAGGTCGGGCCCGGTCGCGGTGACGCACAGGACCCGACCGCCCGCCGTGACCATCCCACGGTCGCCACCGTCGCCGCCAGCCGCGCCGGCAACGAACACCTCGACGTCGTGCAGCGCACGGGCGCGCTCGAGGCCGGTGATGTGATCGCCGGTGCGCGGCGCGGCGGGATAGCCGTCGGCCGCGAGCCAAAGCGCGACGGCCGCGTCGTCACGCAGCCGCACCCGGGTCCTGATAGATCCGGTCGCGCACTCGAGGAGGTGGACGAACAGGTCACTGTCGAGCCGCCGCACCAATGCCTGACACTCGGGATCGCCGAAGCGCACGTTGTACTCGAGGACCTTCGGCCCCTCGGGCGTGAGCATCAGGCCGCAGAACAGCACGCCGCGGTAATCCGCGTCGCGGCGGACGAGTTCCTCGAGCGTCGGCCGGACGATCTTCACCATGACCTCGTCGACGAGTTCGTCGGTGGCGAACGGTACCGGCGTGTAGGCACCCATGCCGCCGGTGTTGGGGCCGGTGTCACCGTCTCCCACCCTCTTGTGGTCCTGCACGCAACCGACGAACGACGCGTCGGTGCCGTCGCAGAGCGCGAACAACGACAGTTCGGGTCCGACCATGCCTTCTTCGATTACACAGGTCGTGCCTGCCGGCCCGCACGACGCGCCGGACAAGTAGTCGCGCACCGTCGCCCGCGCGATCGCGAGTGAGTCAGTGACGACCACACCCTTTCCTGCGGTGAGTCCGTCCGGCTTGATCACCCATGTGTCCTGGAGCGTGTCGAGGTGTTCGAGCGCAAGATCGACCTGATCGGCGGTGAAGGTGCGATGCCGGGCGGTCGGGACGCCCGCGGCGGCAAGAACTTCCTTCATCCATGCCTTGGAGCCTTCGAGCCGGGCCGCGCCCGCGCGGGGGCCGAACGCCAGGCGACCACGCGCTTCGACGGCGTCGACCACGCCTGCCACGCACGGATCCTCGGGGCCGACCACGACGAGGTCGGCGGCGACGCGCTCGGCGAGGTCGGCCACCGCTCTCGGGTCGTCGGGGCGCACCGCGAGGCATTCGCCGATCTCGGCGATGCCGACATTGCCGGGTGCGGCGACGACGTCATCGACCTCGGGCGACTGCGCGAGTTTCCACGCCAGCGCGTGCTCGCGTCCGCCGCTCCCGATCACCAACGCCCGCGTCATCAACCCCTCCTCCAGTGCGTCATGCTGCTCGTGGGAGTACCACGGTCTGTTCCCGGCCCGGGCCGACCGACACGAACGAGACCGGGACCCCGCAGAAGTCCTCGACGAACTTGACGTACACGCGCGCCTCGGACGGCAGTTCGTCGATGCGCTCGGCACGCTCGATGTCGACCCGCCATCCGGGAAACGTCTCATAGATCGGCGTCACGTGGTGCAACACGGTCTGGTGGTACGGCACGTGGTCGTAGCGAGTGCCATCGTCACCCCGGTAGCCGACGCAGACCTTCAGTTCTTCGAACGGTGAGAGCACGTCCAGCTTGGTGATCGCGAGTTCGCTGCAGGTGTTGAGACGCGCCGCATGCTTCACCATGACGAGGTCGAGCCATCCGGGTCGCCGGCGCCGGCCGGTGTTCGTCCCGTACTCGTGACCGCGTTCGACGAGCGTGTCCGCCACGGGGTCGCCGAGGGACAACTCGGCCGGGAACGGCCCGGCCCCGACGCGGGTCGTGTACGCCTTCACGACCCCGACGATCCGCTCGATCGAGCGCGGCCCGACTCCCGCGCCGGCGCACACGCCACCCGCGATCGGGTTGCTCGACGTCACGAACGGGTAGGTGCCATGGTCCAGGTCCAGATAGGTCGCCTGTGCCCCCTCGAACAACACCCACTGACCCGCGTCGAGGGCCTGATGCACGATGTGCACCGTGTCGTCGATGTGCGGAGCGAGTCGCGGCACCATCGCCAGGTAACGGTCGGCAATGTCTTTGGCGTCGAACGGGAGCCGGTTGTAGACGCGGCTGAGCAACGGATTCTTCTCGCGCAGCGCCAGCTCGAGCTTCTCGCGGAAGATCTTCGCGTCGAGCAGGTCCTGCACTCGGAGCCCGACGCGAAGCGCCTTGTCCGCGTAGGTGGGGCCGATGCCGCGCTTGGTCGTACCGAGCTTGTTCTTGCCCAGCTTGCGTTCGTAGGCGCGGTCGAGCTCCTGGTGGTACGGCATGATGAGGTGCGCGTTGCCCGACAGCCGAAGCGGGCGGGTGTCGACCCGCTTGCCCTCGAGCATCTCCAATTCGCTGATCAACACCTGCGGGTCGACGACGACGCCGTTACCGATCACGGGCGTCACCCATGGGTAGAGGACGCCGCTCGGCACGAGTTGCAGCTTGAACACCTCGCCGTCGACCACGATCGTGTGGCCCGCGTTGTGCCCGCCCTGATAGCGCACGCAGAGCGTGGCTTCCTTGGCGAGGTAGTCCGTGAAGCGACCCTTGCCCTCGTCGCCCCACTGCGTTCCGACAATCACCGACCCGGGCATCACGCACCCGCCGCAAGCCCGGCCGACCGGGAAACGCGGCGCCGCAGCGTGGCGGCACGGGGCGCGACGGCCGGGAGGAGGACCTGGCGATGGCGCGACTGTTGGTCGATTTGGTAGCCAGGGCAACAGGAATTGCGCGAGAAGCCGTGCTTTGCGTGCTGATTCGCAGTCACGTTGGGGGAACTCTAGCGCGGCGCCGCCGCGCCTTCGGCCGGCCTGTCGCACGGTGCGGACGCGCCTAGGAAGCCGTCGCTCCCAGAATGCGGACTCGACACGAGATCTGCTCATTCAGGGCCGCGGCGTCCGCCGATCGGACGCGGTCAGGACCCCGGGACCCCCGGATCCTCTTCAGGACGAAGCGGGACACGTCGATATCGCACTCCATGGCCAGACTCGCGCCCTCGCTTGGGATCAGCCGTGTCCGGCGCATCGGTCTACTCGGCCGCTTCGCGCTCGCGAGTGCGATCGTGATCACGCTGCTCGGTGTAGCGATCAGCCAGGTGATGGCGTCGACCGCACGCACGCGCGCGTTCAATGACGCCGAACGGGTGGCAACGCTCGTCGCCGCAACCTTCGTCGAGCCACACGTGAGCGCCGCGACAATCGAGCGTTCGCTCACCGACGCCGAAGTCGTCGAGTTCGACACGCTGCTCGCGGCGGGGGCGCATCACGACGAGATCATGCGGATCAAGGTGTGGTCGCGCCGCGGGCGAGTCGTGTACTCCAACAATCACTCGATCATCGGGCGGACCTTCCCGATCAGCCACGACCTCGCTGAGGCACTCGAGGGTGAGGTCAGCTCCGAGGTTTCCGAGGTCGAGTCTGAAGTCGAGCCTGAAGTCGAGTCTGGAGAGGAACCGCAGCAAGAGGGCGGACTCTTCGAGGTGTACGTGCCGCTCTTCGACGTCGGGGTCACGGAACCCATCGGCGTGTTCGAGATCTACATGCCGTATGCGCCCGTTGCGCAGCGCATCGCGCAGGAGACGAGGGCGCTCTACCTCACGCTTTCGATCGGCCTGGCGGTCTTGTACCTCGTGCTCTACCGAATTGCCGCGGGCGCATCGCGCCGACTGCGCCAACAGGCACGTGACAACGAGCGGCTCGCGCTTCACGATGCACTCACGGGGCTCGCAAACCGGAGCCTATTCCGCGACCGCGCGGAACAGGCGGTCCGGGCGGCACGGCGCGATGCAGGATTCGTCGCCGTGCTCCTGATCGACCTCGATCGCTTCAAGGAGGTCAACGACACGCTCGGGCATCACAACGGCGACCTGTTGTTACAAGAGGTCGCGCGTCGCTTGCAGGCGACGACGCGCGAGACCGATACGGTCGCGCGTCTCGGCGGCGACGAGTTCGGCGTGGTGCTGTCGCGCGTCGGCTCGATCGATGAGGCGCTGACGATCGCAGCAAACATTCGTTACGCGGTCAACGAACCCATGACGCTATCGAGCGTGCTCGTCGACGTCGATGTGAGCGTCGGCGTGGTGCTGTACCCGACCAACGGCGACGACATCGACGTCCTCCTGCAGCGGGCCGACATCGCGATGTACACCGCCAAGCGAGAAGGCTCGGGCGTCGAGTCCTACCACGTGGACAACGACGACTACTCGACGACACGACTCGCTCTCGTCGCTGAGCTTCGACTTGCCATCGAAAACGACGAACTGTGCCTCGAGTTCCAGCCGAAGTTCGACCTGACGACCATGCGGATCGCTGGGGTCGAAGCGCTGGTGCGATGGGAGCACCCGGATCGTGGGCTTCTCTCGCCGATCGAGTTCATCCCGACGGCCGAGCGCACCGGCCTGATCCGCCAAGTCACGAGCCATGTGCTGGTGCTAGCGCTGGACCAGTTGCAGCGATGGCACGCGCGCGGGATCGACACTTCCGTCTCGGTGAACCTCTCCACCCGCGACCTGCTCGATCTCGAGCTCCCTGACCGCCTCGCGGATCTGCTCACGGCCCGCGGTCTGCCGGCCGATCGACTTTGTCTCGAGATCACCGAGACAGCCCTCCTCACGGACCCGGTGCGGACCCGGTCGGTGGTCGACCGACTGACCACCATGGGGGTGCGGTTCTCCATCGATGACTTCGGGACCGGCTACTCCTCGCTCGCCTATCTCGAACAGCTCCCCGTCCACGAGATCAAGATCGACAAGACGTTCATCCAGCGCTTCGGGCAGAGCGACCACGATGCGGCCGTCGTGCGGGCCATCGTCGATCTTGGGCACAACCTCGGGCTGGATGTCGTCGCCGAAGGCGTCGAGAGCCCGCACGCGCTACAAACGCTCCGCCGCCTCGGCTGCGACCTCGCGCAGGGATACCTCCTCGCCCGGCCCCTCGCTCCTGACGCCGTCGCATTGCTGATCCAAAACGCGCCGGCGACTCTGCTCGGCTCTGTTCGCTGACACGTGCCGACGCTCCCCCGCATGGGCCCAGGGGCACCGACCGTTCGGTGAGTCACGGCGAAGGTTTCGCGTCGGCTCGCTGATCGAGATACACCGCACGCACCGCGAACGCCTGACGGATCTCGCCGACGACCTCCTCACGGAACTCCGCACGGTAGTGCGCGTCGGTGAGCACGCTCATCGTGAACTGCAGCCCGGCGAACGCCGTCACGAAGCCGGCGACCCGGAGCGTCGGATCGGTGATCAACAACTCACGGTCGCCGACGTGCCACGACAACAACACGTGCAGCGCGTCGGGTTCGATACCGGTCCACGACGCGATCGTCGCACGCGGCACGAGCATGAGACCGAGCACCGAGAAGAACAACCCGACCGCGACGCTCACGAACACGATCTGCACGGCCTGGCTGAACAACACGACCAACACGACATTGACTCGCTGGCGTCGTGACAAGGTGATCGCAGCAGTTGGATCACCGCCGTCGTCGAAACTTTGCTCAGCCGGCGTCCCCTTGACGAGCGCGCCGACCTCGCCCCACGTCGAGAACGTCCCGAGCTCGTGCAGATCGGCCGGCATGCGCATCAGAACGAAGAACACGCCGACCGCGACGAACAGTCCGATCGCCATCCAGTACGGCGCGCCAGTGGTGATCCCAGCGCTCTGCCACACCTCGGCGGTGAGGAAGAAGAACGTCACGAACAGCGCGAGCAGCGGCAGCGCTCGCACGAGCAGCGCGCTGATCGCCTCGAGCTGCACGCCGATCTTGCCGATCCCCCAACGCACTGTCGGCACGACCCCGTAGCTCGTCGTGAAGTAGACGAGTGCGACCAACACCATGTTGACGGCCGCGGTTACGCCGGCGCTCGCGTACTGCTGCCCGAACACGATCGGCAACAACGCAGGCACGAAGACGAAGACACAAACCTCGGCAATCCCGATGTCATCGGGTCGTTGCAGTGGCCGTCGGTGCCGCAGCCGATTCACGACCGCCCACGCGCCGAGCAGAATCGCGAACCCGCCCACCACAGCGACGACGTCAAGCCAGATCGAGAACGACTTCTTCGGCGCGTTGACAACCTCGACGAGAAAGATGAACGTCAGCACCGGCAGGGCCCGGGTCAACACGTCGCGCCGAGCGCTGTACCCGTCGATGAAGTGCGGCAAGCCTCGCTTCAGAAACCAGCGTTCGATCTCGGCGTACGCAGTGGGGTTCCGCACGTCTCGATTCTCACATGCGCAAGCCGCGAGCCGCTGCACCTCGTTCAGATGATGCGCCGCTCGCTCGCCCAGCGAGCCACCTCGTAGCGGTTCGAGAGTTGCAGCTTGCGCAGCACCGCCGACACATGGGTCTCGACGGTCTTGATCGAGATCGCCAGTTCGGATGCGATCTCTTTGTAGGCGTACCCCCGGGCGATCAGGCGCAGCACCTCGCGCTCGCGCGCAGAGAGCTGATCCAGCTCGGGGTCGACGACCGGCGCGCCCGTGCCGGCAAAGGCGTCGAGCACGAACCCCGCGAGGCGCGGCGAAAAGACGGCATCGCCGCCGGCCACCGTGCGGATGGCATCGCCGAGCGCGGCTGGCGCGATCGACTTGGTCACGTATCCGCGCGCGCCCGCGCGAATCATCGCGATCACGTCCTCGGCCGCGTCCGACACACTCAGAGCGAGGAAGCGCACGCTCGCACTCGTCTTCAGCACTTCGGTGATGACTCGGGCGCCACCTCCGGCGGGCATGTGCACGTCGATCAGCACCACATCGGGATCTCGTTCACGGATCATGTCGATGGCGGCGTCGACGTCGGACGCGGCACCCACGACCGCCAAGTCGTCACGCAGTTCGCTGCGCAACCCGGCGAGGAAGATCTCGTGGTCGTCGACCAAAAAAACCGTGATGGTCACAGGCTCACCTCACCGTCGGCCGCCGCGCTCGCCGCCCGCTCGATCCGCAACATCACTTCGGTGCCCTCGCCAGGGGCACTGCGAACCTCGGCGATCCCTCCGTGCCGTTCGAGGCGGCCCTCTATCGAATCGCGGACACCGCGCCGATCGCCGCCCACGGCAGCGCGATCGAAGCCTCGCCCGCGATCGCGCACGTACACGACGACGCCCTTCGCGTCGACCTCGCAGTACACCGATACCACTGCCGCGCCCGAGTGACGCTGCGCATTGACGATCGCTTCCCTGGTCGCGAACAGGAGTGCCTGGGACGCTTCGCCGAGCGGGCAGTCGCGTACTTGGACCAGCTCGATCGGAACCCCGTGCTCTGTTTCGAGTTCGGCGACCGTCGCGGCGAGTGCAGCGGCAACGGTGAGGTACGTCCGATCGTTCGTGAGCCGCTGGCCCGACAGCAGCCAATCGCGCAGTTCTCGCTCCTGACGACGCGCCAAGCGCACGACCTCGTTCGGGTCGTCCGCGCGGCGTTGCACCATGGCGAGGGTCTGCAGCACCGAGTCGTGCAGGTGCGCGGCCATCTCGGCCCGTTCTTCGTTCCGCACGCGAGCGCGGCGCTCCTCGACCAAGTCCGTCGACATTCGATAGAGCCATGGTGCGAGCAACAGCATCAACCCGACGAACAGCACGCCGAGCGCGAGTATCCCGTTGCGCAGGGCAGTCCAGCCGTCGCTCGTCCCGAGCAACGCTCCGGCCCCCGCGATCACGAGCAGTGCACCCGTCGCGGCGCGGGTGATGCGGCCGGGCCGCGTCCCGAACGCGTCGACAATCTCCCCCGCGCTGGCGGGTGCCGTCGCGCCCGTGTATCGCCGCGTGATCGCGAACACGACCACCAACGCGGCGAGGCTCGCCGCGATCGGGAGGCCGACCCACCAGGGCACCACGCCGAACAACTCGCGCAGCAGTTCGGCGAGCCCGAGCGCGATCAGCCCGTAAGCCGCGAAGTCGAGGGCGTCGCGAGCGCGGAAGCGACGGGCGGGGATCGTGCCCGTGGGGCTCGGCATCAGCCACCAGGCCGCCGGGTAGGCCAAGACGCCGACGCCGGTCACCGCGATGACGACGAACGCGACACGGATCCACACCGCGGCCACGCCGAGATGCGTAGCGAGCCCCGAGCACACGCCCGACCCGATCGGACTCAGGTCGGGCCGGCGTACCAGCGGCGCGCGCACTGCGGTGATCACCCCGGGATTGTCGCAGAGCACGCCACCGAGCGGAACGCCCGTCGGTCGCACGGCCTCAGGGGTCCCAGGGTGTGCTCAGGGTTCGACCCGATCGTCGCCACCGGCCCACGGGCGCACAATGTCAACATGTCCGAGACCATGTCGCCGCCAACCAGCCCACCACCGCCTCCTCCTGCGACCCGGGTGCTCTATCGCAGCCGGGATGAGCGCATGCTCGCGGGAGTCGCCGGCGGTATCGCCGAGCGTTACGGCTGGGACCCCGCGCTCGTGCGGATCGTGTTCGTGCTCGTCGGCCTCATGTCCGCGGGGAGCGGGATCGTCGCCTACATCATCGCCTGGCTCGTCATCCCGGAAGGGCCAGAGGGTGTGCCGTTCGCCCAGTCACACTTCGCCCAACTGAACTCGGCCCAATCGAACCGGCGTCGCGGTCAACTCTGGCTCGGGGCGGTGCTCCTCGGCCTCGGGCTGATCTCAGTGCTCGACGTGCTCGACCTCGACTTCGGCCCCGGGCGTGTCCTGTGGCCGCTCACCCTCATCGCCGCGGGTGTCACACTGTTGGTCGTGCGGCGCGCCCGCGACGACTCGACCACGCTGCCCGACACGCCGCCCCAGCCGTCGGCACGGCGCGCGCCGTTGGCGCCGGAATACGAGTCTGGCGACACACCCTTCGTCGACACCGAGCCCCTCGACACCGCCGTCGACTCCGGGCCAGGGGCGACCGCGGTGACCTCGGCGTACGAGGCCCAACACCCCTGGCCCGGTTCGCCTCCGGCCCTCCCACCATCGCACCCGTGGCGCGATCCGTCGCGCGAGCCGAACCCCCTCACCGGCATCGTCTGGGGCGTGCTCCTCGTCTACGCGGGCGGCGTATGGCTCAGCGCCGCGACCGACGCCGTCGAGGTCGACCTCGTCGCCGCATTCGCGGGCGCAATCGGGATCGTCGGGCTCGGCCTGATCGTGAGCGCCTGGTTCGGTCGCGCGCGCGGCCTGATCGCGCTCGGACTCCTCCTCGTCGTCTCGTGCACCGCGGTCGCCATCGTCGACGTGCCCTTCCGCGGCGGTATCGGCGACCATCGCTACGAGCCGCGCTCCCTCACCGAGGTCCAACCTCGCTACCAACTCGCCGTCGGGCAACTCACGCTCGACCTCTCGGCGCTGGACGTCCCCGAAGGTGAACGCCTCGACATCGAGGTCACCGCGGCGATCGGCGAGGTCATCGTTGAGGTTCCCGCCGATGCCACCATTGCGGTCCGCGGTCGGGTCGACGCGGGAGACCTGTCGCTGCTCGACCATCGCAGCCGAGACGGCATCAACGTCGAACAGACGGTCACGACACCAAGCGACGCCGGCGGCACGATCGATCTCGACGTGCACGTCGGCTTCGGCGTGATCTCGGTACGGGCGGTTCAACGCAACGACGTGGGCGCCGGACGATGAAGCGGCACCCATTCCGTCCTACCCCGTTTGTTTTCGGCGTGCTGTTCAGCGTGCTTGCGGTGCTGTTCGCGCTCGACGCCACCGGCGACGTCGACCTCGACCTGCGCTGGATCCCAGCAGTCGTGCTCATCGGCGTCGGTCTGGCGACGGTGCTGGGCGGGTTCGCACGCTCGCGCCCCACACCACCGAACTTGCCCGAAGCGATCCGCCCCGGAGACAGCGAGTCGGAGTGACGCGACTCAGGGCCAGTGGAAGCCTTCGTAAGGTGCGGGGTTCTCCTCCGGCCATTCGCGAAGGTGCTTCGCGAGGCGGGTCGCAAGCGCGCCGGGCGACGAGAACGCAGACGTGCGGACGAACACGACCGAGACACAGGGCTCCTCATCTTGCTGGCGCTGCTGGAGGAGCATCGCATCGTCGACGATGTTCACGGTGACCGCGATTCGTTGCTCGGTCACCGCAACCTCGAAGACAGCCGCGTCGTCGGCGCGGCATGGCGCCTCAGCGCTCAGCTGATGGTCTCAGCCTGTGCGGCGGCTTCGATGATCAGGCCGCCGTCCGGCGCGTTGTCGACGTGGATGGTGTCTCCGTCGCGGAACTCGCCCTTCAAGATCTCGAGCGCGATCGGGTCGGCGAGTTCCTTCTGCAGGACGCGCTTTAGCGGTCGGGCACCGAAGTCGGGGTCGTAGCCGCGCTCGGCGAGGTACGCACGGGCGCCTTCGCTGAGCTCCAGGTGCAGGCTGCGATCCGCGAGACGAGCGCGCAGCGCGTCGAGTTGTAGATCGACGATCGCGGCGATGTGCGAACGGTCGAGCGCGTGGAAGACGACGATCTCGTCGACGCGGTTGACGAACTCGGGCTTGAAGTGCGCTCGCACGGCGCGCAACACGCGGGCTTCCATCTCGCTCGCAAGCTCGCCGCTGGTCTCGTCGAGCCCGCTGCCGAGGTTGCTCGTCATCACGACGATCGTGTTCGTGAAGTCGACGGTTCGGCCCTGACCATCGGTGAGCCGACCGTCGTCCATCAACTGGAGCAGCACGTTGAACACGTCGGGATGAGCCTTCTCGATCTCGTCGAGCAGCACGACGCTGTACGGTCGCCGA
>Ga0233425_10007607_pt1 | contig 15079 bp, 11 predicted proteins | sample Watercolumn_Towu_2_FD_181712 | JGI IMG/M metagenome (GOLD analysis project Ga0233425, IMG submission 181712) | Freshwater microbial communities from Lake Towuti, South Sulawesi, Indonesia - Watercolumn_Towuti2014_140_MG | ecosystem: Environmental > Aquatic > Freshwater > Lake | place...
CAGGCCCAGGGCGCCCAGCTGAACGTGACGTCGATCCGCGAGAAGGGTCAGAAGGGCGTGGCCACCATCCGCGAGAAGGGCCAGAAGACGCTGCACGAGGTCGAGACGCTGGCCAAGACGCAGGCGGCGCGCGTGTCCGCCGAGACGCAGAAGGTGGTCAAGAACGTGCAGGAGCAGTTCAAGAAGGAGCACCTCGACGAACTGCTGTCCAAGCTGAGCGCCAAGGATCTGCTCGATCGGCTGCGCGCCGGCGAGCTGCTCGAGCAGGGCGTCAGCCTGCGCAACGAGCTGTTCGAGAAGCTGGGCATCGTGCTGCGCGAGGACTTCGAGGCCGCCCTGAAGCGCATCGAGAAGCTCGAGGCCAAGGTGAAGGAGGCCGCGAAGAAGGCCGCCGCCAAGAAGGCGACCCCCGCCGCCTGATCGTCACTCCCCGGCCAGGATTCGGTCCAGGCGCGAGCCGGGCGACAACCGCATCAGGTCCAGCACCTCGACGCCGCCCTTGATCCACGAGCGGATATGGGGTCCGAAGCGCTCCATCAGCGCGTCGAACACCACCCCCTCGTCCTCCTTGGGCAACGCCACGCCATAGGCCTCGCGGTACGCCGCCAGGAGCGCCTGGAAGAGGCGCCGGTAGTCGCGTCGACCGATCTCGGGCAGCGGGAGCACGTGCGGGTCGGGCACCCAGGCCAGGATCTCCTCGTGGTACTCGGAGCCGGCCGGCGTGAAGGCGAACACCGGGAAGAGCACGGGCTCGGGGTCGGCGCCCGACGGGCGGAAGCGGTAGGGCAGCGCCTCGCGCCGCCTGCGCGAGTAGAGCAGGCCGTTGCGCGGGTTCTTCAGCACCTCCTGGCCGTAGGCGTGGGCCGAGACCAGCGCGACGTCGGCGCCCTCGTCGGTGCGGTTGGCCGACGCCAGGATGAGCCCGCGCAGGAAGTTCGCGCCCTTCTTGCGCAGCTGCGCCGCCTGCACCGCGCCGAGCGACTCGGACTCGTCGAAGAGCAGCACCCAGGCCGGCACGCCGATGCGCGAGAGCAGGCTGCCGAGCGCCGTGAGCAGGTTGCAGTACAGGTTGGACGCCACGTAGTCTTCGAGCAGCGCGGGCAGGTGCACGAAGCGTCGGCGCAGGTGCCGATCGCCCTCGAGCCACTGCCAGTGGTGGTCGCGCAGGCGGTTGCGGTCGCGCAGCGAGAGGAACGGCGAGAGGTACGGGTGGGGCGTGGCCAGGTGGGCCTGCCCCGCGCCGAGCAGCTCGCGGAAGCCGAGCACCTGCCCGTCGCGCACCCAGCACAGGCTGCGCACGGCCTCGGAGTAGACGCGCTTCACGCGGTAGGGCGTGACCTCCTCGGGGTCGAACGAGACGAACGACACCGCGTAGCCGCGCCGCAGCGCCTCGGCCCGCAGGTACATGAGGAAGTGCGTCTTGCCGCGGCCGTACTCGTCCTCGACGATGAAGGTGCGCCCGCGGCGCCCGGCCACGCCGCTGGCCATGCGCTCGATCAGGAAGTCGCGCTCGGGCTCGCGGCCGAAGGTGAACTCGGGCACGAAGGCCTCGGGGACGATGCCCAGGCGCAGGGCCTCGATCAGGCGACGGCGGGGGGTGAACCGCAGGGTGCCGGAGCGGTGCAGGCGAACGTCGGCGGCCCGGCGCATCGGGCGCACGCGCCGCGCCGCCAGCTCTTCGAGGCCCAGGCGGCGCAGCTCGGCCGACGCCACCCACAGCGTGACGTCGAGCCCCGAGAAGTGCACCCGCGCCTCGTGCCCGCCGGTGCGGAGCTCGGTGACGGTGCCCAGGCCGAACACCCGGTGCAGTACGCGATCGGTGACGGCCAGGCTCATCGGCGCCCCCGCGTCACGGTTCGAACGCGTCGAGCGGCTCCTGGAGCTCTCCCGCGTCGGCGGGAGCCGCCCCCTGCCCCGCCACGATGGCGGCCACCTCGGCATCGGTGAGGGGCCGGCCGGGCTCGCGCCGCAGCCGGTTCAAGCCCTGCAGGAAGGCCTTGACGAACAGGCGCCGGTACCCCTCGTCGCCGAAGCGCTGCTCCCAGGCCGCCCGCACGAAGCCGGGGATGGCCTCGGCGGCCACGTCGGGACGCGGGGCGTCGGCGAAGGCGCGCTCGTAGAGCTCGATCAGGCGCCGGGCCAGCGCCTCGAGGAAGCGCTGGGGCGCCAGGCCGTTCTGCTCGAGGTCGATCTTGACGCCGGTGGGGTTCACCTCGCGGAACGTGCCGCTGAGGCGCTGGCGCAGCGCCTCGTACACGGCGCCGGAGCCCGAGCCGAACAGCAGGTCTTCGCGCGGCACGGCGTAGAACAGCAGCACGCCCTCGAGGGCCGAGCCGCCGCACTCGTCGATGAGCTGGCGCAGGTTGTCGACGGCCGCGCGCTGGTTGCGGGAGCCCGCCAGGCTGACCATGCGCTCGGCCTCGTCGAAGAGCAGCACCAGGCCCGGGTGACCGGCGTGACGCACGAAGCGCGCCAGGGAGCGGACCGCGCGGAAGGCGCTGGCGCGATCGATGGGCTCGAACACGCGGTACTGCCTCAGGAACTCTTTCTCGCCGCCCTCGCCCTTCAGGTACTGCACCAGGCCCGCGAAGGTCTCCTCGTCGCCGCGCGCCAGGGCCGTGCAGGCGCCGATGACCGCGTTGCGCCACGCGGAGCTCTCGATGTCGGCCAGCTCGGCCTGCAGCTCGTCGGCCAGGCGCGACACGCTGGGCCGCCGCGGCTGCTCGTCGGGATCGCCCAGCCGCGCCTGGACCCACCGCCGCACCAGGGCCTCGAGGCCGCGCGGCGAGGCCTCGCCCGGGCCCGCGGGCGGGACCTGCAGGGCGTCGGCCACGCGCCGGTAGACGAGCTCGAGCTTGTCGAACGGGGACTCGTGCGGGTTGAGCGTGACGTAGGCGACGACGGCCCCGTGGGAGAAGGCGAGCTCGCGCACCGACAGGAGGAAGTGGGTCTTGCCGCCGCCGTAGGCCCCCACCACCAGCTTGAAGGCCGACAGGCCGTGCCCCAGGAAGGACAGGTACTCCTCGGCCAGCACGCCCAGCACGGGCTCGAGCCCCACGGTGAAGGCGCCGACGCCGTCGTCGGGCGGGGTGCCGGTGGCGGCCAGGTGCAGGATGGCCCGGCGGGCGCGCCAGGCGTCGAGGGGTACGGTCTCGGGTCTCACGCGGACTCCTCCTGGAACGAGAGGCGCGCCACGCGCGTGCCGTTGCCGCGCTCGTCGTCGGGCACCCACAGGTAGTCGCCACGGGCGCGCGTGTCGTCGTAGACGGCCGTGTGCAGCACCAGCCGGCGCCCCTCGACCCCCAGGCGACGGGCAGCCCGCAGGCGATAGAGGTCATAGGCGAAGGCGTGGCGCGTGACCGGGCGGAACGTGCGCGCCGAGGGGTCGGCGCGGAAGGCCCCGCCCTGGGTCACCAGGTTGAGCTCGGCCAGCACGTCGAGGATGGGCGCGCGTGCGTCGGAGGACGGACGGGCGGCGTTGCGCAGGGCCCGGCGCCAGGAGGTCAGCAGGGCGGCCAGCAGGGCGTCGGCGTCGAGGGGTCGCTCGAGCCCGGCCCGGAAGGCGGCCAGGGCCGCGGCCAGGCGGGCGGGGACGGGGCGCTCGCGGGCGACCTCGTCGGGGCCGAAGGCCACCGTGGCGCGATCGCGCTCGGCGTCGACCTGCAGCGTGAAGAGGCCCGCTCGGAACGTCGGGTACTGGCCGCCGAGCTCGAGCCCCTGCGACGCCAGGGCGGCGGCCAGATCGCGCCCGAACGCGGTGCGGTAGCGCGCCCGCGCCGGCTCGAGCGACGCCTGCAGGGCGGCCAGGTCGGCCCTGAGGCCGGCCTCGACCTCGGCCAGGCGCGCACGCTCGAGCAGCGCCGCCAGGCCGGCGGCCCCGGCGGCCAGCTCGGGCCACGCCGACTCCGCGTCGCGCGCGGCGGCCAGCTTCTTCGCGAGCGCTTGCGCGTCCTTCAACGCCTTGGCTGCCGAAACGAGCGCTTTCGCGTCCATGGCCTGCTCCCTGGTCCCCAGACTTCGTATCATAGCCGATTTTTGACGCCCCGGCACCCTCCGGTACGATCCGACCGATGGGCACGATGACGATCCTCACCCTGTGGCTGCTGGCGGCGTCTCCCACTGGCGCGCCGTCCGCGGAGCCCGCCCCCGCTGCGGCGAGCGAGCCCTCCCCGGCGCGGCCCGCGCCGGCCCGCGTCGAAGAGGCCCCCGAGCGCGCGCAGATCACCGACGTGGCCCTGGAGCGCCCCTCACCCTGGGACAGGCTGGCGCCGCTGGTGGCCCGGGGCGAGGCCGCCGAGGTCGAGAAGGTGCTGCAGAAGCGGCTGGCGAACCCGAAGCTGGGCAAGCTCGCGCGGGCCCGCTCGCGGCTGGTGCTGGCCATCCTGGCGTTCCGCGCCGAGCGCTACGAGCGCACCCTCGAGCTGCTGGCCGGCCTGGAACCCTGGGCGGGCCTGGAGCCCGTGCTCGCCTACTATCGCGGCGCCTCGCACTTCCAGCTGGGCCGGCACGCCGACGCGTTGGAGCCCCTGTCGCGGGTGACCGAGGGGGGCATGGCGCGCTACGCGCTGGAGCAATCGATGGCTGCGCTGGTCTCCCTGGAGCGCTGGGACGCCCTGGAGGCGCTGGTCGCGAAGCACCGCGACGGGATGCTGAAGGGCTCCACGTCGCTGTTGTACACCGACGGCGTGCTCGCCGACGGGCGCGGGCGGCGCGAGGAGGCGCTCGCGCTCCTCCGGCGCGTGGTCGTGGAGCGCACGAAGGACCCCCAGGCCCCCGTGGCCTTGGCGCGCCTGCCCGAGGGTTCCTTCCCCAAGGGCTTCCTGACCGACTTCGACACCTACCGCGACGGCGCGCGCGCCCTCGACACGGGCAACCCGCGCAGCGCCCTGGCCACGCTGCAGCGCCTGGCGAAGCGCCTGAAGCCCGATCATCCCCTGTACTGCGTGGCCGTGGCCGACCTGGTGGGCGCGGGCTTCCAGGCCAAGCGCTACGCCGAGATCGAGCCCGTACTGAAGACGCCCGCGCCGGGCTGCGAGGCGCACCCGCGCTGGGCCGACACGCTGTTCGTCGGGGCCCGCGCGCGCTGGCGGCTGGGCGACACCGCGGGAGCGCGGGAGCTCTACGTCAGGCTGCGCCAGCTGTTCCCCGAGCACAGCTACCGCGACGACGCCCTGCTGTACCAGGCCATGACCCGCAAGGAGGACGGCGACCTGCCCGGTTACGTGGCCGACCTGCAGGAGGCCGTGCGGCTGTACCCCTCCGACGACCGGCGCGCCGAGATCCGCTGGTGGCTGGCGTGGCAGCACGTGACGGCCGGAGAGGACCCGGCGGCGCTGACGGCCCTGACCGAGGGCTACGCGGCCACCCGCGCCCCCGAGTTCCTGTACTGGCGGGCCCGCCTGCTGTCGCGCGACCCGTCCACCCAGGTCGAGGCGCGCGGCCTGTACGAGCAGGTGCTGCGTACGCACCCCCTGGACTACTACGCGACCCTCGCGTTCGCGCGCCTGGCGGACCTCGACGGCCCGGCCAAGGCTCGCGCCTGGATCCGCGAGGCGGCCGTCGACGAGGCCCGCGCAGCGCCTCCCCTGCTGGATCACGCCGCGCTCGCGACCGAGCTGGCGTCCCCGCGCTACGAGCGCTTCGTCGAGCTGTACCGACTGGGTTTCGAGGAGCTCGCGCTGGCCGACTACGCGGGCCCCGACGCGCCGCCGCTGACCCGCTGGATCAAGGCGCAGCTGCTGGCTTCGGCCGGTCGCTTCGACCGCTCGCACCAGGTGGTACGCCGCGGCTTGACCGACTATCGCCGCTACTGGCCGGTGCGCAGCTTCGTGCCGTTCTGGCGCCTGGGCTACCCCCGGCCGTGGCACGAGCAGGCGTCGGTCGCCGCCACGCGGGTGGGCATCCAGGTCGACTTCGTCGAGGCCATCCTGCGCGAGGAGAGCGGCTTCGTGCCCGACATCGCGTCGCCGGCCAACGCCCACGGCCTGGTGCAGCTGATCCTGCCCACCGCGCGGCTGGTGGCCGAGGAGAACGGCCTGGAGCGCCCGTCGCTGGCCGACCTCGACGATCCGCCGACCAACCTGCTGCTCGGCAGCCTGTACCTCGACTACCTGTCCCGCCGCTTCGGCAGCCCGATGCTGGCGGCCGGGGCCTACAACGCGGGGCACGCGCGCATGGGCAAATGGGTGCGCACCCACGAGGCGCCCTTCGAGCTGGACGCCTTCGTCGAGGACATCCCATACCGCGAGGCGCGCCTGTACGTGAAGCACGTGATCGAGACCTACGCCATCCACCGCTACCTGGCCTCGGACGGAAAGCAGCTCCTGCTGCTCGACCTGCACTACGACCCCACGAAGCGCCACGCCCCCGAGGCGCGCGTGCAGAAGTGGAAGCCGAAGCCCAAGCCCGTGGCCTCGAAGGGCAAGGCGACGGCCTCCAAGGGCAAGGCCGGGAAGGCCAAGGCCACCGCGCCGAAGGCCAAGGCGCCCTCCAAGAAGGCCGCGAAGAAGTCGACGAAGCGGTGACGGGCATTGGCCCGGCGCGAGCCTCACGCTAAGATGGCGTGAACACCCTGCCTCGGAGGCGCCATGCGCGCCCGCTCCGTCGTTCTCCTGCTCGCGCTCGGTGCGCTGCTCGCTGCCTGCGGCACGACTTCCGCCGCCGACGTCGCCCCCGACGTCGCCCCCGACGCCGCCGACGTCGCGCGCGATGCAGACCCCGACGACGTCCGGCCCGAAGCCGACGCCGAATCGGCGCCGGAGCCGATGACCGAGACGGGAACCGAAGCGAGCGACGCCGCCGGAGAGGAGGTCTCCGATGCGGTCGAGGTCGCCGACGTCGTCGACGCGAGCGACGCCGAGATCGCGGCCCCCTACGACGTGTGCGCCGCGCTCGGGTTGCCGGTTCGCGCGTTCGCGACCGCCACGGACGATCCCACCCTGTACGCCACGGCCGCCGACCTCACCGTCCAGACCACCGTGGGACCCTGGCACCTGGCCGAGCAGTGGAGCGGCTGCGAGATGTACCTGTTCGTCCAGGACGAGCCGCGCCAGGACAGCAACACGGCCTGGCCCACGCCCCTGTGGGCGCGCGACGTCGAGGCCTTCCTGAACATGCTGCCCCCCAACACGCAGGTGTTCTTCGTGCCCACGTCGGCCGACAAGGCCGAGGTCAACGCCTCGCTGGCGCTTGTCCAGGGGCAGGTGCAGGCCTTCCTCGACAAGCAGGCCCCCGGCAGCCGACCGCGCTGGCTCCAGCGGGTGCACTTCGTGACCGAGACCGCCCGCGCCATCCCGGGATGGCTGGGCCAGCACTTCACGAACCCGGCCTGGGGCGTGGGGATCGATCGCCTGCAGCGCATCCGCTACATCGGCTCGTACGGCGACCCCTACCGCTACAACGCCACGTTCGGCTGGTTCGAGCCCAACCTGGCCATGGCGGCCAACGAGGCCCTGTACTACGAGTTCGAGGCCAAGCGAGAGGCCGCCCTGCAGGCCGAGGGCGCCACCGTGGTCCCGGTCTTCACGAACGAGGTGCTCGAGGATCCGGGCTGGGCCGGGGCGCGCGGCTCGAAGGACGTGACCCTGCCCGAGGCGGCGGCGCTGGCCGGCTTCGACACCCTCGAGCTGGACCTGACCCTCGACTGCGTGGGCGTCGGCGAGCTGGGCGAGTGCCCGGCGTGGGACTACGACGTGAACCTGTACCTGTGCGACCGCGACGACCCCGCGAAGTGCGACACCGACATCGCCCACTGGATCACGACGTACCACCGCGAGGGGCGGTGGGTACACGACGTCAGCGGGCTCCTGCCGCTCCTCGAGGGCGGGGGCACGCGCCGCCTGCAGTTCTACACCCAGCAGCGGTACGAGGTGACGCTCTCCTTGCGCTTCTCGAACCGCGCCAAGGCCGCGCGCCCCTACCAGACGCGCTTCCTGTGGGGCTCGGCGTCGTTCGGACCGGGCTACAACCAGAACTTCCCGCCGCAGCAGGTGCCGGTGCCGGCCGACGCCGCCAAGGTCGAGCTGATGACCGTGATCACGGGCCACGGGGGCGAGCAGCCCGAGAACTGCGCCGAGTTCTGCAAGACCACCCACACGTTCACGGTGAACGGCCACGACCACGTGCTGCAGCACCCCGAGGCGGGCACCGGCCTGCAGTGCATGCTGGACGTGAGCAAGGGCACCGTGCCCAACCAGTACGGCACGTGGTGGTACGGCCGCAACGGCTGGTGCCCCGGGCGCGAGGTGGCGCCGGTGCTGATCGACGTGACCGGCGAGGTGACGCCGGGGCAAGACGCGGCGGTGCTCTACCAGGGCCTGTTCAACGGCCAGCCGTACCACTCCGACGGCGCGTACATCCGCATGACCAGCTGGCTGGTGTTCTCGAAGTAGATCAGCCCCGCAGACCGAGCAGCCACGCCCCCAGCGGCGTGAAGAAGTCCTGCTGCGTGGTGTCGGCCAGGTACAGGTCGGCGTGCGCGTAGCGCTTCTCTTCGGTTCCCACCCACAGCACGTCGCGGGTGGCCGCCCCCGAGATCTCGCGGGGGTACATGGCCGTGGCGGGGGGCACGATGCCGTCGGCGTTGGCCACCACGCACAGGACGGGGCGCTCGTCGCCCGTGAAGGCCTCGGTCACGTTCACGCCGTCGATCGTCAGATCGCGCGCGCCGATCCACTCGGCGATCTCCCGGTTCAGCCGGCGGTTGGGGTCTTCGACCGTGGCGACCACGGCGTGCAGATCGGACAGGTCGACCATCTCGGGGTGCATGTAGATGTGCAAGAGCGCGGGCACGCGGCGCAGGAGGGGCAGCCCGAAGCGCGCCAGGGTGCGCGTGCCGCGGAAGGGGATGGCGCCGATGAGCGCCGGGCACCCGAAGGCGGCCTTGAGCACGGGGTGCACCTCGACCCAGCGGAGGGGCGCGCCCAGGGCCACCACCGCCGACACCGGAGCGTCGGGGTACAGCGCCAGGTAGGCGTAGACGTAGGTGCCGCCCAGCGAGCAGCCCAGCAGCGTGACCGTGTCGCACCCCGTGGCGGTGTGCTCCAGCACGTAGGGCACGAGGCGCGCCACGTCTTCGCGCACGATGTCGCGAAAGCCGTAGAGCCGCTCGCCCCCGCAGCGCTTCGAGGGCCCCTGGCCGCGCAGGTTGGCCGACCACACCTCGAAGCCGAGCCCGGTGAGGGTGGCCTCGAGCGAGCGGTCGGCGCCGGCCGGGTGGTACCCGAAGATGTGCGCGTTCATCCCGTAGCCCGGCACGATCACCAGCGGCGGGTGGCGGTGCTCCGGAGCGCGCGTGGGCGGGCACTGCTTCAGGGCGAGCTGCCAGCCGGCGCCGTTGTCGACGTGGTGCAGGACGGGTGCCATGCGCTGCTCCCGGAGCGGTTCCGCTGATGATATCCGCGGTCCGGCGCAGCGCGTCAAGCCGGGATTTGACGCGTCCGCCCCGGCGCTGGTACATTACGGCCATGAACATCCAGAACGCCAAGTACATCCTGCCCAATCTGTTCACGTTGGGCAGCGTGTTCCTGGGCCTGCAGGCCATCGCGTGGAGCTTCGACGCGCAGTTCGCGGCCGCCGGCATCGCCATCCTGGGCGCGGCCATCCTCGACGGCATGGACGGCCGGGTGGCGCGCCTGACCCGCACGCAGAGCGACTTCGGCACCCAGCTCGACTCGCTGGCCGACGCCATCTCGTTCGGCGTGGCGCCCGCGTTCCTGGCCTACCAGTACGCCCTGGTCGACTTCCGCATCGGCGAGGTCAGCTTCGGCCTGCTCGTGGTGGCCGTGTTCGCCATCTGCGGCGTGCTCCGCCTGGCACGCTTCAACGTGCTGGCCCAGCGCGCGCCCGGGGCCGCGTCGTCGCACTTCGTGGGCCTGCCCATCCCGGGCGCTGCGGCCCTGGTGGTGCTGACGGTGCTGTCGGCCGAGCGCACGCACGTCGCGTTCCTGCGCGGCGATCGCACCTACATCGTGCTGCTCCTGCTCCTGTCGGCGCTGATGGTCAGCACGGTGCGCTACCCCTCGTTCAAGAAGGTGCGCTGGTCCCGACGCCACGTGCTGGTGGCCTTGCTCGGGGCGACGCTGCTCACGCTCGGGCTCAAGCTGGTCTCGCTGTTCCCCGCGCTGCTGCTCGCCGGCACCGGCTACATCGCCTACGGCCTGCTCGACACGCTGCTCCGGAGGATTCACGCCCGTGACGCCCGCGACCCCGCCGACGACCCCTCCGATGCCGTCGAGTGATCGCGCGCCGGCAATGAACGCGCCGTCAGCGCCCGCCCTGCTGCCCGCCGACGATCGACGGGCGTGGATGGTGCTGGGGAGCGGCGGGGTGGGCAAGACCACCCTGTCGGCGGCGCTGGCCCTGCGCCTGGCCGAACGGGGGCACCGCACGGCGGTGGTCACGCTCGACCCGGCCCGGCGGCTGGCCGACGCGCTGCGCCTCTCGCGCGCGACGGGCGCGCTGCAGCCGGTGGCGCTCGATCGGCTCGAGGCGCGCTTCGGCGTGCGCTTCGGGGGTTCGCTGGCCGGCGGCGTGCTCGATCCGCGGGCGCTGTTCGACGCGCTGGTGCACGACCTGGTGGGCGACCCCGACAAGGCCGCGCGCATCCTGGCCAACCGGTACTACCAGAAGCTGAGCACGTCGCTGGCGGGCGCCGAGAACTACATGGCCATGGCCCGCCTCGACGGGCTGCTGGGCGATCCCGCGTTCGACCGCGTGGTGCTCGACACCCCTCCAGCGTTCCACACCCTGGACTTCCTGGGCACCCCCCAGCGCCTCACCGGATTCCTCGACTTCCCCGGCGTGCGGCCCGCCCTTCGCCTGATGAACGGCCCAGCCCAGCGCTGGTCGCCGCTCCTGCAGGTGGGGCGCCTGACGCTGAAGGGCCTCGAGCGCTTCCTCGGCCGCGAGTTCCTGGTGGAGCTGTTCGGCTTCCTGGCGCTCTTCGCCGACGTGCTCGAGGCGTTCGCCGAGCAGGCGCGCCGCATCCAGCAGGTGCTGGCCAGCCCCGACGTGGGCTACCTGCTGGTCGCCGCACCCACCGAGCGTTCGCTGGCCGAGGCCCGCGTGGTGCTGCAGCGCTTCACCGACGAGGGCCGGCACGTCGAGCGGGTCATCGTGAACCGCGTGCACCCGGCGCGCTTCGACGGGGCCCGCCTCGACGGCCTGACCGCCGGGCTGGCCGCCGGGCTGGCCGCCTCGCCGCTGGCCCCGGGGCTGTCGGGCTCAGAGCGCGACGCGATGCTGACGGTGGTGCCCCGGGTGGTGAGCGCCTACGAGGGGTTGGCCCGGCGCGAGCGCCGCCTGATCGACGCCTTCCGCCGGGAGCACGGCGACGTGGTCGAGGTCGACGAGCTCACCGCCGACGTCGACGGCCTCGAGAGCCTGTACCGCTTCTCCCAGGGCCTGCCCGTGGTCGCCTGACGCGTGGGCGGTCGCCACGGCGTTCCGTTCGGATGAACGCCGCGGTCACACGTGATCGACGCCCAGCTCGAGGGGCGTGCGCGCCAGGGCCAGCACCCGCACCGACCTCGCCCCTGCCCCCAGCAGCACCCGCGCGCACTCCCCCGCGGTGGCGCCCGTGGTGAGCACGTCGTCGACCAGCCAAAGGTCGCGGCCGACCACGTCGCCCCGGCACGCGAAGGCGCCGGCCACGTTGTCGCGGCGCTCCCGGGCCCCCAGGCCACGCTGCGGCGCCGTCTCGCGCACCTTCACCAGCGTGGAGCCGCCGGGCGCCCGCAGCCCCAGGCGACGCGACAGGCCCAGGGCCAGCAGCCACGCCGGGTTGTAACCCCGGCGCCGCAGGGAGCGATCGGTCATGGGCACGCCCACCAGCACACCCCGGGGCCAGGCGGGCTCGACCACGTCGGCCAGGGCAGCCGACAGCGCCCGGTAGAGGTGAGGGCGGTCGTCGAACTTGAACCTGTGGATGGCCGCCCGCACGGGGCCGCCGTACCAGAAGGCGCTCGCCAGGCCCCCGTAGGGCGGCGGATCGAGCGCGCACGTCGGGCAGCCCTCCTCAGCGTCGCAACCGGGCAGCCCGCAGCGCGGACACACCCCGTCGGGGCGCTCGGCCAGGCCCGCGCACGCCTCGCACAGGGGCTCGTCGACGGCGCGCCACGGCAGGGCGTGGTCGCAGCCCGCGCAGCGCCCCGGGTAGAGCGCCATCAGCAAGGTGTCCCACGCGCGCCGGATCAGGGGTTCCCGGAGCATGGCGTCACCGGTGGTAGGGGTGGCCCGTGGCCAGGGTCTCGGCCCGGTAGATCTGCTCGAGCAGCACCAGCAGCGCGAGCTCGTGGCTGAACGTCAGGGCCGACAGCGACACACGCTCGGAGGCCCGGGCCACGATGGCCGGCGGCAGCCCGTCGGCGCCCCCGATCAGCAGGTCGGGGTTGCGCGCCGCCTCGAGAAGCTGCGCGAAGCCGTGGGAGTCGAGCGCGCGCCCGGTGGGCTCGAGGGCGATGGCGGTGCGCCCGGGCTGGAGGTGGCGCGAGAAGAAGGCCTCCTCGTCACGCGGGCTTCCGGGTCGGGGGTTCTCGACCAGCTCGACGCGGTAGCGCTTGAGGCGCGGCAGGAACTGCTGGAGCCCCTCGGCCACGAAGGGAGCCTTGGAGCGGCCTGCGAAGAGGATGCGGATCAAGCGGGCTTGGCCCCCGCGCGGCGGCGGGCGGTGGTGCGGGGCACGGTCGGAGCCCAGATGCGCGCGTCGGCCCACAGGCGGTCGAACGCGTAGTAGTCGCGCACCTCGGCCTGCAGCACGTGGATGACCAGCTCGCCGTAGTCGAGCACCACCCAGCGGCCGAACTCGGTGCCCTCGACCTCGAGGGGGGTCTCGCCCAGCTGGCGCAAGCCTGCGCGCAGGGCGTCGGCCAGGGCCACCACGTGGCGGTCGGACGTGCCCGACAGCAGCACGATCCAGTCGGTCCAGCCCACCACGTCCGTGGCGTCGAGCACGCGGAGATCCTGGCCCTTCTTGTCCTCGGCGAGCGCGGCCACGCGCGCCAGGACGACGTCGGAGGGGTTCTTCATGGGGACGTCGTGACTCCTACTGGCAACCCTTGTAGACGCGCAGATCGTCGACGTAGATGCCCTCACCCTGGTTGTTCTGCGCGTCGCCGGACTCGAACGTGAACATCACCCACACCGGGCTGCCGAGGTAGGCGTCGAGGCTGATGCTGCGGCGCGCCCACTGCTTGTAGAGGCCGTACGACGGCTTGTTGTCGAAGACGATGTCGGTCGCGCCCACGTCGCCCGACATGGGGTTCCAGAGGCCCACCGTGAAGCGGTCGCTCATGGGCACCGCGATATCCTTGGCGTCGAGGTCGACCCACTGCCACCACTCGAGGACGTAGCCGGGCTCGGGCGGCACGGTGATGCCCCACTGGGCCTGGCCGCTGACGGGCTGCCCGGGGCTGTCGTAGGTCTTGGAGGCCGGGTCGCCGAAGTAAAGGCTCTTGGTGCCGGCGTGCGCGCGGCCGTCGGCGACCACCTGCCACTTGACGTTGCCCGCCCCGACCAGCTCGACCTCCGAGGCGTCTCCCTCGAAGTCGACCGTGCTCTGGTCGATGGGGTAGCAGCAGCCCTGCACGCCCGTGGGCTCGAAGACGCACTGGTTGCCTTCGCACCTGTCGATGGTGCACACGTCGCCCGCGTCGTTCGCGTCGTCGCACTCGATCGAGCTGAAGCACTCGTACTCGGCGCAGACCCAGTTGACGCGGATGTTGTCGATGAACGCGCCCGCGTGGGCGTTGTCGTTGCCGTCGAGCGTGTCGAACCGGAACGTGAGCGTGAGGTTGGCCCCGTGGAAGGCCGCCAGCGAGGCCTGGACCTTCTGGCCCGCCACGCCGCCGCCCGCCACCTCGTACACGAAGCTGTCCCACACCTCGACGTTGTTGGCCAGCACGACGAGCCGGTCGAACGCGGCGTCGGCGGCGGGGGTCGTCCAGCCGTCGGGGCCGTCGATCCACTCGGTCTGCAGCGTCAGGTCGAACTCGAGCACCGGGACGCCGCCGGCCGGCACCTTGAACGGCGGCAGCGAGACGTCGCCCGACGACTGCAGGGACTCGCCGGTGAGGTCGAGGTTCTCGTAGGTGCCCGTGACCGCGTCACCGAACCACAGCGCCTTGGAGCCCGACGCCGGGTCGACCGCCACCTGCCAGGTGGTCGCCGACGCCGGGTCGACGTCGACGGTGAACCCGTCGAGCGCGCCGCCCTCGAAGTCGTAGGCGGTGCCGCTGATGGGGCCCGCGGTGCAGCAGTCGGCGCTGGCGCTGTAGGTGTGCTTGCACAGGCCCATCTGGCAGTTGTCGATGGTGCAGTCGTCGCCGTCGTCGCAGTCGGCCGACGCCGCGCAGCACTGGCCCGTGATCTGGTAGTCGCACACGCCGCCCACGCAAGCCTCGTCGGTGCACGGCTTGCCGTCGAAGCAGTCCTGGTCGACCAGGCAGGGCTCGGCGCAGGCGCGCAGCACGGCCACGTTGTCGACGTAGGCGCCCTCGAAGTCGTTGTCGAGCTCGTTGACGGTGTCGAAGCCGAACACGAACGACACGGCCTTGCCGCGGTACTGGCTGATGTCGACGCCGATGCGCTTGTACTCGTGGCCCAGGTTGCCCTCGGCGTCGAGCACGTAGGTGCTGCCCGCGACCAGCTCGGACGACCAGACCTCGTTGAGCACGGGGCCCGTCTTCACGTACAGCGCGAGGCGGTCGAACTTCTTCATCTCGGCCGGGTTGATCTTGTCGAAGTCGGCCTTGGTGGTTCCGCTCCACTCGGTGGCCAGCCGCAGGTCGAAGGCGAACAGCAGGTAGGCCGGGGTATCCTGCAGGATGAACGTCTCGGACTCGAGGGTGCCGTGCACGCTCTCGCCGGCGTCGTAGCTGGGACAGTAGGCCGACGGGTTCGCGGCGCAGGGGTGGCTGGGGTTGCCGAAGTAGAGCGCGCCCGTGCCGTCGACGCCCTTGTCGGCGACGTGCTGCCACTTGGTCGTGTCGGAGGAGGCCTCGGTCACCTGCCAGGTGCCGAGATCACCGTCGAAGCTCCACGAGCTGAGCGTGCCGGAGAGCTGCTCCTGGCAGCAGGGCAC
>Ga0233425_10007608_pt1 | contig 15078 bp, 11 predicted proteins | sample Watercolumn_Towu_2_FD_181712 | JGI IMG/M metagenome (GOLD analysis project Ga0233425, IMG submission 181712) | Freshwater microbial communities from Lake Towuti, South Sulawesi, Indonesia - Watercolumn_Towuti2014_140_MG | ecosystem: Environmental > Aquatic > Freshwater > Lake | place...
ATCAGAAGATGAATGAAACGGGAATAAAACTGGAGGTTAACCATCAATCAGATGCAAACTCTTTTGAAAAAAGTGTCCAACTTATAGGGGGTTAAGACACCCCGGCTCCGAAAAAGCAAACCAAAAAATCCAAGGCTGCAAAGCACCGAACCTCCGAAGAGCCCTTCTAAAGGGATGTGACGCGTGACGAGAAATCGTTACGTGTTTCGCGTTATGTGCTTGATCAATCCAATCAACATTTTTCTTATCCTGGTCAACATTTCGTCGGAACTTTCGATTTCGACGAAGTATCCAAGGCGTTTGGCAATTTCCAACTGAGTCTCTATTTCAGATACCGATCCCAGCGCTATGTAAAGAAATTGGGCAAATTCTTTGGAGTGTGCACGAGCGGCGCCTTCTGCAATATTCGAACAAACAGAAACTCCGGCACGCCTTATCTGCAACCTTAGACCATATATTTCTTCTTTTGGAAATTGCTCTGTGATCCTGTACAGTTCAATGACTAAATCCATTGACAATTTCCATAGGTCAAGGTCTTTATGCGATGTAATTGCACCTTTTTTATCGTTACGCGCAACGCGTGACGTGCCACGTTCCTGATTTTGCGATTCTGCATTGTTCATACAATGAATGTTTCTGCTTAATCCGACAGGAAGTCAAAAGGTAATATCAGTGTTGAAAACTTTTTTCCGTGTCACGCGTCACGCGTCACTTCAACTGCACCATGCTGCTGAACGATTCGGATGGCAATGTCTTCACCACCAGCTTCACCCCTGGAATTCCCGCGAGTGCGGGATTGTTCGACTAAGGATTTTGCTGCGTTACACTTGTAAAATCCTAGTCTCACTAACAAGAAGGTCATCGACTTTCTTAAAACCCAGTTCGATGTAAGCATCACGGAAGCTGAAAGCAAGATCACCTTCTGAATCTTCTCCCTGCAGAGATTCCGGCGTTCCGGCATGAGCCGGAACGCTGTTTTTTATATTCGTAAAATCGAATGAATAATCCTATTTTTGTTAGATCATGGATGTTCACGATAAAGCAACCAGAAGTTATAACATGAGTAGGATCAGGTCTAAAAACACCAGACCTGAACAATTGGTTCGGAAATTTCTCTTTTCATATGGTTTTCGTTACAGAATTTGTGACAAAAAGTTACCAGGCAACCCAGATATTGTTTTACCAAAATATAGAACCGTCATCTTCATCCATGGTTGTTTCTGGCATGGACATTCAGGATGCAGATATTTTGTTATTCCTAAAACCAGGACAGACTGGTGGCTGCAAAAATTTGAGACCAATAAGAGAAAAGATAATTTGAATAAGTCTGAACTCCGGAAAGATGGATGGAAAGTGAAAATCATCTGGGAATGTGAATTAAAACCAATGAAAATAGAAAAAACATTAAAAAACCTTTTAAAATATTTCAAAATTGCCGATACCAGTAATTGACATCTTTGCAGGTCCGGGTGGATTAGGTGAAGGATTTTGTGCATTACAGAATGATGATATGCAGCGGATCTTTAAAATAGTTTTGTCTGTTGAGAAAGATATTTTTGCTCATCAAACACTGTCTCTGCGCAGTTTCTTCCGACAATTTGAACCAAATAATATCCCTGACGATTACTATAAATTTCTGAAAGGGGAAATTGAAGCAAATGTTCTCTATTCAAGATGGCCTATCCAGGCTGAAAACGCTAAAAAAGAAGCCCTTCTGGCAACTTTAGGCGAAGATAAGGACGCGATTTCAAATAATGTCCTTGATAAAAAAATCTTGGAGGCCTTACATGGAGAGCAGAATTGGCTTCTTATTGGTGGTCCTCCATGCCAGGCTTATTCAATTGTTGGCCGTTCAAGAAGAAAAGAAAAAATTCTTGATGAATCAAAAGATGAGAGAGTTGGCCTTTACAAGCAATATCTCAGGATTCTGGCAGTACACAATCCTGCAATTTTCGTCATGGAAAATGTTAAAGGGTTACTTTCTGCTAAAACAAAGGACAGTTCCGTTTTCTCGAAAATATTACAGGATCTCAGTGATCCGGCTGAAGTCTATCGTGAGGAGTACAGGACAAATGGTATTGACATAACCTGTCCTGGTTATAAGATTTATTCGGTAACAGTAAAACCCAGAAGTAAAGATATTCAGGGAAAACCAATTTTTAAGCAAAAAGATTTTATTATACACTCTGAAAAATTTGGCATTCCCCAGGCCAGACATCGACTTATAATGCTTGGGATAAGGAACAATATTGATTTGATCCCTGAAATCCTTCAAACTGAAGAACAAATTCCGATCTCTCAAGTTATCTTGGGTCTGCCAAAGCTAAGAGGAGCCCTTTCAAAATGTAAGGATAGTGGTGTAAAATGGAAAGAAACAATTCAGGCCATTAATCAAAGTAATTTACTACTTGGTATTGATCCTACTGTAAAAGCAGAAATTTTTAAAAACCTCGAGAATATTCCAATTCCTTTAAACGAAACAGGGGCCGAATATCTTCAATCTGAAGATATTCGCTGCAATTACCAAAGGGAATGGTTTCTTGACCTGAATCTTAATGGAATTTGCAACCATTCAGCCAGAAGCCATATGGGAAGTGACCTTCTTCGCTATTTTTTTGTTTCCTGTTATGCAAAAGTTAAAAAGTATTCTCCAAAACTTGAAGATTTTCCAGTGGCATTACTTCCAAAACATAAAAATGTAAATGAAGGTATTAATGAAAACAAGTTTGGGGATAGATTCAGAGTACAATTATGGGATAGACCATCAAAAACAATAACAAGCCATATAGCAAAAGATGGGCATTATTACATACATCCAGATCCGACACAGTGTAGAAGCTTTACTGTAAGAGAAGCAGCAAGAATACAAACATTTCCTGATAATTATTATTTCTGTGGGCCAAGAACGGAGCAATTTCATCAGGTTGGGAATGCTGTTCCTCCGTTACTTGCAAAAAAAATTGCTATTATTGTTAAAAATATTTTCGATAATCTGGTTAGATGAGTTACTTTCAACCTAAAAATTTAGTCAAATGAATTTCAAAAATAATCCCACCTTTAGACCAAGGGCAAGACTACTGCTTCAGTTGGGTGACCAACTTATTAAAAATGAAAACATAGCAGTTCTTGAACTTGTAAAAAACTCATATGATGCAGATGCAAGAAATGTAAAAATAAGAATGAAGAATGTCGAAAATAAGGAATTCGGTAAAATAGAAATATTAGATGATGGATGTGGCATGGATGAGGATGTCCTTAAAAATGCATGGCTTGAACCAGGTAGCGATTATAAGGAGTTGCAGTTTAGAAAAAATAAACGATCAGTAAAATATAATAGACTTCCAATTGGTGAAAAGGGAATTGGAAGATTTGGTGTACATAAACTTGGTAATAAAATAGAATTGATCACCCGAAAAGAGGATGCTTTGGAATATGTTGTAACTATAGATTGGAAAGAATTTGCAAAAAAGAAATATTTAAAAGATGCCGAAATCAGTATCATCGCAAGACCTCCTCAATACTTTTTAAGAAAAAGACATGGAACAAGAATAATAATTACAGATCTAAAAACTGATTGGGATCGTAGAATGGTAAGGGACATTTATAAAGCATTATTTACCTTATCATCACCATTTAAGACAATCGACCATTTTTCAATTGATTTCGAGATTGACAGACAAGATTGGATATCTGACTTAATAAGTTGGAAAGAAGTTGGTGATTTTGCGTTATTTTATTATAAAGTTAAGATTCATGGAAGCGAAATAAAAGAATTCTATTATAGGTTCAAGCCATGGAAAAGCATGGATAAACTAACACTTCATGAGGTTGACATTACAAATCAATTCATTATAGACCATCAAACCCTTGAAGTCACATCTCAAGAAAATAAAAAAGAAAAAGTAATTCTAGATTTAAGAAAATATCATATTGGTGATGTCGATTTTGAAGGCTATATTTTTGACAGGGATCTCAAGCTCCTTGACCTTATAGAGGAAAACAAAGTCCGGCAAATAAGAAAATATCTTGATGAAAATGGAGGAATCCGTGTTTATCGTGACAATTTGCGAATAAATGAATATGGGGAAAAAGGAAACGATTGGCTGAACCTTGACTTGAGAAGAGTTAATGTTCCAGCTAAACGAATTAGCAATAATATTATATTATCTGTAATTAATATAAAGCGAGAGGACAGTTCAGATCTTATAGAAAAAACAAATCGTGAAGGTTTTGTTGAAAATGAGGCCTATAATGAATTTAAAGCAGCAATCCTTTATGTAGTTGGAATAATAGAAAAACTTCGTCAGGTCGATAAAGCAAATCTAAGGGATGCGTATAGTCCAAGTGAAAATGAGGAGCCTGTATTGCATTTAACAAAGGAGCTCAAACAATATGTAGACAAGAAGATTAAGGACGACACCATACGGGGTCAAATTATTGATTATATTGATCAAATTGAGAAGGATTATAATGAAATCAATGAAATCTTACTTACTGCATCTGGTGCAGGATTGACTTTAGGTGTTGGCATCCATGAAATTGATAAATTAGTAAAAAACTTAGTAGCCATTGTTAAAGTTGATAGTGTTTCAAATGATGTGAGAGATTTGATACAGGATCTCCAAACAACTGTAAACGATTTTCTTCATTTACTCAAACAGAATGATAAAAAATCCTATTCAATTAAAGAATTAATTGATAGTTCTCTTGCAAACCTCCGTTACCGTTTAAAAGTACACAATATTGAAATAATTAAAGCGTATTCTGATTTTGGAGTGGAGATTAAAATAGATTGTTCAAGACGCTTTTTCTTAAGTTCGATTCTTAATATAATTGATAATTCAATTTATTGGCTGGAAAAGAAACATAGAAATTTTGCGAGAGTAAAGACAATTTTTGAAAAAAAGATTTTTATCAACCTTTATGCTGAAAAAAATGGCAGTATAAGTTTACTTATTGCTGATAATGGGACTGGGTTCACATTGCCAACCTCCCAAATTATTAAACCATTTATTACTTCCAAGGATGAAGGAATGGGTCTTGGTCTTCATATCACGAACCAAATAATGAAAGTGATGGATGCAAGAATGGTTTTTCCCGAATCAGGCGATTATAATATTCCTCAGGAATTTAACAATGGTGCAATAATCATTCTTCAATTTAAAGAAAGATAAAGATATGATTCTACCCGATAATGGGAAAATTGTCATTATTGATGATGTCCCAGGTGAAGTTGAGCAATTAATGTCTGCTTTGACTAAAGAAAAAATGCCTTCCCTTTTTTTTCATGACCAAGGCGAATTAGACTTACCTGATGAACCCATCAAAAATGTAAGGCTTGTTTTTCTGGATCTAGATCTAGGGATTGGCGGAAACGATCCAAAACAAAAAATACGAATTATCCAACAAAGGCTTACAAGAATTTTAATAGAGAGAACACCATATGTTTTAATAATTTGGAGCAACCATGAAGACAGGTATAAAGAATTCTTATTACAAGAATTCGAGGGAGATTTTAAATTATATAAGCCTGTTGCACATTGTAGTCTTGATAAATCTATTTTAAAGCAAAATGAAATCAATATTATTGATGGTATCAGGGAAAGTTTGAAAAAACAACTTGTATCTTTCAAATCATTTAATGCTTTTCTGATTTGGGAATCTATAGTAAATGATGCTTCTGGTAAAATGACAAACGAAATAGCGTCATTATACCCCCCTGATAATGATTGGGATTCTAAAACAAAATTTATACTATATAAGCTTGCTCATGCCTACTCAGGGAAAGCCGTGAATGGTTTTGATACTGTTAGACAGTTAAAAAATGCACTGTATACCTTAACCCAAACATTTACGGATTATATTGAAAATTCAATTGATACGAGACTTAATAATGAATTTGAAAATTTAGTTTCTAATTCAGCTCATAATATTGAAAATGTCACAGTCTTGATCAATAAATTATTACTTATTAGCGAAAGTAATGATAAAGTAACTCAACCTGGCAATGTTTTTTTCCCTTTTCCTGGATTTGATAGGGCTCTTAAGGAAAATGAAGAGTGGTTTTTCAGCAGAATGAAAACTATCCCAAATATTCCTGCTGAAAAGCAAGAAGCGGCTATAAAGAGTACGAAATTAAAATATGAACACAATAAAGAATTAATATCAGAAAAATTAAGGAAATGGAAATCAAATTTTAATGAAATAGTTGTATCTGCTTTGGTAAAACCAGTATATGAAAACGAAGCAATAAAAAAAGAAATTCTTGACAATTTCTATGGCATAGAACTTAATATAACCCCACTTTGCGATTATGCCCAAGAGAAAGCAAAGATGTTTCGTATACTTCCAGGTGCAATATTAAAATCGCAATTCCGTAAATTCATAAATATATATTCTGCATACACATATATATCAGATGCAGATTTTATATTCGAAGGTGAAGGTTGTTTTTTGTATTTTGATCTTCGCTTTCTCTACTCACTTGATATTGAGGAAATGCAAGGACGTTTTGTTCATTTTCGACTTAAGCACCAAATACTTTCTGATATCCAGGTAAAACTTGGTTCGCATATCAATAGAGCTGGTGTAATATTTTTATATGATGAGCCTCTATAATAACGAATTAGCCATAATTTTTGCATTTTATCTTTCTAAATTCGATAAAGAAGGTTTGCGCAACCTCGGTTATAAAAACGATTCTGAGGCTTTCGAGGAAATCTCATTAATTCTTGGGGTCAAAAAGAATTACATTAAATTCAGACGTGACGAATTTGATCCAATTCATCCCTGGCGCAAAGGATGGCAAAGGCCAATGGATAAAAGAATCATTAGGGCGATTGAAGCGTTGCAGGATTTGGATGAACCGGATTTGAGGGAAATCGTTCTGAATATACTTCGTGATAAAACCTACAGAAACAGTGATGAAATTCAGCAAATAACCTCCCTATTTACTGAATCTAAACAAAAGAAAATTGCTATTGGAAAATTTGTTTTAAGAGCCCCAACCGGCCGTCAGGCTGAAGAATTCTTTATTCAATACTTCTCAGAACATCAAAAACCAATTCCGGGTAGTCTTCTCGATTGCCGCGACCTTGGCATCGGTTATGATTTCCGGATCGAATCCTCAAATGGACATTTTTTTGTTGAGGTTAAAGGACTGTCTAATTTCTCCGGAGGTATAGTATTGACGAACAAAGAATGGTCAGTCGCTAAAAACGAAAAGGAGAAGTATTTTCTTTGTGTCGTATCAAACCTGGGAAGTACGCCTGATATTAGTTTTATTCAAAATCCCGCAGACAAATTGAATCCAAAGAAAAATTTCTACACTTCAATTCAGATAAGTTGGAGTGTCCCACAAAACCAGCTTGCCTGAATAAATGACTGACTACTCAAAATACCCAAAAACCCAGGCCGAACCCGAAGCCTCCTCCATGATCGAAACCTTTCGGGCTATCGGTTACAGCATCGAATCGGCCATTGCTGACATTATTGACAACTCCATATCGGCTTCAGCAAGGAACATCTGGATTGATTATCACTGGCATGGTCCTTCGACGACCATTTCCATCATTGATGATGGTAAAGGAATGACAAGCGAAGAAATCATCAATGCCATGCGCCCCGGCAGCAGGCATCCTCTCGAAGTCAGGGGAGAAAAGGATCTTGGTCGTTTCGGACTAGGGCTTAAAACAGCCTCATTCTCCCAATGCAGAAAATTCTCAGTCATTTCAAAACCTGCAGGCGGAAAAGTTTCTTATTGGTGCTGGGATATTGATTATATCAATAATGAATCAAAAGCCTGGACACTCATAAACTATTGCCCTGATAAGAAATTTGAAACGGCTGTTGAAGAAATCAGTTCCGGCACTGCTGTTGTCTGGTGGGAACTCGATCGATTAACCAAGGATACCTCTGCAGATAGCGACGAATTTCTGGACAAGTTTATGAAAGTGATGGAGGATGTAAAAAAGCATCTCTCTATGGTTTTTCACAGGTATATCTCTGACGGATTGAATATCTTTTTCCGTGAACGCAGACTTGACCCTTGGGACCCTTTCATGATCGGATTTGAAGGACTTCAGGTTAAACCAGAAATGAAAGTTGAGAATGGCAGAATTGCTTTAAAGGGATATGTCCTGCCACATCGATCAAAACTAAATTCTGAACAATATGAATACGGAAAAGGACCAAAAGAGAGTTGGACAGCTCACCAGGGTTTTTATGTTTATCGGAATAAGAGACTTCTTGTTGCGGGGGATTGGCTTGGCTTTTTTAAAAAAGAGGTACATTATGATCTATGCAGGATTTTTATTGATTTACCAAATGATGTTGATGGTGACTGGCAGATTGACATTAAAAAATCTATTGCCCGCCCACCGCTCAGATACCGTGAACAGGTTTATGCTCTTGCCAAAGATGTAAGGGCGCAGGCACTGGAGGTATACCGGCATAAGGGGCGCGTTATAAGAAAGAAATTTTCCGCTGAGGAGTACCATCCCTTTTGGGAAGAAAGAAAACGTCATGGAAAACGATTTTATAAACTGAATCGTGAGCATCCTTTGATAAAGAACCTTTTCACGAATGCGGACAAAATAAAGTCTGAAATTGAGAAGATTTTCAGGTTCATTGAAGAAACTATTCCAGTTCCTCTGATAACATTGCATGAAAATGAAAACATCGATCCCCACAGCCAGCCGTTTGAGGGCATTGACCAGGAACCAATAAAGGAAGAAATGCTCGCAATGTATGGTAATTTAAGGAAGAAGGGCAGGTCACCAGATGAAGCCAAAGCAATAATTCTTAATATTGAACCATTCAATTTTTTCCCTGAATATATAGAATTCATCAAAGAAACCGAAAATGATTAACCACGCTATACTTGCGATCCGTACTCTGTTGCCTGAATCAGGTGCAGTAACAAGGGAAGAAATTGAAATCCAGGTGGATTTCATTCTTACTAATCCAAAGTTCAGAGATTTGGATAGAACTCATCTTATCAGGGAAATTGAAACGCTTTACCGTGTCAGGGTCGATGACTTCAGAGTCATCGAAGATAGTGAGCGAAAACGGCCATGGATAAGAGCTAAATCAGCTAACATTGAATGGAATTTCTGGAAAAGATATAAAACTTATTTAGAGTTCAGGAAGAACTTTGCACCAGATACTATTGATCATCTTGCCCGACTTACAGATAAAACGCTTGATGGTCTCTATGATCCCTCATTAAACATTGGTTTTGATAAAAAAGGGCTGGTGGTAGGTCAGGTTCAATCAGGAAAAACTGCTAATTACACTGGTCTTATTTGTAAAGCTGCAGATGCTGGTTATAACATGATTATCATTCTTGCAGGACTTCATAACAATCTTCGCACTCAGACTCAACTTCGGATTGATGAGGGTTTTCTGGGATTCGATACGAAATATCAACGTGCCTTCAATACAGGAAACAGTAAAATTGGCGCAGGTATAGGGCATGTTATTTATCCGGCTCATTCGTTTACTTCAAGTGATGAAAATGGTGATTTTAGTAAGAGAGGCACATACTCATTTCATACAAAGGAACCCATCATTGCTGTTGTAAAAAAAAACAAAACAAGACTTGAAAATCTTTATCGCTGGCTGTATATTCATGCTGCTGATGATGGCAATGGTAACAAAAAAATAAAAGATAAGACCCTGTTACTTATTGATGATGAGGCCGACAATGCTTCGATAAATGTCTCTAATGATCCTGAAAAAAGAAGTGCAATAAACCACGCGATAACCCAGATTCTTGGTCTTTTTGCGAAAAGTGGATACGTTGGATACACTGCAACCCCTTTTGCCAACATATTCATTCCCCTTGATGAAAATGATATTTTCCCGCGGGATTTTATAATAAATCTCCCGGCACCTTCAAATTACATTGGTCCTGAAAAAGTGTTCGGGTTCCAACTTATTGAAGATGACGATTCCTATGATTCTGTATTGCCCATTGTAAACAGAATAGACGATTATGAATCGTTTGTGCCTGACAAGCATAAATCCGGTGATCCACTTCCTTCAACTATTCCCGAATCATTAAAATGTGCTATTCGTTGCTTTATCCTTACTTGTGCCATAAGACGGTTACGGAATCAGCAGAATTCACATAATTCAATGCTGATTCATGTTACACGCTATATCCGTTGGCAGAATCATATTTTCGAACTGGTTCGGAATCAGTTCAATTATTACCGTCGTGGCATTGATCAGAACATCGATAATATCATCGAAGAATTCAGAAAAACATTTGAAGAGGATTCTGACCACTTCAAATCTTTCAATACCGTTTCTTCAATTATTTTAAATTCTTCCCTTTGTGATATTGATTCCAATATTGCTGTTCATCCATGGGTAAGTGTGCTTTCAGAACTTAATAATGCGGTTTCGAAAATTGATGTCCGTGAGATCAATGGTGGTTCTGCAGATATCTTGAATTATTTTGACCATCCCGAAGGACTTTCAGTTATTGCTGTGGGCGGCGATAAACTCTCCAGAGGTCTAACTTTAGAAGGATTGTCGGTAAGCTACTACTTGCGTGCTTCAAAAATGTATGATACATTAATGCAGATGGGGAGATGGTTTGGATATAGGCCCGGATATGTGGATCTGTGCCGTCTATTTACCAGCCGTGAACTGAATGAATGGTTTTGCCATATTACTCATGCATCAGAAGAACTTAGGGAAGAATTTGATTTCATGGCAGATGTCGCCGATTCAACCCCTGAAAAGTATGCCTTGAAGGTGCGGACACATCCAGGTGTTTTGCAAATCACTTCTTCAAATAAAATGAGAGCCACTGTTGATATTCAAGTATCCTGGGCCGGACGTTTGGTCGAATCATATGAATTGCGAAAGAATGAAGCGACAATAAAAAATAATATTGAAACGACAAATAACTTTTTTTCCTCTTTACCAGATACTTTCAGAACAAAAGAAAACAACTACCTGTGGTATGATGTTTCAGCCGAAATGGTCAGAAGTTTTTTCCGGGACTTCCAGCTTCTCAATAATCTGAAAGCTTACGATCCTGTAAACCTGATTCGTTTTATCGATCTTCAGTTGCCTAATGGGGAGCTAACTAATTGGCGCGTGGCCCTGATGTCAAAACGGAATGCGACATACACTCATGATATTTTATTCGCCGGTAAAAAAGTTTCAATTGGTTGCTATAAACGTACTCAAGACGAAAGTAACTCTGGTGACGATATCTATTACATCCGGAAATCACATATAATCAGTCCAAAAGACGAATTCATTGACCTGACAGAGTCAGAATACTCCTCAGCCATGAGATTGACCGAATTATTCTGGGAAAAGAAGAAGAAAACAGAGAAACCATTATATCCAAATGGCGAAATAGTGAGAAATGAAATCCGGGATGCCCGCTGCCCGTTGCTACTGATTTATCTTCTCGATCCTGCAGGAGCTAGTCTTCCTGATTCTGCCAATCCATTCGTCGGTTACGCAGTAAGTTTTCCAAAGAGCAGGTTCAGTGAATACGTCTCTTACAGAATAAACGAGAATCTGATGGACAGATTCGATTTTGATGATAATATCATAGAAAACTACGAGGATGAAGATTGATACAATATGGCAGGAGCTTGAAAGTGATCAGTCGATGCAGTCAGGACTTATCTATAAACGCCTTTCTGCAGAAATGAATAATGATCTGTATGTCGCTCTCAAAGTGCCGGAAAAACTCAGGTGTATTGCTGCTCACATCAGTAAATCCCATGAACCCACTGTTCAAACCTGGTCACATCTTAAAGATATTAAAGTTGAGATTTTCAACGATAATAAGCAGCCGGATAAGTCATTTCTTCTTATCCTGTTGTTAAACCAGATCCACAAAGACATTTTTTCGGTACTATGCGAGGACCTGTTCGTACAAGTGTCTCAGGTTGAAAACGAAAAGGATTTAATAAAGGCTCTACTGAATCGCCTGGTAAAATGGGAAACTTTGTTTCAAAGTGTCAGTCAGCAGGGGATGACTGGTGAAACACAGCGCGGCCTTTACGGTGAATTATTTTTCCTGCGCAAATTCATCTTAAAGTCTGAAAATAATTTCAATTGTGTTAATTCCTGGCTAGGACCTTCCAGGGCCCTTCAGGACTTTCAGTTTGGGGATTGGGCAGTTGAGGTCAAGACAACCCACGGTAATAACCATCAAAAGATTCATATCAGTAGTGAACGTCAACTCGACGACACCCTTATTCCTTTCCTTGTTCTTTACCATTTATCCCTCGATATTCGCACAAATCATGGTGAATCTCTGAATGAAATTGTCAGTTCTGTAAGATCGATCATTTCTTCTGATGCAAACTGTCTTAACACATTCCGTATTAAATTATACGAAGCAGGCTATTTTGATATTCATTTGCAGTTGTACGAAAACACAGGTTATCAGGTGAGGAATGAAGTCATTTATCGTGTTACAGGAGATTTCCCCCGCATAATTGAATCATCTCTTGCTCAGGGTGTCGGAGATGTTAAATACTCTGTAATAGTTACTGATTGCACTTCTTATTCTGTTAAAGAAACTGATTTATTTAACCGACTAACTTTTTAATAATGCCTACCCTTGAAAACATTGAATTACAAAAGTTCTATATCGGTCTGCAGGAGGATATAAAATCTCAGCTTGTCACAGATGAAGAAGGCAATACTCCTGAACAAATTTTCACTGAAATTGCACTTTCATATCTTTCTGATGGAGGTGAAACAGAAAATTATCAAGTTAAATATGATGAGAAAGTATCCAAAAGAGGTATAGAGCATAAGATTAATGCATATGCTCTTTCTGAAAATTATGAAACTCTTGATCTCTTTGTAGCAATACATAACGGCACATCAGATATTGCAAACGTTTCCAAACAGGATGCTGATAAGAATATTGACAGGTTGGTCAAGTTTTTTAGAAATGCGGTCTACAAGGATTATATTAATGAGATAGAGGAATCTTCCCAAATATTCGACTTTGCCCATACTCTTGCAAATGCGCCTGAAATTAAGGAATTCCTGACCAGGGTAAATGTGTTCTTACTTACGGATGGAATAATAAAAGGTGATTTTAAAAGTTCAGATAAAATTGCCGGATATACAGTTTATTACAGGATAATAGATATAAATTACTTATACAACATCTCTGAGAAATCACATGTTCCTATAGAAATAGATTTTATTGGCAGTGGTATTGAGATTCCCTGTATTGCAGTCAACTCGCATAACACGGAATATAATTCTTATCTTGCTATAGTTCCTGGTACGGTTCTTGCCTCTCTTTATGAGCAATATGGTTCACGCCTTCTTGAACAGAATGTGCGTTCGTTTCTCCAATTTACTGGAAAAATAAACAAGGGTATTCGTAAAACCATTATTGATGAACCGCAGATGTTTCTTGCTTATAATAATGGTATTGCAGCAACAGCTGACGAAGTAAAAATCATTGATTTGTCAGATGGAAGGGGAAAGGTTTTGGGAACTGTAAGTGATTTGCAAATTGTCAATGGTGGCCAAACCACTGCTTCAATTTACCATACATGGAAAAAAGATAAGGCTGACATTTCTAACATTTATGTTCAGATAAAACTTTCCAGAGTTAATGATAAATCCAAATTCAGCGAAATTGTCAGCCGCATTTCAGAATATGCAAATACACAGAACAAGGTTTCAGTCTCGGATCTGAGCTCCAATAAGCCCTTTCATATAGAACTTGAGAAGTTGTCACGAAACATATGGGCTACACCAACTGCCGGCACATCGCAACAGACTACATGGTTTTATGAAAGGGCACGTGGACAATATAAGAATGCTGCTTTGAAATATGGTTTTACAAAGGCCAAACGAAATGCATTTGAATTGCGGAATCCCAGAGGCCAGGTATTTACGAAGGAGGACCTTGCAAAATATATTAATTCTTATGAAGAAGTTTTTGACCGCAACAAACTTGTAATCGGACCATTTGTCGTTGTCCGGGGCAATCAAAAGAATTATGCGCAGTTTATTAATTATTATCTTGATGTAAAACCTGATAATGTTTTCTTTGAAGATACTATTGCCAAGGCTATCCTATTCCGCACTGCAGAAAAGATTTATGGCATTAAACCAAATGCTATCGGTGACATGCGCTATATAACAGTCCCCTATTCGATTGGCTGGCTTGGCTATCATACTAATTACAAACTTGATTTGTATAAAATCTGGAAAGAACAATCCCTGTCAGAAAAGCTTAAAACCATTTTGTACGACCTTATGGTTGAAATTGAAAAACACATAAGGGAAAATGCGCCAGGTGCTTTGTATGGTGAATGGGCAAAAAAGGAAGAATGTTGGATCTCTGTTAAAGAAAATAATTTTGGTGTGGATTTATCAGGTCTAAAGTCCGATCTTGAGTCTAGTGATAAGAAACTAAAAAGAAGACGAATTTCTGATGATGAGATTGCCACAGCCGACTTTGATTCCCAGCTAGCCCGTATCACATCCGTTCATCATAAAATCTGGATGGATATTGAAAAATGGGGTAGGGAAACAGGTGAGTTAACCTCATATTTATCAGACATGGCTGGCACCATTTCAGGTAGAATCCGTAATAAAAGAAAACTAAGTGAGTCTGAATTCCAGTTTGCCAAAAAGATACTTGATTTTACGATAGAAAAAGCCCCAGAAATATTCTATAAACTCGACGAATTAGAGATTACAGAAAATTCAACAAGTGAAGTACCAGAATTAACATTAGAGATAATAAAACAAGTTGTGGCATGGGATAAGAAAAACAAAGTCCTGAAAGATTACGAATTTTTATTTATGCGTGACGTGGCAGAGGGTCGTAAAACTTTATCTGATCGGAATAAATTCATTGCTAACCTAAATCTCTCCAAGGTTAAAAGGCATGGTTTTTAAATTTGAAAGTGAGTTTGTGATCTAAGTAGGGTCTGGTGAAAAACTCATAAACATTTGAATGTTAATAAAATATAATACTTTTTATACACAAAAAGTGACTATTTTTCGTATCTTTCCTTTAAAATCCATGCACTTATGATAAGGTTCAGATCC
>Ga0233425_10007609_pt1 | contig 15078 bp, 11 predicted proteins | sample Watercolumn_Towu_2_FD_181712 | JGI IMG/M metagenome (GOLD analysis project Ga0233425, IMG submission 181712) | Freshwater microbial communities from Lake Towuti, South Sulawesi, Indonesia - Watercolumn_Towuti2014_140_MG | ecosystem: Environmental > Aquatic > Freshwater > Lake | place...
GAGTGCTTTCGCAAGAACCCGATAGTCCCAGCGATACCCAACTCGCGCTCATCACCGGCCTCGACGAGAAAACGATTCGGCGCGGTCGCCAAGAAATGGAAGACGATCTTCTGAATGTCCCCTTGGATCGCCAGCGCCAAATGGGTGGTGGTCGTCTTCTCTCTGAAAAAAAGACCCGGACCTAGAACCCGCACTGCTCGACCTGGTGGCACCGCAGACCGCCGGCGATCCCATGAGTGAACGCAAGTGGCTCAATTGTCGCTTGGCGGATCTCCAAGCGCAATTGGATGCACAAGGTCATGGCGTGAGCCGCCCCGTCATTAGTCGCTTGCTGCAAGCCCATGACTATGACCTGCATGTGAATGTCAAGGAAGTCGAAGGCACGTCTCATCCTGACCGCGACACTCAGTTTCGCTATATCCAGGCGCAACGCGCGGAGCACCTCGCGGCTGGACACGCCTGTCTGAGTGTGGATACCAAGAAAAAAGAACTGATGGGCAACTTCAAAAATGCCGGTCAGAGCTGGGTCACCTGTGCCGAACGTGTGAACGTGCATGACTTTCCATCAGACGCCGAAGGGCGTGCGGTACCCTACGGCATTTATGATCAACCGCACAACTGTGGCACAGTCTATGTCGGTCAATCCGCCGACACACCCACGTTCGCCGTAGATAACCTCGTGCGCTGGTGCGAAATGGAAAAACCTTTGCTCTTTCCGAATACGACCGATCTCCTGATTGAAGCCGATAGTGGGGGGAGCAACGGCGCACGCTGTCGAGTCTGGAAACAGCTTTTGCAAGAAAAAGTCGCGGATCGGTTTGGGTTGACGATTACGGTGTGTCATTATCCGACGGGTTGCTCCAAATGGAATCCAATTGAGCACCGCTTGTTCAGCGAAGTGAGCAAGACGTGGGCCGGCTGTCCGTTGCGTTCCTGGGAATTGATCCTGCAATACATTGGCGCGACCCAGACTGAAACTGGTTTGACCGTGCGTGCGGTGTTAGTCACCGAAAAATATGAGACGGGCATCAAAGTGGCGGATGAAGTGATGGCTGGACTCAACCTTGAATATCACGCTGTTTGTCCGCAATGGAACTATACCATTCGTCCACGCTCGGCGACATCGCTCAACTGATTCGGGAAGTTATTTTTTTACGAACCCTTAGACCATCCGAATGTGGTAAGAATCGTTGATTTTTTTTCTCAAGGTGGCAAGCATTACCTTGTTATGGATTTCATTCGGGGAGAAAATCTTGAGGAACGAATGGATAGATTGGGCAAGACAATACCGATAAAAGAGGTTGTTGGATGGATGATTCAAGTATGTGACGTACTCAATTATTTGCACATGCGTAATCCCCAAATTATCTTTCGCGATCTCAAGCCATCAAACATCATGATTACTCCTGAAAATCAAGTGAAACTGATTGATTTTGGCATTGCGCGCATCTTCAAGCCGGGCAAATCAAAAGACACCGCGCAGTACGGAACGATGGGTTTCGCCGCGCCGGAGCAATTCGGCACTGGACAAACCGATCCTCGCTCTGATATCTATTCGCTTGGGGTAACTTTATTTTACTTGATAACCGGACATGACCCTGCCCAAAGCCCGTTTAACCTACCTCGCGCGCGAATAATTACGCCCAGTGTCCCTGATGCCCTAGATCAGGTCATCATTAAGGCAACACGCTCTAGTCCACTTGAAAGATATCAATCGGCGAGCGAGTTGCAAACAGAATTACGTCGGGTCCATAATTCGATAGATTGAGGATGTTAGAGATCATGCCCCGCTCACCCATCCCAACCTGGTTTTTCGTTCTGGTTGTCGCGCGACTGGATTCGCGTTTCTTGCTCGTCCACGAAGCCAAGCACGGGCAGTTGTGGTACTTGCCCGCCGGACGCGTCGAGCCGGGCGAAGATTTTGTGCGCGCCGCCGAACGCGAAACGCGCGAAGAAGCCGGTGTGCCGATTGTCGTCGAAGGAATCTTTCGTATCGAACACACGCCGATCCCGGACGGCACCGCGCGCGTGCGCGTGATTTTGCTCGCGCGCCCGCGCGATGACACGCCGCCGAAACAAATCCCGGATCACGATTCGCTCGGTGCGGCGTGGGTTACGTTGGACGATCTAAAACGTTTACCTCTGCGCGGTGATGAAGTGCGCGAAATTTTAGAGTACGTCGCGCGCGGCGCGCCGATCTATCCGGTGAGTTTGATCACGCCGGAAGGGTTGCCGTTTTAACTACATGCCGGTTGTGCACAGCCAAAATTTTGGAGAGACGTTTTTGAATGGATACTACGATTCGAATATTCCTCAGTTATGCCCGCGAAGACGCGGACAAAGTACAAAGACTGTACGAGCAACTCAAGTCTATCGGTTACGAACCCTGGATGGACAAGGAGGATATTTATCCTGGTGAACACTGGGAGACTTCGATCAAAAAGGGAATCCGCCGGGCTGATTTTTTTGTCGCCTGCATTTCCACGTGTTCAATCGTCAAACGTGGTACGATTCGCAAGGAAATCAATGAAGCATTGGAAATCTGGAAAGAAAAATTGGTTGATGATATTTATTTGATTCCGGTGCGTCTTGAGGAATGTGATGCGCCGGAGGAACTCGGAAAATTCCAATGGGTTGATCTATTTCGAGAAAATGGTATTGAGCGGCTCAAGAAATCTATTCAAGAGGGAATGCGGCGTCGTTCAACCTCAAAACCGATTGCGCCTCTGATTGACGAAATTCAGGAAAAACCAGGAAGCAAAATTGAAGTAGTGGCATCAGAATCAGTTTCCGTCTCGCAACCTTCTGTGAGTTCGCTACTTCGATGTCCAATGTGTAACACCGCTCTACGAGCCAATGCGCGTTTTTGTCCAACATGCGGCGCGTCAATCCAACTGTCTGCAGTGCCTGGTGATTTGGATCGCTCTCACGCAAATATACGACATCAAAAAATGCCGGTCGAGATGATCGGACCCTATCGCGTCGAACGATTATTACGTAAGGATGATAATGTCTACATCGTTACGCCCGTGGACGCGCCGGGCGCAAAAGGCGTGCGGATGAACCTTCTCGCGATTGAAACCGCGCGCAAATGGTTGCGCCAAACCTTGCCCAAGATTCGCGCGCTGAAACCGCACCAGAACATTTTGCGATTTATAGGGCAATTGGAGGATGAACGCCGCGCGCAATTTCTGATTGTCGAGTGTCCGCCGGGCGAACCACTCGATCTGATTCCCGCTCCAGTGCCTTCCGAGCGCGCGCTTACTATTGGCTTGCAATTGACCACGATTGTGGATTATTTGCATAAGCACAAGTTCACATTTGATCTGGGGCAAATCGAAGGCGCGGGCGATGCGCCGACGCGATTTCAAAAAGCATTTTTATTGGACGATCAAGATCATCTGTATTTTTTTGACTACCGCGTACTTGTGGCGATGCCGCCTAGTTTCGGGGATGAAAACAAACGTATACGCGAAGATGTGCTGTTAATCCTTCGCACATTTTTGCATTTTCTGACCGCAAAATCCATCAAGCACTTAATTGCTTCCGATCAAGCCGACGACCGGCATCTCAAATTCGTGTTGCCCAATCTGCTCAAGCATCCGCCGACGAATTTAAAAAATCTTGCCGAAATTTTTACTCAGATGATGCCGTCGCAAGAAATGCCGTCAGCCGTATCACGGCGGCTTTCACAGACGCAGCAGGTTTTGCCGTCAATGCAATTCGCCGCGCTTACGGATATTGGTCGCCAACTCGATCACAATGAAGGCAATTATCTCACATTGCAAACGGATCCAACAAATGGCTTGTTTGTTGTCGCGGATGGAATGGGCGAGTACGTTGCCGGTCAAGTCGGGAGCCAAGTTGCGGTAGACGAGTTGCGGCAACGCGCCACCACGGAATGGGCGCAATTGCAAAATGGTGTGAACTCGGCAATTGTGCGCGGCGTGTTCCACAGGTGGATCAAAGCCGCCAACGAAAAAATTTATTCCGCCGCACAACGACAGGGCAACAATATGGGTGCGACCTTGACCGGCGCGTTGATCATCAATCGTCATGTGTACATCGCGAACGTGGGTGACAGCCGCACGTATCTTGTGCGCGGTGGCGAGTTGTACCCGTTAACCTGGGATCATTCGCGCGTCGCGAGTTTGGTGCGTGCCGGGCTGTTGGAGCCGGATCGCATCTACGATCACCCGCAACGCAACGAAGTTTTTCGCGCGCTTGGACAAAAAAGCGATGTAAGTATAGATGTGTTTGACCCGGTGGAATTAGCCCTGGGTGATTGTGTCTTGGCGTGTTCAGATGGTTTGTGGAAAATGGTGCGCCCCCCGCAAATGAAAGAAATTTTCGCGCGTGTTGTTGATCCAACTGCGTGTTGCGCTGAACTCGTCCGCACCGCAAATCAGAATGGTGGCGAGGATAATATCACCGTAATAATTGTTCGAGTTGTGTGATGCCGGATATTGTTTGTCGCAATTGCGGTACTCTCAATCGCGCCGGCGCGCGCTTTTGCGCGCGGTGCGGTCAAACGCTTGCGCCGAACGCGCTGGCGCAAATTCCGCAAACCTTCGCGCGCGTGTGGCAACAAAGCATCGCGGAATTACGCGCGCTGTACAATGAATGGATCGCGCGTCGCCCGGCGATCACCGGCACACTTGCAACATCGCCGCAAGCAACGAATGTCAACATCGTCGTGCAAGGATTGTTCGGACCGATTCCTTTTTCCGGCGGATCGAGTACGCAACCTGGGTTGATGTTGCGCGTGGACACACTAGCCGGCAACGCGGTGGATGTGTTGATGATCGGCGCGACGCGCGGCGCGATGCCGCAACGCGGCGACGCAGTGAGCGTGTGGGGACAATGGGACGCGAGCATCAACGCTTTTCGCGCGTGGCGCATCACCAGTGCGCGCCGCGGTGAACTGACGACCGCGCGTCCCGCGCCGCTCGCGCTCATTTCATTCTGCGTCTTCGCATTCGGATTGCTGACGTGTATGTGTAGTGTGTTGACGCGAATATTTCTTTAAGCGCATCCGCAAGAAAACGCGCGCGCAGTGCATCATAGTAATTGGTAATTCTACACAACGTTTTTTGAGGTAACAGATGGCATCCTCAACTTGTCCGCGTTGCAATACGCCGAATCGCGCCGGCGCGAAATTTTGCGCGCATTGTCGCGCGCCACTTGCGTCGATCCCAACGCAACCCGCGCCGCCGCGTCCAACCTTTACGCCGGGACAACCGCCGCGACCGGCTCCGGCGATGCCGACATTCACTCAGCCGATGCATCCCGCGCGGCGCATCAGTCCACTGGGTTACACGCTGGTGGGCGTCGGTTGTCTCCTGGTCTTGATCGTGTGGGGTGTGTTGGGGTACTTGGTGGTCAATCAATTCGCGATGACGGCAACACCAACCCTTCTCGCCGTGGCGAGCGGGACACCGACGATTAGTTCATCTACACCCACACTTTTCACCGCGACTCGTGTGATCCACACACCAACGATGAGCGCGGCAACACCAGGTCTGATCGAATCTCCAACGCGCGTCAGCATGCCGACTAGCGCACCGACAACGCGCGCGTCCATATCGCCGGCACTCGGTAGCGCGACCCCCGCGCAAACGCGTGCCCCTTTGACCTCGCTTCGGGTCAGCCGCGCCGCGGCGGCGAGTGGCGGCATTCGCGTCAATGTCCGGCTCGCGGATGGATCGGCGGCAAAAGGCATCTATGTCGCGATTCATTCACAAAAGCAGGACATTAGCGGTAATCCAATCGCCGGGGATCGGGTTGAGTATAATCGCACCGGCGACACGGGTAGTATCACGTTCAATCTCAAGCCGGCGACCTATACCGTTGAAATCGCGGATATCGGCGGGTACGTCTTTGGCGAAAAATTCAACTATCAAGTTAGCGATCGTACCATAACGGTATTGGATGTTACGCTGGGACGTTTGCGCGTGGGATTGAAAGATGCGGATGGTAAACCGCTCAGTGGACGGTACGCCGCCGTTTCATTGCAAAAGACTGACATCAGTGGCAACCCAGTGCGCGGAGATCGCGTGGCGTACGATCGGACGGATAACACCGGCATTATTGGATTTGATATCACCGCGGGTTACTATCTTATGGACATTGGCGATATTGCCGGGTATCCGTGGGGCGAACCGTACAACTGGGCAGTGCGCGCCGGGGAGACCACTTCGATCATTCTCGGACTCGGGCGAATTCGCGTTGGCATCAAAGACGCGGAGGGTAAAGGATTGGGCGGCAAGTACGTTGCTGTTCACTTTCAGAAAAAAGATGTGGACAATAATCCAATCCTCGGCGACCGTATTACGTATGAGCGAACCGACAATACGGGAAGCATCAGTTTCGATCTGACGGCTGGGGCGTATGCAGTGCAGATTGGTGATCTTGCCGGCGCATCCTGGGGCGAGTCGCTCAACCGTGTCGTCCAATCAAGCAACACAACTTCAATTGTGCTGAGTCTGGGACGGTTGTCAGTCGGCTTGAAAGGCACAGATGGCAAACCATTGACGGGACGTTATGTTGCATTGTTCCATCAAAAGAAAGATGTGGCTGGAAATGTGATCAAGGGCTATCAGATCGTATCCGATCGCACTGGCACTACCGGTTTGCTAACCTGGGATCTGACGGCTGGCAATTACGTGCTAGAGATCGAGGGATTCAGTCCGCAACTCAATGTGCCGGTTCAAAGCGGCAAGACCACGACGAACGATGGCACGCGGAGTACGCTTCGGTGATTGCATTATTCACATTCGAAAGGAAATCATTATGACTGGCACAACTTGCACCAAGTGCGGCGCACAAAATCGCGCCGGCGCGAAATTTTGCGCCAACTGTCGTTCACAACTAGCCATCCCACCGGCGGCGCAACCGCAAGTGCCGCCGCGTCCCGCGCCGCAATCGGCGGCTCCGCAAACGCCGCGCGTTCCGCAAGGCGCGCCGCAACAAATTCCACCGCGTCCACCGCCCAGACCAACCGCGCCGGCGCAAGCGCAAGGTAAAGGATGCGCGGGTTGGATCAAGAACAAATGGGTGTGGGTTGCCGCGGGCGCGATGATGCTGACGTGCATTTGTCTCGCGCTGGTGATCGCGCTTAGCGGAAAAATTCCTGGATTAGCCCAAGCGACGCCAACAATGACCGCGGTGGCGATAGCGCCGACGCGTCTACTTCCACCTCCGCCACCTGCGACGCCGACACTGTCGCAACCCCTCGCCGAACCGACGATCACGCGACTGCCGTCATCGCCAACGCCGCATACGCCATCACCAACACTAGTGACGCCTACAACGCGACCGACCACGGCGCCGACCACTGTGCCACAACCGACGCCGGTTCCAACCGAAACTCACGCGGACGCTGTTTTGCAACCTGGACAAAGTTGGCGTGCGACTAATCAAGTGATGGCATTGCAAAATCCAAAATTCGCAGTGGGTGGATGTGACGCGCTTTTCGAATTTGAGGTAACGTACAAAAATTGGGGCAATGCCGAAGTGTTCGTGGATTTGCGCGGCGAAGATTTTAACATCACTGACGATGCCGGCAAAAAATACGAGACGGTTTTTTATTGGCAAGGCACCAAGCCGGCAGACTGTGCAATGTTCAACCCATTGGCGCGGTTAGCCAAAAACGCGTTAGACAAGAATGAGGAATACAAAGTGTCATTCCAAGTTCGGAGCACGGCGCGGCTCACGGCGCAAAAGTTTGTGTTTCACGTCGCCAAAGCCGGCAAAATTACCAACGCGAAATGGGAGATTGTCGTGCCGCGTTAATTCATGTCGGGCAATTTAGAAAATTGCCCCACAGCAGGAGGCAATCTATGGCAAGTGTAGCGTGTCCGCACTGTGGTACGCCGAATCGCGCCGGCGCGAAATTTTGCGCGAAATGTCGCGCGCCGCTCGTGCCACCCGCGACTGTGGCAGCACCACCCGTTCCGTCGCCCCAAGTTCAAATCCCGCGCGCCGCCGCGTCCCCGGTTGCCACGACTCCGGCGGCGACCCCGCTCGCGCCGCGCGTGGGCGCGGCGGCAGGCGGGTGTAGTTCGATCATTCGACTGCTCACGCGCACATTGACGCTCGGCGGACAAGCCGCGTACGCGGATGTGATCGCGCCGGAGCCGTGCGCGCAGGGACAAATCGTTTCGCCAACGGATCAACGCCCCGCGCCCACACCCATCGAAGCCGGTTGTTTCGTGTGGGCGGTGATGTGGATTTTCTTTGGCGGGATGACCTGGCTCGTTGCCGGCGAATGGTGGGGTAACCCGGTCTTTTTCGTGATGATGCTGATGATCTTGTTTTTGCTCTCTTTGGCTGGTTTGCGAATCCTGGCATTCTCGCGCTTGACACTCAACGGGCTGGTCAGTCTCGTCACCGGACGCAGTCGTGGAACGCAAAATTGTTTGCGATTCACTTTGCAAACAGATAAAGGACCGATCCTGGTGACGATGATCGGCGCAGTGAAAAATTGGACGACAAATTACTTGCCGCAACCGGGACACTTTGTCCGCGTGTGGGGCATTCGTTCGGGCAACACCGCGCGGGTGTGGAAATTGCAATTTCTCAATGCCGATTATTCCGAACCGCCGCCAGATCAGATCGTAACGCTTTCGACCGCGCGCGTGGTCCCGTTGATCGCGATGTTGTTCTTCCCATCGATCACCTGGTTTGTGATTTGGCTCGTGATCGTGATCGTGCGCGCGGTGTTGGCACGGTAGCGGACGGACGCCGTTCCGTCGCTAAAATTATTTTTATGGATCAACCCCAATGATCAAATGCGTCAATTGCGGAAACGACAATCAGGACTATGCAAAATTTTGCCGGACGTGCGGCAAGCCGATGCCGGTCACGCGCGCCGGTAGCGCGCCATCGCCGACTACGCCACCGGCATCTCTGCCTGCGCCGCAACGTTTGCCGAGCCGTTTGCCGGGAATGTTTACGACGAACGTTTCATCATCGCGCCCACCTGCGCCGGTGCCCGCGCGTTCGACATCGCTCACGTCGCGTCCACTTACCTCGCGCCCGCTCACGCGGCGCATCGCGACGACGATCAATCCCTCCACAACATTTCGCGGCAAAGTGATTGACGATCCGGCGGAACGTCGCGATCTGCCCCGGCGCGATCCGACCAAAGCGTTGATTTGGTTTGGCATTGGGCTGGTCGTGGTGCCGCCGTTGCTATTTTTTCTGTTCACGGTTGGAATTTTTCTCTGCGTCATCGCCGCGCTCGGCGCGGGCGCGCTTCTCACTTGTCTCGCGCTTCCGCTTGGGCTGGGGATGAGTATGTTCAGTATGTTTCGTCCGCCACAACGCGTCGAAGTGCCGTACCTCGAATTTCGCGTCGAGGAACCGAGCGGCAATGTCGTCAACGTTGAAATGGTTGGACAACGACGCGGCGGTCGCATCACTCGCAACGACGAAATCGAAATTGATGGCGAGTGGGCGGACGCGTCGCAAACGACGATGCGCGCGTACGCGATTACGGTGCTGAGCGCGGGCGGACATCCGGGCGCGGTGATCAACGCGGATCGTCCAATGCCGCGCAAAGCCGGGACGATCACGTTCATTGTGTGCGCGGTGATCGCGTTTGTGTTTTACGTGTTGCCGTTGTGCGCGATGATCGTTTTGCCGGTTATTGCGACGATGTTTTCGCGATGAGATCGAGAATATGTCAGTCGTGACCTCAAACCGTAAGAATGTGGAGGAACAAATGGCGAACCATTTTCCTAAACAATTATCTTTTTTCGTGTCTTCAACCTTCGTAGATCTTCAACAGTACCGCGAAGCGGTGCGCGCCGGGATAAAGAAAATACGCGCTCAAGTGAACGACAATTTATTTTACCAACGTGCTGATCCACAAGCGCCTGAGCGCGCATCGGTTGATGAAGTTTTGAAATCAGATTATTTGATTCTGATTCTCGCTCATCGCTTTGGAACGATCCCGCCTGGGGAAACGCGGAGCATCACCGAAATCGAATTTGATACGGCTGAAGAATCAGGGATTCCTGTGTTGGCTTTTTTTGCAAAGGAAGACTATCCTTGGAATCCACAATTCATGGAGAAGGAGCAGCCGGGTAAATTACAGGAGTTCAAGAAAAAAGTTGCGGCGAAACATGTGCCAGCACCTTTTACAACCCCCGAGTCGCTAGAACTCGCAGTGACCCAAGCCATTAGTGCACTCGGTAGACAGATCGAACCGTTGCCCGAGTGGACTCCTGAAATCACCGTCAAGCCGACTGCGAGTTTGGATGAAATTGCCGATGTGTATTTACCACTCGGTTTAGCTGAAGATGGCTTGCCGATGGCGCTCCACGTTTCAAGGTCGGACGATTTGGCTTTATCTATTTCGGATATTGCCAAAGCTTGGAAAATCACTGGCGAAACCGGTGTAGATGCGCGACTTGGATCCTACTTCAAAGAGTTGGTGCGCGGCGCAGAACAGACTGGGAGGGCGCGCGGCATTCATTCGTTGAATTTGCCTCCTGGCGGCGTTGCCAGCTGTTATCTTTCCAAGAAGAGGGTATTCGAAATCTTTCCCGGAACAATTCTATCGTTGCTGTTACCATCACCAGCCCTCGAGTCGCGTACCTTTACATTGTTATCAGAAAGTACCAACGCGATTTCTGTGCTCGCTGAAGGACAGGAGCGGTTTCTCGCGATTTCTATCAGTGACGGCAAGAGATTTGTCGCAGTCTGTGACTCGGGTGGCGAGAAATCTCCAATCCTTGCGCGCGAATTTATTGACGAAACATTTCTGAAATTAAAAGGTCAATTCGCAATTAAGGCTGAGGATAAAATTCTGTCCACCGGGACAATGGACGAATATGCTAATAGTCTGACCGGGATCTTTCAAACAAAAATGGATAACAAGGGCACAGCGAGAATCCAGGTCAATTTCCAATTTGAACGATTAGACATTATCCGTGTGATTCAAGGGCTTTTGAACAAAGTAGGACAGGACTATCATCAACGCGGTATCATTCATGGCGACATCAAACCTCAAAACTGTCTTATCGGAACAGATGGTGCGCGCTTGATTGATGGCTTGAATGTGCCGGTGGGCAATATCTCTCAAGCAATTACGGCAGCATGGGCAGCGCCTGAGCAAATTGCAATGCGTCCTGTTGCTGAATCTACGGATATTTATCCAATCGCGTTAATGTTACTGAATCTTCTCTCTGGGATGATCGCCGGAGAAATTGTCCGTTATTTGGTTCCATTTGGTATTGGAAAACATCGGGTTGTTGCGATTGTGCATAATCCGTCAGTCTACCTAAATCGCCAGGATCCAACGATCCCACAAGCAGGCGAAAAGGAGTGGAGTACATTCCTCGAAACGTGTTTGCGTTTTGATCCGGCTGAAAGATCCGCAAGCGCGAGAGATTGTACCGCCAGGTTAGACGAACTTGTTTCTAAATTTCCACCCCAAGGGCAAGTGTCGTGCCAGTTAGCTCGTGGAGAATTACAAATGGTGCGAAATTTGGATGGGGATGTCCAGATTCATCGCATTCTTCATGATGATCCTTACGGGATTGTCCTGATGGTCAAGTGTCCCAATTGCGGAGAAATTAATCGATCCGAAGCGCGTTTTTGTAGCAAATGTGGTTGTATTGTCGCGAGATAAATCTAGCTCGCGACTCTAAAGGAATTAACCAATATGGCAATGCAACAACCCCCCATTGACCTCCAACATCACATTGACGCGCTTGAACGCCGTAAACTCGACGCGTATCAACCGCCCGCGATCCCGATGTGGGGTCCGCTCGACGAGGCGCGCTGGTGGCGCGTCGACGCGCTCGCGAATTTTTGGCGCGCGGACGACACGATTCGTTTCGAGCAGTACATCGAAGACCTGGTCACCGCGTTCTACGGGCAACAAGTGTCATTGTTGTTTTTGATCGCCGGCACCGCGCGCGCGATTGATGTCTATCTCGGCGCGAAAAGCCAGGTGTTGGATGCGGACTCGCTCGAAAAACTTTTAGAGAGTTCTCTGCGCGGATCGTATCCTGGGATCGAATTATCCAAACCCGCGCCGCACCTGGGCACTGCGCTCAACGCGCAACATTTTTTCGCAAATGCCGGGCGACTCACCGGCGTACCGACGCTCAAATCCGCGCCGGCAAACGATCAACCGGATCGCGGCACGGTTCAACAAATCGAACGGTTGATCCGCGCGCTCCGCGGCGACGAGTGGGGCTATTTCGTTCTCGCGCATCCGGTCGAAGAAAATCGCGTATTGCAAATGCGCCAACAGGGTTTGGAACTGACGCGCGAGATCAGCCAATTGGTCAAGAAAAATATCCAGGTCTCACAGTACGTTCAAACCGAAGAGACCGATCGCCGCGCGCAGTACTGCGTCGAACTGCTCGAAAAAAATCTCGCGCGTTTGGAGCGCGCCAAAGCGCAAGGATTGTGGCAAACTGAAACGCATTTCTTTGCGCCCAATCCGCTCACGCTCGCGAAACTGCGCGTCATTCTCCGCGCGCTGTACGCCGGCGCAGATTCATCGCCCGAACCGATTCGCGCGTTCACCTGCATCGCGAACGCGCCCGCATCCACGCGCGCCGATCCGCTCGTTACCTTGCTCAACTCGCGCGAACTCGCGACGCTCACCCAGTTACCTAAGGAGGAATTTTCGGGCTATGCGATCAAAGAGTACGCCCGCTTTGATGTCGCGTGTGAACAAATTACCGGGACGCCCGACCAACTGATCACCGTCGGCAAAATTATGGATGGCGGCGCGCCGACCGGGAATTGGTACGCGTTCCTGCGCGGCGATCTCGCCAAACATGGTTTGATCGTCGGCGTAACCGGGAGCGGCAAGACGAACACTGTGTTCCATTTGTTGAGCCAGGTTTGGAACGCGGGACGCGGGCAACCGTTCCTCGTGATCGAACCAGCCAAAGCCGAGTATCGCGATTTGCGAACCGCGACCGGCTTTGAAAATTTGCGCGTCTATACGCTCGGCGACGAACGGTACGCGCCGTTTCGACTCAATCCGTTCGAGTTTGAAATTCTCGACGACGAACAGCGCATCCACGTTCAAACGCACATTGATTATTTGAAATCGGTGTTCAACGCGAGTTTTGTTTTGTACGCGCCGATGCCGTACGTGCTCGAACGCTGTTTGCACGAAATCTACAAAGACAAGGGCTGGGATCTCACGACGAGCCGCAATCGCCGCGTGCCGCCGACAATGGCGGGACAGGAAAAACAGTGGCGCGTTTTTCCGACCCTGACCGATCTCTACAAAAAAATTGGCGAGGTAACGGACGCGCTCGGGTACGAAGAAAAAATCAAGATGGATGTTAAAGCTGGACTGCAAGCGCGCATCGAAAGTTTGCGGCTCGGCGGCAAGGGCTTGATGCTCGATACGCCGCACTCGCTCGCGATGCGCGATTTGTTGTTGCATCCGACTGTGCTCGAACTCGAACGCGTCGGCGATGATGAAGAAAAAGCATTCTTGATGGGCTTGCTGATGACGCGTTTGTACGAGTATCGCATTTTGCAAGCGAAGAGCACGGCGCAGCTTCCCGCGCTTCAACATGTGACCGTGATCGAAGAGGCGCATCGTTTGTTGAAAAATGTACCGACCGAGCAAAGCACCGAAGCGGCGAACGTCAAAGGCAAATCGGTCGAGACGTTTTCGAATATGCTGTCCGAAATTCGCGCGTACGGCGAGGGCGTGTTGATCGCGGAACAAATTCCGGTAAAGCTCGCGCCGGACGCGATCAAAAACACAAACCTTAAAATTTTGCATCGCGTCGTCGCGGAGGATGATCGCCAGGTCGTCGGCGCGACGATGAACCTGACCGACGAACAACTGCGTGCGGTAACAACGTTCGCGCGCGGCAATGCCGCAGTCTACGCCGAAGGCAACGATCATCCGTTCCTGGTCGAGGTGTTTGCGTTCAAGAGCAAGAGCGTGCGCGGGCGCATCAGCGACGCGGATGTGCGCGCGGCGATGGCATCGCAAACGACGCGCTCGGCGGTGGATGCGCGCGCGCGTGATGACGCGGTCGCGGTAACGGAGCATCCCGATTTTCACGAACGCTGGACGCGTTTCGTTTTCACGTTGCTCGGCGATGCGGATGCGCGCGCGTACGCGGACGTGCGCGGCTTGATCGGGCAGGCGGTGCGCGTTAAAACGCCGGACGAAGAAAAACAGATCGCGCGCGCGTTGATCGTTGAAGCCACGCGTGCTTGGTTGGATGAAAAAGGTCGCCGTTATAACTGGCTCTACAACGTAACCGAAAATTTGCGTCAGCAGTTCGAAGCGATCGCGTTGCAAATTGTGGACGGATTCGAGAACAAGGCGGACGCGCTCGCGCAATTGGCAACGGTGATCCAGCCCGCGCTCGTAACGTTTCAACGCGGCTATCGCGAGTGGTGCGCCAAAGCGCCGGTGCCGTACGATGGTTGCTTTATCGTGTGCAAAAACGATTTGCGTTGTTTGTATCGTTACGATGTGTTGCCGCTCGCACAAGATAGTGGGTTCAATCGCGATGCGCGCCACGCGATTCAAAGCACATCCAGCGATGATATGTTGTGGCGCAATCTCGCGGAGATTGCGCGCACCGCCGGCAACACCATCGCGCCGCCGAGCAACGCGCGCGATGCGACCGGCGCGGCGTTGTGTTTCATCGCGCAGGTCGCGGCGCAGATCGAATTGAGCCGCGAGAGTCAGCGCAAACTGGCGCGCGAGGTGAAGGCGATTATCGAAACGCAACCGTAGATTTCAATTTGGTCTTGAGGAAAGTATATGGCACAGCCAAACCAACTATTGAACAATCATTATGAACTGTTGCAACAACTGGGACAAGGCGGGTTTGCCACAGTATACAAGGCGCGCGACAATTGGCAAAATAATCGCTTCTGCGCGATCAAAGAAAACCAACAACTCGATCAAATTGCAGTTGCTCAATTTATCCGCGAAGCGAAACTGTTACGCCGACTCGCACATCCAAGCTTGCCCAAAGTGTACGACGATTTTGTAGATGTGAGTGGCAAACGGTACATTGTGATGGAGTATATCGAAGGCAACAATCTTGAGGAATTGGT
>Ga0233425_10007610_pt1 | contig 15070 bp, 9 predicted proteins | sample Watercolumn_Towu_2_FD_181712 | JGI IMG/M metagenome (GOLD analysis project Ga0233425, IMG submission 181712) | Freshwater microbial communities from Lake Towuti, South Sulawesi, Indonesia - Watercolumn_Towuti2014_140_MG | ecosystem: Environmental > Aquatic > Freshwater > Lake | place: Indonesia...
TTCTGCAGCAGCTTGCCTTCCTCGATGAAGGACTCGTGCATGCTCTGGCGCTGGTCGGCGGCCACGCTGGACAGCTCGCTGAAGAACTTGATGGCGACCGGTTGCTTCCAGATCACGTGCTGGGCGCGGTACACGACGGCGAAGCCGCCTTCGCCCACCGCGCGCTCGATCTCGTATTTTTCGGCGACCAGCTCGCCGACGATGCCCAGGGGGTCACGTGCCGTCATTCGTCACCGTCCAGCGATCCGACGAGCGCACCGCGCTCGGCCAAGTCCGCCAAGAGAGCCGCCGTGCCTTCGACCACCGTGGCGTCGAGCGCTCGGCCGGCGGAGGCACAGGCCTCCCCTACCGCCTGCCCCAAGGGAACACGACGGAGCAGACGCTCCAGGATGTCGGCGGCAAGCGGGGTCAGCTCCAGGTAGCGCACGTCGTGCTCTGGGCTCCGATATACGAGCAAGGCCGTCGGCGCCGCAACAGGCGAGATCCGATCGGCAGGGTCTTCGGCGAGCCGGTGAACCGCGTGGGCGTACCGCATCAAGCGCGCGGCCTCGATGAACCGCACCGGCGCCTCGAGCCGGAGCTCGGGCCGAGCGTCGCCCGGCACGCGGCCCAGCTCGGAAGCGACGACAATCTGCACCGCTTCGTGTCGCGCGAGGTCCATGGCCCACGCGGGAACCCGGGGGTCCGCCGGCCAGAGCGGCGCACAGAAGTCGAGGAGCTCGGTCGTGACGTCGCGCAGGTAGCGAGAGCGCGGGCCGCGCTCGCCGAGGTAGCGCTCGAAGTACTCGTCGAACACCGGACCGAGCCGCGCCACGCTGCGAGGGATGGCGCAGAGGACGGCGTCGCGCAGCGTGCCGCGGACGAGCTTTCTGTAGATCGAGAAGCGCTCGGCGCCCTGCTGCATGATCGCGGCAGCGTCGGCCTCGCCGACGCCGTTTCGAGCCAGCCAGGCTTCGAGCGACGAGGCGTCGTCGGCACCTCGACCCAAGACGAGGTCGGCCATGGCCCGCTCAAGCGCTTCGGGCAAGCAGGACCTCCGGTTGGGCGAGCGCGCGCCGGTAGGCGGCGGACAGCGCGCGGACCTCGTCGAGCAGCTCGGACAGCTCCGGCACGTCGTTGTCGCGCTCGAGCAACACCGGCACCGGGCCCGTCCGCCGGAGCGTCCACTCCAGGAGGTCGATGACCGGATCCACGACGGGTGCGCCGTGGGTGTCCAGAATGAGCCCGGACTCCGTGCGGGTGTGGCCTGCCACGTGGATCTGGCGGACGCGCTCGAGGGGTAGAGCTGCGATGAAAGCCTGGGCATCCAAGCCGTGGTTCTGGGAGTTCACCCAGACGTTGTTGACGTCCAGGAGCAGACCCGCGTCGGCGCGCTCGACCACCTCGGTGATGAAGTCCGCTTCGGGCAGCTCCCGCTGGCCGGGGTGCGCATACCAGGTGATGTTCTCGACCAGCATGGGCAGTCCCAGGTGGTCCCGGGCCCGGCACAGGTGCTCGGCGGCGCGTCGGGCGTTCTTGCTGGTCTGCTGCAGCGGCAGGAGCTCGTGGAGCACCAGCGGCCCTGCGCTGGTCAGACACAGGTGATCACTGTGCCACGGTGTCCCGAGGCGTCGCGTCTCCGCACGCAGCTCGGTCAGGTAGTCTTCGGGAGGCGGCGCGCTCGACCCGATGGACAGCGTCAGGCCGTGCGTGACGATGGGGTAGCGTTCGCGAACGCGAGACAGCGCGTGGGGATACCAACCACCGCGCCGCATGTAGTTCTCCGGGCAGACCTCGAAGAACGCCACGTCGAGGGTCGGCCCCTCGAGCACCTCGTCGAGGAACTCCCAGCGCAGGCCCAGGCCCACACCCTCCAGCCCCGAAACGGCGCCCGACATGCTGGTCCTGGATCAGCCGCAGGTTCCGGCGCCGCAACCGGCCTTGGCACCCGCGGCCTTCTTCTTCTTGGCTGGAGCGCTCTTCTTCTTCGCCGGCGGCGCGCTGGCCGCGGCGGCTGGTGTCGACGCGGCGGGCGCAGCGGGCGAGCTGCCCTCCGCGGCCTTCGGCTCCGCGGGAGCTTCCGCGGGCTTCTCGGAGTCCGCGGCGGGCTCTGCAGCTCCTTCCGCGGCAGCGCCCTCCGCCGGCGACTCGCTCGCGGCGGGGACCTCTTTCGAGGCCACGGGTGACTCGGCGGGCGGGGTCGACCCGCCGCAGGCGACGGCGCCCAGGGCGGCGAGGGCGGCAGCGATATGGGTCACCGAAAGCTTGTGCGGCATTGGGGTTTCTCCTCGAGTGGATCGGAAAGATAGCGGCAATTGTAGGGCGTGGCCCGGAATTTGTCCCGTTCCGGACCAGGCCGCCCGCGCCTCGTGAAGAGCTACGCCCCGGAAGGAGTGAGGTTTCGCTGAGCCTCAGGGTTTGGTGAGTGTACCCGTCGCCGACAGTGACACGCGGGCTTCGTGGCCGACCTTGACGCCGAGGAGCTTCATGCCCTGCGCTTGGAAGACGCCAGCCGAGTCCCTGGGCTTGATGTCGTGAGCCGAGAGCGAGACCACGACGGGTCGGCGGGTGGTGAGGCTGACTCGCTCGGGGATCGAGTCGGCGCTCGCGCGTGCCGGGTAGTGGAACACCACCCGGACGGGGACCTCCACGTCCACTCGCACCCGGTGCAGGAGCAGCTGCCCGCGCGCACCGAGAGTCACGGCTCGGCGCTCCTTCTGCTGCACTGCACCGGCGTCGTCCTCCGGCATCGCCGCGGGCTCCTCGGCTTCGGGCTCCGGCTTCTCACGGCGCCCCGCGTGGGCGCTCGGCGCGCTCGGCTCCACGATGCCGGTGATCGTGAACGTGGCCCAGCGCAGGCGCTCGCGCTCGGCCTCCGGTCGGCTCGCGCCGACGTCGAGCCAGTTCTGCGCCTCCTGCGACTGCTCGTCGTTGCGGCCGGCGTCGCCTGCGCCGCGTAATTCGATGCTTGCGACGTCGATGGCCAGCGTGCCACGGCTCGCCGCGAGCTCCGTCAAGTTCACGTCGAGCTCGCCGCGGCACACGCGAAACGCTCCCTTCGGAGTCTCCTCCTTGGCTCTGAGCTCGACCTTGGCCTCGCAGCGCTCGCTCACCAGGTACTTGGCGCGCAGGTGAGCGGCGGCGTCCGGTGACTTCGCGAGCCAGGGTTCCTTGCGCTCCGTGGGTGCCGGCTCCGAGCGCTTGCACGAAGAGAGCAGGCAGCCGAGCACCACGAGCGCGACCCCCTTCATCGCCACACCCCGACGCTCGCGCCCCAGCTGAAGTAGTGCCGCGCGCCGTCGAGCGCGGCGGAGAGGCGCCACTCGGTGTCGTCGTCGAAGATGCCGAACGCGGTCCACGGGAACAGCTTCTGGTCGAACCCCAAGGTCCCGTGCAAGCGTGGTTTCGCGCCGTTGGACTCGAAGCGGGTGGGCTCGCCGTACGTGCCGGCTCGCAGCTTGAGCCATTCGGGGACGAGCTCCGTCTCCACGCCCAAGCGCGGCGTGTAGGTCGCCTTCCTCCCGGAGCGCTGCACCCTCTGCGTGATGAACGACTCCACGCCGACGCTGTTCCGCACCGGGCCGGTCACCAGGAGCGAGGTCGAGACCAGCACGTAGAAGCGCTCGAGCGCTCGCGCGCGCCGCCGGAGCTCGTCGCGCAGCGCCCGGAGCGAGCGCTCGCGGTGGAGCTCGTCGAGCGCGCGGTCGCTCGCGGCCTCGGCGTCGAGCGCGGCCTCGCGCGGACCGAGCGCGCGACCCTGGGTGGACGTCTGCGCCAGGCGGGCGGCCTTCCGGCGCTCGCGCTCGCGTTCCTTCCAGGCGAGGTAGCGGTCGAGCCGAGCCAGCGCCTCGTTGGGCTCGACCCAACGCGGGTTCAACGGCCGGGGGCCGAGCTGAACCGCGAGCCCGACGTCGATGTCCCAGGGCAGCGTGACCTCGTTGGGCAGGAACAGCGCAGTGCCATTCCGAGTGATGACGCGATCCCCGGCGGCGTTCTTGTCGACGTCGGCTTTGAGCTCGTTGGTGATGACGGCCGAGCGAGCCGCGACCCCCACGCGGTAGGGCGAGGAGTTCGGCCTGAACAGCGCCCCGACCTCCGCGGCGGCGCCCTCGATGTGGAACAGGTTCTTCGGCTCGCCCGCGCGCGGGTTGCGGTTCTCGACCACCAGCCCCGTGCCGCGACTGCCCACGCCGACCAGGAACTGACCATCGAACCAGGACCGAGCTACCTGGAGGCGAGCTCCACCGAAGCGCGCGTTGAGCCCCAGGCTCTGGCCGCTCGACGACTGGACCTCGAACGTCGTGTAGTGGAACGAGAGACCGACGCCCCAGCGCCCGAGCTGGAGGTTCCCCGCGAGATCCAGGAACAAGGCGTCGGATTGCTTCGCCGAGACGCTGTCGCGCGTTCCGCTGTTGAAGAGATCATTGCCCCGGACCGCCGCCGGAAACGTGAGACCGAAGCCGAGATCGTAGTCGGTGTGGTCGTAGGAGAACGGCAGTCGCATCGCAGGCGCCACCGGGTTCTGCGAGTTGCCGTCCACGCCCTCCGCGATGGCGACGTAGGCGCCGGCGAGACCGAGCACGCGCGTGCCGGCGAGCACCACCCCCTGGGTGAGGTCGATGCGGTACTCGCTGGTCGCGATCGGCGAGCCGTCGGAGCCGAGGGGCCCCGCCGCGCGCGCCACGCCGGCGCTCGCGAAGAGCGCGCCGAGCGCGAGGACGGCCAGGCGGCGGGGCGACACGGGCGGCAGGATAGCCCAAGCCTCCGGCGACGAAGCGTGCAATAACCTGGGCGGCATGCTGCTCGCGGGCGCCGTCGTGGGGGGGGACTTTCGAGTCGAGCGCGAGCTTGCCAAGGGCGGCATGGGCGGTGTTTGGCTCGTCGAGCAGCTCAGCACGGGCCAGAAGCGCGCTCTGAAGCTGATGCACCCGACGCTGATCGCGCAGCCGCGCATGCGCGAGCGTTTCGAGCAGGAAGCGCGGGTCGGCGCGCGCATCCCGAGCGAGCACGTGGTGGAGGTGATCGCCGCCGGGGTCGACGCCGAGCGAGGCATCCCGTGGTTGGCCATGGAGCTACTGCAGGGCGAGGACCTGGGTCAGCTCGCGACGCGGCGCGGAGCTCTTCCGCTGTCGGAGCTCGTGCCCATCTTCCGCCAGCTCTGCCACGCGCTCGCGGCCGCTCACTCCGTCGGCATCGTCCACCGCGACGTGAAGCCCGAGAACGTGTTCCTGGCCGAGGTGCAGAGCGCCGACGCCACCCGTCAAGTCAAGGTGCTGGATTTCGGCATCGCCAAGCTGGTCGCCGAGGCCAAAGAGAGCGCCACGGGTCAGGTCGGCACACCGCTCTGGATGGCACCGGAGCAGAGCGATCCGCGCGCGGCGGTGACCGGTGCCGCCGACGTCTGGGCGCTCGGCCTGATGGCGTTCCGGCTGCTCACCGGTCGCCACTACTGGCGCAGCGCCAACGATCCGAACGCGGCTCTGAGCGCGCTGTTCCGCGAGACCCTGATGGACGTCCTGGTGCCCGCATCGGAGCGCGCGCAGGAGTTCGGCCTCGCTCACCTCGTGCCGCCCGGGTTCGACGCCTGGTTCGCCCGCGCGGTCGCCCGCGACCCAGCCCAGCGCTTCCCCGAAGCGCACGCGGCGTTCGTGGCGTTCGAAGCGCTCGCCTCGGGGGCCTCCCAGGCCGCGTCGATCCCCGTGGCGTCGCCCGTGACGCTCGGCTCGGGCAGCGTGCCCGCGCCGGCACCGCGACCCTCCAAGACGCCACTGCTGGTGCTGGTCGGTGCCGGGGTGCTCGTGGTCTTCCTCGCGCTCGGCGCGGTCGCTGGAGTCGGTGCCTGGCTGTACGCGTCCGACGCACCGAGCGTGTCGCCCTCGGCCACGAGCGCGCCGGCGCCCGCCGCGCCCGGCGCGAGCGTCGCGACAACCGCCGCGACCGATGCCGCACCGACCTCCAGCGCAGCGGAGAAGAGCCCCCGCGTCGCCGTCGCGAGCAAGGCCGCCGCGCCGAGCGCGGAGAAGGTCGCCGGGCCTGCTCCGGCGCCGACCCCCGAGGAGCCCGCTCCCCCGCCGACGGTCAGCGCTTCCGCCGGTGAGCTCAAGCCCATCGACAAGGCTCAGGTGCAGAAGAAGGTGAGCTCCGTAGCGGCGGCCGCCGCCGTCGAGTGCGCCAAGCTCAAGGCCCCGGAAGCGGCCAGCGAGGTCTACACGGGCTCCTGTGGCTTCCGCCCCGACGGCTCCACCAGCGGCGGCATGTCCGGTGGCGGCGGGGCTCAGGACTGCGTCAAGCAGAAGATGCTCAACATCCGCATCGGCAAGTACGCCCACCCGCAGGAGTGGCATGTCGAGATCTTCCCCTGGAGCGTCACGGTGAAGTGACGCGCGCGGACTCGGGCCGTGTTAGAAAGCTTCTCATGCTTGGGCGGTGGGTCCTCGTCGCGCTGGTTCTCCCGACTCTGGGCTGCTCGGACGGAGAGGAGCTCGGGAAGAGCGGCGAGAGCATCTTCGTGGCGCCCGCCGCCCTGGACGAGCTCTCGGAGGAGACCTTCTTCGATCACCCCTGGCCCAGCGACTTCCGCAAGCAGGGCGACGGCAGCGTGCGCTTCGCGGGCTACCCGAACCCGCGCAAGAAGCCGATCCTGAAGGGCTACATCGAGTCGATGCAGGGCGTGCTCCAAGGCTTCTCGCCGGCGGCGTCCGGCTTCCTGCGCTTCGGCGTCGCGCTCTCCGAGGCTTCGTTGCCGACCCCGAAGGCGTCGCTCTCCGCCAGCGCCGGCGTGCAGCTCGTCGACATCGACGCGGCGTCGCCGGAGCGCGGGCAGCGCAAGCGCGTGGCGACCTTCTTCCGGGCCGAAGAGGGCGCCTATTGGCGGCCGAACACGCTGGCGTTCATGCCGGCGCTGGGCTTTCCCCTCCGGCCGAGCACGCGCTACGCGCTCGTGGTCACCGAGCGCATCCGGGCGGCGGACGGCGGCCGCATCGAGCCCTCGGCGGATCTGCGCGCGGTCCTCGCCGGCGAGGGCGGGCGCGCCGGCGCGGTGCGCGCCGCCTGGGGCGACGCCCTCGACGAGCTCGAGCGCGCGGGTGTCCACAGGGGCAGCGTGGTGCACCTCGCGGTGTTCACCACGAACGACCCGGTCGAAGAGACCGCGAAGATCCGCGACTATGTCGTCGAGAGCTATCCAGCTCCGAAGATCCTCGACGGCACGCTGAAGAAGGCCGAGCAGTCCGGCTGGTACGACACCTACGAGGGGCGCTACGGCCCGACGCCCAACTTCCAGAAGGGCGAGATCCCGTTCGTCCACTACGGCGACGGTGGGGCCCTCGCCTTCGACGCGAGCGGCAGCCCGGAGGTGCAGAGCGACTTCGATCTGCGCTTCGCCATCACCGTCCCGAAGGAGGCGAGCTGCCCGATGCCGGCGGCCGGTTACCCCGTCGTGCTCTACGCCCACGGCACCGGCGGGAACTACCGGAGTTTCATCGGCCCGAAGGACGAGGGCACCGCGCTCGCCAAGCGCTGCATCGCCACCATGGGCATCGACCAGATCTTCCACGGCGACCGCCCGGGGGCGTCCGCGGGCACGCCCGAGCTCCTCTTCTTCAACGTCGAGAACCCAACGGCTGCTCGCGCCAACGGCCCGCAGTCGGCCATCGACGTCGTGCAGCAGGCGCGCCTGTTCACCAAGACGAAGATCACGATCCCGGCGTCCATCAGCGGTGGCGCCGAGATCCGCTTCGACCCGACGCGGGTCGCCTTCATGGGGCACTCGCAGGGCGGGCTGAACGGTCCGCTCTTCCTGGCGGTGGACGACCAGACCCGCGGCGGCATGTTGAGCGGGTCCGGCAGCATGATCAGCATCGCGCTGCTCGAGAAGACCAAGCCGGTGGACGTGGCCGGCCTGGTGAAGACGGTGTTCTTGGGCCTGCTCGGCGACGAGGTGGAGGAGCTGAACCTGTTCCACCCCGCCATGTCGCTGGCACAGAGCATCGTCGACCCGACGGACCCCATCCACTACGTGCCGCTCTTGGTCAGGCGTCCGCGCCCGGGGTTCTCTGCGAAGCCCATGATGATGACCGAGGGCGTGAACGCCGATGGTGCGGGTGACAGCTACACCCCGCCGCACGGGGCCGAGGTGCAGGCGGTGGCGCTCGGGCTCCCGCCGCAGAACCCGGTGATTCACCCCATCGCCGAGCTCGCCTGGGCCGACCTGGAGCCGGTGACGATCCCCGCGGAGGGCCTCAGCGGGAACCTCGCGGACGGGCAGGCGAGCGGTGTGCTCGCACAGTGGCCGGCGGACCAGGCCAAGGACGGGCACTTCGTCATCTACGACATCCCCAAGGCGATGGATCAGGCTGCGGGCTTCGTCCAGAACCTGATGCTCGACCCGAAGGGCAAAGTGCCCGCTCCGTGAGTGTGCGTCCATGTGGGCAGGGTCTGCGTCGAGCGTTCACTTTCTGGATCGACAAGGATCGTTTTTTTTGATCTAAGGCGAGCCCGAGTAAGAACGACTCACGAGCTCGGAAGCGTGCAAGCCCAATCCTTCGATCAAGCGGCGGGGGCCGTACCAGAAGCGTGCGGGGAGAAGTTCGGTGTCCGGCTGCGGCTGCTGTCGGAGCGGCTCCTGGTCGAAGGCGCGGACGGGCGCTGGCGCGAGCGCGAGTGCGCGGTGCTCTCCCTGGTCTTCGACTATGCCGGGGTGCGCGTCCGACCCGAGCGCGACGACGAGGAGCTGGAGCTCGGGCTCGACGTGGAGCGTGATCGCGCGGGCGAGCGGGCCGTGCAAGCGCAGATCGAGCGCTACGGCGCCGTCGAGCTCGACCACCTCGACGGCGTCGTCGCCCCGCACGGAGCGGTGGCGGACTACGTCATCAACGTGGACGACAACGTCCACGCCATCTGTTCCTTCTCGGGGCCCGCGGTGGAGGAGCTTCGAGCCCAGGGCTTCGTCGTCGAGGTCGACGAGGCCTTCCCGTTCCGCGTCGTGGGCGTCTCCGAGCGCTGGGTCGCGAAGCTCGGTGACGTGCGCGACAAGGCGGAGTGGTTCCAGCTCGAGCTCGGCCTGGAGGTGGACGGCGAAGTCATCGACCTGGTGCCAGCGCTGATCAAGCTCCTGGAGGAGGCACCGAAGGGCGCGCGGCTCTCGTCGTTGTCCCGCCACATCGCGCGCTGCCGCGCGATGCCGGTCGGCAGGGGGCGCTGGGTGGCCATCCCATGGGAACGCCTGGAGCCGATCTTGGCGGTGCTCGCCGAGCTCTACGACGGGCAGGGGCGCAAGCTCAGGCTGCACGAGACCAACCTCGCGGTGGTCGGGCGATTGGACCAAGCCGTCGAGGGCGAGGGTCGCGTGCTCACCTGGAGCGGGCGCGCCGACGCCGTCGGCCGCGGCAAGAAGCTCGGGCGCGGACCCGCGCGCGCCGAGAAGCCTGCGGTGCTGCGCGCCGAGCTGCGCCCCTATCAAGAGGAGGGCCTCACCTGGCTCTGCCACCTGCGCGATCACGGTGTGGGCGGCGTCCTCTGCGACGACATGGGCCTCGGCAAGACGCTACAGACCATCGCCCTGCTCGCCATCGAGAAGGAGCAGAGGCGCATGGACCTTCCGACCCTGGTCGTCGTGCCGACCAGCTTGGTCGAGGGCTGGCGCCGGCAGATCGCTCAGTTCGCGCCGCACCTGGGCGTGCTGGTCCTGCACGGTGCGAAGCGTCACCGCGAGCTCGGCAAGCTCGCGGGTGCCAACGTCGTCTTGACCACGTACTCCGTGCTGACTCGGGATCTCGAGCGCTTCCGCCAGCAGGACTGGCACTACGTGATTCTCGACGAGGCGCAGGCCATCAAGAACGCACGGAGCCAGGCCGCCCAGTCGGCGCGCACGCTGCGCGCGCGCCACCGCTTGGCCCTCACCGGCACACCGGTCGAGAACAACCTGGACGAGCTCTGGAGCCTGTTCGAGTTCATCATGCCGGGCCTGCTCGGCAGCGCGCAGCGCTTCCGTTCCGGCTTCCGCTACCCCATCGAGCGCGAGGGCGACGAGACGCGCCTCGGCGCGCTGCGCTCGCGGGTCTCACCCTTCGTGCTGCGCCGCCTGAAGGAGACGGTGGCGCGGGACCTGCCCCCGAAGACCGAGCTGGTGCGCCACGTCAGCTTCGGCGAGGAGCAGCGCGACCTGTACGAGAGCATTCGCGTCGCGGCCCACGCCGAGGTGCGCTCCGCCATCCGCCGCCAGGGCTTCGAGGCTTCGAGCCTGATGATCCTCGACGCGCTGACCAAGCTCCGGCAGGTGTGCTGCGACCCGCGCTTGGTGCAGGTCGACAGAGCCCGGGACGTCCGGGCGAGCGCCAAGGCCGAGGCCTTCTACTCGCTGCTCTCCGAGGAGCTCGGCCGCGGCCGGCGAGTCCTGGTCTTCTCGCAGTTCGCTCAGATGCTCGGGCTGCTGTCGGCGGGCCTCCACACGCGCGGCATCCGCCACGTCACGCTGACCGGCGCGTCGCAGGAGCGGCACCGTCTGGTGGACTCGTTCCAGGGCGGCGAGGTCGACGTGTTCCTGATCAGCCTCAAGGCCGGCGGCACCGGGCTCACGCTCACCCGCGCCGACACCGTCATCCACTACGACCCGTGGTGGAACGCCGCGGCTCAGATGCAGGCCACCGACCGCGCCCATCGCATCGGGCAGACGCAGCCGGTGTTCGTCCACAACCTGGTCGTCGCCGGCAGCGTCGAGGAGCGCATGCTCGAGCTCCAGCAGAAGAAGCGCGCCCTCGCGGACACCCTGCTCGGGAGGGAGGTCGGCACGCTGCGCCTGCTCCCCGACGACGTGGAGAGCCTGCTCGCGCCGCTGGACGAAGAGCCCTGAGCCGGCAGGTGCCTCGGTCCAAGAATCGGCGGCTCCGTCCCTCCGCCGCCTCGAACTCGCTTCGCTCGCTGAAGAGCTGTCCGGATCTGGACAGCTCTTCAGCCGATGGTGAGGCACTTGTTGTTGCTGCACACCTGACCGCTCGGGCAGGTGCCGCAGCTGAGCGAGCCGCCGCAGCCGTCCGGGTAGGCGCCGCACTGCGCACCGGCCTTGATGCAGGACGTCGGGACGCAGGTCCCCGGCGGACAGGCCGGGCAAGTGATGACGCCGCCGCAGCCGTCACCCTGCGGGCCGCAGCGCCCGCCGCAGTCGAGGGGCGTGCAGCCCGCGCCGCCGTCGCACGGACCGCAGTCGATGGTGCCGCCGCAGCCGTCGCCCGAGAGGCCGCAGCTGACGCCCATCTCGGTGCAGGTCTTCTTCGTGCAGGCGGTGCCACCGCAGACGCCCGGCACGCCGCCGCCGCCGCAGCTCTGCGGCGAGGTGCAGGTGCCGCAGTCGAGGGTGCCGCCGCAGCCGTCCGCCCAGAGGCCACAGCTGTAGCCCAGGCCAGTGCACGTCTTCTTCGTGCAGGTGCTCGAGCCGCACACGCCCGGCGTGCCCGTGCCACCGCAGGTGGCGGGGGCAGTGCAGGTGCCGCAGTTGAGCGTGCCGCCGCAACCGTCGGACCACTGGCCGCAATTCTTCCCGAGCGCGCTGCACGTGGTCGCCGTGCAGCTCGACGTCGCGCACTTGCCGCCGGTGCCGCAGACTTGCCCGCTCGGGCAGGTGCCGCAGCTCGCGATCACGCCGCCACAGCCGTTCGGCGCCGGCCCGCACTGAATGCCCTGATCCGCGCAGGTCAGCTGGGTGCAGGTGGGCGGCGGCTGCTTCTCGTCGCAGACCGCCGAGGAAAGGTCGAAGAACATGTACTCGAGCGCGAGCTCCTGCGGGCTCATCGTCGTCGACTTGCACTCGCTGGGGAACGAGGCGCCCTTGTCGCCGGACGAGACGTGGATGTCGCTGAAGATGAAGCGCCCGCACTGGTTGGCGGGCGTGGCGCCCGCCGGCGTGTTGAAGCTGACGTACTCCGTGGCGTAGGGGACGGCCGTGAGCGTCGGGTAGAGCTTGGTGTTCTGCACGTAGATCCACTCGGTCACCCGCGACTGGTCGAAGCTCTTCACGCTGTTCTTGGCGTCGAAGATGGGAAGATCCCCGAACGTGGTCGAGGCGCCCACGGTCTGGAGCCAGGTGGCGAGCGCGTTGCCCTTCGGGAAGCTGGTGATGATCTTGCCGCCGACGAGCAGCCCGTTCTGCTGGTTCAAGAGGCCGGGCGAGGGGTAGATCCAGCTCGCCAGCGTGCTCCAGGCGCCGCTGCCGGAGCCATTGCCGTTCGCGCTGACCCAGTAGTGGTGGTAGTGCGACGCGAACACGCGGCCGCCGACGTTCAAGTAGTCGTACATCGCCTTCAGCGCCGTCGCGGGCTTGGTGGTCGGGTAGGTGTCACCCTCGCAGGCGAGTAGCGTGACGTCGTAAGCTTGGAGGCTCGACAAGCTGCCCCAGAGCGTGGTCGAGGCCGGGAAGTTCCCGCCGCCGTAGGCCGCGTCGTACTTGCCGGCGGAGGCCTGCTGCCCGTTGGTCGGCAGGCCGCGGAACAGGTTGACGCGGCCGCTCCCGGTCGGGTTCGTGAACTCGACGTCGGAGATGCCGATCTTGCGCAGCAAGCACTCGAGCGAATCGAAGCCGCCGGTGGTCAGCGCGATCTTCGGGATGTCGCCTTCGGTCTTGTTGCGGGGCAGTCGGGTCTGCGCCGTAGCCAGCGCCGTGTTCGTGCACTGGCTGGTGGTCACGGTGATTTGGCGTCGCCACTTGCCGATCTGGATGACGACCGGGATGTTGGCGCCGACGGGCATGTTGGTGAGCGTGAACTTGCCCTGGGCGTCCGTGAGCGTGGTCACGAGCGGCAGGCCCGAGAGCGCGGAGCCGCACTTGTCGCAGCTCGCGCCCGCGGGGAAGGCCGCGGGCGTGCCGTTCGGCACGTAGACGTACACGTTCGGCAGCGGGCGGAGCCCCGCCGGGTCGTAGACCGTGCCGCTGATGCTGGTGGTGCCGCCACCCGAGCAGGTCACCTGCTTGCACTGCAGGTTGATGCAGGTCGAGCCGGAGCCGCACTTGTTCGGTCCGCCGCCGCCGCAGAACTGGCCGGACGGGCAGCTGCCGCAACTCGCGGTCAGCCCGCCGCAACCGTCGGACTGCGGCCCGCAGGTCCCGGCCGGGAAGCTCGAGCAGGTCGCGGGCGTGCAGGGCGAGGCGCCGGCGCAGGCGTTCGGCACACCGCCGCAACCGCAGCACTGACCCGAGGGGCAAGTGCCGCAGCTCGCGGTGAGCCCGCCGCAGCCGTCAGACTGCTGGCCGCAGGTGCCCGAGGGGAAGTCGGCGCAGGTCTTCTTGGTGCACGCGGGCGGCGCGCCGCCGCACACGCTCGACGAGCCGCCGCAGCCGCAGCAGTTCGGCGAGGTGCAGGAGCCGCACTGGATGATGCCGCCGCAGCCATCGCTGACCGGTCCGCAGTTCGCGCCCCAGTCCGCGCAGGTCTTCTTCACGCAGGGCGGGGCGGTGCTGCCACAAACGTTGGGGCCGCCGCCGCCGCAGATGTCCCCGGCCTTGGTGCAGCTGCCGCACTGCACGAGCCCGCCGCAGCCGTCGGCGACGGGGCCGCAGTTGTAGCCCATTTGTGCGCAGGTCTTGCTCGTGCACGAGGTTCCGCCGCAGGCGTTGGGGACGCCGCCGCCGCCGCACGTCTGCGGTGCGGTGCAGGTCCCGCAGTCGATCAAGTTGCCGCAGCCGTCGCCTTGCTGCCCGCAAGAGGCGTTGAGCTCGGCGCAAGTCTTCGGGGTGCACGGGTCCTTGCCGCACTTGCTCGGGCCGCCACCGCCGCAGTAGGCGGGCGCTTGGCAGGTTCCACAGTCCAGGAGGGCTCCGCAGCCGTCGGACTGCTGTCCGCAGTCGACGCCGAGGTCGGCGCAGGTCTTCGGCGTGCAGGTCGAGCCGTCGATGTTGATGCCGCCGTCACCCGCGGTGCCCGAGGTTCCGGCGTTGCCGTCCGGCGACCCGGAGTCCCCGGCGCTGCCGCCCGTCCCCGTTTCGTCCGCGCCCTCCGACCCGGCGCACGCCACGGCGGAGAGCCCCCCGCACACCAACACCAGCGCAACCGCCCTGAGCCAACTCGCCATCGAACACGTCACCCTTCCGGCGAGCCCAGCTCGCCCCACCGACAAAGCACGAGCGTACTCGCGGGGCGGGCGACCCGCAACCGAGGCTCACTCGTCGCCGGGGCCCTGGTCCACGTGCGCTTCGCTCGAGAGCACCTTCCAGGTGGTCGGCTCGGCGCTCTGTCCGATGTCCGAATGCCAGTGATTCCGGTGCGCCGAGTTGTAGTTCGGCGTCAGGATGGTGCCGAAGACGTGCTTCGCCGACATCTCGCACGCCAGTCCGTAGAGCTCCTTGCTGATGCCGGTCTGCGCGGCCAGCCCCTTCGTGCAGGTCTCGGAGGCGGTGGCCCACTCCACCCAGTGCGCGGGGTTGTTGATGTCGTAGACCTGGCCAGAGTCCTTGTAGATCCAGCGGATGTCCAAGGCGCGGCCCCAGGAGTGGTTCGAGTAACCGCTCCAGGGCGCCACCGTGCAGTCCGGCTCGGGGTCGTTCGGGCCGCGGCAGAAGTTCTCCTGAGACCAGTAGCAGCAGCAGCGGTAGCAGTAGGAGCCGAGCGTCCCGATCTTGTGGATGCCGTGCGCCTTGAGGACCTCCGCCATCTCCCAGAGGTGCAGCACGAACTTGCAGGCCATCGGATCCGCCGCGACCTGGTCCGTGTCCGTCTTGGCGATCAGCACGCCGTTCAGCTTGCCGGTGAGCTTGACCGCGTCCACGACGCCCTTCGCGCTGGTCTTGGTGTAACCAATGCCCCGCGCGTCGAGCTCCTGCATGCAGGTGAGGTTGCTGCCCCCGGTGCCGCCGGTCGCGCCGCTGCCGCCGGTCGCGCCGCTGCCGCCGGTCGCGCCGCTGCCTCCGGTCGCGCCGCTGCCGCCGGTCGCGCCGCTGCCACTCGCGCCCCCGCTGCCGCCGCTCGCGCCCGCGCTACCCGCCGCGCCCGCGCTGCCACCCGGTCCGCCGTCGTTGCCCGCGGCGCCGCCGCTGCCGGCGGTGCCGATGCTTCCGCCGCCGGAGCTGGCGTCGCCACAACCCGCCGCGAGACTCACGAAGATGCCG
>Ga0233425_10007611_pt1 | contig 15070 bp, 8 predicted proteins | sample Watercolumn_Towu_2_FD_181712 | JGI IMG/M metagenome (GOLD analysis project Ga0233425, IMG submission 181712) | Freshwater microbial communities from Lake Towuti, South Sulawesi, Indonesia - Watercolumn_Towuti2014_140_MG | ecosystem: Environmental > Aquatic > Freshwater > Lake | place: Indonesia...
TAAATCATTCTCCCAAGCGCATGACGGCGGAAGGCTACCACAGAGGAACACCGATGCACGCCGATTCCGTAATGGACAAAGGGAATCTCACGCAAAGACGCGAAGACGCAAAAGCGGCTTATCTTCGCGCCTTGGCGTCTTTGCGTGACACAAATCCCTTCCTCTCAGCGTCCTCTGCGTCTCTGCGTTGAAATCCGCTACCGCTGCAACTCGAGCCAGAGGGCGCGGTAGTATTTCATCAGGCGCACCGGGTCGGAGGTCTCGGCGATCTCGCAGAGGGTGAAGCGGTCGTAGTTGATCCGCTTGAAGCAAGCGAACAGCTCGCGCCACGGATAGGCGGCGTTGCAAAGTTCGTTGATGTGGCAGCTCTTGATGTCCTTGGCGAGGAGCTTGAAGTATTCCTTCACGGAGCCGTTGACGACGTCGCCGGGATTGGAGTTCCAGCAGACGCCGACGGCGCGCTGGTCGCAATGGTCCATGATCTCCCGGATGTGCGGCGGGTGCTGGCTGTCTTTGCCGTGGACTTCGAGCCAGATTTCGACACCGAGGTCGCCAGCCACTTTGCCGCACTCGGCGAGGGACTTGCCGATCTGCTCCAGCGTCTTGTGGACAGGCACGTCCTTGGGGATGCCGTTGGGGCGGACCTTGACGCCGCGCGCGCCGATGTCGGCGGCGAGTTTGGCGAATTCAGCGCAGGTGGCGATGTGTTTGCGGACGGTGGCCGGGTCGGGCGAGTGGAACTCGCAGGTAGTGCCGAGTCCCCAGATGGTGAGGCCGCCGTCGGCGCAACGCTTCTTCACCTCCTGGCGCTGCTCGGCGGTGAGCGACGGTTCGACGCCGTGGGCGTGGGTGGTGCGGAACTCGACGCCTTCAAAGCCGGCGGCCTTGCAGTTCTTGATGACGGTGGCGAGGTCCCACTTGGGGGCGAGGTTGTAGGTGACAAGTCCGAGTTTCATCGCGCTGTCAGGTTCCTTTCTGTTGGCGCGTGAGTGTGGCACGACCGTGGAAATTTTCAAGCGCGGTGGCAGCCGGATTCGTTTTTTGGAAGTCGAGGTTTGGGCGCGTCGAAAACCTTTTGCGTCCGCCGCCAGAATCACGGATAATGACTCGGGTTGAGCTAAGACAATGAACACACAGCGACATTTTGTGCGGCGCGGTTTCACATTGGTGGAACTGCTGGTGGTGATGACGATCATGGGCATCCTGGGCGCCTTGTTGTTCCCGGCGCTCACAGGCGGCAAGAGAAGGGCCGACCAGGTGGTTTGCACGAGCAACATGAGCCAGCTCTCAAAGTTCATCAGCCAGTATGCCCGCGACAAGGATGTTTATCCCGAAGGCGCCCGGTGGATGGGATCCACCAGCGTCGAAGACGGCCCGCTCGGCCGATACACGAAGGAGCAGAAACTCTACGTTTGCCCCACCGACACCGACTTGAGGGACGCGCTGAAGAGGCGCAGCACGCAGCGGCTGACGAGCTACGCTTACAACAGTTGGTTTGATCGCAAGCCCTACAGCGTTTCGGTGGACCTGTCGCGCGCGGTGTTCTTGATGGAGCCGCGCATCACGGGCGGGGGCGGGACGATGCAAACAAGCTTTCAAGGCACCGGCGCGCCGCGGCTTACCGACCGGCACAATGGCGGCGGTTTGATCGCCTTTGGTGACGCTCATGTGGAGTTCTACACACAACAGCGTTTCCAGAAGGAGAAACAGATCATCTTTGAAGTCACGCGCTGAAGTCTGCGCGTCCGTGCGGGGCAGGGGGCGGCCCGATGGATCAGCGAGTGGCGGCTTTTTTGTAGGTTTCGATCCCCGCTAGGATGGCCGCAGCCAGCCTGTCGCGATGGGAGGATTGGCTGACCAGCCGGACATCCGACGGATTGGAAAGGAAGCCGCATTCCACCAGCACGCCGGGGCACGTCAGGTCTTTAAGGACTTCAAATCGCGCGCGTTTGACGCCGCGCTCCACCGCGCCGGTCCGGCCGACGAGGCTTTGCTGGATGCAATGCGCCAGCACCACGTTGTCGTTGTCGAAACGGTTGCCGTGGAATGACACGAAGTCTGCCGCGCTCAAGGCGGCGCCTTTGGTGGAGGTGGACGGCGCGCCCGATGGTGTCAGGCAGAACGTCTCCGCCCCGCGCGGCTCGGTGGCCGGCGCAGCGGAGTTGAAATGGAGACTTACGAACAAATCCGCCTTCCGCGCCCGGGCAAACGCCGAACGCGAGTCCAGCGATGTCTCGCGGTCGTCGTTGCGCGTCAGCAGCACGCTGTAACCTTTCTGTGCCAGCAACGCGCGCAGCCGCTTGGACAAGTCGAGTGTCAGTGTCTTCTCCGCCAAACCACTTTGCGCGTGCGTGCCTTGGTCTGGCCCGCCGTGGCCGGGGTCGAGCACGATGGTTCGCAATGGCCACGCCGCCGCCAACCCCGTGCGTCGCAGCAACGGGTCGAGGGTCTTGACCACATCAATCGCCGGCACCCACACCTGATGGCTGTGCAGGGCCAGCGGCGCGCTCAACCAATACTTTACTCCCTGCACCTCCGCCTCGCGGCTGTCCACCGTCAGGCGCACACGCACCTGCGACGACGTCAGCATGACCGCCCGGTCCCGGCCTGTTTGTCCCTTCAGCCCAAACACCCGCGCCACGTCGCCCAGCGCCACGTATTCGCGGCCGTAAACGTGGCGCGTCGTGAGAACGATGGATTGCGCCGGCCCCGCCCATGCGCCGATCGCGCAAGCGGCCCATACGCTCATCCACCCCACTGGCAGCCGGTATTTCATGTTTCAGGTCGGACTCTGTTTCATTTCCAGATACTCGATAACTCCGGCCAATTCAAGATGGAACGCGGTCACGATTTTGCGTGCAGTGAAAAAGCGGCGGCGCTGAAGAGCGCTGCAAAACACAGACGCCAGCCCTACTTTGCCTGTGTTGTGGCACGTTGCTTTGGTGGCTGGACCATCAGTGATTCGATGATGGCGGCAAGCTTCGCCGGCTCGCCATTGATGGCGGCATAGCAGTGGCGGGTAATGGGGCCGGGTTTCCATGTTGTGATGCCTTCCTCGTCAATGGTCACGCGACCACCGCGGACAGCACGCCACAACTCCGGCTGCGGGCCGCGCACGGCGTAGAGCGCCGCGCCCTGGTCCCAACTCGGCTGGCCGCCTTCGATGGCAGGGCGTTTGCCGAACGGCTTCAGTTCGTAGGCGCGGCGGACGGGATTGCTCTTCGGCGTGTTCTTCAGCCCTGCGCCGGTGATGAGGACGTTACCGACCTCGAAACCGTGCCACACGAGTTCGGTGGGCCATTCCGCCGCGACTACGCGCACGGCCTCGCGGTGTGTGCGGACGTTCGTTTCGGGACGTTTGCTGGTTGGGAACTCGCCGCCCATCACAACCAGCCGGCGGACTTTTCTTAACACCAGCGCCGGTTCGCGACGCCAGAGTTTGGCGAGATTCGAAAACGCGCCGACGCTGCAGATCGTCACGCTGTCGTCCGGCTGCGCGGCGAGCACACGGCGATATACGTCAAGCGCATCGGGCATCTGATCGTCGGGTTTGGCGTTGTGCGGGAACTCGTCGCGCAGCGCGCGTGCGTAGGTGCTGATGCGCTGGAGGTCGGTCGGGCCGACTTTGTCGGTGCCGATGGAGATGTTCGGCCGACCGTAGTAGGTATTGATGGCATCCACGGCGGCGGCGGAGGCGTTGGTCTTGTCTTTGCGGTTGGTGACGACGGCGATCAACTCGCACTCATCGTGGTCGGCCAGCGCATGGAGCAACGCCAGCGTGCCGGCGTCGTCGCAATCGCCCGACATATCGGTGTCGAGGATGACACGGACGCGTGAAGGTTGGTGCACGGGCGGTTCAGCGGCACCAGCGCACGCAATCACGGCAATGAGCATAACCATTGACGGTTGACGGAGGTCACAGAGGTTCATGGTGTGGGCTTCGATGATTATGTCCCATTCAACGAAGCGCAAGCCTCTTCATTTTTCTGCCGCCACAGTCACCAGCCAGAATTGGGTGATTCTGGCTGAAAATCAGCCGATTTTCGTGGCAAAAGAGCACCTTATTTACCAAGACTTGTCAAATTCAAGACAGGTCTGGAAAACGCTACATTTTGTGGCGCTTGCATGGCACAACCACCGCTAATGGTGTTTTTGCTTTACAGGGGCCATGCCATTTGGCAACCTACGCACAAGTTATTCACACGTTCTTCTCACATGTATCTAAAAAACCTTGAAATTGTGGGTTTTAAGTCGTTTGCGGAAAAGACCCGCCTCGATTTTCTTCCCGGTGTCACAGCCATCGTTGGTCCGAACGGTTGCGGTAAATCCAACGTTTCCGACGCGCTCCGATGGGCGCTCGGCGAGCAGAGTGCCAAAGCCCTGCGCGGCGGCGAAATGGCTGATGTTATCTTCAACGGCACCGATGGCCGCAAACCCATCGGCATGGCTGAAGTCAGCATCACCATCGCCGAGGTAAAGCCCGGCGAGCTGTCGCCCGTGGCCGGCGTGCAGCTTGATTACAGCGAGGTGAAAATCACGCGCCGCGTCTTCCGCAATGGCGAGGGCAACTACTTCATCAACCAGACGCCCGTTCGCCTCCGTGACGTGCAGCAGCTCTTCATGGACACTGGCATCGGCCGCGCGGCCTACTCAATGATGGAGCAGGGGCGCATTGACCAGATTCTCAGTTCGCACCCCGAAGACCGCCGCGCGATCTTCGAGGAAGCCGCCGGCATCACGAAGTTCAAGACGCAGAAGAAGGAGGCGCTCCGCAAACTCGAATACACCGAGGCCAACCTCGTCCGCGTCACCGACATCATCCGCGAGGTCAAGCGGCAGATCGGCTCGCTCCAGCGCCAAGCAGGCAAGGCGCGCCGCTACAAGGAGCTTCACGATCAACTCAAGTCGCTCGACTGCCGCCTGAGCCGCCACCGGCTCGATGAGTTGGAGGCCGCGGTCAACGAGCTTCAGGCGAAAATCACTGCGCTTGACGCGACCATCGCGGCCACCGCAAGCGCGGTCGAGCAAAGCGAGGCCGCCGTTGCCGGCCAGCGCCAAGGCCAGGAGGCGCTCGACCACGCGGTCGCGCAGACAACGTTGCAGCAGCAGGAGAATCGCAGCGAGATCGAGCGCAACCAGAGTCGCATCCAGTTCAACAACGAGCGGATCACAGAGTTCGATACGCTCATCCAGAAGCACAGCGTGGACATTGGCGTCGCGGAGCAGCGCGCGGCAGACCAGCAGGCCGCGCTGGCCGCGCTGGAAGAGCAGTTGAAGGTGATGGCCGCGGTCGTTGCCGAGAAGAACACTGCGCTCAAGGCCGAGCAGGACGCCGTCGCGTCGCTGGACCAGCAGATCGCAGACGCCGAGAAGAGCGTCGCGCAGACCGACGCGGCGATCATCGAGCAGGAGAGCAACGCCTCGCGTCTGCGTAGCGAGCTGGCTTCGCTGGACATCCAGCAGCGCAACAGCAGCCTGCGCCTTGAGCGGCTCGGCACGGAGAAGGCCGAACTGCAGCAGCGTCAGTCGCGCATCCAGACGACGCGCGACGCGGGCGAGCAGGAACTGGTTAGCCGCCGCGACACGATTACGAAGTTTCAAGAGGAAATTGCCCAGTTCCAGCAGGCGCTGACAGCGGCGAACAGTGAGATGAAACAGCTTTCCGCCGCAGCGAGCGCCGAGTTGCGCTCGATCGCGGAGGTGAACTCGAAGCTGGAGCTTCTCAACCAACTGGAGCGCGATTACGAGGGTTACTCCGTAGGCTCGTTGGCGGTGCTCCGCGCCACGCACGGCGCCGACGTGCCGGCCGACGCGTTGCTCAACGCGCTCGCCCAGTGCATCCAGGTGGACCCGCAGTTTGCGCCCGCTGTCGAGGCCGCGCTCGGCAATCATCTTCAAGCCATCGTTGTCCGCGATTGCGCGAGCGCGGAGAAAATCATCGCCGCGCTGCACGAACGCCATCTGGGCCGCGCGGCGCTGGCGCCACTGGACCTGCCCCGCGTGGTCGCGCCGTCACTCGACATGATGCTTGAAGGCGCGGTCGGTTTTGCGATTGACCACGTGCGCTGTGACGAGGCGTTGAAGCCGCTGGTCCGCTCGCTGCTCGCGTCGGTCGTCATCGCGCCGGACCTCCAGACCGCACTCCAGATCATCAGCCGCAGCAATGGCGTCGAAGCCGTCACGCCGCGCGGTGAATTTGTCAACCGTCACGGTGTCATCAGCGGTGGCGCGGGCGTCGCGGCTGGCATCCTTACGCGCAAGAGCCAGATTGCCGAGTTGACGGAGAAGCTCGCGCAGTTGCGGAGCCAGGCCACACAGACCGAGGCGCGCCAGCAGGCCAGCGTCAACGAAACCGTGCGCGTCGAGGAGAAGCTCGCCGCCACACGCAGCCTCGTTCACGCTGCCGAACTCCAGATCGCGACGCAGGAAGGCGAACTGGCGTCGGTGGAGAAGGAACTTGCCGACCTCGGCCACAAGATCGAGACGGTGACGTGGGAGTTGGAACAACTCGCGCACCAAGGCACCGGCGACGCCGAACGGAAGACGCAGATTCAACAGGAACTTTCCGGCATTGAGCAGCGCGAGAGTGAGCTTCGCCGCCAGCTTGGCGCAGCACGGCAACAGGCGGCGCAGTTGCAGACCGACCGCCAGCACCGCCTGGACCTCCTCACCGAGGCGAAGATCGCGCAGGCCACCGAGCAGCAGAAATACAACAACGCCGCCGCCGGCAAAGCCCCGCTCGAAGCGCGCATCGCCGAGTTCGCCGACCTCATCGAAGCTCGCCAGCGCGACCGCGCCGACTACGCCGAGCGCATTGCCCGCCTGCGTGCAGAGATCGCCGAGGCGGAGCAGGCGGTCGCCGCCAGCGTGGTCCGGCGCGACGAGCTTCAGCGGCTGCTGCGCGAGCAACAGGAGCAGCGCCACGCCTTCGCGTTGCGCATCGCGGAGTTGGAGGAATCCGTCCGCGGTCAGCGGCGGCAGATGGACGAGGCCAAGACTGAACGCAATACGCACGAGTTGCACCTCGCCGAGAAGCGCATGGCGGCGCAGAACCTCAAGGAGCGCATCGCCCGCCAATACCAACTCAACCTCGACGACCTGCCGGCGGAGGTGCTCAAGATCACCATCGCCGACGCTGGCCAGCCGCAGACCACCACGCTCACGCCGGAGGAAACCGCCGCCGCCGGCCTCGCGCCGGATTGGACCGTGATGGAGATGCAGGTGACCGAGATGCAGCAGCGCCTCGACGCGATGGGGCCGGTAAACCTCGAAGCCATCGCTGAATACGACGAGTTGGAGCAGCGACAGAAATTCCTCAGCGAGCAGCACGAGGACCTCGTCAAGAGCAAAGACGACCTGCTCAAAGCCATCGCGCATATCAACACCACCACGCGCAAGCTTTTTGGCGAGACGTTCGAGAAGATCCGCACGAACTTCCAGGAGATGTATGGCGAGTTGTTCGGCGGCGGCAAGGCCAACCTCATCCTGCTGGACGAAAACGACCCGCTGGAAAGCGGTATTGAGATCGTCGCGCGCCCGCCGGGCAAACAGCTCCAGAGCATCACACTCCTGAGCGGCGGCGAGAAGACGATGACCGCCGTGGCGTTGCTCTTTGCCATCTACATGGTCAAGCCCAGCCCGTTTTGCGTGCTGGACGAAATGGACGCGCCACTAGACGAGAGCAACATCAACCGCTTCCTGAACATCCTCCGCCGCTTCCTGAAGCAGAGCCAGTTTGTGCTCATTACCCACAACAAGCGCACCATCGCGATGGCCGATGTGCTTTACGGCGTGACGATGCAGGAGAGCGGCGTTTCGAAGATCGTTTCGGTGAAGTTCACCCGCCGCGCTGAGGAGCACGGCGATGCGCAGCCGCTCGACCACTACGAAGGCGACAGCACGATGGAAACTGCGAAAGGCGACGTGACGCCCGCTCCCGCGCCGGTCACGGCTCCGATCATGCCGGAGGCACAGCAGCCGGCTGCCGTGCCGACCGAACCGTCTGCTCCGCCACCTCTGCCGACTGCGCCACCCGCGTAGGGAGGCGGACCTCAGAGTAGGACAGGCGCCTTGCTTGTCCCGCTTTGGAGTGAATGGGCGGTTGTTATCATGTTGCGGAGGCTGAGCCAAACATTGTAGGGATAGGCACACGAACACCCGCACGTCTATGAATCCCCAAAGAATCGCCTCAGTTGCTCTCTTCACACTGTTGGCTGCGGTGGCCCGCGTCTTGCCGGAGGAGTCATTCAATTTGCCGCCTCCGCCGTCCAACCTCTCCGAGCTGGGCGCGAAGATTCAGCGGACGATGACGCTGCTGGCGACCAGCACACCGCAGAAGCGCAACCGCGTCCGGATCTTGTTCTACGGCCAGTCCGTGACCGCTGGGGCGTGGTCTAAAGCCGTCGCTGACAACCTGCGGAAGGCTTATCCGCGCGCCGACTTGGAGATTGAGAACCGCGCCATCGGCGGCTACACCGCCCCCGCGCTGATCAACACCGCGGAGTATGACCTCTACCCGTTCTATCCCGACCTGATGATCTTCCACGTCTATGGTGGCGTCGAGAATGGCGAACTGGAGCAGATTGTGGCCCGGACACGCCAACGCACGACGGCGGAAATCCTCATCCGGACGCCGCATTTCCGCTGGGGAAAAACCCATCCGCGCGACGGTTCGCCGGACGATCCGGCGACGAAGCAACTCACCGAGGAGGACGAGAGACAATCGAAGGTGATCCGCAAACTGGCGGTGAAGTATGGTTGTGAACTGGCCGAGGTCCGCGAGCCGCTCCGGCAGTATCTAAAAGCCAACAACCTTCTCCCGAAGGACACGCTTGGCGACAGCGTCCACCCGAACAAGCTTGGTGGCTTTCTGATCGAGAAGCTGGTGATGCCTTACCTGCGCTACGACCCGAAGTTTTCTAAAGACCCGTGGAAGGACCTGGTGCGTGACATCCCGGCCGCGGGCAGCGATGTCGAACTTGCGTTCGAGGGCAACCGGGTGGATGTCATCGCGGCACACACCAGCCGCGCAGCGATGGGCACGGCGAAGGTGTTGATTGACGGCAAGCCACCCTCGCAGTTCCCGGAGCTTTACTACCACGCGCGTCCCAAAGCTTCGCCGGGCGTCTGGTGGCCAGCAATCAACCGGATTGACCACGAGAAGCCGCTCGTGCTGGAAAAATGGACGGCAAAAATTCTCGAATGCGACGTGGCGAAGAACCTCTTGCGTTTCGAGGTCATCGGCTCCAAAACAGGCGCGGATGGCCGGGGCGAGGCGACGAAAAAGTTTGTTTCCAGTTCGGGCCGCGTTGTGATCGAGCCGAAGATGTGGTCGGTCATCGGTGCGCTGCGCTACCGGAAAATGGCGCTGCCGAAAGACTACGAGGTCACATGGGAGGTGAAGCCGCTGTTCACTGACACGTATGCCGCGCCCAAAACCACCGACTCTGAGAAGGAATGCGCGACAACGCTGGCACAAGGCCTGACAAACGCCCGCCACACCTTGCGGCTTGTGCCCAACGGCGACGGTCCTGTTCCCGTCGCCGCCATCCGCGTCTATCGGCCGCCATTGCAGCCATGAATGCCATCCATGTCTTTACTCTTCTGATTGCAACGCTCTCTGTGACGGCAGCGGACTACGATTTCGTCCTGCGCAATGGCCGTGTCGTGGACGGTTCCGGAAAGCCCGCCCGCGTCGGCGATGTTGCGATCAAGGACGGCTGCATCGCCGCCGTCGGCAAAGTGGCCGGCTCCGGCTCGGCGGAACTCGACGCGCGCGGCAAGGTCGTTGCGCCGGGGTTCATTGACGTCCACACGCACTCCGAGGACATCCTCAAGCACCGCGATGCTGAGAACTTCCTGCGCATGGGCGTCACGACCGTCGTGACCGGCAACTGCGGCGGCTCTCGCACCGACATCGCGAAGTTCTTCGCGGAACTCGAAGCCACCAACGTTACGCTCAACGTCGCCTCGCTCATCGGCCACAACTCCATCCGCACGAAAGCAATGGGCGGCAGCTTCGACCGCCCGCCCACCAGCGACGAGCTTGCCAGGATGAAAGCGATGGTGGAGCAGGGGATGAAGGACGGCGCAGTTGGCTTCAGCACGGGCTTGATCTACCTGCCCGGCGCCTTCACGAAGACCGGGGAGATCATCGCCTTGGCCAGGATTGCCGCCGCGCACGGTGGCATCCACGCGAGCCACATCCGACATGAGACGGAGCGGATATTCGAGGCTCTCGACGAGTTGTTCCGCGTCTCTCGCGAGGCGAAGATCCGCGCCGAACTCTCGCACATCAAGCTCTCCGGCCCGAAAGCTTGGGGCAAAGCCGGCGCGGTGTTGGCCGCACTCGACAGGGCGCGCGCCGAAGGATTGGAGATCACCCACGACCAATATGTCTATACCGCCTCCAGCACCGGCCTGAGCCGGCTCGTTCCCGACGGAGCGCGAGAGGGCGGCTCCAAGAAGTTCATCGAGCGCATCAGCGATCCTGAACAGAAACGGCGCATCGTCGCGGAGATGAAGGCATCGTTGAAACGGAGCCTGCGGGACGATTACAGCTATGTTGTCATTGCGCACTGCCGCCACGATAAGCCGCTCGGCGGCAAGACCGTGCCGCAGGCCGCGACGCTCCGCCGCGGCTCCGATTCGCTGGACGACCAGATTGAACTCATCCTCGACATCGAGCGCCGCGGTGGAGCGACGGCCATTTATCACGGCATGAACGAAGATGATGTGCGCAGTTTCCTCCGTCATCCGTTCACAATGGTTGCCAGTGACGGCGGCCCGCGCGCACCCTCGGAGGACCTGACACACCCGCGCAGTTGCGGCAATAACGCCCGCGTGCTTGCCAGCTACGTTCGTGAACTAAAGCTCCTGCCGCTCGAAGAAGCCGTGCGCAAGATGACCTCGCTGCCGGCGCGAGCGTTTCGCCTCGCTGGTCGTGGCGAACTCAAACCGGGCTGCGCGGCAGATATTGTCGTCTTCGATCCAACGCGAGTCGCTGACCGCGCAACGTTCGAGCAGCCACGCGCCTACGCCGCCGGCTTCAGCGACGTGTTCGTGAACGGCGTGGCAGTTCTTCGCGATGGCTTGCTGACGGGCGCGAGGCCCGGCAAACCTGTGCGACTGGCGCCGGCGCGTTGACACCGGTGCTCAGATTTCTCGCTTTGCCTCCGGCGGAAATCGGATACACTGCGCGGCATGGCTACAAAACCATCTTCTCGCTCAGGCGCGTTCGACATCCGCAAGTTCGAAAACATCCATCAGATCGGCGGCATCCGCACCGGCACGCTTGACAGTCATCCGCTTGGCGGGCTGGGCGGGCGTGTTGCGCTGGTGGACACCGGCGCGGGACTGCGGTTCACCGTCGCGCTCGATCGCGGCGGCGACATCGTGGACGCGCGCTTCAACCAGCATGCGCTGGCGTTCTTGACACCCAACGGTTTCGTGCCGCCGAACCACGCGCACCAGACGGGCATCGAGTGGATTTACGGCTGGGCCGGCGGGCTGGTGACGACCTGCGGGCCGCAATACATGGGCGGGCCGCGCGAAGAGGACGGCGTGAAAACGAATCTCCACGGCCGTTACTCGAATTGTCCCGCCGCCGTCGAACAGCTTATCAATCCCGATCCGCATCGCGGCCGGCTCGATATGCAGATCAGCCTCGTCACGCGCGACAGCCGGATGTTCGGGCCGGTGATGGAAGTGCGGCGCACGATCCGTTGCACTCTCGGCCAGCCGGGGATTATCATCGAGGACGAGGTGACGAACCGCGCCGACACGCGTTCGGCGCATCACTGGCTCTACCACTGCAACCTTGGCTACCCGCTGCTCGACCGCGGCGCGCGATTCATCTATCGCGGCAAGGCGGAATACTGGGTCATTCCGCCGCCAGCCGGCCAGGACATCATCCAACCGCTCGACAGCGCGCGGATGAACCAGATCAAACGCGTGCCCGATCCGCTGCCAGGCCACGCGGGCTTCGGCGAGCGCGGTTTGATCGTGGGGGTGACGCCGGACAAGCACGGCATCTGCCGCGTCGGTTTGCTCAACGAGCGGCTGAAACTCGCCGTCGAGATTTCTTATCCGTCGAGAGCGATGCCACGGATGGCGAATTGGCAGCATTACGGCCCGCGCGGTTCGTATGTCGCCGGCTTGGAACCGTTCTTCGGTTCGCTGCTGGGCAAGGCCCGCGACAAAGACCCGCGCGCCGAGCAATACCTCCAGCCCGGTGAGACCCGGCGTTATCAGTTGAAGCTCCGCGTGCTGTCGGACCGCGCCGCATTCCGCGAACTGGCGTCGTTCGACGGGCCGGTGACAGTTTAGTCCACTTTGCCAAGCCGGCAACGGTCCACGGTGGGATCAGCCGTGCCGCCGGGCATATCTATGCGCGGCTTCGCCTTCAGTGATTGCGTGATCGGCTCGAAGGTTTTCAGAATGGCTTGGTAGTCGGCGTCGCTGGTGCTTTGGAAGATGGCTCTGCCGCACGCTTCGCTGCCGCCGGCGGAGCGCGCCAGCGGTGCCATGAGGAAGTTGTTTCTCTGCGGCTGCTCGATGCGCGTCCAGACTTCGCGCGGAACGCCGTTTGCGTGGCAGGAGGCGCAACGGCGCGCGGCCACGCTGGCGAGCGTCGCGTCAAGCACAGCGGGATACATGCGGCGGCAGCCTTTCACGTCGGGATGCGAGGTCTCGGCGGTGCCGTAGTAGGGAACGTTGAGGTCAATCCACGTGAAGATGCGGCGGCGCTCGTGGTCGCTGAGTTGGACGCGCGGGCTGCCGCCGGCGTCGGGATGGCCCGCGAGCAGCAGGTCGGCGAGCTTGCTGCGCGGCGAACCCCACGCCAGCGGCGTGATCTCCAGGATGTTCGCCTCCATGCCGTTGTAGGTCGGAATCCAGTTCGTGTAGGGATTGTCGAACTCGCCTTCGCTGCCGTGGTGTTTCCGGCCGCGCGCAAGCGATTCGTAGGAGACGCTGAAGAAGTCGGTCTTGTCGCCGGTGAGGTCCACCTTGTTCGGCGGCGTCGGGCCGCTGTGGCAGCGGACGCAATGCCGGTCGAGCACGGGCTGAATGAGCGTGGTGTAGTCAAAGCCGACGCGACCCCATTCGGGCGGGTCGAGTTGCGCGGGCGCGGCCTTGGTGGCGGAGGCAAGCTTCGGCGGCGTGGTGGAGAGGCGATGGTCGTGGCAGCCGAGACAGCCTTGCGTCTCGCCGGGCATCAGATGTGTGAACGTCCGCATCCGCTGGAGCGCGCGGCCGTGCTCGTCGAGCGCCATGAAGTAGATCGGGATGCCGGTGGGCACCTGGAAGCTGGCGGAGCCGTCGGGCGCGATGGGGACGAAGCCCCAGACAGTCTTCGCCGCGTAGGTGGCGCCGCAGGAGATGACGGGAAACTGGAAGCCGAATGCGCGGTTCTTCACGTCAGTCCGCACTTCCTTCTTCATCTCCTGCACGACGCAGAGCTGTTTCACCTCGCCGCGTCGGATGTGCGGCTCGAGGCCGTTGTAAACGTCTTGCAGGACGACGGTGGCCCAACCGCCGCCATCGCCGGTTTTCCCGAGCATCGAGTTGAGCACCGGCGGACGCGGCTGCGCGCGCAACGGCCGGGCGCTGTAGTAACCAAGGCCGTCCTTGCCGGCGGCGATGATTTCCGCCATGCGCGTGCCGGCGTGATCACGCACCATCAACGTGCCGCGGCGCGAGACGAGGAACAGTTTGTCGTCGAGCGGGAACGGGCTTTCGTAGGGGCCGCGCACGTCGTTGCCGCTGCCTTTGTCGGTGGAGCCGATGCGCAACCAAGGCGTGATGTTCTCGATGGCCGACTGCGAATTGACGCCGCGGCTGCGGTCAATAATGCCGAGCGCGCCGCGGCACGGGCCATTGTGGCTCGTGAGGACGCAAAGCACCTTGTCGCTGCCGGGAATCGCACGCGCCTCCATGAACGTCGCCGGGCTGAGGACGCGGTTGCCGAAGTAGCCGGCCAGCCCGGTGCCGTCGGGATGGATCGTCCAGAGGCTCTGGATGGGGATGGCGGGCTTGTCCACGTATTCCCAGCGCGAGTAAAGGAGCCGGCCGTCGGACAGGACGCACGGCGTGAAGTCGTTGACGATGTTGGCGCTGAGCCGCTGCACGCGCGAGCCGTCGCGCTCCATCCGGTGCAGCACGCCGACGGGCGAGACCCAGCAGTAGGCGAAGCGGCTCTCGCGCGTCGAGAGGAACGCGATGCCGCCGTCGGGCAGCCAGCAGGCGTTGTAGTCGTGCCACGGGCCGTCGGTAAGCTGGCGCAGGCCGCTGCCGTCGGCGTTGATGACGAAAAGGTGGTAGCCTTCCGCCTTCTTCTTGCGCCAACTGAAAAGGATTTCCTTGTCGTTGTAGGAGAGGTCGCAGTCGAGAATCTGGCCTTCGGGCGAGGCAACAAGCTCCTTCGTCTCGCCGGAGCGCACATCGTGAACGCAGAGCGCGCCGCCCGCGGCGAAGCCTTCGACGTGGTAGGTATAGACGTGGCTTGGATTGAGTTCGCGCCGCTTGATGAGCAGCAGCTTCTCGAAGCCGAGCCGGCCAGCTTTGAGATCGGCGGCAAGCTCTGGCGACGCCTTGACGCGCTCCCTCTCGTCAACGACCGGCCGCGTCGCGCCGCGCTGTAGTTTGACGAACTTCGGCAGCGCGCCGTCCGGCGGGCTTGCGGCAAAGACTTGAATCTCCGACGCGCCGGGATTGAGGCCGCCGTAGCTGCTGAGGAACTTTAGCGTGACGCTGCGCGCCTTCGCTGGCGCGGCGAGTTTGATCCGCTGCGGGCCGTGGCCCATCTGGAAGCTGCCTTTGGCGGCCGGCTGCGGCGCGCCGTCGAGATAGACCGCGTAGTCCTTCCAGCACTCCTCGGCAAACCATGCGGTGCGGCCGTAGTAAACGATCTCGGCAACCGTCACCTCGTCGGGCCATTCCAGTTTCAGCGTCGCGCTGTTGCGGTGGGTGTTGCCTTTCACGCACCAAGCTTTGCCGGGGTCGGCGTGGCTGCCGGAGGCGGGAACCTGACCGTCGGTGACGAACTTGGCAAGATACTGGCCGCTGTATT
>Ga0233425_10007612_pt1 | contig 15069 bp, 11 predicted proteins | sample Watercolumn_Towu_2_FD_181712 | JGI IMG/M metagenome (GOLD analysis project Ga0233425, IMG submission 181712) | Freshwater microbial communities from Lake Towuti, South Sulawesi, Indonesia - Watercolumn_Towuti2014_140_MG | ecosystem: Environmental > Aquatic > Freshwater > Lake | place...
CAGCAAGACCTCATCTCCAGGGCGCGTGTGCACACGCACGGCCACTTGGTTGGCCATGGTGCCTGAAGGCAGGAACAGCGCCGCCTCTTTGCCGAGCATGGCGGCACCGTGCGCTTCGAGTTCGCGCACCGTCGGATCGTCTCCGAATACGTCGTCGCCAACCACGGCGCCACCCATGGCCTCGCGCATGGCGGGTGTGGGGCGAGTGACCGTGTCGCTTCTGAAATCGTGCACGCGGTTCAACGAGCGCCGAAGCGGCGTTCCATCCGTGAGAGAGCTTCGTTGATGTTCTCGATGGATGTGGCGTAGGAAAGTCGGATATGGCCTTCGCCATGCGCGCCGAAGCTCGTGCCCGGAAGCACCGCAACGCCCGCTTCCTGCAACAGCGCGTCGGCACATTGCTGAGAGCTCAGACCTGTGCCGCGGATGTTCGGAAACGCGTAGAACGCTCCTGCCGGAACGACGCAACTCACACCGCGGATCGCATTCAGCCCAGCCACAATCCTGTCGCGGCGCTTCCGGAAGACCTCCACCATTTGGGCTGGCTCTTCCTGCGGCCCTTGCAAGGCTTCGCGCCCGGCAAGCTGGGTAAACGGCGCCGTGCATGAAGTGCTGTTGACTTGCAGACGTGTCATCTGCTGAATCAGGTCCTTGGGCCCGAGGGCGTAACCCAAACGCCAGCCAGTCATGCTGTAGATCTTTGAGAAGCCGTCGAGAATGACGGTGCGCTGCGCCATGTCGGGCAACGCCGCGATGGAGGTATGCGTGCCTTCGTACAACACGCGTGAGTAGATCTCGTCGGACAAGACCCAGAAATCGCGCTCCACTGCGAGGCGCGCGATGCCTTGCAGCAATTCTGCCGAAAGCGTGCCACCGGTAGGGTTGCTCGGCGAGTTCAGAATGACGAGCTTGGTGCGGGGCGTGAGGAGTTTCTCAAACGCCGCGAGATCGAAGCCAAAGCCATTGGACTCGAGCAACGGAACGGGCACCGGCTTGCCACCTACGAAGCGAATCATGCTCTCGTAGATCGGGAATCCCGGATTGGGATAAAGCACTTCATCGCCTTCATCCACGAGCGCCAAGATCATGTAGAACATGACCGGCTTCGCACCCGGACAGACAAGAACTTCCTCGGCACTGTGGCGCACTCCGCGGCGCGCGTAGCTGTCCTGCGCGATGGCGTTGCGCACCTCTTTCATTCCTGAAGCTTGCACATAGTGGGTGTGGCCGGAACCCATGGCTTGCTGCCCGGCGCGCACGATGTTGGACGGCGTATCGAAATCGGGCTCGCCGATTTCTAGATGCACGATGCTGCGCCCTTCAGCTTCGAGGGCCTTAGCCCGTGCGAGCACTTCAAAGGCCGTTTCGGTCCCGAGTCTTTGCATCCTGCTAGCGAGGGCACGCGCCATTGATCAGTCTCCACAGGCTCGCGCGAATGCGAGTCTCAGATGATAGAGCCCTCACCAACCGCGTCCAAGCGCGATAGGCTGCTCTTGCCCATGCCGCGCGCAGCCACACTCTCCAACGGTCGCATGTTGGTTGCCTTCGATACTCAAGGCGCGCTGCGCGACCTCACATTTCCGCACGTGGGAATGGAAAACCACGCCCATGGCCGCAGCACGCGTCTCGCCATCGTGCGTGGCGAGGAGGCCGTGGTGGTGGGATGCGCGGGCAGTTCCGTGGCCTTTCATGCCACGGATGATGCGGCGGAAATGCACTTCAGCGCGAGCCTGCCGCGGTTGGCGCTGCAAGTTGACGTGCGAGGCCGCCTCCACCCGAACAACGCCAGCCTGGAGTTGCGCGTGGAGGTGCGGGCCACAGGCGGATCCGAGAATCGCGTGCGAGTGCGCCTGCTAGGCAGCTTTGAGATTTCTGAATCGAACTCTCTGAACGGTGTGGAGTTCCTGCCACCATCCCGCACGCTGCATTTCTTCCGGCGTCGACGCCACATCCTCCTGAGTGGGTCGGTCGGTCAACGGGCTGGCCTTGACGAGTATCAATGCGGTCATCACGCATTGCCCGCTGGCTCGACGCCGGCGGATCAGATGCTGAACCCGAGTCCTCAGCGAGGATCCACCGCGAGCGTCGGAGACGTGGAAGCACTCGGTGGCCTTGAGATCGATCTCTCTACTCCGGACAGCGCAGCCTGCTTTCGCATCCACGTTGCCGAGAGCCTCGGCGAAGCACTAACGCTCCATGCGGACGCAGACGCCGAAGGGTCCACTTGGGGCCGTCCGATGCGCAGCACAGCGAGCAAGGCCGAGCGGACCGATTTCGCACTTGATCCACACGCCCGGCGATCGCTCACCTTGTGCCTTGCGCACTGCGACCACACCGGGGCCATCGTGGCGGCCGTGGACAGCGACGTGCTGTTCCCCGGAAGAGAGTCCTACGCCTACTGCTGGCCGCGAGACGGAGCCTTCATCGCCGACACCCTTGGGCGTATGGGACATGTCGACGCCGCGACGCGCTTTTTTCAGTGGGTGGCGGGATTAGAGCGTCGCTCCGGGGCGCTCCTTCAGCGCTACCACCCAGACGGCTCTGTGGCTTCGGGTTGGATGCAATCGCTTCAGAACGGCGGGCCGGTGCTCGCGGTCCAGCAAGATGAAACGGCCCTCGTGCTGCTCAAGTTGGCGCAACACGTCCAACGCCATGGAGCCGAACAGATCGCAACGCCAGCGGTGCGCGCATTCGTTGAGGAAGGAACGAGGTTCCTGCTGACGCATCGCGGCCCAAGCGGGTTGCCTCGCGCCAGCGTGAACCTGTGGGAAGAAACCCACGCCATTCATGCGGCCACGGTGGCTGTCACCGTGCGCGCGCTGGAAGAGGCGCATAGCCTTGAAGCCCTCGGCGCGCCATCAGCCCTCGTCTCCTCCGCGCGCGAGGCCGGGGCCACGATGCGCAGAGCGTTTTTCGATCTGTGGCATGAGTCGCCCACTCCTCCGCGCCACTGGTTCGAGAACCCAGATGGAAGCCCTTCCCGACACCACGCAGACCACCGCATGGATGTCTCGCTCCTGTGGATGCAATTGGAAGGGCTGCTCACGGCGGACGACCCACGCGCGGTTGCCATTCGCTACGCAGTTCAGGAACGCTTGGCGGTTCACGCGACCTTTGGCGGCTACGCCCGCTACGAGGGGGATGAGTACTTGCGCACCGCGGAATGTGCAGGCCACATCGCCGGCAATCCCTGGCCCCTCGCCGCATTCATGCTGGCGCGCGCGTTCGCCGAGGCCGGCGACTTGGATGCAGCGCAGGCCGCACTGACCCGTGGATTCGTTTCAAGATCGCCCGCCGGACATCTCCCGGAGCAACATCATCCTTGGAGCGGCGCTCCTATGGGGGTCATGCCGCTAGCCTGGGCGCACGCAGCTCATCTCGATGCGGAGCAAGCCATCGCCCACGCCCGTTCGCTGCGCATATGATGCGCGCCATGCAGAAAAGTGTGCTTGCTATGGTCATGGCCGGTGGACGTGGACAACGCTTGCATCCACTCACCGCGAGTCGCGCCAAGCCAGCGGTGCCGTTCGGCGGTCAGTACCGCATCATCGATTTCGTGCTCTCGAACTTGGTGAACTCTGGGATCTATTCGATCTACGTGCTCACGCAGTTCAAGTCCCAGAGCCTGAATGAGCATCTGCAGTACGGCTGGGGCTTTGGCAGCATCCTGCGGGATCACTTCGTCGTTCCGGTTCCGGCACAAATGCAGACCGGCGAGACTTGGTACCGCGGCACGGCGGATGCCATCTACCAGAACCTCAATCTCGTGCGCGAGTCGCGGCCGCACATCGTGTGCATCTTCGGCGGCGATCACATCTATCGCATGGATGTGTCGCAGATGATTGCCTTCCACGAGGAACACATGGCAGACTGCACGGTGGCCGCCATTCCGGTTCCCCTGCACGAAGCCTCGGCCTTCGGGGTCATGCAAGTGGATGAGGAAGGGCGCATCATCGGGTTTGAAGAAAAGCCCGCGCAGCCCAAGCCCATGCCGGGCGATCCAACTCGCGCCCTCGTGAGCATGGGGAACTACGTGTTTTCAGGACGCGCGCTGGTGAACCTGCTGCAACGCGATGCCGAAGACAGTGCGAGTTCTCACGACTTTGGCAAAGACGTGATTCCGGGCGCGCTGCAGGATCACAGGATGTTCTGCTACGACTTCACCAAGAACCGCATCCCTGGACAATCATTGCCCAACTCCTATTGGCGAGATGTGGGCACGATCGACTCGTATTACGAAGCCAGCATGGATCTGCGCGCCGTGGTGCCGGATTTCAACCTCTACAACTCGGGCTGGCCGATTCGATCCACACGCTACGACGATCCCCCCGCCAAGTTTGTGCACGACGCGGACAACCGCGTCGGCCGCGCCATCAACAGCATCGTCTGCGCTGGCACGATTCTCTCAGGCGCAACGGTTCGCCACTCCATCATTGGGCGCAACGTGCGCATTCACAGCTTCGCGGAAGTCAAAGACTGCATCATCTTTGACCACGTGGAGATCGGGCGCGGAGCCAAACTCGAACGCTGCATCGTGGACAAGAACAACCGCATCGCCGACGGCATTGAGATTGGCGGTGAACACGGTGCGGCGGGGCATGACTGGACCGTCACTCCTAGCGGCCTCGTCGTAGTGCCCAAGCAGCCACGCTACGAAGGTGGCATCGGCACGATCTTGCTCTGACCTCAGGCTAGATCGAGTTCCGTTTCCTGCACGAGATGGTCCACGACCGCCTCAAGGCTTCCGCGCTCGGCATACACCGCGCGCTGGCGCGTCGCTGAATTGCCCTCTTCGACGATTCGAACCAGCCAGTTCATCTCTTCATCCACTCCGAGCAGGCGGATTTCATCCGCAAACTCGTCGATGCACTGCAGGATGACCTCTCGGAAGGGCTGCACCTTCTTGGTGGCGAGATCAATGAACTCGGCAGCCGTACCGTGACGCATGGCTCGGTAGAGATTCTCGTTGATCAGCGCCCGGCGGAAGAGCCGGAAGGTCATGTTGCGATGCCACAGATTCAGCAGGCGTGTGGCCAACACTTGCATGAAGGCTGTGAGCGCCGCCACTTCGTGGACGCGCGTGGGCACGTCGCAGTTGCGCACTTCGATGGTGGGATAGAACGGATGCGGACGAATGTCCCAATAGATCTTCTTGGCGTTGTCGATGCAGCCCGTTTCGACCAACGTGCGAATGTAGGACTCGAACTCAGACCAGTTCACGAAGATGTCGGGGATGCCCGTGCGTGGGAAGCGGCGAAAGATGCCTGTGCGTGCTGTCGCAAGGCCCGTGTCGCGACCCTGCCAGAACGGCGACGATGCGCTGAGCGCCAAGAGGTGCGGCAGGAAGTAGCGCATGGAGTTCATCACCGCGATGCGCGCTTCTTGATCAGCAATGCCCAAGTGGCAATGCATCCCATAGATGAGATTCGAACGCGCGAGGTCGCCTAAGTCATTCTGAATCTGCAAGTAGCGCTCACCGGGCGTGAGTTTGACGCTGGTCCAGTGCGTAATCGGATGCGTGGAAGCCGCCGCCACAACGAGCCCGTGCTTCTTGGCAAGTCCCACAACCGTGCGCCGCAACTCCGTCACCTGCTCACGGATCTCTCGCACGCTCTGACAAACGGTGGTCACACACTCCACCATGGGCGCATGAAACTCGGGGCGAATGTGCGAACCGTAAATCGCCGCGCCCTCGGCAAGAATGTTCTGCGTATCCGAAGAAAGCTCGCGCGTGACCGGATCGAGGATCTGGTACTCAAGCTCAACACCGAGGGTTGGGATCTCAATCGGGCGAGAATTCATGGCGGCATCCTAAGCGAGGGAGAGCACGTCCGTCATGAACCGGACTTCGGCCGTTTGGCCGCTCTAGCCGGCTTCTTCGCCGCAGTGGCGCGTTGTGGTTTCGTCAAGAGTGCTGCTAGAGCCTTCACGACCGCGCTAAAGCGTGCATCTCCTAGGGTGGACGGTTCGATTTCCGCAGCCGCTGCGTCGACGGCTGTGAGCACGGCGCCTTCGGGAGTCAGCGTGAAGTCTAGGACTGCGCACTCAAGCTCCAAGGCAGATGACGCCGCACGGCTCGCTGCGGAGATGGTCTTCATGGCCTCCGCATCGAGGCACTCCTCTGTCAGCGCCAAGCCGTTCTCGTCGAGCACCAAGAATTCGCAATCTGCACCGCTGATGCAGAACGCCCGCACGCGTTGCCCTTCAACACAGCGTTGCACCATGGTGGGTGTTTCGCCGGTGCGGTCGTAAACCGCCAACAGACCCTCCGCGTCGCGCACCTCGACGCCCGTCAACATGGACATCGACAACGCAGGCAAGACCCGTGCACGGGGCGAAACTCGCGACCAGACCTCGTTCCAGTCCAACGGGAAGGAGAGGTTTTTCAGCGCCGAGGCACCCAAGTGCGCCGCATAGGCCTTGGAAGGAAGGAGCACCGTCTCAGCCACCATGAGGCCGGCCTTGCGCGCCCGCACGAGGTCGGCGAACGGCGAGCCTGCGGAAGTGCGGCGGGGATGATTCACCACGCGCACGCCTTGGTCCTCCGCATACCGGACCCACGCGGCATAGAACGCGTTCTCGTGGCTGGCGCGATCTAGCACCACATCCACGGTGGGCGGCGCATCCAAGCTCGTTGGGCCTAGCTTCAAATCAACCCAGATCGCGCCCGGCGCAGCCTCAATTTCAAGCTGAAGTGCCTTCACCAGCGCCTCATCAAACCCAGCCAGCACGCCAACACGCATGACAAAGCTCCTCCAGCACGATGCTATCCGCGGAAACTCAAAAGCCTCCCCGCCACGCCACTCTGCCGGCTTGGTCTTCCGCTCGCGCCGTCTTGGGGGTAGACATCTCCCGCATGGACGTGAATGTAGGGCCGCGAACGGTCGTCATTGTGGGCGCATCGAGTGGCATCGGCGCCGCACTCGCTCACGCGTGGCGCAAGCAAGGCGCACGAGTGGTCGCTCTTGCGCGCCGCGCTGAAGAACTTGCGCAACTCGGCAACGGCATCGCCACCATCGTGCATGACGTGCGCGAGCACGCCGTCGTCGCCGACCTTGTCGAGCGCATTGAGAGCGAGCATGGGCCCATCGACACCTTGGTCTTTGCCGCTGGCGCCATGCCACGCATCACTCCGGAAACGTGGGACACGGAACTAGACCGCGTGGTCTTGGAAACCAATGTCCTCGGGCTCATGGCTTGGATGAATGCCGTGGCTCCGCGCATGGCGGAACGTGGCAAGGGGCACCTCGCCGCGATCTCCTCCATCGCGGGAGATCGTGGGCGTCGGGGCTTCCCGGCCTATTGCACGTCCAAGGCCGCCACCAACACTTACATGGAGAGCCTGCGCAACCGCCTCAGTCGGCGTGGAGTCCAGATCACCCTGATCAAGCCTGGCTTCGTGAACACCGCGATGACGCGTGGCCTCGACAAGCTTTTTTGGATGGCTAGCGCCGAGCAGGCCGCAGCGCAGATCGTGAAGGCTGTGGATGCTGGTGCACACACCCGCTACGTCTTGCGACGCTGGGCACTCGTTGGGCTCGTCATCCGCTGCATTCCCTCCTTCATCTTTCGGCGCATGAACATCTGATGCACTGGCCTCCTCCGCGCACCTTGAGCGGTTTTGGATTGTCGAGCTTTGCCAAGGCACCGCTCGTTCAACCGGACAGTGTCGATGAACTGCACGCAGTGCTGGCAGCAGCCCGCGCTGAAGGCCGCTCCCTCGCACTGCGCGGTGCAGGGCGCAGCTACGGTGATGCTGCCCTCGACGCAGAGGGTGTGGTGCTCGACCTCACCCGCTTGAACCGCATCCGGCGCGCAGACTGGACCACCGGCGAACTAACCATCGAGCCAGGAGTGAGCATCGAACAACTCTGGCGTACCGGCCTTCGCCACGGCTATTGGCCCGCGGTGGTTCCCGGAACAATGTTTCCGACCCTCGGCGGATGCGCGGCCATGAACGTGCATGGCAAGAACAACTTCAAGGCCGGAACCACGGGCGATCACATTCAAGCTTTCGACCTGCTGACAGCAGATGGCGAACTCCACTCCTGCAGCCGCGATGTGAACAGCGATCTCTTCCATGCGGCCATTGGCGGCTTCGGCATGTTGGGCGTGTTCACATCCATCACGCTGCGCATGAAACACGTCGCTTGCGGCGACCTCATGGTCACGCCGCACGTCACCGGTTCCATTCAAGACATGGTGAATGCGCTAGAGCGCCTATCCACGACGAGTGACTACATGGTGGGCTGGGTGGACATGCTCGGCCGCGATGCGGGCGGCATCATCCACACGGCGACCTACGCCACCGACTCCGAGTCACGCGTGTCACTCAGCGCCGCGCATCAGGATTTGCCCACCAAGCTCTTTGGCGTCGTTCCGAAGGGTTGGATCTGGCCCCTCCTGTGGTGTGCGATGACACGCCCGGGGATGCGCTCCGTGAACGCCTTGAAGCGTTGGTCTGGGAAACGGCATGCAGCGAGCGGCACTCACCGCCAAAGCCTGGTGGGGTTCTCGTTCCTTCTCGACTACGTTCCTAACTGGCGCAAGGCCTACCTGCCCGGCGGGTTCGTGCAGTTCCAGAGTTTCGTGCCGAAGGCCCGCGCGGCGGACACTTTCGAGGAGTTGCGCCACCTCAGTCGGCGCGCGGGCGTGCAGCCCTTTCTCGGAGTGATGAAAAAGCACCGGCCCGATCCTTTCTTGCTCACTCACGCTGTGGATGGATTCTCACTCGCGCTCGATTTTCCGGTCAGCGACAGCACGTGGCCCCGCTTTCGAAAGCTCGCCCTAGAAATGACTGACGTGGTGCTGGCCGCAGGCGGGAGGTTCTATCCCGCCAAAGACTCGGTCATGACGGCAGAGCATCTGCGGCGCTATGTGCCCGCGGAAAATCTCCAGCAATTCACAGCCCTGAAACGGCGACTCGACCAAGGCCTACGCCTGCGCACAGGCTTCTCGCGCCGCGTGTTGGAGCCACTTCTCTAGCGCCCCTATTCCCTTTCGCACCGGAAGGAGACGGCTAGCATCTTGCCGGAGCCACCGATGTACGACCCACGCATTGTCGATCCCATGCGCGCCGAAGCCGTCAAACTTGGATGCACGGAGTTGCGCACGTCAGCGGACGTGCACACGGCGCTGAAGGGAACGCCCGGAACCGTTTTGGTTTTCGTGAACTCCGTCTGTGGTTGCGCTGCCGGCGGTGCGCGCCCCGGGTTGGGGCTAGCGCTCCGCCACGGAACGAAGCCCTCCAAGGTCTACACCGTCTTTGCGGGGCAGGACAAAGAAGCCACCTCTGCGGCCCGCGAGTACTTCTTGCCTTGGCAACCCTCCTCGCCGCAGATTGGTCTGCTCAAGGACGGCAAGCTCGTGCACATGTTGCAACGCCATGACATTGAGGGGCGTTCGCCGGAGATGATCGCGGCTGCGCTCACGGGTGCATTCGACACCCACTGCGCGTGATGAGCACGGAGTGCGCGCACGGCACACCCCGTGACTCGCTCAGTTTCGAGGAGGCCGCAGCCCGCGCTGCACGCTTCGCGGATATCCGCCACGAGCTTGAGTTCTTCCTGAGTAGCGATTCAGAGGAGTTCTCGGGCAAAGCGCGGGTCACTTTCCGCGATTCTGGCCAAGGGGATTCATTCATTGATGCCCGCGTTGGCACGCTCGAGTTGGCACTCCTCAACGGCTGCGCACTCGCCCACGACAAGTCGAAACATCGCATCGCGCTGCCCGCAGAACTCCTGCGTTCAGAAAACACGCTCGAACTCGCATGGCGCAGTCCCCACGAACACAGCGGCGTCGGCTTTCACCGCTTCCGTGATCCCGAAGATGGCCTTGAATACGCCTACACCGACTTCGAGCCCTTCAGCGCCCACCGCTTGTTCCCGTGCTTCGATCAACCAGATCTCAAGGCGCGCTATGCCGTCGCGGTGACCGCACCGAAGGCTTGGAAGATCATTGCCAATGGTGAGTGCAAGGAAACGCAGGCCATGGATGGCGGACTGCAGCGCCATGTCTTTGCAGAACTGCCCGCGTTCAGCACTTACTTGGTCGCCATCTGTGCTGGCCCGTGGCATTCCACAAACGTCGTGCACGACGGCATCAACCTCGGCGTGCACTGTCGCCAAAGTCTTGTGCGCTTCTTGGATGCGCCAGAGATCTTCACCATCACCGCTCAAGGGTTTGATTTCTATCGCCACGAATTCGCGCAGCCGTACCCCTTTGGAAAGTACGACCAGATTTTTGTGCCGGAGTTCAACTCCGGCGCCATGGAAAACGTAGGTGCCGTCACCTTCAACGAATCCATGCTCTTTCGCGATCCACCGACCGAAGCCCAACGCGCTTCGCGCGCTGAAGTCATTCTGCACGAGCTCGCGCACATGTGGTTCGGCAACCTCGTCACCATGCGCTGGTGGGAGGACCTGTGGCTGAACGAGAGCTTCGCGACTTACATCTCGTTCCTCGCCATGGCGGAGTCCACGCGGTTTCAAAACGGCTGGTTGGCCTTCCTCTCTGGCATCAAAGGTTGGGCCCTCGGCGAAGACCAAAAGCCCACCACGCACCCCATCGCAGGCCGCGTCGCGGACACGGAAGCCACGTTCCTCAATTTTGACGGCATTACGTACGGCAAGGGTGCTTCGGTGCTCAAGCAGTTGCGCGAACGCATCGGCGCAGACTCTTTCCGCAATGGCCTGCGTCTTTACTTCGCACGGCACGCCTACAAGAACGCCAGCCTGAATGACTTCCTCGCAAGTCTCAGCGAAGCGGCTGCTGAAGATCTGAGCCCTTGGTCCGCGCTGTGGTTGGAAACGAGCGGAGTCAACACGCTGCGCGTGACGGCGTCCGGCCTCGAGCAACTCGCGGGCAATGGCGATGCGAAACTCCGTCCCCACGTGCTGGTCCTCGCCAGTTTTGGCGAGAGTTCGCACAGCCCTCTGATTCAGCGTGCCAGCATCACCCATGCCCACACGGACCTGCCAGAGGCGTTCAAGCCCGCACAAGGGCGGCTGGTCTGGCCCAACCAAGGCGACCATGCCTACGCCCGCATCGAACTCGATGCTCACTCGCTCGCGATTGCGGAGAAGAAGCTCGCTTGCATCCCGGACGCGCTCACGCGCATGGGAATTCATCTGAGCTTGTGGGACATGTTGCGCGATGCGCGCTTAGCTCCCGCAGCGTTCATCGGCACCTCCATGGCGGCCTTGGCCGAAGAATCCGAAGGCGAGCTTCTGGAAGCTGGATTGCGGCGCGTGGCCGTGGCACTTCACCGCTACGTCGGCGACTCTGTCAGGGAGTCACTCGGACACACCACCTTCACTCAGGCGCTTGCAGCTCTGCTGCGCGCAGACGTTGGCTCGGAGCGACGTCTCACTTGGACACGAAACCTCGTCTCCTTCGCCATGAGTCAGGAGGATGCGAGCACGCTGCTGTCCTGGATCGCGGCCGCGCCAGCAGGCATCGCCGTTGATCAAGGATTGCGCTGGCGCATTCTGGCGCGTGGGGCGGCATTCGATCTCTCGGATGTCTCAACGATGCTTGCGGATGAGCTCATCCGCGACCCGTCGGACCGAGGCCGCAAGGCCGTCTTGGCCGCGGAGTGCGCAAGCTCAGCACAAAAGCTCGCGATCTTCGAACGCTTCGTTGCGGCGAAGGAATCCCACGACCTACTGAAGCACGCGATGCCCCATTTCTTCCAAGCCCATCAACGGGCACAGGTGGAGCGATTCAGCGAGCTCTGGGTCGATGCTCTGCCTCAAGTCTTAGAACACGCCGACTTCGAGTACTTGGCCCGCGGGTTTGCGCGCCTGCTTGCGCCCCATGCGGTCGCAAGCGATGCACTGGAATCGCGCTTGAGCGCATTGCTCGCAAATCTGCCTGCAACCGCTGCACCGCTGCGACGCATCCTGCGTGAAGAGCTCGATGAACTGCAGCGCACGCTGAAGCTCCGCGCGCTAGCCTGAAAAACAGCGGACGCGCAGCCATGGGCTCCGCGTCCAGCAAGTTCAGCGTTCCGTCGGAACGGCGTAATCGCGGCACTGCGCACCGGTGTAGATCTGGCGCGGACGGCCGATGCGGGATTCTCCATCCGCATGCATCTCCCTCCAGTGCGCGATCCAACCGGGCAAGCGGCCGATGGCGAAGAGCACGGTGAACATGTTCACCGGAATCCCGATGGCCTTGTAGATGATGCCGGAATAGAAGTCGACGTTGGGGTAGAGCTTCCTGCTCACGAAGTAATCATCGGTGAGCGCCTGCTCCTCGAGATTCAGCGCGATCTCCAGCAGCTTCGAGCGCACGCCCATGCGTTCGAGAACCTCGCGCGCTTTGACCTTCAGGATCTTGGCGCGCGGGTCGTAGTTTTTGTAGACGCGATGTCCGAAGCCCATAAGCCGCGTTGTGTCGTTGCGGTCCTTGGCTTTGGCAAGGAAGCGCTCCGCGCTGCCCTCTTCGCGTTCGATGCGCTCAAGCATCTCGATCACTTCTTGATTAGCGCCACCGTGGAGCGGCCCCCACAGAGCGCTGATGCCGGCCGAGACAGCTGCGTACAACGGCGGTTGCGACGAGCCCACCAAACGCACGGTGCTCGTGGAGCAATTCTGCTCGTGATCCGCGTGCAAAATCAGCAGTACGTCTAGCGCCTTTGCGACCACGGGGTCTGCGATGTAGGGCTCGCAAGGGGTCGCGAACATCATGCGCAGGAAGTTCGAGCAGTAGTCCAAGCTGTTGTCAGGGAAGATGAATGGCTGGCCGATGCTGTGCTTGTGGGCGCAGGCGGCGATCGTGGGCAGCTTGGCGATCAACCTGATCACAGCTTCATCAACGCGCTTGGGATCAGCGCAAGTTTGGAGGTTGGGATAGAAGGTGGTGAGCGCGCCCACGACGGCCGCACACACCGCCATGGGGTGCGCGTCCTTAGGCAACGAGCGATACAACCACTTCATGTCCTCATGAATCAGCGTGTGGCGCGTCACGTCACCGCGGAATTGTTCGAGGGCATCGCGGCGCGGGAGTTCGCCGTTGAGGAGCAACATGGCCACTTCAAGGAAGCTCGACTGCTCCGCTAGCTGTTCGATGGGATAACCGCGGTAGCGCAGAATGCCTTTCTCGCCATCAATGAACGTGATCCCAGAGAGACATGCACCTGTGTTCCCGTAGCCAGGGTCGTAGGTGATCAGCCCCGTCTTGGCGCGCAGTTGGCGCACGTCTAGCGCCTGCTCACCTTCTGAGCCGACGATGACTGGCAGTTCCAGCTTCTTGCCGTCGAATTCAACCTTCGCCACCTGACCCATCGCAACCTCGCTGACCTTGACCCTGCACGAAGACCCCGACTCCGTAGAGGGCGGCCGACTGTAACATTCCGCGGCGCACACAAGTCAGCGCGCAGCTACGGCTAATCACGCTTCGAAGGGTGGCGCGATCAAGCGCCGCCCATCGGGGCTGCGCGTCACCTCGTCGCCCCCCAAAACGCGGTCCCACAACCGGCAGGTCACCTGCTTGTGGCGCTGATCGAGCCCTTCGCAGTAGCTAGTGAACGAGCAACGCCGGATGGATGCCCCGCGCCCCAATCGCATCTTCTTCCACCAGTCTGGATCGGCTAGCGACTGGCGGGCCGCCGCGACGCAGTCGGCGTGCCCCTGATTCAGGATCTCCTCCATCTGCGCGAAGCTACAAAGGCCACCCGCCGTGACGATGGGCATGTTGACCCCCTGCTGGCGCAGGTGTTGCCGGATGGAGGCCGCGAAGGGCACGTTCCGCCCGAAGGGCCCGCCGTCCATGCGCATGACGGGCATGCACGCGAGTCCGCTAGGCCCGGTGTAGGGATAAACCGCCTCCCCGACCCGGGGTTGGCGCGCATCGTCAAACTTGCCACCGCGACTCACGCTCAGGAAGTCGAGGCCTGCGCGCCCCAACGCTAGGGCGATCGCGTGCACCTCCTCCATGGTGGAGCCACCCTCAATCGCCTCGTCACCGAGGATCCGCGCCCCCACGCTGAAATCATGGCCGACTTTCGCGCGTACGGCCTCCAGCACTTCAAGTGGCAAACGCAGCCGGCCCGTCAAGGAGGATCCGTAGCCATCCTTGCGCGTGTTGGTGCGCGAGAGGAACGAGGCCATGGTGTACGCGTGGGCATAGTGCAGCTCGACACCATCAAACCCAGCTGCCTTCGCACGCGCGGCGGCAGATGCAAAGGCTGTCGGAAGAATCTGCGGCAACGCGCTGATCGCAGGACGGTCTTCGTCGGTGATGCGCTCGCGTGCTCCGAATCGCAAATCCTCGAGTTCGCGCTGTGAGAGAACCTCCGTCTCCAGAGATTCATCGAGTTGGAGCAGAGCTTCACGCAACTCATCGTCGTTGGTGGGCGCCACTTTGCCGAGCCGCTCTAGCGCCGCGCGATGACGCGAAGCGGGTCGCAGAAATCGCCGGTACCAAACAGCGCGCTCGGGGCGACGTTTCACGCCGAGGAAATCGATGATCTGGATGAACAGTTTCGTTCGGCCACCGCTGGCCTCGCGCACTCGGTTCACAAGACGTGTGAGTCCGGGAATGAAACGATCCTCGTGGATGCGGAGCAGAGGGCCGCTCGCTGTATCGCGCACGCCCGTAGCCTCGACCACGAGAACACCCGGCTCACCTTGCGCAAAGCGTTCGTACCAATCGAGCACGTCCGCATTCACTTCACCGTCGAGACTTGCCCGCCACGGCACCATGGCGGGCACCCAGGTGCGCGCAGAGAGCGAGAGCCCGCTCTTCAACAGCAACGGTGAGAACAGACGACTTGCATCAGCCTCCGCGGCGGAGGGCCAACCACCGTCTGGCATCACGCCCCGTGCCGCAGGAGTGCTCACGACAAGTTCAGCTCGGCGTTCATTGCAAGATGTTGCGAATCCCCGGCATCAAGTCCTGTGCAATCTGTGTGCGTAGGGCGCGATTGCTGCCCTCGCCTACGCGCGTCACAAACAGGTCGTCGTGATGGCGCATGAGCCCGAATTCGTCCAAGCAAGCAACTCCGCCGCAGATCTCCATCGCATCTAGCATCAGCCGCGAGGCACGGGAGGAAATCGCGATCTT
>Ga0233425_10007613_pt1 | contig 15068 bp, 11 predicted proteins | sample Watercolumn_Towu_2_FD_181712 | JGI IMG/M metagenome (GOLD analysis project Ga0233425, IMG submission 181712) | Freshwater microbial communities from Lake Towuti, South Sulawesi, Indonesia - Watercolumn_Towuti2014_140_MG | ecosystem: Environmental > Aquatic > Freshwater > Lake | place...
GTATTATCTTTCATTGCTAGCACCTCTTTTTTCGTCCTGAAATAACGTTTTAAAGAGGAGAGCTAGCTTATATTTCTTACGAACTTTTCAACAGAACCTCATAATACTTTTAGTAGTAGTTGATGCAATTACCGTAGGAGATGACACGGAAGATGTTGACGCAGATGATACTTGTTTTTGAGTGGTAATAGAAGAAGCAGGAGCAGGAGCAGTCTAAGTGACTGTAGTTCTCGGAGCAACAGCTGCAGATGGCACAGAAGCATCAGAAGAAATCGAAGTTCTTGTTATAGTATTAGAAATGGGTTCAGTTACAGATGAAGAAGGTGCAGTCCTCGTAACAGTTGCAGGAGCAGTAGTAGGAGCAGTAACAACAGGAGAAGACGTTCTTTCAACAATAGTTGATACAGCAGCAGGCGAAGAGGTTACTGTTCGTGTAACCGTATTTGAGGAGGTAGCATCAGAAGATGCAGCCGATGATCTTCTTTGATCAGATGCCTCAACAGATTTGAAAAATTGAACTAGACTATCTTGAAAACTGACCTTCGTACTATCCCTAAAAATTTTCAGATAATTATTTACATTCTTCAAATCTTTACCCATTGCAAGCCAAAAAAGAGAAGGCTCCTTTTTGATATTAGTAACATCACCAAAGCCCATTTTTTGATCATTATCAAAATCAGGACAACCCTCAGAACCAACCTTAATTCTCGCAGGAGTGTTAGGACATTTATCTTGAGTATCTGCAATACCGTCAGAATCTATATCTAGTTTAACAATACCAACAGAATTTGTATCAGGTTTAACAGAAACATCTGTATTACTTAATTTCCATTTATTATTCAGACAGATATAAGAACCAGCAACGTCATTCGTTTTTTTTGTTTCACCATGTTCACCAGTATGAATTACATTATTATCTGTTGCACATTCAGCCCAAATATTAAATAAAGCATTCGGATAACACAAGAAATCATGGTCAGAGATAGAATAAATTTTTCCAAAAGAATCACTTTTACCAAAAAGTAAATCTTTAGGACCACCGCAAACATGATAATCTTTCTCAACACACAAAACATCTCGATTAACACCATTCCTTCCAATATATCCTAAACAATCATTATCTTGGCAATCAACTGCTTTATCACCATCGTCATCAAGACCATTATCACAAATTTCTGTTTCAGGGATACACTTATCTTTGTAACACATCATTCCAGAAGGACAATCATCTGAAGAAGAACAAGAACCAGAACATACATTTCCAAGTGAAGGAAAAAATTTACTTTTTGGAATACAACTAAAGCCAGAAGGACAACTAGAAACTGGATTATGCGCAGAACTTCCTGAAGTTATAGTACAATCACAACCATTTCCAATTTTAATAATCATACATTTGTAATAATTCCCACAAAAAGAAGAAGAGGAACAATCTTTATCAAACAGACAATTTTTTTCTGGGAAGGATAATACTGCTTCGCTCTTACAAGAGATAGAACAATCATTCTTAGCACCATCCCAACAATTTTCATCTGCACAATCTATTTTACCATTTTGATCATTATCAATATTATCATGACAAACTGTTTCAGAAAAAGCGACAACTGAAAAAGAAAAAAAAATCATCATCCCAACAACAATCAAGACATTTAATCTCATCATACACCTCTCTAATCAATCAAAATAAAAAAAAAATAAAAGATTACCGTGGAACATAATCCGACTCGACCGTATACTTATTATTCGTCTCATCGATCTCAACTACGTTCTTGCTTGAGTCTACTTCAAAAGTATACGCAACTTTTGGCTTGTTCACAAACCAAAAATTATAGCACAGATCTTTACTTGTACCTTTCGCAAGACCCTTGGCAAGAAGCACCGCATCCAGCGTTCCCTTCTCTAAATTAGAGCCAAAGACATTCGCAACATCAATATAGCTCGTATCAAAATTTTTATCGGCAACTTGTCCTTTATTTTGAACTGTAAAGCACAACGTCTCTGCATTATCAGATTTAGACAATTTAGCTCCTTTCACTCCGTTAAAGGTATGTCCTGTAATGACCAAATCAGGCAGATCAGGTAAATCTTTCCATCCGACAAAAACTAAAGCAGTACACTTTGTCTTATCCGTTACATATTTGCCCGAGGCATCTAACGTCGCTTCACATAACGCATTGCCAAAGCTTGTCACCGACTGCAGATATACTGTCTGTCCGGAGGGAAGCACTCCTTTTTTAGCCTTCGCTATTTCAGCATTCGCTTTTGTCTTATATCCCTCAAAGTACACAATTTCATTTTGCTCGACTGTAAATGCAGCAAAAGGATTGCCTGCTTCTTGATTAGCAGCAGGTGGAGTGGCAGGAGCAACAGCTTTAACTTCCGAAGTCTTTGCCGCATAGCCACCTTGCCCTTGCTTTGCTAACCTATACATAACGACATAAGCAGAAGGTAAAGCGCTGCCCGTTGGATCTTGATCCGATTTATAGACGGAATCTAAAACTGTAACCTGCGCAGAAACAGCGCCAGGCACAATCATCGCATCACTAACAGTAATATCAATCATAAATTTATTGTTGGTATTATCCAATTCAGGTAAGGTATTATAATTATCTACATAAATACCGTAGCTGCTACTGCCCATTTCTTTCAATGTCAGATCATAACACAGCTCTGCATTATTACCTACTTTGATGATAGGCGCTTTAACACCAGCATAAGTTGTTCCCTTTACGCTTGGTAAAGATTTACCAGCAACTTCATAAGGTGAACTTTTACCGCCCGCCGAAACTTTCGTCCCCAACGGCAGTGTCATGACATTTTGCTTATCATTCATCTGTTCTGTATTAGGTCCAGCTGATTCTTTGACCCACACCCCTAAATGAACACTATTAAGTAAAGAAGCGTCAAAATCAACAAGTCCATCGTTTGAAACAACAGTGCAAAGCGATCCCTTCAAACCAGAGGGGATGCTGTTTCCTTCTTTCAACGTCTTCCCATCTTTCCCTTTATCTTCAACATAATAGACAGTTGCTTTCTTGACAACAGGATCAGGCAAGTCCATGTATCCGAGTGTAATTTTGTTGTTCAATAAACAAGATTTTCCTTCTTTATCTTCACATACTTTTCCTTCAAAATAATAATATCTTTTTACACTCGATGAGAAAGAAGACGTTTTCTTCAGTTGTGAATCTGCTAATGCTTCAGATTTATAACCTTCCACCACAATGATATCTCCATTATTTAAACTTACAAAGTTTCCAAGACCAAGACCCATTTTTGCTCCCACAATAACTTGATCATTTTCACCATGGACAAAATAGACGTTCACCTTTCCTTGAGATAACTTTTTATGACTTTTAGCAGCTTTTGTCAATAACGCTTCATCATTAAAAGGAGCATCAAGCAGCTGAACATCTACTTTGACAGAAGGTAACTTTACATCAATTTTGAAAGGATAGAAATTATTATCATTATTTTTTTCTGCAATGAGTTGCGTAGGATCAACACTGATCTTAAAAAGATTTTCACCAGATTTATCGAAAGTGATTTCTTGTGGAAAACATAAATCCAAACCTTGTTTTTCTAGTAAAATTTGAGAAAGAGCAGGAACAGGTTTATCAATAATCATTAAAGAACCAAATGATCCTTTATCTTGGCTTCCAGCAACAGTAAAAGCAGGACTCAAGACAGCTTGTCCTTCATTACTTAGAATATAACACAACTTCGCTTTTTCACCAAGCATGGCAGAATCCCTAAGCACGCGCCCATCCTCAGTCAAGAAATAATGATATTTAACTAATAAATCAGCAGAACCCAAAGATCCTTGAGAAGGAGTTACTGGTTGAGGAGGCGCAGCTTGCGGTTCACCCGCAGTGCCCGTTCCCACAGCATGACCTGCAAAAGCGCCTTGGCGCTGACAACCAACAACCAATAATAAAACAAACACAGAAATCAACAAGACTAATTTATTCATTTTTATTTGAGCCATCCTAACACACCTCTTTTTAAAATATTATTTCCTTTTTTAGACATTTAGACAAAAAGGAATAATTTTAATTTTTTATGATAAAGAGTATTGTGAACATCTTTATAAATATTCCTCTTTTGTAGAGATAATTGAACCTCTACGGACTACGCTACGGCTAGGTCCGTAGATTCCTGTTCTAAAATTCTAAAGCCTGTTGCCTTCGGCAAGATAGTAATTCTCAGAACATAATTTTTTCTCCTCATCGGGTCGACTAAAATCAATTTGATTAGATTTTCTTCTAGGATATCTTCACATCTAAAAAATATTGTTCTGAGAATTGAGGCTAACACCTCACGGCGGCGAGCTTCAGCGAGCCGCACGGAGGAATATAATGGGAAAAACAAATACAAATTAGAAAGTAGTTGATGTATTCAAGAATCGAGCAGAAAAAATTGATTGTACAGAACATTTTCGTCTGAAAAGATATGATATTACTATCAAAGAAATTGCAAAAGTAAGGTATGGTAATCATTGTAAGTATAGAGAACTTTGAAAAATAGGGATTTTGGAAATTCAACAGAATTAACAGTGCCAAAATCACGACTATTTCAAAGTCTCTTTGAGAAGTTTGAGTAGAAAATATTAATTATTCAAACTTCTCAAAAGATAAATTATTCCAATGGATCATTATTTTCCTAATCCAGCCGCAAGTTTCTGTAAAAAAGAATTAACCTTAATCAAGCTATATCCCATTTCTGTCCAGAATTGAGAAGGATTATTTTTAATTGCTTTAACATCATTCATATCAACGAGTCCATCCTTATTATAATCTCCCTCTTTAGGCAAGTTTTGACACTTAGTCATATCAATTTCATCAACCGCACTCTTTTGATTCAATAACAAAGTAAACCATTGGCAAACAAAAGGGTTATAACTAAAAGGATTACCTTTTATTTGAAGAGTTTGTAATGAAGTTATCGTATACAACGCAGAAAAATCAACAATCAAATTGTTTTTAAGAGATAAATATTTTAATTTATTTGATGAACTTAAAGCAGTAACATCGTTGATTTGATTATTGTAAAGATATAAGTATTGTAAATCAACAAGACCAGCCAAAGGCGTAAGATCACTAATTTTATTAGTATGAAGTTGAAGATGAGTTATGTGAGTTAAAGAGGCAAGTGGTTTAATATCGCTTATCTGATTCATATTCAAATTCAAAATTTCTAAATTGGTAAGACCACCCAAAGGGGTAATATCAATAATATTAGCACCATTTATACTTAAACTTCGAAGATTTTTTTGTGTAGATAAAGGAGTAATATCTTTGATCTTTTGCAAGGAATCTTTTTTTTGGCTTAAATCTAATACTTTAATAGAGCTCATACCTGATAAATCAGGGATAATTTGAATAGTATTAAACCCAAGATAGAGCTCCTCTAATGAATTCATTTTTGTAATAGGAGTAATATCACTTATTAAATTAACTCCAGCATACAATACTCTTAATTTAGGAAGGGAAGAAAGAGGGATTAAAGAGACTATTTTATTTTCTGAAACATGCAATTGTTCCAGATTATTAAGATAAGATAAAGGAGAAAGATCATCAATGTTATTTCCATCAGCAGAGATATACTTCACATTAACAAAAAATTCTACTCCAGCAAGGTTATGAATATTCTTACTTTTCAGAAAAAGCTGAGTTGCTTTCTGTGCATCAGCAAAAGTAATCTCGGAAGTCTGAGGAATATTCATAGAAGACTTAAGTATCGCCTTCAAATTAGCGTCTTCAAAAACAACAACACAACTATCCTTATTCTGCGCTCCAACAACACAATTTTCAGCAGAAACAAAACTAAGCGATAAGATCAAGACGAACAATAAAATTGAATAATATTTTAATGACCCCATCATCACACCTTATTTATATTAATAGTAATACTTTTTAATTTATATACCTATCTATTCCTCCTCAAAAAATCATCAAGCTGCCTTCTATCCCACCCTCGCTCAATCAGCTTCTGCGTCACCTCTTCCTCAGAAATTCCCCTCTGCATCCCCCGATCATACGCTGACCTTAACTCGATCGTCGTATCAACATTCATTCCTTTAGACTGCCTGCTCTTCCAGAAGAAATAACCCCCAACGCCAAGAATAACAATGATAATGACGCTGAGCAACAAATACCAAATCCATCCATTATCAGAAACAGGGCACGCTTTGCATGACCCGCCGCAATCAACATCCTCTTCATTCTGATTTAAAATACCGTCAGAACAACTCTCCTTCTTCGTAACGGAAATAATGGGCTTTGGTGGCAACGCGGTCTCCTGAGGAACACTAACAGGAGCAATAACATCTTCCACGCACCCTTTTGATAACGAAGGCTGCGGATACTTGATAATCGACGTCACCTTCCCTGCTTTCATGTCCGCATCGCATTTATCCGTCTGTGAGCATCCTCGAGTCTGCTTCCCATTAAAACAGGTGCTCCACGCGGTGCAGTACCACTGATAGACACACACCACCGTTGGCTTTTCCACAGTCACAGGAAAATTACCGCTCTTATCCTTAACACATTTTTTCGTTTCCGTCGTATTCCATTTCAGAGGATCACATCTCTTCACATCCTCGCAATACTGCGTCTTATTCCCATTCCCGTCGCACGCCGTCCACTTTGAGCAATTCCAACTAGGACTGCAAGAAGAAGGAATGTTAGTAACAGGAGTTTGCCCAGAAAGAGCCTCCTCTTTTTTAACCGAAGTTGTCACATCAAAATCAAGTTTCATTGCAGCGCCAGAAACATAACTCATCTCCTTCACAAGAACATCATCTACATAAAAAACAACAGGAACACCCGCTGTTCCAACAACTCTTAAGATATTCCCTGCGCCATATCCATAATGAGCTTTGCATATCGTATCGCATTTCACCTCCGTAATAGACGAAGAAAAAGAATTAGTGCCTACTTTCACAACAACACTTGCAGGTGCAGTTTGTCCAACTGCAAAAGTAACATCCCCATAAAACTGCTCATTCTCAAAAGAAGGAGGTTGATCAACAGCCATAACGCCCCCTACAACAAAGGTCAACAAAAACAATAAAAATATTAATATCTTCATCATCAATTCACTTTCACCCAATATGCAACTCCCGGCTTAAACGCAGCCCCATTAGCAAGTTTCATTTGATCAACCGTTTCATTTATAACAACAATTTCTTTCCCCGCGCTCAGTAACTTATCAAAAGAATCAAGCGCTAACGATTCATACCCCCCAATACCAACCAAATTCCACCCACTCTTGAGAGTAGGATACTTAAGCAAAGGAGAATAATCCGGCACAGCAACATCAGGCGTAGGAACAGAGCAAATTACATTTAACAGCAAAGGAGAGACATGATCTTTCAATCGCATCACATATCCTCTTCCAACATCAAGCGTATGAAACTCAGAAGGAACCCCCGCTCTCCATACTTGAACGCCCTTATCATATGCATAAACTTTACTGATATTAACACTAGCATTTAACAAATCAAGATCAACGCTCCCGCAAGGCAAAGAAAACGGCTGTAGCAGATCTGTTTCATTGCGAAACAACACAGATAAGCTAAACGCTGTACTATTCACTTTTTTCATCATCATCTGAGGATGATTCATATCTTGAAGTGCATAAACAACACTGCCCACTGCAAAAAGATATTTCCTGACCGTTTCCTTATCATCCACAACCGCTTTCACAAAAAGCGCAAAAGCCCCATCAACAACAGGTGTCCAATTAAGCTGATATTGCGCAAAAGTATCCCCGCTTACAGTCTCAAAAAAATTGCTGGAAGGAAGTTCTGTTCCATTATCCCAGCGTGCCGTAACCAAAGGCTTTTTGGTGCTGCTGATATTAAACCAATAATCCTGTTCCACTTTTTTATTGATATAAAATACTTTATCATGAATAGTTTTATTCATCATATTAAACAACGTAACATTAGCATAATCCGGCGCAACAAAATGAGGATTGACAACAGTCAAATACCCAGCGCCATAATTCAAATTCAAATCAGAAGAAGCATCGTCATCCAGATAAATATCCCCCGAAGTTGAAAAATCATCCGACAACAAGCCAGAACTAATTTTATCTTGTGATGTACTATTAACGGCATAATAAATAAATCCATCAGGGAGCAGAGTAATATTGAGTGTATAAATATCATTCACTTTCAACGTCGTCGTCAAATTGAGAGTGATAAAAGTATTTACCTTGACCACAGCCTGCTGAAATTCGATCTGATCCAGATTGATTTCTTCTAAAAAAGGAACATTCGGCAATTGAGCCGTTGCTCTGCCAACCGACGATAAGCGATAGATGAGCGCAGCAAGAACCAGAAGTAACAACACACTAATTACCACAATAACTTGAGGTAGCACATTTACTCTTTTTTTAGGAGGTATAGGAACATCAGATGAATGCTTATTGATTGGTAAGGCTCTCTTCACAGAACGACTCTTTCTTCCTTTTTTTGTCTTTGTCATTGTGAAACATGCACCATCATTTTATCTTGTTGACCCATTTTTACTTTCATCGTCTCAAGTGTAATCACATCCCCTGAAGGCAATAAAACATGCTTTACCGTTTTATCCGGCATCCAGCTCAAAAAGACAATATTCTTTGATTGATCAAAGATAACAACACCAACTAAATTCTTCATTAAATCTAAACTTTCTACATTCAAAGTGTAAACCGACATCTCCTGCAAAGAACTGCTAAGTGCAGGAACAAATTCTTGTTTTGAACCTATCGACACATTAAATCCATTCTCTGTTAGTAAATAATAATTGAGTGGTTTTAATGTAAAATCAACATTAAAATCAGAATCCCACGTCTGATTTGCAAGCAAAAGGTTCTTCTCATACGCAAATACGCCACCCTGCAGCCCCTCAGGCGTTGACGTGAGCACATCAAGATTGTATACTTCACCCGTCGGGACTTTATTTAAAGTCCAATCGCTCAGTAAATCATCACCCTGCAGCTGGAAATAATTATTGTTCCAAAATAACGTTCCCATCTGATTCGCCTTCACGCTATCACGAATTAAAGCCCAGTCCATAGAAATGGGATTAACATTTGCTAAATTCTGAACCATGGAAACTTGAATCTCTTTCTGCCCATCAACCATTCCTTTATACCAAAAGAGATAATTCCCGATAAGGAGATATTTATTCAAATTAATTTTATCCTTCAGTTTGCCATCCTCGCACAAAACAACTAACTGCTCATTTGTCGCTGTCCCCGGCGTATCACAGATAGTATATCTTACTCCCGTTCCATCTTTCTTAATCTCAACTTTATTCAAAACAGTAAGCTGTTGAACATATTTCCATTCATTAAATGAGGTTATAGGAAGTGATTCTTTTTGTATCGTAGCAAGCTCCTTCTCTGTTTTCGCAGAAAAGACAATAGCAGGCTTTGCCGCAAGAGAATCCAGCTTCACATAAATCTTCCCGCCAGGGACAGTGAAAGAAGCCTGTTTCAAAGCAGCATCAACCTCCCGTGGAAAAGCCGTCGTACCATTAAGGAAATGAAGTTTTACTTTATTCAGGTCAAAAAAGGATTTTTGTCCAGACGTTGCCCCCTCATAGCCCAGCAGATAATACGACTTTTCAAAAAAGAGCCCAAACTCTTTCCCGCTCGTAAACGTCTCGATAAACGTATCATTATAAATGTGACTTTGAACTATCCCATCCAAATCATACAGATAATACATCTTCGCCATCTTAAGCGGCTTATTATTTTCATCGAACAAAACCGTATCATAATAAAAGACCGCTTTATCAGATAAAGTTCCTATCGCAAGAGGCTGCTTCAACAACAAGTCATAAGGTTTTCCTCCAAACTTAATTCGAAACGACATCGCATCAAGTCCCAGCTTATCATCACTTTCAATCATGCCAAAATTAGGCGTTGTCACCAAAGCAGGAACATGATTCGACATCGTCGTCAAAAATTGTTCTGATAGATTAATAGGAATTTTTTTCAATTCCTCTGACGTAATCCCTTTGATCTTAAAGGGAGGTGGAGGCAGATTATACTGATCCCTCGTCAAGATTATTTTCCCAAGAGGTAAAAACTCAACCTGTTTCTCCGAGCCAGAAGAAGGATAACTCACTTTCCCCGTCTCGCTGTAGCTTGCAAGCGATATTGAAAGCATCGAAAAAGAATCAACAGGATGCTCAATCAGATAATCTTTTCCTTCAAAGCTAATGGCAGCCCGTCTTCCTGCAGCTAAACTTTCTGCAAAAATATTATAATCAAAAACACTATCACTACTCTTCACATCCTGCCTCAGGAAAATACGTCCCACTTTCTTCTTATCAACATACTCATACAAAAATGCCACTTTTTGATTGCCGATAGTCGTGCTCTTAAGCACATCCTTTTGCAGTGTTTCTTTATATTGACCATTCTCACACACCAGCAGATTAAATGGATCAACGGCAATATCCTTGCTGCACACCGTAAGGACAGTGCCAGAAACATCCGAAAGAGTAATCGGCTTATCCAATGAAAAAGAAAGTTCATAAGAAGTTAATAATGACTGCGACTCCGCAGAAACCGTCGGCGCTTCGTACACAAGATCACTTCTTAAAACGACCATATTAGGAGTAGTGCTTGGTATATTTACACTAATTACTTTCGCATCCGACAGCTTAAATTGATAAACATTAGACGGCGACTTGATAGGATTATACACTTTATGATCCGGAAGATGAGTTAAAATCATCTGGCTAAAATCAAAACTCATTGCTTTAGGATGCGATAACACATAATACTGATTATTGACTAAAATTCCCAAACGTCGTCCATTAATAAGATTAGTAGTAAAAGCATTCAAAGAAAGATTAACCCCTTTATTTACATCTTCAAGCAACAGAACATCCACCTCTTTAGGTTCCGCTTCCTGTTGATACAAGAACAGCAGATTGTTCTCAAAATAAGGTGTCTTTGCGCCAGAATAAAGATACGCATCAGAGTTTACCAGAATCTTTTGGTTTTTGTTCATAGAATCAACATAACACACCGTCGCTTTCGAAATCAAAAAATTACTGTCTAAGTCACATAAATTAATATCCTTATACTGATTGATATTTTTCTTCTGCGCTCCCTTCATCAGCTTCACTTCAAACATTCCATTACTTCCAATGTTAAACGTCGTGCTCCACTTATTACTCAAGCAAACATATTGACTGTCGGATGAGACTATTCCTAACATTGCAGAATTACATTCACTCCACTTTACACCATCACAATAAAGAGTATCAACCGCAGCAAGCGCTGCTTTCACGCAGGGCAACCAAGCATAATCTTTTTTTTCATTTTGTGCACATGCAAACTTTCCTTCATTTTTTATTTTTTCTATAGTATTTTTATCACAATAAGTCCATGTTGAAACGCCATCTTTAACATTACAGAAAAAGGAAAGAGGTGTCGACGGAAGATTATAAACCGTATTTTTAGCATAACAATATCCAAATCCAGTAGATAAAGATTCTAAAGTATAACCAAGTCCGCCACAATAATTAGAAGAAGAACAACAAACCGGAGGAATTTTAAAATCAAAAGATTTAGGTTCAATAGCGCTCTTAACCGGCACGCATGCTTCCATCTCCACATCTGCGCTTTGCACCGGCGCTTGTTCCCAATAAAAACCTTCTGGCGCGCTCACAACTGCCAAAGACGCAACAGCGCTCCACGCATTTCCATCACAGAAATACAAGCCATCTGGAGTATAAGTATTTTTACTTTTACATTCTTCCTAACCATCTTTTGTAATGACACCACATAGAAACTTCCCACCAACAGCCAAATCCCCTTTATCATCACACGCCTTCCACGTTCCGTCGCACACATAATAAGTACTTCCCTCCTTCTTCATCTCGCCTTGTTTCGTGCACGTATCACTGACCCATTTGCCAGAATCAACACAGACCTTTCCTTCAAGCTTCGTATTAACAGCTTCAGAAAATCCTTTCTTTCCATAAGGTTCATTTTTACACGTTCTCCACCCCTCATAACCATCCTTCAACGTACACAGATAATCGGTACTCCCAACAGAAACAACAGCTCCTTTACCTCGCTTATCCCCCTGACCAAGCTTCTCAGGAATGCCATTCGCATCGCACTCAATCCAACTCCAAACACCCCCATTTTGAGCACACAGCGCATCAAGCCCGCCGACATTCAAAACAGTCCCAAAAGGATTCGAATTATCACCACATTTATTTGCTTTAGTATTTGCACAAAGAGTATCAACCTTACTAGTAGAATCAGAGACAATATACTTTTGACATTCCTCTTTCACACATGAATTTCCATCACTACAATCTGCTAATTTATACCATCCATCCGCTTTGCACTTATACCCCTCAACAACATCACCGGTATTCTTTTTAATGCCTCCAGAATTGGGTAACTTCTCTTTTCCACAGATAAACCATGACTCATACCCTTTGTATCCCTGTTGTTGAACACCATTAGCATCAACATTTTTTGCGCAAAGATAATTTTTGTCAATTAATTTCTCTGTAGTATATGTATAACCTGATTCAAAAAATTCATCGCCAGAATCATCCGCATCACACCCTAACCACATATCATTTATACAAAGTGCTTCAAAATGATTATCAACATTTGCAATTAAATGATTATTATATGGATAACATGTTTTTTTCAATGACTGAGCACAAATATTTTTCTCATTATTTGCACCAACGCAATCCTCATCAGCGCAATCTATCTTCCCATCAGCGTCATCATCATTATTGTCAAAACAATTTGATTCTTTAGTACTAATTTTTTTCCAACCACTATCTTCACAAAGAAAATTCTTAACACCACTACCTACGTTATAACTTACTTTATGTCCTGTTTCATAAAAATTTCCTCCATCACTAGAAACTGTCTTTTGAACGTTACACGCTGCCCAGGTTTCAAAACCTTTATACCCAACTTGTTGAAAACCATTAGAAACCACCTTTTTATAGCAAAGAAAACGCTTGTCGTTATCTAAAACACCACTGGGTTTATTAACATAACCATAAACCACATTATCTGAATTAACTATCTCCTGCCTACCATCCGCATCACATTCAAACCAACTTGAATAATCACCATTTTTAAGACAAACCGCATCAAAAAGATTTTCTACATTCCGTACAGTCGTAAAAGAGTTAAATTGATCACCACAAGTATAAGTAGTGGTTCCATCACATAAAATAATAACATCACTTTTTTGGTTATTATTAACCATCTTTACTTTAAAACCACTATTATCCGAATAACATTGTGTCCCTGAGGTAACCGCTTTCCCCGCCACCTTTCCTTTCCCAATAAACAACACATACACTAAACTAACTAAAACAAGAGCTAAAACTAAAATAACCAAAATTTTGGTATAAATAACATATTTTGACTTAGACGAATTTCCCGTCCTATGTTTAAAACTTTTGCTCACAACCATCTAATTACACCTATTTTAATGTAAAAAGAAACACTTTTAATTTATATACTTTCCTATTTGATTAGAGAAAGAAACATTGAAAAAAAAGAGAATTCATTACCAATACTTCTTATCGCAAAAAGTCTGTACTTGATCTTTAAGAGGTGCTTGTTCACACCCGCCTCCATGACTTATGCTATAACAACTCTTAGCAAAACACGTATACAAATCACCAGGAATCATTTTTTCACCATTACTCAAAGTACAACCCGTAAAGTCAAAAATAATTCCTTCACAACTATAACAATCAGTTAAAATAGGACAACAATCTTGATCAAACATAGTTCTAAACTCAGCACAAGTATAATTTTTAGTTCCATTATCAGAATCCACCCAACCAACCTCAACCATCTTACTCGAATCGGTATAAGAATCTCCCAAATACCCATCCTTCCCTTCACTCACATCTTTGAGAAAATTCTGAGAAGGGCTCACACACTCTCCTTGATAACACACCCTATCCCCCTTGCAATCCGTATCCTTAGAACAACCGCTCGAAACAGAACCATTACTTCGTCCAGAAGGAGCAGGCGAGCAGCTCAGCGCCGTAAGACCAATCAATCCCGCCGTAAACAAAGACAATAACTTTCGATCAAGTGACATGTTGTGAACCTCCATTCAAATTTATCAATTTAATTGCGAAACGTGTGAACAACATATAGGTAAGGCATTAAAATCTCGAACATTGGCTGCCTTAACTATATATGAAGGCAACAACTATTTTATTTGATTATTTGTTGCCTTCAGTATATGAAAGACATAACTATTTAGATAATTATTTAGGTCTTTCAGTATAAATAATCCCTCCAATAAGATACAACAGCAAAACAACCAATAATCACTAAAAAGTGGCTACTTATATATAAATCTTGCGAGAAAAAATTATAGTTGGGAAAGATTACTTTAATGGTCCTTCTTTTACTTCCGTTGAAAACTCATAATAATCTTTCTCTTTAAGGTTCTGAATAATAAGAGTAAGTTCTTCGTGAGAAAGCCGATTACTTTTTTTACAATGAAACTCCCAACCGCAGCAGAGCTGCGGGGTATCTCATTAGAATTCGTGGAGAGTTAGCTGATTAACATCCTGACCTTGATTTTTGACATACTTTAGAACTTCATCTAGACCACGTCCATCTCCAACGGTATCTATGTGACCTCCATCTGTCCAAAACTCTCCACCCCACAGCTCTTCCCGCAATTCAGGAAATTGCTTGAACACTTGCTTTGCAAGTATGCTTTTGCTAATTTGCATAATGTGGGAAGGAGCATAACGGGGTGCTCCCTCAACTACTATATGCAAGTGATCTCCATCACTCCCCAATGCATCAAATCTAAGATAATAGCGTTGCTGTATATCTTTACAAATTACTTTCATGAATTCAAATATTTCAGATGTGAGAAGCTTCTTTCTATATTTGAGAACAAAAACCATATGATAACGAATTCTGTAAGTGCAGTGACTAGCATAATGTACTTCCATTCACAACTAAAGAAGAGGCTGAATTATTAAGTTGTCGCAGCAGAGCTGCGGGGTATCAACCCAGACGGGAAT
>Ga0233425_10007614_pt1 | contig 15066 bp, 2 predicted proteins | sample Watercolumn_Towu_2_FD_181712 | JGI IMG/M metagenome (GOLD analysis project Ga0233425, IMG submission 181712) | Freshwater microbial communities from Lake Towuti, South Sulawesi, Indonesia - Watercolumn_Towuti2014_140_MG | ecosystem: Environmental > Aquatic > Freshwater > Lake | place: Indonesia...
CGTTTGGGCGAACACCAGCAAGTCCCAACCACCTTGCTCGTCGACAATTACGTCGTTGCCCAGCGGCTCGTCCGCATCGAACTCGTAGACGTCGCCCCCCTCGCCCCCGCGCAGTTGATCGTTGCCGAAACTGCCCTCGATGGTGTCGTCGCCCGATCCGGCGGTTACATCATCATCACCAGCGCCCGCATACACGCAGAGCGGCCTGTTGGTCCCCGACATCAAAATGTTGTCTCCGCCGTCATACGTACGGATGCGGAAATTGGCCACGTCTGCCTCCGCATACGTGCGGTACTTCCCATTGAAGTTCAGTTGCAGGTTTCCCGATTCGATGGCCACTGTGTCAGACGAGTCCGTTCCGAAAACCATCACTCCGCTGCCGGAAGCATGGTACACGCCGCTGAAAGAGGCCGTGTTGTCATGGTTGGTCGGATCAGCGTCGCCTTCGGGGATCACGTCGTTTGGATCGGCCACTGCAAGCAGGTAGTACTCGCCATCGATTTCGAACGCTCCGGCCCCAGGAAGCGGGAGTTGGCCCGGGTTACCACCAATCACGAAAGACTTGGTGTGCACTCCGGCTGTCAAATCGGCTGGGTCATCGATTGGAACCGAGGCAAGTTGCTCTTCGCCAGGCTGGAAGATTTTGTCTGGCGATCGATAGAATCCCAGTTCAAAAGCCTCGCTCGTACTGCCCACGATCTCGTAGGTTACTGTCAAGGCGACGAATCCGTCCGTCTCCATCGCCGTCATTTTGATGTCGGCGCCCAACACTTCGATTTCGATCACTTCCATGTCGCTGCCGCCCGCCGCGAACGCGGTGTTCGCAACCGTGTAACGGCCAGGGTGCGTATATGCGTGGACGACCTGCCTCCCCGTTGCGTTGCTGCCGTCGCCGAAGTCCCAGTGGCCACCTCCTCCAATCGAATTATCCCCGAAATGCACCACAAATGGTGCGGTGCCGGACTTCGACGACGCATACGAATATGCCATCGGAATCGTGGGACCGTCGTACCAAGCGTGGGTCGGTGAGTTGTAGCCTCGGACGAGACTTAGGTTACCGGTACTCACGTACACCGTCGCATTTGAAATGGTGATCTGAATCTGATTGCTGCTTCCATGAGGCGCATTACCGTGGACCCATCGCTGCAGTGACGGATCATAGATGCTGTGACACACCTCAGTGCGCACTTTGTACGGAGGAAAGTAGCCTTCAGTCCAAGTGGCAACCCAGGCGACCACGCCGTCGCTGTTCGTAAGTTCAACGACAGTCCCATGGTCGTTCCCATAGCGGGTCACATCTTCGACCCAACGGTGCAGCGTCTGATCATAGACGCTGTGGCACACACGCACTTCCATGTCCGAAGGTAAGCCCCCGCCTCCCGCCTGCCAATCGGCAACCCAAGCGACTACGCCGTCGCGGTTCGTAAGTTCAACGACAGTCCCATTGTCGTTCCCATAGCCGGTCACATCTCTGACCCAGCGGTGTAGCGTCTGATCATAGACGCTGTGGCACACCTCGACGTCGATAGCGCCTCCCACGTTCCAAGTGGCGACCCAAGCCACTACACCGTCCTTGACAGTCAGTTGGCTGATGGGACCGGGGCGCGTGAAGGACTCTGCGACCCAGTTGCCGACTTCAGGATCGTAGATACGGTACCAAAGGGTGTTACCGTCAAACCAAACCTCGATGGACCCTAATGCGTCTTCACCTTCAGCCGCACCGTCGGCAGCCTCATCTTGTTGTGCAGCCTGTGCCACAGCAGGAATTCTTGAACCCAGGCCTGAGCCGGTCACCGATGGGGCACCGATCCCGGGCGGTGGCGGCGCGTAGACCAGTGTTGAGGACACAACGTCGAGAGTTACCAGAGCCTCCGGCGGGACATCGATTACTTCCGTGGCGGCCTGCTCAACACTTGCGTCCAGCAATCGTCGGTGTTCGAGAAGCTCGAGCAGCAGCCGGCGAGTTCGGCAGGATCGGGGTCGAACTAATGAGTGTGTCAGACGCATGGTTCGTCGAGAGTACATCCTCAATCTGGTAGACATAGCTTGTCCCCTTGGTAACTCGAAACCATCTGTGCTGCGCTGCCAAGTGACTCATTCAGGAACGCGCAAATACGCGTTCCCAAGTCAATCTCGGTCGGAGTTATTCTCGTAGAGATCTGCCGACCTTCTCACGCTGCTCGGGTGCCATGACTTCAGACGTCACTCAACCTCGACGCGATAACTCGACATTGCCGTACGCACGAAGACCATAACTGGGTGCGGATATGTCGTAACCGTTCACGGGCTGGGTGGGGATTGGTCCATTTTTCGGTCTGTGCCAGCCTCTATCGGCACCAATGCTTGTCCGAAAACAGGGACCGATCTTCTTCTCTTTCCGGCCCGTGAACGCTCGTGGGTACAACTACGCAGCTCAGAAGAACGCGGCCGGCCCTGCGTGACTCTCCTGCGATATGACGCATGCGTCAAGCCAGCGCGCCAAGACGGCTTGTGGCCGCCAACTCTTGGCTCCCCTCCGCATCTGTGTGCCAACGACACAATAACGGCACGAGACGACCCAGCACACCGACAAACACCGACGATTCTCACATAAATGAATTGGGTATGCAAGTATTCGCTCTGACGACTCCGATTCAATCAGACTGCTATGATCGGTGAGCGACCATCCCGTTGTCTTGCTGTCCGCCATCGTGACGGTAGCATTGAAGACGGTAGCATTGAAGACGGTAGCATTGAAGACAACCGCAACCACGCGCGGCGCGGCCTGCGGAGGCGTCGAGAAAACTGGAAGTCGGGTGGTTGCCGCACGCCGGCCACCAATCATCACAGCCACTACCAAGCCTGCAGGAGGTGGAAAGTGCCGACACTTGTCAACGCTTGGGTTCTCCTTTGCTGTTGTTCTCTGTCGAGTTTCGTGACAGCCCAAGCCGCCGATTCGCTGCCAACAAAATCGTTCACGTACAAGAAGACCACACAGGCCGATCTGGAATTGATCGTTCACTATCCGTCCGGTTGGAACGATTCGGACAAGCGACCGGCGATCGTGTTTTTCTTCGGCGGTGGTTGGACGGGAGGCAAGGTGGAGCAATTCGAGCCGCAGGCGATCCATCTGGCTCGTCGCGGCATGGTCGCCGCCCGCGCGGACTACCGCGTGAAGTCCCGGCACGGAGTCACACCCAAGGAGTGCGTGGAAGACGCCAAGAGTGCGATCCGCTGGGTACGAGCCCAAGCGGCGCAGTTGGGCGTCGATCCGAATCGAATTGTGGCTGCCGGGGGTTCGGCGGGCGGTCACATCGCCGCGTGCACGGCTTTGGCGCCAGGTCTGGATGCCGAGGCCGAGGACGCGTCCGTCTCGTCAACACCGGACGTCCTCGTGCTGTTCAACCCGGTGCTCCGGTTTGAAGGCATACCCCAACTCATGGAACGCATCGGCAACGACGCAGCGCTCGGAAAGGCCATTTCACCCACTCTGCATCTGGTCAAGGAGAGTCCCCCCACACTCATCTTCTTCGGGACCGCGGACCGATTGGCGGCGATGGGCGATGAGTTCCTGAAGCGATCAAAGGAGCTGGGACATCGAGCGGAGTTGTTCACGGCGGAGGGCCAGCCGCACGGTTTCTTCAACCGGCCACCCTGGCAGGAAAGGACGACGCAGCGGATGGATGAGTTCCTGACGACGCTGGGCTACCTGCAGCCAAAGAAAGAGGGCGCGGGATCCGCTACCCGCCGAGAGTCAAGTCACTTGTTCACCATCGAGACCAGCAAGCCTGAGGACCGTATCGAGCTGAAGCTCGACGGGAACACCGCGACGCTGTCCGTGCACAGTCCGAGCGGCATTGGCCGCGCCAAGATCGCGACGAAAGACGGCAACTGGCCCGCGACCGTCGTACTGCAACTTCACCTGGCCGGTCTGGAACACGTCGAGATCTCGAATGGGAAGTTGAGACTGGCCGGCGCCGTCACCAGTCACGGCGGCAATCCGGCTCGGCAGCAGTTCACGGTAACCCGAAACGGAGGCGAAGAAGCTCTCGAGCCGTCCGTTCGCATCTTCGATGCGGACGGAAGACCAACGACGCGGTCGTCCGGCAAGGGAGGCTTCTACGAAATCACCGTGCCGACAGTGATACTGGCGAGTGTGCCACAACACTTGGAAGTGGCCTGGGTTGACTTCTACCGGAGTTGATACGCGAGGTCGTGTCCTTGGCTTCCATCCCCGCCCAGTCGTTCACAGTGCTGTGGGACAACGATGGGGTCCTCGTGGAAACCGAGGGCCTCTATTACCAGGCGACGAAGACGGTACTGCAAACGGTCGGCGTGGAACTGTCGGTCCAGCAGTTTCAAGACATTTCATTGCGGCGGGGAGAGAGTACGTTCCAGTTGGCGGCAGCGAGGGGAATCCACACGGACGTCATCGCCGGCCTGCGCGTCGCACGTGACCGCCTCTATGCTGAACTCCTGGGCAGCCGCTGTTGCGTGATTGAGGGCGTCGAAGGTGTGTTGAGCGCTCTGCGGGGCCGAGTCCGCATGGGTGTCGTGACCAGTTCTGCTCGCCAGCACTTCGAGATCGCCCATTCTCGGAGCAACTTGCTCGCGTACTTTGAGTTTGTTCTTGCTCGCGGCGACTACGCGCACTCGAAGCCGCACCCTGAACCCTACTTGACGGCGTTGAAGCGATTCAGCATCCGGCCGCAGGAATGCCTTGTCGTGGAGGACTCGGAACGGGGACTGGCAGCGGCCGTAGCGGCAGGATTGGAGTGCCTCATCGTGCTCAGCGAATGGAGTCGGGAAGGTGACTTCTCCCGCGCCAGCAGAGTATTGGGCAGCGTCTCCGAGGTCACCGCTGAGGTCCTGCGGCGAGCGACCGCGTGAAAGTCAACCGCGCATCAGACCGAGGTTGAATGGCGCAGCTCTTCGCAGGTCATACTCATCCCCACGGCAGTTTGGGTTTTCCGAAGCGGGCGCGGAACTGGCCGAAGTCCGTGATCCCCACACCACCTCCGTCGTAATCGAACCGCGGGTCATACCCGGACTGCCCCGGCGTCTTGCCGAACGTCGCGCGGAACTGGCCAAACTCCACGATGCCCACCAGGCCATCGCTGTTGGTGTCTCCGTAGAGCCGGAAGAACTTGTCCGCCTCCACTTCGCCAAACAAGTAATCGCCACCCGGCGAACCGTCCTGGTCACCATCCAATCCGATACCACCGGCGCCGACAATCTTGCTGGCATCGATCCGCAGTTCGTAGTAGCCGTCCAGCAGCGAACCCGCGCTGGTGAACACTCCCGAAAACGTCAGGTCTGCCACTGTCTTGCCGCTGACTTCCCGCGTCGTGATACTGAGTCCCACCGCGCCGCCGCCCGCACCCCGCTTCGTCACCAGCAACGCACCGGCAGACATCGTTACCAGGGAATCGAATAGCACGGATACCGATTCCACGCGTGAGCGCTGCGCTGTGCCGTCGCCCACCTGCACATTTTGAATCTCGACCAGGTTGTTGACTGCAAGCCGGATCGATTCTTCAAGTACCTGTCCCGTTTGGTCCGTGCTCCGGACTCGCACGAAGTACTTTGGCTTCGTCTCGAAGTCGAGGATTTCACCACGCCGCAGGAACAAATCGTCCCCTGCGATCCGGAACCGCGAGTTGTCCGTATCCCCCGCGCCGGCAACCAGTTCAAAGACGAACTGATCCTCCGGACCCGCATGTGCCGAACTCAGCTGGCCGAAGAGCAGGTCTGCCGCCTGAGTGCTGACGTTTTCGTTGACTGCGTTGGGCATGACCACCACCGCCGGCTGAACATACAAGGCGGTTGTCGCAGTCGCCGTGAGATCGAAGCTATCCGTTACCCGCAGCCGGACGGTCACCGCAGACCCGTCGCGTGGCAGACTCGACAGATGAGCCCAGGGAATTGTCGGTTTAGCGCCGCTGTAAGCGAACGTACCGGCGTCGTTAATGTCCCATTCGTAGCGGACGATCGAGTCACCGCAGGCCGCATCGGGATCCGTGGAACCGCTGCCGTCCAAGATCAAGTCACTGCCCGAGTCCAGGTTGTAGGGACCGCCGGGCACTGCCACCGGCGAGCGGTTGCCCAGCCCTTCGATCACGGACGTCGCCAGCGCCGTGCGGGGCGGCACGTTGTTGTCCGTGACGCGAAGCGCCGCCGTATGGTTGCCGAACGCTCTGTAACGGTGAGTGACCGTTACGCCGGTGGCATCGGTTGTGAACGTCGAGCCGTTGTAGTCAAAATCCCATTCGTAGCTGACAATCTGCCGATCCGTGCGGCTGTGGGATGAGGCACTGGCATCCAAAGTCACGAGCGCATCGCAAGCGCTCGGATTCGGGACGGCGGTGAAGGACGCGGTCGGCCGGTTCGTGGCGACGAGCAAACCAAGCGTGGCGGTCGTCATCGCCCCGTCGTCATCGGTCACCTGGACCTGAACGGTATACGTGCCCGGCTGGGTATAGGCGTGCGGGCGAGTGAACTGCGCACGCGTCGGATTCCCTGCGGATCCGATGTCGTGCACCGTCGCCGAACCGGTTTCGACGGGGGAACCGTCGTTCCAGTCGATCGCGAAGTTGAATCGTTCGTGGGGATTGTCCAGCGTCCCGCCGAAGGCCGCGTCCGTAACGGCGGCGCGCAGCAGCATCTGCTCGCCCGGCTCACCGTAGCCTTCCCACGCCAGTGCTATGGCCGGCGCCACGTTGCTTGACGAGACGAGGAAGGACACATTAGTCACAGTGCCGGCGGCATTGCTGGCGCGCACCTGCACTGGATACGTGCCGTTGTCGTAGGCTACCCAATTGACCTCGCCCGTACTGGCACTGACCGTGGCACCGGCCGGGCCGGACACGAGCGCGAAGGAGAGTCCGCTGCCGGAGGCGGGCACGAACCAGGACACGGGATTGCCTTCCCGCGCCGGAATCTGCGATCCGTCCCCCAGGATCCGCGGCCCCCAAGTGTCTTCGACGATATCATCGGCGTCCGTGAAATAGACCTCGTTGCCCGAATTGCCAAGGAGCCGATCCGATCCGGGGCCTCCCACCAACCGGTCCTCAATGACTCGCACGGGTGAGTTGTCGAAGCGGTAGAGGAACAGTTCGTACTGTCCGTCGTCATTGTCCCGGCATCCCACGTCGTTCTGGTGGAGATTGCACCACGTGTTGACGTCAAACGCCGGGAAGTTCCACCGAAACTCGTCGCTGTTGTACTTGAAGGTGTCCACCTCGACGATATAGGTACCGTCTGCCGGTAGTATCAGATCAAGCAGCACGGCGTCAGGACGCTCGAAACCGTCATCGTTGACGGCCTTCAGCGCGCTGGCGTAGTAGTCCACCAATTGTGGTCCCGACGGTCCAACGAAGTACACTCGCAGCACCGAGTCGATGGGATTGGCGATGCGGTGACGGAGGATCTGCGACATCACTTCCACCGTAATGACGTCGCCAGTGTGTCCCGCAAGAGAGTAGAAATCACTTTCGCTCGTCCCGTTGTTCGTCAGTGCGATGGAGCCGATCACGTCGATCGCAGCGACACCGAGATCGGCATTGCGGTGGACACCCTTCTCAATCGTGTTGGGTACGGTGAGGTACGGAAGTTCTCCGAGCGGCTGAACCTGCCATGTCGCGCTGCCGACGGTCAGTGGCTGCTTGGCGGCATCAGGCATTTCGAAATGCGTCTGCCCATTCTCACCGAACGACAGCTTCAACGCGTCGCGCTCGCCGAAGAACGGATCGCTCACGGCATCGACAATGTCGCTGCCCACCGAGGCCGGTGACGCCGTAAGGTGGAACGGCGTTTCCGTCGCGGTGAGGGGGCCCATGTAAGCGGGCAGGAACCTCGCCGACAGGCTGATGTAGCTTGTGCCGGCATTGTCCGGCCGGACTGCCTGGAAGAGCCCCTCGCCCGGCGCGCCAAAGGCATCATGATGCCGCAATCCGTACATGTGGGCCAGTTCGTGGGAGGCAATGGTGGTGCTCAACGCAATGTAGTTCTGCACGTCCGGTCGCAGCAAACCGTTGACGTCCGCACCGAAGAAGCCGTTCACGTCGACAATGACCTTGCCGCCGAGTGTCAGTTCACGCCAACCGACTCGCGGCGATTTGCCACCCGGCAGCAGTCGTCCGTTGACGGACGGCGTTTCATTGAAGCGAACGGTGATGTAGTTGCCGCTGACCGGCAGAGCCTGCGTGAACTGCACGTCAAACGGCGCGAAGTCCCGTTCCATGCCTTCTTGAATCGCGTCCCGCTCGGCCGGTGCGTAAACGTGCTCGCCGGTGCCCGTCGCCGTGTCAAAATCCAGGTAGACCCAGCGCGGCCAGCCTCCCTGCAGGACGTCGTCGCCGCCCCGGCCTTCCAGCAAGTCCTGGCCGCCCTGACCAGCCAGGTAATTGCCCAGTTCGTTCCCGAAGATCGCGTCTCCAAACGACGTGCCGACCGCGTTCTCGAACCCTGCGTTGCTGGACAGCTTCAGCGACAGGTGGCCGGGGCTGATCTCTTGCCACAGGGCGCTGGCCAGATCTACCTGAGCAGGAGCTTGGAGACGCGAAAAGTCGAGCGTGTCGCCGGGGTTTCCGGGAGGTTCGTCGAGTTCATCTGCTCCGAGTCCTGCCCCGTCGAACACGTACGCATCACTGCCCACTCCACCGAACAGGAAGTCGTCTCCTGGACCGCCTTCCAACGTATCATTGCCGCTGCCGCCCAGCAGCGTGTCGTTGCCGCCTTGGCCCACCAGTGCGGCACGGCCTGAAAAGGCGCTGGCATCGAGCCTGTTCGGGGCGATCCCGCCGACGATTTCCACAACTTCGATGCCGTACCACAAGATGGTCCAGGTCCCAGCCAGTACCCCGTTGGTCAGCACCGCGTCGGCGTCCGACTCGTAGCGCAGCGTATCCACGAACTTGGGATCGTCTTCCGTGAGGCTGCCACCGTAGATGATCTTGTCGCCCCCCGCGCCGAGGATCGTATCGTTGCCGGAACCGCCGAAGATCTGGTCGTCGGGGCCGGAGCCGCCACTGATCAAGTCGTCGCCTGCATCACCCTGAATGGAATCGCGGCCCGATCCCCCCAGGACGACATCGTCCCCATCGCCACCCAAAATGGTGGCATCGTCCACACCGCCAATGATCGTGTCATTGCCCAGACCACCGAAGATCCAAACATCGTCATCCGTGACGCCGGAACCACCGGTGATTGAATCATCTCCCGCGTCACCGAAGATCGTGTCGCGGTCCGCACCGCCCAGGACAACGTCATCCCCGTCTCCGGCCGCAATCACCTCTCCGGCCGTACCGGCGACAATCGTGTCGCGCCCCAGGCCGCCGAAGATGAGCACTCCGTCCACCGGACTGGTGCTGCCCGAAATGGAGTCATTCCCGGCGCCACCGTTGATCGTGTCTGTGCCTGCGCCGCCAAGGATGATGTCGTCATCGTCACCGGCGTCGATGATGTCATCCGCGGCACCGCTGACAATCGTGTCGCGGCCCAGGCCGCCGAAAATGAATACGTCGTCCGTCGCGTTCGCACCGCCGGTGATCGAGTCGTTGCCGCCGCCGCCGTCGAGCGTATCGAGATGACTGCCGCCCAGAATCACGTCGTCGCCGTCGCCCGCATCGATCACCTCATGAGCCGCGCCGCTGACAATCGTATCTCGGCCCAGGCCGCCGAAGATGTACACGTCGTCCGTCGCGTTGGCGCCGCCGGTGATCGAGTCGTCGCCGCCGCCGCCGTAGAGCGTATCGAGATGAGTGCCACCCGAGATCACGTCGTTGCCATCCCCCGCCTCGATCACCTCCTGAGCCGCGCCGCTGACGATCGTATCGTTGCCCAGGCCACCGAAAATGTACACGTGGTCGGTCACCGACGTGCCGCCCGTGATTGAATCGTCGCCGCTGCCGCCGTCGAGCGTATCCCAGCCGCTGCTACCCAGAATCACGTCGTCGTCGCCGCCGGCCAGGATGACCTCATCCGCGACACCGCTGACGATGGTGTCACGGCCCAGACCTCCAAAGATATAGACGTCGTCGCCAGCCCCGGAACCGCCCGTGATTGAATCGTCGCCGCCGCCGCCGTCAATGGTGTCCGCGCCGCTATTCCCTAGAATCAAGTCGTCGCCGTCGCCGGCGGCAATGACTTCACTCGCAACACCGCTGATGATCGTGTCGCGGCCCAGGCCGCCAAAGATATAGACGATGTCACCAGCCCCGGAACCGCCCGTGATCGAATCATCGCCTTCGCCGCCGTCAATCGTGTCGCGGCCGCTGCCGGCCGAAATGACATCGTCCCCCTCCCCACCGACAATCGATTCGCGGCCCGCACTGCCGACGATGGTATCGCGTCCCCATCCGCCGAAAATGAAGCCGTCGTCGCCGCCGCCCGCCACCAGAGAGTCGTTGCCCTCGTCACCCAGGATCGTGTCGCGCCCGGCGCCGCCCACGATCACATCATCACCTTCACCGCCGGAGAGCGAGTCGTTGCCGCTGCCGGCCCCACCCTCGATGGTGTCGTTGCCGAAGCCGCCGAACAGGATGTTCTGCAGCGAGCTACCCAGCAGCATGTCGTTGAACACCGTGCCAATCACGTTCTCGAAGTCACCGTTCAGCGCAATCCTGCCGCCCGTGCGCACCGACTGCAGCGTGCCGTTGTTGAGGCTGAGGTCGAGGCGGACTCCTTCGGCGTACCCTCCCTCTCCGGTGACGAACGAGAAGTCGAGCGTGTCCACACCGCCGTCATCATTCAAGACCTTGTCGCTGAAACTCGTGATTACGAAGACATCATTCCCCGACCCGCCGATCACGGTGTCGTTGCCGGCGTCCGCAATCAGCAAATCGTCGCCGGCGAGCCCCTGCAGGACATCGTTGCCGTTTCCACCGATGATGGTGTCTCTGCCTGATCCGCCGGTGATCGTGTCCGCGCCATCGCCGCCGTCGACGACCACGGGCACCGTCACGCTGGCAGCGACCACGATCGTGTCCGCCCCACCTTCGCCGAGCAGTTGGACATGCTGCTCCGGTGTGATGACGAACTCATTCACACTGCCCCCGGTCTGGATCGACACAGTCACGCTGCTCGGATCGCCGGCGGTGGGAGTCACGGTGATCGTGTCGTCGTACTGCGTGCTGCCGACAAAGGCGCCTTTGACAACCGCGGTTCCGCCATCGTCGTCCGTGACCGCGAGCGTGGCTTTGAAGCGCCGATTGGCCGGCAGAGGAAACACAATCGTGGGACCATCCGTCACGGTCCCGGCTGGGAGCGTCGCGTCAGCAATGGTCCAGGCATACCTGTACGTGTCACACTCGCCCGGATCCTCGACGACGGCGATCAGCCAGATGGAATCGTAGGGCGTGGCGTCATCGATCACCACGGCGTCAATCCTCGCCGTTGGGTCCAGGTTGTGCACGGAATGAACGAGAGTCGTGGAACCCACTCCGTGCTGGGCATCGGTAACCTTGACTTCAATGGAATATTCGTCCGACGAAGTTCCGACGGGATCGTCGCAGTAGCGGTGCGTGAGGCCGTTGAAGCGCAACACACCAGGATCCACCGGTAGCGTTCTCTTTGGTGATCCATCTCCCCAGTCGACTTCCACCGTCTGCGCGTCCAGGAGCCCCGCATCGGTGAACAGACCTTCGAGCGAAATCGTCTGACCTTCCAACGACTCCGTCACCGGCAAGCCTGCTGCGTCGCGAACCACCACGTCAGCAGCACGGATTCTGGGCGGTGAGTTGAGGACCGGCAGTTGCAGTGTTGCCACGCCCGCTGCCCCTTCGTCGTCGAGGACCCGCAAGGAAATGTCGTACGTGCCGTCGTCCGGAGGTACAAAAGTCAACTGTTGATTGCTGCTGCTGAGTTGCGTTACGCCATTTCGAGTCACAGACCACTGGTAGCTCAACACATCGGACGTGCCGGGATCGGTGGCCTTCGACACGATCTTCACTGTGTCTCCCTCGCGGAAGACCGCGGTGGGCTTTGTGAGCGTGACACTCGGCGCAGCGTTTCGGACCACTAGCTTGGCACTCGACACGCTTTGGCCGCCGTCGTCGTCCTGAACGGTCACTTTGACGGTGAACGGAGCGGAGCCGCTGTCCTCGAGATAGCGGTGGGTCCACGAGTATTCTGTCACGCCCACCGGAATATGAATATTTGACGTGTTCTGCCCGTCGCCCCAGTTGACGCTCACAGAGTGGGATTCCGTGCCAGGGTCGATGATTCGGAAACTCAGCCGAACAAGATCCCCTTCCGCCGCTTCGACTGGATCAAAGGACAGATCGGCCAGTTGGGGCGCGACATTGGCCACTTGCACGCTGACGGTGGCCTGGCTGCTGGTGAGCTTGTCATCCGTCACGGTCACGCGGATCGTATACAGATCGGAGGGCGTCTTGCTGGGATTGTCGTCGAGGTAGATGTGTTCTGCCGTGAAGCCGAGCACGCCCGCGGCAATGTTCGGAATGCTCGTGGCCGGTGAGCCGTCACCCCAATTGATGCTGACGCTGTGCACATCGTCCCGGTCGACGTCCTCGAACAGCCCGTCGATCCGGAGGGTCTGCCCTTCCAGAATGGAGGCCGTTGGTTCCCCGAAACTCGCACCCGCGTCATCGCCGGGTTCGACAATCGTCAGCAGCAGGTCTTCGGCACGGATCTTCGGCGAAACGTTGGCATGGATTACCTTCGCCAGCGAGAACTCCGAAGTATTGCCGGCGGCGTCCGTCGCGGTCGCCGTTGCGAACTCGCCGTTGATCGTGGTGGCCGCCAGCGTCACGTTGAACTCAGCAACCCCGCCACCATCCGTCGTTACGGAAGTCGTGCCAAGATAACGCTGTCCCTCCCCATAGCCACTCGGGTCTTTCAACGTGCTGGCGTAGAAGTCCAGGCGAATCACCACACCTGCCAGGCTCTCGATGCGACCGCCAAGAGTCGTGGCGGTTCCGCCTTCAGCCACGAGCAGGATCGGGAAGTTTTGCAATTCGTTTGCGCCCGCATCCGTGTCCCCGGCGTCGTTCGCGGTGACGCCGAGCTCACCGAGGTCAATGCCCAGGCCTCCATTGCTATGGATCGCGTTGGCCAGAGCGCGGTTACCGGTGGCTGTCGCCCCCTCGACACGCACGCCGGCGCGCGCGTTGAAGGCGATGAGGTTGCGTCCCAATGCCGACCCGCCAATCCAGTTGTTGGAGGCATCCTTCACTTGGATTCCGTCGATTCCGTTGGCGAGGGCCGTGACCCCGTGCACGTCCACGCCAATCAGGTTGCCAGCCACGACGTTGTCGGCCGTCCCCGGACCGACGATCCACACACCGTTATCACCGTTTCCGGAAACGACATTTCGTTCCGTGGGGCGATCACCCGCCGAACTGGTACCCACTCGGTTCTGACGGGCGTAGTCTCCGATCAGGATTCCATCGCAGATGTTCTTCACCGCGCTGGTGCCGGTGACGTCCGTGCCGACGAAGTTGCCGGCCACGACGTTGAGATCGGTCCCAGCGCCGGTAATCGTCACGCCCGCACCCTCGTTCCCGGATATCACGTTGGTTTCACTGGCATCCGCGGTGCCGTCGCCGTTGGTTCCCAGCCGGTTGTTCTTCGCGCCGGCTGCGATCCGGACACCACCCGAAGCATTCGCCAGCGCGGCGGCACCGGAGAACTCGAGACCGATGAAGTTTCCCGCTACGATGTTGCCGTCCGTGCCCGCGCCCTGAATGATCAACCCGGGACCGTCATTGCCAGCAATGACATTCCATTCGTTGGTGTCGGAACTGCCGCTGCCATCCGTGCCGATACGATTGCTGGACGCCCCCAAGTCGACGCGCACGCCGGCCACGCCGTTGCCAAGATCCCGGGTGCCCGATGCATCGGTTCCGATGTAGTTGCCGGCCACGACATTGCCGGTCGTCCCCGAATCCGCGAGGATCACACCGCCTAGGAGATTGGAGGCGATTACATTGCGTTCCGCGGCATCGGCCGTGCCGTTGCCGTCCGTGCCCACACGATTGCCTGCGGCCCCTGACTGGACGCGCACCCCGGCTCCCGTATTACCCAGCGACGTTGCTCCAAGCGCGTCCGTACCCACGAGATTACCCGTGATTACGTTCTCGCCTGTTCCGGAGTCGCTGATCCGAATGCCGTCAGACTGGTGCCCGGAGATTACGTTCGTGATGATCTTGTTGCGATCGGCGCCCTGTGAAATCAGAACGCCAACTCCAGCGCTGTTACCCAGGGCGACAGACCCTCCCGCATCGGTGCCGAGGTAGTTGCCGATGAGCGTGTTGTCATTGGTATTACTACCTTGGATCGCGACACCGGACGCATTTCCAGAGATGATGTTGCGTTCGGATGTATCGGCTATTCCATCAGCGTTGGTGCCAACCCTGTTTTGCTGCGCGCCCGAAGCAATGACGATCCCTTCCGCCGCGTTGCCTCGCGTCGAGTTGCCCGTGATCGCCGTGCCGATGTAGTTGCCGGCAACGGCGTTCAACCACGTGCCATCGCCGGTGATACTCACCCCGGCGCCGAGATTGCCAGAAATGACATTCCGCTCTTCAACGTCCGACTTCGCGTCCCCGTTGGTGCCGATGCGGTTGTTCCGCGCACCGCTGGCGATTGACACACCCGAACTCGCATTGGCGATGGTCAGAGTCCCCGATGCATCGACACCGATCAGATTTCCCGCGACAATGTTGTAGTCCGTGGATGAACCATGAATGAGTACGCCGACACCATCGTTGCCCGAAATCAGATTCCACTCAGGGTAATCGGCGATGCCATCGCCGTCGGTGCCGATCGTATTGCATCGTGTGCCCCCGGCCAGGTCAACCCCGTGCGACTGGTTTCCCAAATCCAACCGGCCGGTCACATTCGTGCCAATCAGATTGCCCGCGACGACGTTCAGGTCACTTCCGGCACTCTCCATGCGCACGCCGGCACCCGCGTTTCCCGAGATCAGGTTGAACTCGGCCGCGTCCGCGATGCCGCTGCCGTCGGTGCCGATGCGGTTCTCCGCGGATCCGCCGACAATCGCGATACCGGCGCCGGCGTTGGGCAGAGCCTTGGAGCCTGTGACGTCGGTTCCCACAAAGTTCC
>Ga0233425_10007615_pt1 | contig 15065 bp, 11 predicted proteins | sample Watercolumn_Towu_2_FD_181712 | JGI IMG/M metagenome (GOLD analysis project Ga0233425, IMG submission 181712) | Freshwater microbial communities from Lake Towuti, South Sulawesi, Indonesia - Watercolumn_Towuti2014_140_MG | ecosystem: Environmental > Aquatic > Freshwater > Lake | place...
CCTGTCACTCCTTATTTTTTCTTTAGCAACTCACCAACAAAGCAGTTATATTAGCGATATCTATGTGGGCACAAGAAGCGCGGAAGGTAACTGGTATGATTTCTTCCCGGACTTAAATTTTCTTGCCGGCATTATTTTTTTCTTTCCGACACTATTCATTGTTAATACGATCAGGCTATTCATCCATAAATTTACCTTAAGGCACCTCGCTGTTTTTCATTTATTTGTCAGCTTCACTTCACTCATCATAAGCCTTTTGGTTGCAGCATTCATCAGTCAAATAGCCCTGTTGTTTTCGGGCTCCATAACTATATATCCGCCCTTAAGTGCTATTTCCGAAGAACTATCAAATACCTATCATCCGGGCCACTGGGCATATGTTGCTTATTGTTTTTGCCTAGTGCAGCTTCTTATTCTTATTTTGACCATTGTAAAAATAAGCCGGCATGGTTCGTCATGAATCCTATTTTGTTTTTTATGTTTTGGGCCGGCAAGCCGAAACAACGTATACAGAATACTCAGGAATATCAGGCATTGGCTCAAAGAAAGTGCTTTTTCAAAAAACAACATGTTCCTTTTAGTATCGGCCTCGTTATTGACAGCAATACGATTATTCTTAGCTTTCGCTTATCGCTGTTCTATAAAACCAAATATCCAATCCCCTACTCCATTTGCGATCATTTATACCAATACTTTTTCTTTCCCTCTTCTTCTTCCGGTCCCAGGGGCAGGACACCATCACGCTTTATTTTGAGTTTGGCAAATCAAAGATCACAGACCGGCAGGCCATGATCCTGGATAACATCAACAGCCGTTACGACCTCACGGAGATCGATTCCGTGCTTTACACCGGCGTGGCAGATTCTGTGGGCGATATCTATGCCAATCTGAAATTATCCAGAAAGCGGGCTTACGAAACAGCCTTGTATTGCAAGCGTTTCCTGGGAAAAGACTCCCGCTACCGGCTCATCGCACTCGGCGAAAAGAGCGGCGCTAAGCCTGAGCAAAACCGTCGTGTGAGCATCATCCTGTATATGAGATCCCCGAAAGAGGAAAAGGGAGAACCCATCAGTCAGAACAGCGAGCCTGTGAGGATTGCCGGCGCCTGCTATTATGTCGACTACGAGCTTCTGCACAGGGCCAGCCGGCGCATCATCGTCAAGAACCATGTGGAATATGTGCGGCTTGAAGTCGACCCCATCCATCTGAAAAAACAAAAAGAGCATGCCTATGCCACCGTTGGCAAACAGGGGAAAGTGGAAATCAAAAAAGTGAGGTGGGCCTATCGCGGAAATTATGTGGCCCTGATCCCCAAAAATGATTTTCAGCAATTCAGGATCTTCAGAATTGATAAAGAGCCCTGTGAAGCATGCAGCGAGGACCTGGAAGCCAGGAAGGGCCTCGTATACGAAAGCAGCTGTGTGCAGGTCGATCGTTTCCTGATGAGTAACCTACAGGTAAAAACCGGCTTCTTCAGGCTAGGGTCGGTAAAGATCAGGGCGCTGCGGGAATACGTCAACCCCGGCGACCGTTACTATATTGGCTGCAACCTGGATCCGGAGCTGATCTGGAAAACAAAACGGGGAAAGCGCAAAAGCAGGTACTATTATGCCACGCTTCCCATTTACGGATATTACCTCGAAAATATTGTCCGCGTCATGGAATGCTGCAAATCCAGGCAGGAGCCTTCGGAGTGCAACGTCGGCATGATCTATTGCGGCGGCCTTTCGATGCCCGACAAATCCATCCTGCTCCTTGCTGAGGCCGGAGACCACTACCGCTTCGGGCAGCACCGGCCCTACCTGGCGTTAGGGCTCAGCAATTGGGGAAACCGGAACCTGCTTTCTTTGTTTGCTGGCACAAACCCCGACCTTGATATTTACGGCTCGCTGCAGTACCAGTACCATTTTCTGAACTTCCCGTTCCGCATGCTCAGCCCCGCCTCAGCCTGGCAAAGCCCTGGAAGCCTGTGGTCTTCCGCCCACTATGGCAGCCTCTACATCGGCACAGAGCTTAATACCTGGAAAAGCACCGGCAGCAAGACCGACCTGCTCGAGCAGAGCCTGCACCTGGGCTTTGCCTCGATGAGCCTGCGCAACAGGCCGCGTATCCCGCGCGTCTTTGTACAATGTGGCATCGGCTACGATTACCTGAAGCATTATTCCTTAAAGGCTTATATCGTTGCCCAGGCCGGCATTCAGTTCAGGCTGGCCGGTGGAAGCATTGGCACAGGCTGTATCGGTCCTCCTACCGACAATTCGCGTTTTCTGAAGTAGAGTATATTACAACCTGCCGATCCGCTTTATATTACGGTAAAAAGTTCGTGCATTAAAACTTGCGAAACACAGGAAAGCTTTCGTAATTTTGACGAGCCCAAAGAAGCAGCTTTCCTGCTCCTGATGTTTAATTGAAAACCCTCCTTTTATGAATGATAAAGAAGCCGACCTCATTGTGAAAAGGTCGCGCAGCTTTGCCCTGCTCTGTGCTGTTATCCTCCTCCTCATTACCGGCACCTTTTTAGTAAGCTATTTTAGCTTGCCACCTGATAAGTTCGAAGAAATGCCGCCCGGTTGCGCCACTACCAATATAGATGGGGTTTCTGCTAATCCCGAAGCAAGCTCAAAGGGAGCCAAGCTCTTCAAACAGAACTGCGCTGTGTGCCATTATCCTTTTACCGATCAGAAGCTCACCGGCCCGGGTTTAGCGGGCATGACCGACAGGCTTCCGAAGCCAGCCGAGGAATGGTTTACCGCCTGGGTACTCAACAACGAAAAGGTATTGCGCTCAGGCGATGCTTACGCCAAAAAGATCTATGCAGAAAATGATAAAGCCGCGATGACGGTGTTCGAAGGGCAGCTCAGCAGGGAAGAAGTGCATGAGATTTACATGTACCTGACCAAAGAAGCAACAAGGCCGATTCCTTAATACGCGTCATGATCACAAACGCATTTATTCAGGGTTTTCCTGCGGTTATACAGTAAAGCCCTGCGCTTGCTAGTTCCTTATTTTACATGCATGGCTTATGATTAATTTTACACTAACGATAGCTCAGAAGAGCTAGTTTATTTTTAAATTTTCATCTATGCAATCTATTTTCGAATGTGACATCCAAAGCCGTTCTTCGAGGAACGCCCAGATCTACCTTGCCTTACCCACCGGGATGCTCGGCGCTTACCTTATCATCAACCTTCTGAACGCCTCTTTTGGCGATAAGCTGTTTATCAAAGCATTCCTGCCTTTCGGGCTCATTCTCTTTGTAGCGGGCATTGTGGCCATTATTGCCGTATGGTACCGCACCAAAGGTGTGCTGCGCATATCCCGCAGCTCCGACAACAGCCTGCAAATCGAGGTTGATTTTCCTTCGGGGATGGCTGAGCTGGCAAAAGGAACATGGAGCTGCGAAGGTATTTACACCAAAGAGTATGAAAAGTTCGGCATGTATAAGAAACACCTGGCCCTGCACCTTTCCTGCAACCAGCGGCCGTTCTGCCTGCTGCGTCACGACCTGGCCCCTATCAAGCCGGAGCCGCCACATTTCAGCCTTGTGAACGAGCTGTACAACCGCGGCGGAACCGAATACTGGTGCAAAGGCGTAGAAGAGATCTATGCCCTGATCGAAAAAGAGAACAGCTACAAAAATTAAGCCCGCGATTCCATTCGGAATAAAACAAAAAAAGGAAGCGTTCGCTTCCTTTTGTACGATCAGAACCGGCTCACACGCCTGTGGCAATAAGGCGTGCCGCCCTCTTTCTCATAATACTGTTGGTGGTATTCTTCCGCCGGCCAGAACTTAGTAGCTTTGCGGAGCTGCGTCGCTACCCTGTAGCCTTTCAGTTTCAGGATCCCCATCAGCTCTTCGGCTGTTCTTTTCTGCGCATCGTTTTCATAAAAAATCACCGATAAATATTGCTCACCGATGTCGTTGCCCTGCCCGTTGGTCTGCGTAGGATCGTGGATCTCGAAGAATAATTTTGCCAGGGTCTCATAGCTCGTTTGCGCAGGATCGAACTCCACCTCCAGAGCTTCGATGTGGCCTGTGGTATGACTGCACACCTCCTTATAGGTGGGATTATCCTTATGCCCTCCGGTATAGCCTACCGTTGTTTTCAAAACACCTTTGGCATTCTGGAAATAGTACTCCACGCCCCAGAAGCAGCCTCCGGCAAAGATGGCCGTTTCAGTCGTTTTTGCGGGTGAAGCCGTCGCCTGGGCGCTTGCCTGATCTGGCACAAACTTCATGGAAATGGAATTCACGCAATGCCTGGTGTCCTTATCGGTAAGGCCTTCTCCATAAAAGACGTGCCCCAGGTGACCACCGCAGGTAGCGCAGGTGATCTCGGTGCGCCTGCCGTCGATGTCCGGCGATTTTTTCACAGCGCCCGGGATCTCGTCGTCGAAGCTCGGCCAGCCGCAGCCGGAGTGGAACTTGGAATCCGATTTATACAAAGGCGCATTGCACTGTTTGCAGATATAGGTTCCTTTTTCGAAATTGTCGGTATACTCTCCTGTAAAAGCCCGCTCTGTGCCTTTATTCACGATCACGCGCTCTTCTTCTTTCGTCAGCTTATTGAGTTTCATAGTTCCGTTGGGTTTAATCGTTGTTGTGTTATTTGAATTACCTGCCGTCTGGCATCTTGTATTATAGCATCCGATGAGCAGGAATAAAATGCTCATAAAAATCGCATGCCTGGTCTTTTGTTTGGGAAGAAATAAATCGGTTTTCATCAGGTTATTTTGATATAAAGTTAAACAATAGAAGCGATACAAAGTTTTGTCCGTATCTTTTCTTTCTGAGGCTATTTACGAGCAGGGGTATCATTTGGATTTTACCGGATTAAAGCCGGGTTTCTGCGAATCAGGCTGATAACAGGCATTCCTTAAGCCAGCATCCGAATCTTTTTTCATTTTTTAAGAATTAAAGGTACTTTTAATCGAATTTTAGACATCCGCGATGATCCATGAAATCTGCGGACAACATCTACATTATGAAAGACCAATTCCTCCTCAACCCTGAGATCACCTACTTAAACTTTGCTTCTTTCGGCGCCTGCGCAAAGCCCGTCTTCGAAGACTACCAGAACTACCAGCGTGAGCTGGAAAGAGAGCCGGTGCAGTTCATTGCCGTCAACAGCACCCATTATTTAAAAGCCTCGCGCAAAGCCATTGCCAGCTATATCCATTGCCATGAAGACGATGTGGTCTTTACGCCGAATCCTTCCTATGCCATCAACATCATTACCAAAAGCCTGAAGCTGAATCCCGGCGACGAGATCCTGAGCACCGACCTGGAATATGGCGCGATGGACAGAACCTGGAATCACTATTGCAGGCAAACGGGCGCGAAGTATGTCAGGCAGCACATCCATCTGCCCATTAGCTCCAGAGAGCAGATCCTCGCCGATTTCGAGAAAGGCCTGACAGCTAAGACCAAAGTCGTTTTCCTGGGCCAGATCACCAGTGCCACCGCGCTGATCCTCCCGGTAAAGGAGATCTGCATGATGGCAAAGGAAAAAGGACTGCTCACCATTGTGGACGGCGCGCACGTGCCGGGACACATCCCATTGAACCTCCAGGAATTAAAAGCGGATATATACACCGGTGCCTGCCATAAATGGATGATGACGCCCAAAGGCTGCTCGTTCCTGTACGTGAATAAAGAAAATCAATCCTGGGTGGATCCTTTGGTGGTGAACTGGGGTTATGAAAGCGCGATGCCTTCACATTCGCAATTCCAGGATTACCATGAAATGCAGGGCACGCGCGATATCTCCGCCTTCCTGACCGTTCCCAAAGCCCTGGAATTTATGAGCGCACACGACTGGGATCGGAAGGCAGCAGACTGCCGGAAACTGGTAAGGGACAATGCCGCCCGCTTTCTGGCTTTACTGCATACGCAGCCGCTGGCGCCTGTCACGGAGGAGTTTATCGGGCAGATGATCAGCCTCCCCATCCGCACCAAAGAGCCGGAAGCCCTGCAACGCCTGCTCTTTACCGATTACAGGATAGAGGTGCCGATCATGAGGCATGGCGAACATTGCTACCTGCGCTATTCCATACAGGCCTTCAACACACAGCAGGACCTCGACACCCTGTACAACGCATTGGAAAACATTTTAAAAACTACCTCGCTGATCGGATCAAACTAAGCTGAATTTTTAGAATCTTTACGTTCTAGTTTAATCAACCCTGTGAAGCTCTGTATTGCCGAAAAACCAAGCGTTGGAAAGGAAATTGCCCGGATCTTAGGCGCGAACGCGCGGCGCGATGGCTTTTATGAAGGCAACGGCTACCTCATTAGCTGGACCTTCGGCCACTTCTGCACCCTGAAATCACCGGAGGATTACAGCGACGACTGGAGGCGCTGGTCGCTGGACTTCCTGCCGATGGTGCCGCCAAAATTCCAGATCAAGCTCATCGACAATTCCGGTGTACAGAAGCAGTACAGCATCCTGAAAAATTTAATAGACCAGTGCACCGAGGTGATCAACTGCGGTGACGCCGGCATCGAAGGCGAGCTCATTCAGCGCTGGGTGCTCGCCAAAGCCCTGTGCAACAAGCCCGTCAAGCGTTTATGGATCTCATCCATGACGGATGAAGCGATCCGCGAAGGCTTCGAAAAATTAAAAGACGCCTCGGCCTACGACCTGCTCTATGCGGCAGGCAATGCGCGCGCCATCGGCGACTGGCTGCTCGGCATGAATGCCAGCCGCCTCTACACCGTGAAATATGCCCAGGGAAAAGGTGTACTCTCCATAGGCCGCGTGCAAACCCCTACCCTGGCGCTGATCGTGAACCGCTACAAGGAGATCATGAATTTTGTGCCGGAGGCGTACTGGGAGCTGAAGACCAATTACCGCGGTGTCAATTTCAATTCGAGCCAGCGGAAATTCAAGAACAAGGACGAAGCCCAGGCGCTCCTGGCGGAAATCAGGGATAAGGAGTTTGAGATTGCCTCCGTCACCAAAAAGAACAGCAATGAAAGTCCGTTGCCTCTCTTCGATCTCACGGCCCTGCAGGTGGAATGCAATAAAAAATTCAACTTCACCGCTGACGACACGCTTAAATACATCCAGAAATTATATGAGCAGAAGCTGGTGACCTACCCGAGGGTAGATACCACCTACCTGCCGGAGAACATGTACCCGAAGATCCCGGAGATCCTGGGAAACATGCGTCCTTACGCGGCACTCATCTCACCCCTGCTGACGAAGCCTTTGCGTAAAAGCAAGAAAGTGTTCGACGATAAAAAGATCACCGATCACCACGCCATTATTCCTACCGGTGTGGAGCCCTTTCCGGGCATGATGCTCCAGGAGAAGCAGGTGTACGATACCATCGCCAAACGCTTCATTGCGGCCTTTTACCCCGACTGCGTGGCCTCGAATACCTCGGTGGTGGGCAAAGTGGATGTACATGAATTTACGGCCACCGGAAAGATTATTCTGGAGGAAGGCTGGCGCGTGGTTTATCCCAAGCCTTCGGCAGGCTCTGCTCCCGGAAACTCTGCAGGCCCGTCAATCGATGAGGAGAAGGATAAAGAGAAAGAGGACGAGATCCAGGAGATGCCGAATTTTGTGATCGGTGAAAAAGGGCCGCACGTACCGGATCTGCAGGAGAAACAAACCCAGCCGCCCAAGCATCATACCGAAGCTACCTTGCTGCGGGCCATGGAAACGGCAGGCAAGCAAGTGGAAGATCCGGAATTACGGGAGCTGATGAAAGACAATGGCATCGGCAGGCCTTCCACACGCGCCAACATCATCGAAACCCTGTTCAAGCGCAATTACATTGCCCGGCAGAAAAAGAACCTGATCCCGACGATCACCGGCATCGAGCTGATCCAGACCATCAACAACGAGCTGCTGAAATCGGTGGAGCTGACAGGGCAATGGGAAAAGAAGCTTCGACAGATCGAGAAGGGTGAGTACGACGCACCGCTCTTTTTACAGGAAATGAAAGACATGGTGAGCAGCCTGGTGAATGAAGTGAAGCTGGAGCACCGCGCCCGCATTACCATCGAAGCGAAAGACACAGCCGCACCCGGCAAAAAAGCGGCAAACCAGGCAGAAGAGAAAACAACCGAAACAAAACCAAAAGCACCAAAGAAAAAAACGGCGCCGGCGGATGAGGCTATCCCCTGCCCGAAATGCAAATCGGGAAAGATCCTCAAAGGCAAGGCGGCTTACGGTTGCAGCGCCTACAAGAAGGGCTGCACCTTTAAGGTAGAGTTTGAATGCTCCGGAAAAAAATTAAGCGACAGCCAGCTGCTTCAGCTCCTCAAAAAAGGAAAGACGCCGGTCATCAAGGGATTTACGATCGATGGAAAAAAGCTGAATGGCATTGTTGTGCTGGATGATTCCTTCCGGGCGATTGTCAAACCGGAAGCAGCCAAAGCCCCTGAAAAAAAAGCCGAAGGGCCTTTCACCTGCCCGAAATGTAAAACCGGCACCCTGATGAAAGGCAGGACCGCCTGGGGATGCAGCCGCTTCAAGGAAGATTGCCGCTTCATGATCCCTTTCGATGTGCTGCAAAAGGAGCATGGCTCGGAGGAGCTAACCGCCGCCTTTTTGACGACGCTTCATCACTAAAAATTAAAAAGTCTTTGCTCCATGATTGGAATTATTGTTGAACTCATTCTCTCCTGGCTTTTACTCTGGCTCATGGTCAAAAAAGACCTCTCCGCATTAGGGCTTAAGCCTGGCAGGGACAGGATACGGAATCTGCTGGCCGGGCTTCTCCTGGCCACTGTTTCCTGCACCGGCTATCACCTCATGACAACGGCGCTGGCCGACAACAGCTGGACACTGAATACAGCATTGACTTTACAAGCGCTCCTGGCCAGAACCTGGTGGACCTTAAAGTCCGTCATCTTTGAAGAGCTTATATTCCGGGGCGCATTACTTTACATCGCCATAGAGAAATGGGGGCCCAGGATCGCCTGTATCAGCTCTGCCGCCTGCTTCGGCGTGTATCACTGGTTTTCCTTCGGCTCTTTTGGCAATCCTTTCCAGATGGCAATCATCTTCTTTATGACCGGGCTTTTTGGATTCGCACTGGCCTGGGCCTTCGCCAAATCCTCGTCTTTATACCTTCCTACCGGGCTCCATCTTGGCTGGAACCTTGTCAATATCGTTGTTTTCTCAAACGGACCTTTGGGAGATCAGCTATTTATAAAGGCCAACACCAATCATGTAGAGGGCCTGCTATCGCTGTTTGTCTTTTTGTTCCAGGTAGTGGCCTTGCCGGTCCTGGCCCTGGTATACATCCGGTATTTTATGAAGAAACGTGTTACATAATACAGGAATAAACGATTGCCCGATAGCGACGTTCTAGCAAGGCATCCCAAAAAGCACGGCGAAAAAAGACGATCCTGTGGATCGGGATCGTCTTTTCCAACTAAATGCTACAATTCATAGCATTCACCTCAGCGCCCAAAGTCCTACCTTTGCACCATGTTTGCCATCATCGACATCGAGACCTGCGGCGGCAGATTCGACTTCAAAAAAGGAAGGATCACCGAGATCTGCATCCTCGTTCACGATGGCCTCAGCGTGGTTAAAAGCTTCACCACGCTGGTAAATCCCGAATGCTATATTTCTCCTTATTTCACGAGCCTGACGAACATCACCAACGAGATGGTGGCCGATGCGCCGAAATTCCACGAGATCGCCAGAACCATTATCGAAATGACGGAAGGCTGCGTATTCGTAGCACATAACGTGGGCTTCGACTACAGCTTTATCCGCGACGAGTTTGCCTCCCTGGGCTACACCTACAAGCGGGAAACCCTTTGTACGGTACGCTTAAGCCGCAAGCTCATCCCCAACCAGGTTTCCTACAGCCTGGGCCGGCTTTGCGCCGCGCTGGGCATCGAGATCTTCGGGAGGCACCGCGCGGAGGGCGATGCCCTGGCTACCGCCCAGCTCTTCGATCTGCTGCTGCGCCTCAAGAACGACGACCCCCGCTACAAAACCAAAGGCGTAACGGAGCTGATGACGCGCCGCATCGACAATATCAAAAAATACATCCTCAACAAGATCCCGGAAAGCTGCGGCGTGTATTATTTCCTCAACAAGGAGCAGGAGATCATTTACATCGGCAAAAGCGTGAACATGTATAACCGCGCCATCAGCCACTTCAACAGCGACGCCAAAAAAGGAAAGAAGATGCTGAACGACCTGTACAATGTCAGCTTTGTGGAAACGGGCAGCGAGCTCATCGCCATCCTGCTGGAAGCGGCGGAGATCAAGAAGCACAAGCCCTTGTACAACAGGAAAAGCAAGGCAGACACCTTTACCCATACTGTGGATGTGGTGCTGAGCAAACAAAAGGTGATCCAGTTCAGGATCGTGCCTTACGAGGAATCGGAGAATGCGCTGGTGTCCTGTGCCACCTACTCTACAGCCCGCAGCTACCTCGATGCCTGGATCGAAGAGTATACGCTTTGCCTGCAGCACTGCCACCTCACCGAGGAGGGCAGCATCTGCTTCAACCACCAGATCAGGCAATGCAACGGCATCTGCGCCGGCGAAGAAGAGATCGAAGACTACAACAAGCGGGCGGCAAAGGTGGTGCAGCGCTATTCCTACGAGCACCCGGATTTCATCCTCATGGACAAAGGCCGCACGGCCGACGAGCGCGCGATCATCCTTGTAGAGAACGGCTGCTATGTGGGCTACGGCTATATCGACCAGTATACGCAATGCAGCACGGCAGAGGAAGTGAGAGACCTCATCAGGCACCAGGTGTATTATCCCGACAGCAATAACCTCATCAAGGCATACCTGCAGAACCACTTCATGAAAACCATCGTGCTACAGAAGCAGCAGGAAGTGGATTACTGAGTAGTGAAAAACAAATAGTGCTGTCAGGCTGTCACGACGCGTCGTGAGAGTCGAAGCCTATTGAAGAATATAATATGAGAATCTTTAACTATTTCGTCTATAATTACAATAAAACAGGAACGCCTTTCGACTACGCTCAGGGTGACAAGAAATAACCTCATATCAAGGTATCAGGCAAACGGAACCGAAGCTCATGAAATAGACAGGTGCAAGTAGCATATAAACAACAAACACACGAAATAGCGGCTTATTTCGTTACTCTGTTCTGAAATTATTAATACCTTCGGGACATGCCTAAATGCCTGCTTATTTTATTGTTGTTGAGTTGCAGCGCTTTGCTCAACGCCCAGCACGGCAAACTGAAAAGGCCCCTGAAAGAGGAAGATCTCCTCTTCCTGAAAAGAACGGCTACCGAATGTTTCCATTTCAACCCGAAGCTGCAGTTTTCCTATAACAATACCGACCTCAGCATGGGTAAGCCCGGCAAGGGCGACAAAGCCGCCACCATGGAGAACCTGGAGCTTCTTAAGCAGGAATCGGAGAAGCAGCCGCAGAATGCAGACCTGTATACGGAGATCACCGGGATGTACAGCCGGCTCCGCCTTCCGGATGAAGCGCGTCACTACCGGAAAAAGTCCTTTGAGGCCATCAGCCTGGCTCTGCAGCAGCATCCGGACAGCACGGAGGCCCTGATCACCTTAGGAGAGATATACATGAGCGCGCTGCAGATGGACAGCGCCCTGTCGAAATACAGGCAGGCGTTTGCGAAGGATCCGCTCAACACAGAAGCTAACCGCCTGATCCCTTTCATGCATATCCTCAACAACCGCTTCGACTCGGCTTATGCCTTTATCGTCAGGCAGATCAACCGCTATCCCGACCATTACGAGGTTCATGAATCCCTGCCGGTGTATTATATCTATAAATTCTACGATCAGCTGAACAGGTACAGTCAGCTGAAAACAGTAGAAGAAGAAAAGCTGAGGCCCGAAAACATCCTGACGCTCAAGCTCCTGAAAGATTACTACGAGCGCGCTCCCTCCGACTTCAGGCGGGAATACCTGTACAGGGTCACCTACCAGGTGTGCTATTCCACCCTGATCACCTACAAAACGGTGAACGACTCGCTCTTCGACGTGAAGCAGATCCGTTTTGCAACGGGCCTGAAAGATGCCTCCAACTTAAAGCAGCAGGAAGCCTTCTTCAGAAAATGCCTGCACCGCAAAGCGCTGAAAAATAAATACCTGGCCAATAAGGCGCTGGGCAACATTTACCTCCTGCTGAACCAGCCGAAGGAGGCCATTCCTTATCTGAAAAAAGCCATCAGCCTCAAGCCGGTGAAATACAGCACGATTGGCAGCAATGCCTCTGAGGATTACGACAACCTCATCACAGCGTATTTCCTGATGAAAGACACAGCGGCCTACGAAAAGACCATCCTCGACAAAATCAGGGAGCAGCCAGCCATCGACCCTTCGGCTTCCGATTACACGACGGCAGGCAAGATCAGCATCAGCCGGAAGAATTATACGGGAGCGGAAACCTGGTTTCAAAAAGCGCTGGCGCTTGACGCTGAAAACGTCGATGCCCTTCTGGGCCTGGCCCTGATCCGTTTTCAAAACGATGATTATCCCGGAGCGCTTGCCAGCATTAATGAAGCGTATAAGCTCAACGACCAGAAATGGGAATTGTATATTTTATACGGCATTGTCTCGTTGTGCAACAACGATCCCCTGAATGCCTTCGAAGCCTTTAAGGAAGGGAGAAAGCTGCACAACAGCAAATGGATCAAAGAAGACCTGATAGAACACTATTTCGACCTGTTTTAAATGACACCTACAGAAGAAGCCATAGCACAGACCCAACGCTGGATCAAATCGGTCGTGATCGATTGTAATTTCTGCCCTTTTGCGGCAAAGGTCTATCAGAGCCAGACGATCCACTACGACGTGAGCAGCCTGCGATCCGCCGCGGAAGTGCTTCCCCGCGTACAGGCCTTGTTTGAGCTGCTGGATCAGGATCCGAAAACGGAAACCGCCTTTCTCATTCTTACAGAAGGCTTCGTGGATTTCGACAGCTATTTATCGCTGGTAAGAAAAGCGGACAGGCTCCTGGTAAAAGCGGGCTATGAGGGCATTTACCAGGTGGCGAGCTTTCATCCTGCATACTGTTTCCAGGATGCCGGTGAAGACGATCCTGCCAATTACACCAACCGCTCTCCCTACCCCATGCTGCATTTCCTGAGGGAGGAAAGCGTGGAGAAAGCGCTCCGGTTTTTTCCGCATCCCGAAACGATCCCTGAGAAAAACGTGGCGTTTGCGCGCAGCAAGGGCCTTCCTTACATGCAGATGCTCCTGTCGTCCTGCCGGTAATCCGGCTATATCTTTTTGCCAAGAAGCTTGGCCACAGCGGCTTTCGTCTGATCCGAGTAACCCACAAAGGCGGAGGGAAATTCCGAAGCCAGGTAGCTGATGACATCGTTGGCCGAAGCCGATGCTTTTTTTCCGAGAACCACCTGTATGAGTTTTCCATGGCGGTTGTATAACACAATATTCGAGCTTTTGCCAACCGCCGTGCCGCCTACCTGGCTAATGATCTCATTGTTATAAACCCATACGATGTAGTCGCGCTGCTCTTCGCTGATCGCCTTCAGAAGAGGCCAGGTCCCGGACTTTATCCTGGATAGATCGCGCAGGGAAAGAATGAGCATCGGGAAACCCGTCACGACCACGATCCCTGTGACGATCCAATAGGCAACTTTGCTTTCGTGCATCATGAAAAGGGAAAGGAGCATGGCTGCACCGGCAAGGGCAATGACACCTCCGATAACAGCGATCCGGATTTTTGATGTTGCAAGAAGCGTTTTAAAACGTTCGTAGTTCATAAGGCTTGTCGTTTAAATTTTGAGCGATGGGCCTGCATGCAGGAGCCTCATCCACATCCTTCCGCAAAGTTATTCTCCGGCATGGTTTTCTATCAGGAAAAAAGCATAGGCCCCTTCTGACCTTATATTCGCCGGCACCGGGCGAACATTTGCGCACCGGGCAGATCCCGGGAATGATGTTCAGGGCCTGCGGGAGCTATTAAGAACAACTTTAGCAGACTTATTTTTTACCATTATTTAGTTTTAAATCCCCGGACGCTTTTGTACCTTTAATCTGTTATGCACCAGGCAATCCGGACAGCACTTCTTTTCATAAGCCTTACCATGGCGCTGGCTTCCTGCACCAAAGATTCCGCTCCCCCTGAATTCGGGGATTATCCGACAGAGGTCGGCAGGATCATGACCTATAAGTGCGCAACCTCCGGCTGCCACAACACGGCGAGCGCTGCAGGCTCGGCAGGTCTGGACCTCAGCAGCTACTCCACCCTGTTCAAAGGCTCTACCAGCGGCTCACCCGTCATCCCTTTCCGGAGCGATTTCTCGTCGCTCTGCTATTTTATTAATACCTACGACGAGCTGGGCCCTGAAAACACACCCACCATGCCGCTGAACGGCACCCCGCTCAGCAGAGATGAAGTAAAGACCATCAAAGACTGGATAGACCAGGGCGCGCCCGACATCAAAGGCAACGTGATGTGGTCGGACGACCCCAACCGGAAAAAATACTATGTGCTCAACCAGGGCTGCGATGTGGTGACGGTGTTTGACATGAAAAGCCAATTGCCGATCCGCTACATCAATGTGGGCAACAGGCCTTCGCTGGCGGAAAGCCCCCACATGATCAGATTTTCACACGATGGAAAGTACTGGTATGTGATCTTTGTGGCGAACAACATGCTTCAGAAATACCGGGCCTCCGACGATGTGCTTGTAGGAGAGGTAGACCTGGGCAGGGGCAGCGGCAACTCGGCTTACGATAACTGGAACACCTTCGCCATCAGCAACGACGATAAAAGGGCTTATATCACGTCCTGGCAAACCAACAGCCGGATCGCCGCCGTGGACCTCGATCACATGAGGCTCCTCCACAATTTCGGCGGCCTTACCGATGCGCACGGCACAGCCCTAAACGCCACCAACGATACCATCTACATCACCAAGCAATCCGGAAATTATATTTATAAGATCGATACCGGCTTCTCCTCCCTCAACACGGTGGTGCTGGATGTTGCCGGAACGGCGCCGGTAGGCAGCCCGCTGATGGACCCGCATGAGATCGTGTTCTCGCCCGACGGCAGCAAATATTTTGTGTCCTGCCAGGGCTCCGACGAAGTACG
>Ga0233425_10007616_pt1 | contig 15063 bp, 10 predicted proteins | sample Watercolumn_Towu_2_FD_181712 | JGI IMG/M metagenome (GOLD analysis project Ga0233425, IMG submission 181712) | Freshwater microbial communities from Lake Towuti, South Sulawesi, Indonesia - Watercolumn_Towuti2014_140_MG | ecosystem: Environmental > Aquatic > Freshwater > Lake | place...
AAACCGGAAAGGTGGTCATCCGACGACTGCTCAAAGGCGGATGGCCCTTCAGAGAAGGTCTGGCCCTGGTCGGGAATGGGGGACTGATATAGCCCCCGAATTCCAACTGAACCTGGGCCATGGTGCCTTACTTCGTCGAAACAGCCACTGAAAAAAGTTTTTAGCCTCCGGTATTTGTACTTTTTTAAACCCCTTAAAAATTATTTTGGAGTATCATTTTAGATCAAAAAGTTGTTGAATTCTCATTTTTGCTAATAAATAATTGGATTATTGTCACCCTGATTCCCCTTGACTCCGGACTATATTGATTCTACACTCTTCCTCAATGAAATCCTCTTTTGACATCATCGTTATCGGCGCCGGGGCTTCGGGGATGATGGCCGCCGGTCGGGCCGCCCAATGCGGGGCCCGGGTCCTCCTCTTGGAAAAAATGCCCCGGGTCGGTCTGAAACTCGGCATCACCGGAAAAGGGCGCTGCAACCTGACCAATCAGGGCGATCTGACGACCTTCCTGGAGAGTTATTTTCCGGACGGCCGATTCTTGCGGAATGGTTTCGCCCGTTTTTTTAATCAGGATCTGATCGATTTTTTTGAGCACCGGGGTCTGCCCCTGGTCGTGGAAAGGGGGGGGCGGGTTTTCCCTCAGTCAAACCGGGCCTTGGATGTGGTTTCGGCTTTGCTGGGTTATTTAAAGGAATATTCCGTATCCCTGATCAAGGACCATTCGGTCAAGGAGATAGTGATTCAGGACGGCCGGATCAAAGGGGTGATCACCTCACATGGAAGATTTGAGGCCCCCGGCGTTATCCTGGCCACGGGCGGGGCCTCTTATCCTCAGACCGGCTCAGTCGGAGACGGTTACCGTCTGGCCCACAAGGCCGGCCACTCGATCGTTCCCCTTCGTCCCTTTTTAATTCCTCTGACGACCAAAGAGCCTTGGGTCAGGGAACTCCAAGGGCTCTCGCTGAAAAACGTCTCCGCTTCCGTTTATGTCAAGGGCCGGAAGATCCGGTCTGAATTCGGGGAGATGCTCTTTACCCACTTCGGGATATCCGGCCCGATTATCCTGACCCTGAGCGGGCCGGTCGTTGATGTGCTGCCCCAGGGGGAAGTCACCATTGCCCTTAACCTTAAACCGGCCCTTTCAGAAGACCAATTGGACGAACGGTTAAAGAGAGAACTGAAAACGCATCACCTTAAGGGCCTCCAGGGGATTCTGAAATTTCTTCTGCCGAACAGTCTGATCCCCATCTTTTTGGCCTTAACCCACCTTCCAGGGGATAAAAAGGGCCACCAGATCACGGCTGAAGAACGGCACCGCCTGAAAAATCTTTTGACTGATTTTCGCCTGACCGTGACCGGCACCCGTCCTTTGGAAGAGGCGATCATTACCGCCGGCGGGGTATCCCTTAAAGAAGTCAATCCAAAAACTTTTGAATCCAAACTTGTTTCCGGTCTCTTTTTTGCCGGGGAGGTCTTGGACATCCAGGGAAAAACCGGTGGCTATAATCTGCAGGCCGCCTTTTCCACGGGCTGGGTGGCCGGAGAAAGTGCGGCCGGACAAGTGAAATGATCTTGGGTCGCTAGTATGAAAAAAGTCTTGGGAGGCTTCCGTGCCTGTTTTCATGCCCGGCTTCCTTTAGGAAGCCTCCGGTTAGGTCGGGCCGTTCGACTTTGTCGAAGCTTTTGAATCGGCTCCTCAAAGGAGCCGATCGACCGACCGTATCGTGACGTCACGTCCCTGACGGGACATGACGGATTAGTGCGGGAGATTCAATTGCCGGTGACCCTTTTATGTTCGAGCTTGTTGGCATACATCATTTGGTCAGCCCGGGACAACAGTTCATCAATATGGCAAGGGTTCTCAGGATCAAAACAGATAACCCCCAGGCTCAGAGAAAGGGGAAAAGACCGGTTAGTGGAAAAAGGATGGTCCTTCAAGGTCTTCTTAAAACGGGAGATCACCTTCTCGGCCGGATCCCCGGAGCCATTGGTCGCTAAGATGACAAATTCATCTCCCCCCATGCGGGCGATGATATCCGATTCCCGAAAAGTTTCTTTAAGAATCTGAGAGAGGTCGATCAAGGCCCGGTCGCCCTCCTGATGACCTAAGGTGTCATTAATCTTTTTTAGATTATCCATGTCCCCATAAATAAGCAGCATCTTCACTCCCATCCGTTTGGCCGTCTTGACCCCTTGTTCGGCCAGGGTGAAAAATCCCCGGCGGTTATAAAGACCGGTGAGTTCATCACGCAGGGATAAGGTCTTCAGGGCATCCTCGGCCTGTTTCCGCTCGGTAATATCCATCAAGGTCCCGTGGATAGACATCTTCCCTTGATAAATAAGGGAGGTGCCCATGGTTTCAATCTCTATGATCGATCCATCTTTATGCAGACCCTGCCAAAAAAAGTGGATCAAGCGCTCTTCTTCGGTCACCCGGGTGATCATAACCTGCCGGACATGTTCACGATCCCGGGGGGAGACCAGGTCCAGGGGTGAAATGGTGGAGAGGAGTTCCTCCTGCTGATAGCCGAAGATCTCAGCCAGACGGGGATTGACAAAGATAAACCGTCCCTTCTGGATCAAAAAGACCCCCACTAAAGATTCCTGGACCAGGGCCCGGTATTTAACCTCCGACTCCGTCAGGGAACCGACCGTCCGGCTCAGAAGGTCGGACATGCTTTTGAAGCTTTGTCCCAGTTCACCGATCTCATCCCGGCGTTCGATCAGGCCGGGAGGTTCTTCCCAGTCTCCTCCTTTATAGTGGCTGATACTCTCCGAAAGGGCCTTGATCGGTCTGGCCAGCCGCCGCATTCCCCAAAAGGCGATGGCCATGACGACGACCAAGGTGATGAACAGAAATAAAAAGATCCGGTTTCGTAAATCCTTCAAGGGGGCCAGGATCTCTTCTTCTTCCATCATCACTCCGACCATCCAGGGCGTGGCCTGGATCGTTTGGATCGCCAGGACATAGGGCTTGCCGCCGGCCATCTGAGACGATATCAGTCCTCTATTTTCCTTCGGAAGGCCCTTTTTGATCACTTCGGAAAACGTTCGCCGAAGGTCTGCGATGACTGGGTTCAGGTCCGGGCAGCAGAGGATCTCCCCCCTGGAATCGGAGACAACGATTTTGCCTGTTTTTCCGATCTGTATGTTCCGGAGATTTCCGGCAAAATTGTTTCGCAGGAGATCGACGGACCCGGCAAGGAGCCCTGTAAATTTCCCCTCGGGGGAAAGGAAGGGGACGGTGAAGGTTATTACCAAGGCGCCGGTCCTTTTGGACCGGTAAGGGGAAGAAATGATCGGTTTCCTTTCTTCCTGGGTCCTCTTAAAATATTCTCGAAAGGCGAAATTTTTCCCTCTGTTCTCCGTGGCCGGATAATCCACCACCAGGGTGCCCTGGGCCTCAAGCACGAAAAACCCGTTATCGAAACGGGAATTGCTTAAAAAGGCCGTCCGTAAAAAATCTTCTATGGTGCCCAGGCGCTTTTGTTGAAGTGCTCCACGGTCCAGGTGCTGGGCTATATTCAGGATATCGTTTTGAATATTGAGGATGAATCCATCAAGACGGTTTTTTACTTTGGAGGTGTTTTCCTGGAGGTCTTCATTGGCCTTCTGACGTAGGGATGAGTCCAGAAAATAAAAGGAAACGATGCCCATGATGAGCAAGGTCATGAGAAGGAGGGTGGAAAGAAAGAGAGACCCCTTGACTTGCAGTTTCATATGAAGATTTCGTCGATCAAAGCTTGGATTATTCCCGACTTGTTATCCCACAGGTTTGGTTTTTAATTTTTGGGTATGTCCCAAAGTTACGTGATAAAGGGCTCAGGGGATGGTCATTTTGTGGTTGTCCAAAGGGTAGTTCAGTGCCCCAACCCGGCCCTGATTTCTGCGTTGATCCCAGGCTAAAAAATTAGCCCTGAGATAAAAATAGCTTTGGCAAAGGCCTGCTTAGTCCTGAAAACGGAAACAATTTAGTCCTATTGGGATTAGGGCCATAAGGTGGACAATCCACAAAATGACCATCCCCTGAGCCCAATAGGTTTTTGGCCTTAATCGCTTACCCTTACCTTATTCACGTAACTTTGGGACAAGCTCTAATTTTTATAACCAAATTGAAGATAAATGCAAGTCCTTTTTGGTTTTTGAGGCCCTAGGCCGGGGTATCGGTCGTCGTGGGTTTTAAGACGCTTACGGCGGCCTCTACGACCTTGGAATCATAGAGATTCCCCTGGTGATCGGTCAGCTCCTGCAAAGCCACCTCGATGCTGAAGGCCGGCCGGTAAGGCCGATGGGAGGACATGGATTCAAAGACATCGGCCACGGCCAGGATCCGGGCCTCAAGAATGGTCTCCGGGCCTGAAAGGCCCAGGGGATATCCCGAGCCGTTCAGCCGTTCATGATGCTGCAATATGCCTTTAGCCACCGGCCAGGGAAAATCAATGTCTTTGACAATGTCAAATCCGGCCTGGGGATGGGCCTTAATGCAGAGAAATTCATAGTCATTCAGCTTTGAGGGTTTGGTCAGGATCTCGGCCGGGACGATGATCTTGCCGATATCGTGCAGAAGACCCATGACCCGAAGTCCTTCCAAATGATCCCGGCTCAGGGATAATTTTTCTCCAATCCGGCAGGAAATTTCAGCGACCCGCTGTTGATGACCGGCGGTGTAAAGATCCCGTAGCTCTACGGCCCGGGCCAGGGCCCCCACCGTTCCGCCAAGGATATTTTTCAGGGCGTTGTTGGCCTTTTCCCTTTCTTCAATCTCTTTTTCGAGAGAGAGGGTTTTCTCCCTGACGATTTCCTCCAGGTCATTGTTGACCGAGAGGAGGGCCTGCCGGGCCTGGATCAATTCTCTATTGTTGCTGATCAGATTCTCATGAGTAGAGAAGAGAAAATTGATGATTTGTTCCGGTTTGGCCCTGATTTTCTCTTTCGTGCCGATAGGGGCGATTTCTAATTCCTGAACGGCGTTTCCGTTTGACTTGTAATTCCAGGAAGAAAAGATCAATTCGATCATGGAAAGAAGACGGGCTTCGCTATAAGGCTTGGTCAGGTAGTAATCCGCACCGGCATTCAGACCTTGAATGAGATCTTTTCGGGCCGACATGGAAGTGAGGAGAATGATGGGGACCGTATTCAGTTCCAGATCGTTTTTCATGGTGGAGCAGAATTCAAAGCCGTTCAGTCTGGGCATTTCCACATCGCTGATGACCAGATCCGGTTTCAGGTCGGCCAGCATATATAGCCCATCCAGGCCGTCGACGGCCCTGGTGACTGTATAACCTTTTGAGGCTAACAGATCTCTTAATTTCTGTGCCTGACTGTTGCTGTCTTCAAGAATGAGAATCTTTCTGGTTGTTTCTTCTGACTGGGTCATGATCATTTTCGATGAGTGTTCTCTGGCCTTTCCAGGTGTCAAAAATAATGGTCCAGGCGGGAGGCCCCATTTTAAACAAAGCACCATCATTTCTAAGTTCAAGATTTGTACCATGCCGAAGAGTTTTTTTAAAAAATAAAAACAGAGAGTTATTGGATAGAGGGCCGAAAGAGTCCTCAAAGATGTCCGGTGGAGGCGGAAAAAGTCCGGTCGGACAAGACAAAGTCTCATTGGATTGGAAAAGATTAAAGGGAAAAGGGAATGGAACCGGAAACGCGGCGGACTCTTGCCAAGGAAAGGCTTCAATAATTCTATGGCGGTTTTTTCGCTTATTTCTTGTCGGCGACCTGAAGGGCGACCCCTAAGATAATATTGGGTTTTGCCCCTTTATAGGTTGGACTTCCTTGGGTTTTGAATTGCCAGCCGGTGATGGAAATATTCTTTTTTTGTTGTAAGGTGACGAAAAACTGCTGCCATTGATCTGAATAATCTTCCGGTCTTCCTTCGATGTTCAATTGACAGAAGGCCTCTGTATCACTGAGGAGTTTCAATTCAGATAAGTCGCCTTCCATAATCTGTTGAAGCCTCTTGACTCCCAATTCCCGGGGAGTCTGGACCTTGGACTGGGACAGTTTGTTTTCACCCCTTATATTAAAAAACTGAGGCCGATAAACCAACCCAATAATAATTAAGATGCCGAATAAGGAAACGATGATCCCGATGATTAATGCCGTCAGGGTTCGTTCGGTTTTATTTATTTTCATTTTTATCACTGGCGGACTTTGAAGAACAGAGAGAATAAAACCGGACCTTGTCCGTGGGAAATATCGCCCAAGGGCAAAAAATAGGCTTTGGAGTCAATCAAAGCCATTTTCATCTTTGGTTGTGCCATGCCCTTGGCAGGGCATGGGAATTAACCAGAAATAATTTAGCAGACGATCTCTCCTGAGGCAAGTAAAACCGGTCATAAAAAATGATGACCTTACCCACCATTGAGCAAACTTTCCCCCTTTCCTTTCTTTCTTCGGCTATTCCCCTGAGGCCTCCTGATGGAGAGGGCTTCTCTGGAGCACACATCCCGGATCCCCGCTGTGCCAGTCACCGGTCAGGGCATAGGCCAGACAGCGGGACCCTCCCTGACAGTAGGCCAGACACCGACAGCTTTCGCAGCCTTTGGGGGCTGCACCGGCCTGTCTGATCATCCGCAGCAGGTCGCTGTTGTGATAAAGGACTGTTAAAGAGGTCTCCAAAAGGTTTCCCGCAGGCAGGGGCAATCTGCGGCAGGGATAGACCGTGCCGTCAGGCATGATGGCCAGGAGAGAAGCGGCGGCGCTGCAATGATAAGGTCTTCGGCGGGTGCCGAAAAACTGGAGGGAGCGGTTCATACTGATCTCGGTCCCCGAAAGACGATTCAGAAGGGTTCTTTTCCGTTCCTGGTCCATGATCTTGATGAAGTCCATCGTTTCTGACGGAGTGAGGGCCTTTTCTCTCATGTCCCGACCTTGTCCAAAGGGCACAAAACGATCCGCCCAGACTTTGGCTGCTCGAAAGCGCCGGGCCAGGGCGGCGACCTGAGGAAAGGAGCGATAGTTCTCTTTGTGGGCCGTGAAGGAGAGATAGGTTTTGATTCCCCCTCGGGCGAGGGCTTTTAAGGCCCTGAGGGTCTCGGCATAAGCGCCCGTTCCGCGGAGTTGATCATGAATCTCTTGAGGGCCATCCAGACTGAGCTGGACAAACTCGGGCCCACGCTGTTTCAGGCGCCCAGTCGTTTGGGCGTCCAGGGCGCTCCCATTGGAGAGGAGGGCAAAGGAGAAGAAGGTTTTATTTTTTTGAAAGGTCTCCAAAAGGTCGTAGAGATCATCCCGGCAGAAGGGTTCTCCGCCGGTCAGATTGATGTGACCCCGCTGGAAGGTCCCGCCCATCTTTTCGGCCCGGAGAACCAGGAATTCTTTGAACTGCTCGATAATCTCCCTTTGACGGTGGAAGGGCAGTTCGGGTGCGGGCGTCTTCTCCTGATAGCAGTGGCGGCAAGAACGGGTGCAACGATCGGTGATATGCCACTGCAGGATAAAACGCTCCCCGGAATTCTTAGTCACCGCCGCCGCAGCCTCCGCAACCGCTGCCGCCGCCGTCACCCCCTCCATCCCCGCCACCACCGCTGCTTTCGGCTCCGCTGCAGCCGGAACACCCGCCGGTCAGGGAATCGCGGAGATCCGCTTTGGACGGATGAAAGGTGTCCCCATAGACCATGAATTCGGGAAAGATCATTAAGGCCCCGGCCCCGAATAAAGCGGCCAAAAGCAGCGGATCGGCCCCGGCGGGCAATTGCCGGGTGTTTTTGGCCTCGGCCATGATGCTTCGATTGTGCTGGATCAACTTTTTTAAAGAGGCGGTCCCTAAAGCGGTCCGGAAGGAGTGACGTTTATACATCAGGATGAGGATACCCATCCCGACGGTCAGTTGAATCACCAGAAAGGCGACCGGTTTATATCGAGAGAGGCCGAAAAACAGTTTGAGCAGACCGGGCAGGAGGAAAATGGTCAGGAGAAGGAAAAAATATTTCTGCCGGCGGGCGATTTGGGTCTCGTTTAAGAGGAGCTTCTGGAGGACCAGATGTTTGCGTAACGGTTTCAGTCGAAGATCGAATTCTTTTAAATTTTTGGGGTTATTGATAACCGCCGCCGGTTTCTGGGGGGTCGAAAAGAGATGGAGGGTGTCCCTTTCAATGGCCGTCAGGTCCTGCCGGGCGGCTGCCGAGGCGGGGGCCCAGACTGATCCATCGCTTTCGGTGATCAGGATTTTTTTCTCCCAGAGGCTGAAAAGAACGGTGTGGAGGACGGCTTTACTATTCGAACCGTTTTTCAAGACGGCTATCTCAAAGGGACCTTCGGTATTCAAAGGCGGAGGGACGTAATTCCTGGAATCATCGGTCAAAGCAATCAGTACCTTGAATACGACAAAGAGGAGAAGGGCATAGACGCAATAGAAGAAAAGAAAATCCGGTCCACTGATAGCTCTAATCGTTTCGATCATGGTCTGCTCCTCCCGTCCTCGAACGCCGAAGGTTTCTCGGTTGCAAGTCTCCCGACGTCCCAGGGTTTTATAAAGTTAAGATTCACTCTTCCCGCCTCTTGATCTTTTTCGCCCTTCATCGTTCTCCGGCAGGAGATCAAGGCGACCCGCGACCGAGGGGTGTCCGGTTCAAAAGAGGTGCGGCCGGGCCTTGAGGGTAATCACTTCGCTGGCGGCGGCCGGGGCCTTTTTCCCGGAAAGGAATTGAAACGGAGCGCCTTCTCCGGCACGGCCTAAAAGAATGGTTTCCCCCGGTTGGACCTGATCGAGCGGTTTTTTGAAAAGCTCAAAGCCTCTTTTTTTCCATTCAAACGACCAGATTCGCTCAGGGTGGAAGAGGGCGCCGCTAAATATCGGTGCGGCTAGGGACGAGGTGCTGTAGACCCGGTCCACGCCGAAAGATTTTTCCAGTTTTTTCCCCAGGTCACGGTCAAAGGCCCTCAGGATGGTCCTGATCCGGGGATTCAGTTCTTTGGCTCCCAAGGCGATTTCCAGGTTCCGAAGGTCGTTTTCCGTGGCCACGGTGATGCACTTGGCATTGATTATGTCGGCGGCCAAAAGATTTTCTTCCCGGCGGGCGTCTCCGATGACCACGGAGGTCCGACGCCGGATCTCTTTGACAAAGGGTTTATCGTTATCCGACTCGATGACGATAACCGGTTCTTTCATTTTGAGAAGGAGATCCGCAACCCGGTATCCCACATTTCCCAGACCGACGACAATAATATGATTGCCCAGGCGATGGCGTTTCCGGCCGAGAAGCTGTTCAATCCTCGAGGATATGATGATATCGGCGATAAAGGAATAGAGGACGGCCATAAGGGCCGCTCCGGAGATCATCACCAGGGCCCCGTATAATTTCAGTAGGGGGGAGGCCTTCAGGAGACTGATGTCGCCGAAACCGGTCGTGGTCATGACCGTGACGGTAAAATAGACGGCATCGACCAGACTGAGCTCAAACCAAAAGCAGAAGACGAGCACACTGAGCCCAAAAACCGAGAGGCACCCGAGAAGGAGTCCCTTAGAGACGCCGGTCAGACGGCGCCATCGTTCCCTAAGGGACAGGGGATCTTTTCTGCTTTTCATTTCGGCGCGGGCCTTTTTATCTGTTCTCCGGGAGAAGCAGCGGCAGGGTTTCCCGGGAACGGGTCCGAAAGAGACGGTCAATCCGAAATCGTCAAGGGAGAGGGCCTCGGGAGCGGTCCCCTGGGGGCAGTTGTGACAAAAGAGAAGGGGACGCCCGTCTATCTCGACCATGGCGGCGATGTGTTCGGAGATGGAGGCGCTGACAAAATGTTCGGCGGCAATATGGGAGGTGCTGATGGTGTGGAAACGGGGGTAGACATCTTCGAGCCTTCCGGCAAATTTCTGTTCAAAAATTCGGATCACCACCGGAAGAGAGGGGTTCAGATCCGCGGCGTTCAAGGCAATACGCAGATTGATCTCATCGCTGTCGGTGGCGGCGATCAGGGCTTTAGCCCCGGCTATCCCGGCCCTGATCAGGGTCTCTTCTTCTCCGGCATCGGCCAGAAAGAGGTGGACGCCTAACTCCTCCAGTTGTTTCTTCTTCGGTCCACTCACGGATCGATCGATGACCGCCACCGGCGCAGGGCGCAGCAGTTCCAGAATCCTTAAGCCCACATGGCCAAGACCGCAGAGGATAATATGATCACGAAGTTCGTTTTGTTCCATCATTCAACCGACAACGGTGGTGTATGGGGGTGACGATCCGCCCCTTGGTCCTCAGGTGTTGAAATTCTGCCTCTGAAGGGCGATGGTTCGTATATGGCTGCCGATTTCCGGGTATCTCTCCAGGAGAGAGGTGAAAACATCTTTTTCCAGGGCGTAGAGATCGCAGTAACTGAGGGCCCGCACCCAGGCGGTGCGAGGCTGATCCGTCAAAAGGGCGATCTCGCCGAAGAAATCCCCTTCGGAGAGGGTGTTGATAATGACCCCGTCTTCATTAAAGACCTCCAGGTTCCCCTTGATGACAAAATACATGGTCTGCCCTTTTTGCCCTTTTTTGAAGATCAATTCTCCCGGCGTAAAGATATCCATCCGGAGGTTCAGGGCCACTTCTTCGATAAAGGTGTTCTCCACTCCCTTGAAGAGAGGAATCCGTTCCAGAATTTCACGTTTCAGATTAAGGGATACTTCCCCGGCCAGCCCCTGGGGAAGGGTGGATAAAAATTGTGTTTCATCGAAGCCCAAACGTTTTTTCCAAATGTAGGCATAGTAATCCCGGATTCGTTTTTGTAGTCCGGGAGGAATCTCCCTGTATTGAACAAAGGCCTTTAACTGGTCGAGATTGGAAAAATATTGGGCTTTGGCCGGATCTCTTTTCGCCAGAATCCCGGCCACCGTTCCGATGACATAGCCGTAGATGCCTACACCGGCACACATCAGGATGATGGCATAAATTTTTTGAAGATTGCTTTCGGCCGCCGTTTCCCCATAGCCGACGGTGGTCAAGGTTTGTATGACCCAATATAAGGCCGAAATATAGCGGGACAGCCTATCTCCCTCATAAGCGTTCGGGGACAATGCCAGCCAGCCGCAGGACATCCAGTGAGAGAAGAGAAGAAACCATAAGCCGAATAAGGCCATTTTTAGATAATCACTGTACCGTAAGGCCTTTCGTCGCCAGTTGTGAAAATATTCCCCCACATGCACCAGTTTTAAGAGCCGCGATAAAGACAGAATAGAGGAACCGAAAATAAGGCCCAGAGGGAGAGCGGCCGGTAAATCAACCAGAAACCAGAAGAGGCGTTGTCGGAAAGGGACCTGTTTGTGATGGGGATGAAACTCTTCCCGCAACCGTCCCAGGGAAAGTTGATAATAAACCAAATCAAGAGAAAAGAGGAGGGTGCTGATGAGTTCAATCCAGGTGAACCGTCCCGCATTAGTGGTCGGAAAGATTAATCCCAGGGGCAGATAAAGGGCGATGAAAATCGTCCAGACGGTTATGATAAGAAACCAATAATTTCGGGGATATTTTTCTGTTAAGCTCATCGTGGTCATCGCTCTTGTGGAGGGGAGACTCCTCGAAAGAAGGCCGGGGCCTCAGACTTTTCGAAATTTTTCCTTTTCCGCGCCGCAGACCGGACAGCGGTCGGGGAGGTCCTCCTCGAAGACATACCCGCAGACCGGACAGACATGGTACTCCAATTCCTTATCCGAGAGCATGGCCGTCAGGGCGTCCTTATACAGTTTGGCGTGCCGCTCTTCCACATCCCGGGAGCGGATGAAACTCCAGGCCACATCCTCCCGCTTGAGGGCAAAGGCGTCTTTGATGAAATCGGGATAATAGTCGCTCTTGGCCCGGATCTCATTTTCAAAGGCCGTTTTCAGGTTTTCCTCGGTGGTGCCGATAACCCCCTCGAGATATTTGAGGTATTCTTCGGCGTGGATCTTCTCGGCCTCGGCCACGGCCCGAAAGAGCCGGGCGATCTGGGGAAAGCCCTCTGCAGCGGCCTTGCGGGCAAAGGCCATGTTGCGAACAGTGGCCTTGGATTCACCGGCAAAGGCCTCTTTCAGACGCTTTTCCAATTCGTCGGGAAGTATTTCGTGAAGGATGAACCGGTATTTAAAGGCCCCGCAGACCGGACAGGAATCGGGCGGGGTTTTCCCATCATGCCGATAGCCGCAGACCGTGCATTTCCATTGTTTGTTCATAACCGCTCCTTATCCGGTTGCGGAAACCGGGTATCGTTTGAGATCGGATGGAAAAGTAATGGTAAAAATGGTTCCCTGATCCCTGTTCATCTTGCGCTCGGTGATGTCAAGACCTAAAGAGATTATTCCGATCAATTTCCCATGCTCATCCAACGTTCGCGAGTTACTCCAGGAAATGTGCCGAATCTCTCCTTTGCGGGTCATTATGGGATTCTCAAACTGCTCGATGACCTTTTCCTTGATTATATTTTCTCCGTGGAGTTTCTTTGTCGTGTTCCTTATATCCTCTGGAATAAAAAAATCAACCCAATTCTTGCCAATAATTTTTTCAGGTTCCCATCCTGTCAGGGTACATAGAAATGTGTTGCCGAACAAGATTTTCCCTGACCGATCCAATTGAATGGCGATAAGATTGGCCTTTTCTAAGGCCTCCCGATGCCTTCGTTCCGATTCCCTAAGCCTTTTCTCGGCCTGCTTCTGGTCGGTGATGTCACGATGGATGGCCATTATAATTTCTTCTCCGGAATCAGGGTTCATTCGTCTTCCAAGGCATTAATCATAATCTCACTTAATTCATTGATCATGAAAGGTTTTTGTAAAGCTCCTTTAAACCCGTACTGATCAAAATTCTTCATCACCGGGTCCTGATCATATCCGCTGGCCACAACAGCTTTAACTTTTGGGTTGATCTCGAACAGTTTTCGAAGTGTCTCAAGACCTCCCATTCCTCCGCGAATCGTCAGATCCAAAATAACCAAATCAAAAGGGTGATTATCTGCCATTGCCTGGCGGTAAATCTCTAAGGCCTTTTCGCCATGCTCTGCCAGCTCCACCTCATAACCCAACCGGCGAATCACAGAACCAAGCATATCTCTCATCATATCTTCGTCGTCCATGATCAGAATTTTTCCCTTTCCAGCCATAACCCCCAATTCCATCATGATTTTAGGAATTGATTTCCGGGAGGAGGGCAGAAAAATATGAAAAGTCGTTCCGGTCCCCGGTTTTGTTTCAACCGTGATGGTTCCATCATGTTTTTCAATAATTGAGCGGCAGATGGTCATTCCCAGACCCATCCCTTTTTGGGTTCCCCGCTCTTTGGTTGAAAAATAAGGGTCAAAAATGTTTGGAAGAATTTCTTCGGGGATGCCTTCCCCTTGATCGGCAATACTTATTTTAACATAGTTTTGCGGGCCTAAAAGAGGTTCCGTGAGTTCGGCCCCGATTATATTTGACGCTGAAATGGAGATTATCCCGCCTTGCTTCATGGCTTCCTTGGCATTAATGACGATATTCCGGATCACCTGCCCGATCTGCCCCTGATCCGCTTCCACCGGCCAGAGATTCTCCGGGATAGAGAATTCGGAGCCTATTGAAGATCCGCTCAAGGCAAATTTAACTTGATCTTTTAATAAAGCCGAGATTGCAAATAATTTTTTAACCGGTTCGCCGCCCTTGGACAGGGTGATAAGCTGGTGAGTCAACCCTCGGGCATCCAGAGCCGCTTTTCTAACGGAATCCAGTTTCTTATTCACTTCCCGGGGGTCAAGATCATACATCTTAATCATTTCAAGATTGCCCAGAATCACGGCTAACAGATTATTAAAGTCATGGGCAATTCCCCCGGCCAGAATACCGGTTGATTCAAGTTTGCTCATAATGAGATGTTCATCTTCCATTTTTTTTCTTTCGGTAATGTCTCTGGCCAGGACAATGAATCGGGCTTTGGGGTCCTTATGGTCTCCTTTAGCGGCAATCGAAAGCTCAAACCACTTTTTTTCACCGCCAATGGGTAAGGAGTAAATGGTCCCGGTATGCCTCCCTTTCTCGGCCGCATCCCTAATCGCCTGTTGAATAAGTCCGGCGGCCTCAGGCGGAAGTATCTCCTCCACCGTTTTCCCGAGAAATTTTTCCGGCTCCACAAAAAGAACAAGTTCTTTCGGGGCATGATAATTTAGAAAACACCCCTGCCGATCCACTTCGAACAACAAGTCAGGAATGGCTTCGACGGTCGCCGATAGATCCTCATGCAGTCTCCGCATCGATTCTTCAAACTGTTTCCGCTCGGTGATGTTTTTAGACGAACAGATGACCGAAAAAACATGCCCTTCTTTGTTTTTTATCGGTGTAAGCGTCGTCAGATAATATTGGTCGCCGTCCGGACGGGGAACCCGGACTTCGACGGTCTTTCCCTCTCCTGTCTTGAAGGTTTGTTCCAAAGCGGCAAACCGCCTATCCGCCTCTTCTTTAGGAAAAACATCCCAGATCGTTTTCCCGATAATGTCCCCGGCATCTTTGCCCACACCCGAGGCAAAGGCCTTATTGACATAGACATAGCGTCCTCCGGCCTCAAAGGAAAAGATCGGGTCCGGGCTTTCTTCCAGGAGAATCCGATGTTTCTCCTCGCTCAGGCGAAGGGCTTCTTCAACCCCTTTGCGATCGGTAATGTTGTGGGTGGTAACAATAATTTCCCGAATATAGGGATGTTCTAAGAGGTTCTGGGCCGTACATTCCACCCAAACCCAGGATCCATTTTTATGCCGAAGTCTTAATTCATCCGTTATCGACAAACCTGGATGCCGGACGATTTCTTTCCAATATTCCCGAATTCGATGCAAATCATCCGGATGAACGTTATCAAAACTACTTTTTCCGATCCGTTCTTCATTGGTAAATTGGTTTATTCGGATAAAGGACGGACTGCGATAGGTAATCGTGGCCTCGGCATTACAAAAGAGAATGCCGTCATGGCTATTATCGACTATGGCCCGGAATTTGGCCTCACTCCCCTTTAGGGCCTCCTCCGCCATTCTCCTTTCCCCATCCACCTTGGCGACATAAAGGGCCATTTCGATGGTCACTTCGATATCCCTATCCTGATAGGGCTTCATCAAATAGCCGAAAGGATAAGTCAGTTTGGCCTGTTTAATCCGTTC
>Ga0233425_10007617_pt1 | contig 15063 bp, 16 predicted proteins | sample Watercolumn_Towu_2_FD_181712 | JGI IMG/M metagenome (GOLD analysis project Ga0233425, IMG submission 181712) | Freshwater microbial communities from Lake Towuti, South Sulawesi, Indonesia - Watercolumn_Towuti2014_140_MG | ecosystem: Environmental > Aquatic > Freshwater > Lake | place...
TATGGAGCAGAGGCAAATTTGCTTCGTCTGTTGGATATTCTAATTTTGAAACAACAATCAATTACATAAAAAATCAAGAAGAGCATCATCTACGAAACTCCACACTTTAGTGTGGAGAGGGGGTCATGCAAGCAGCTCCAAGGTATTCTCCTTCAAGAGTGATGCAAATAGTAAAAGGCATAACTGCAAGAGAAATGTTAAGAGATTTCCAGAGATAAAAGATGAATTATGGGGTGGAGAATTCTGGAGTGATGGCGGAACCATTAAAACAGTTGGTGAAGGAAACAATGGAGATATAGTTCGAAACTATATTAAGAAACAAGGAAGAAAAGAAAATCAGCTAAGATTAGTCAACTTTACCGAGCCGTAATGCCCCACAGCTTGCTGTGTAGTGAGCGAAGCGAACGATGGGATAGGCTCGGAACAATTTTACTCATAATTTTCTAAACCTTAATTTTATTATTTTAGTAAAAAACTCGGGAATTACTTTTAATAAATTAATACTTGAAAATCTTCCTTCATTCCAAATTATCGGAACTTCTATTATCCCCATATTTTTCTTTTGTGCGATATAAAGCAATTCTGATTCGAAAAACCAATTTTTATCTTTAACAAAAGGAATTATATCTTTTGCGACTTTTTTACTTATTGCCTTAAAACCACATTGAGCATCTTTATATTTTGTGTTTAAGATTAATTTAAGCAAAAATAGATGATAGAATATTGATATTATTTTTCTTTTAAATGATCTTTTAACTTTTGAATATTTATTATATCTAGAACCGATGGAAATATCATATCCTTCTTCAATTTTTTTAATTAATGGAATTATGCATTTTAAATCAACAGCGAGATCAACATCCATGTAAACTTTAATTTCTGCTTTACTTTTTAACCATCCATTTATAACCCCGGAGCCTTTTCCCTGAATTTCTGTATGTAAATAATTAACATTTTTATATTTTTTTGACAATTTTTTTGACAAATTAATTATACTTTCAGAATCTTTTCCATTTATTGAAATAATAATATTCCAATTATAATTTTTTAATAATAATTTATATTCTTGAACCTGTTTTTTTATGCTTTCTTCTAATTCATTTAAATTACCATAATATACTGGGAGTATAATATCGACTGATTTTTTCATTTTAAGATAGTGCTTATTCCTTCATTTATATTTTTTAGTTTTATATTAAATATTTTTTGTAATTTTTTTATATTATAAGTTTTGTTTATCTTAAGATTTTGTAATTGTATTGTTGTTATTGGTGGGTTTTTAAACAGATTTTGAAATAAAAATGCGAATGGTTTTATAATTAAAATTGGCAAATAAAATTTTATCCTTTTTATTTTTAATTCCTTTATAATTAAATCAATTAAATTTTCATAACTAATTACAGAACCTCCCGGAGTTAAAAATGTTCCTTTTATATTTCTATCAATGCAAAACTCGATTATTTTAATTAAATCATCTATATAAATTGGTTGTAATTTATTTTTACCATTGCCAATTATTGGAACAAAAAATGATTTTTTAATAAATGTTATTAATTTGCCAATATATCTTTTTTCATTTTTTCCATAAATAACTGTCGGCCTTAGTATAACATGATTTTTTAATATTTTTACTAATTTTTCAGCTTCTTTTTTGCTTTTTGAGTAATTATCTTTTCCAAATAAAACATTTTGTGTGCTTAAATAAATAAATTTTTTGTTATATTTTTTAGCTTTATCAACAAGAAATTTGGTGTAATCTACATTTATTTTAAATATATCTCTATCAAATGGATTTATTATTGAAGCTAAATGTATTATTATGTTGCTTTTTTTTATTGATTCACTAACTTGATTATAATTATCTATATTTATCTGATTATTGCTTCTTCCAATACTAATAATTTTATACTTGTTTCTTAAATATTCAATTAAATTTGAGGCCACATAACCATTGCAACCAGTAATTAAAATTGTTTTTTTCATAAATAGAAATATATTGAAAACATTTAAATAGCTATTTTTTAGATAAAATAATTAAATAATCATTATAAACACTATTTCTAAATAATTCTGTTTTTTCAACCTTAAAATCTCCTGAAAATAATTTAATTGATTCATTCAAATCTCTAAAATAATTGCCCCTATCTAAATCTATCAAAAACTTACAAAAAATATTTTTTTGATTCTTTTTTGTGAAATGATCAATTAAAATTAATTTTCCTTTTTTATTTAAAATTCTTTTTAATTCTTTTAATATTAATAATAAATTATTATCATTTATATGATGTATTACTGAGGAAATTAATATTTGATCAAAATAACCTGATTTTAAATTATATGGGGGAGAATAATTTATTTTTAAAAAATTTCCTCTATGATTTTTTTTGCAGAAATTAATATAATTAACATCAGTATCAATACCATAATACTTATTTGAGTTAAATAAATCTGAAAATTGACCCGCCCCGCATCCAAAATCTAATGTTATCTTATTTTTCTCAACGTTTTTTGATATCATATATTTTTCATCTTTAAAATTACTATGAACAATATTCCTAAAATTATTAAAAATTTTGCTGTTGTTAAAAATATAATTAATTAATGAATAAACAATATTTTCTTTCATAAATTATACAAGCACACCCTAGATTTATTAATCTTTTTATTGAAACCGCATTCATTTAAAAATTCGCAATGTTTGTCATAAGTTATAATTTCACTTACATTTAAATCCTTAATTTCTTTTTTTAATGAATAACAATCTTTGCCTTTTATCAAATTATCAAGATTATCCAGTTTATTGATGTAATCTTTATTAATAGCCGAAGGGTACCATCCGCCCGCAGTGGATAAATTATAATGGATTGCAGCATAAGAATAATATGCATTAGGATAAGACGTTTTTCTTAATGGTGTTGCTAGCAAAATAAACCTATCTTTAATGTATGGAAAAACACTTAAGGTTTCTTTTTCCAATTCCGTATATTCTATGAAATTTGGCGTAAATTTAATATTTAATAAAATACTCATTAAACTTATAATAATTAATCCAAAAAATATGCTCTTTTTATATTTTTTAATAAAATCAAAATCAATATTAAAAAACATAAATATCGTAAAAAATAGTAAGAATAAATTATAAGAGTCAGGAAAAACTTGGTTTATAAATGGGATAAAAATAATTAACCTGGTAAAAATAAGAAATGAAATTATTATCTGTGGTAATAGGAATAAAAATTCTTTTTTTATATCTTTACTAGATTTAAAATAGAAGTATAATATTATAAAAAATAATATTGGTATTAAAAAAGCTGCAATATTATCGTTATAAGTTGCTTTATTTATAGATTTTAAAGTATTCCCAACAATTATCGTAGAAGATGTTGTACTAGAAAAATTTTTTATATATGGAATCCACCAAAATGAGGTTGCAATAAAAGTTATTAATATAGATAAAATAATAATTAATTTTTCTTTAAATTTTTTTACAAAAAATAATCCAATTAATGATATAGAAGAGATTATTGCTGAGTTTTGATGAGACAATATAGCAAAAAAATAAAAAGGCATTATAAAAAGAAAATTTTTATTTATTTCTCTATTTTTATAATAAATTAAGAAGATAAATATTACTATAAGATTAAACCAACCAAATAACTCATGTATTTTACCAATTCTTACATAGTTTCCTATAGCAATAGCATTTCCAAAAAATAATAAGAAAAATGCTAAAACTTTTATTTTGCTCAAATTCAATTTTAATCTATTAAAATAAAGCGCAATAAAGGATATGATAAATGTAATAATCAAGGAGAAATATACAGTTAATTGAACATTATTTGTTAATAAATATAATGGATAAATAAAAAAATACCAGCCTGGTTGATTTATCAAAAAATTTACAAAACCGTTATACCAATAAGGGCAAAAATTATGAAAGCCACATTCTCTTAAAAAATATAATTGTGCCATATAAGATGACCAATCGTTATATTTATCTAAAGGAAAAGTTATTATAATTTTAGATTGATCAATTAATCTAAACAAAAGATATAAACCTAGTATCATTATTGGCAAATATAAATATTTATCCGGAATATTTTTTTTCATCATAATCAATATTCATCTTTAACTTTTGTGACTTCTGAAGGAATTTCTCTTCTGATTATATAATCTGGAACTTTCAAGTCTTTTGGATAATTTACTTCCCAAATTTTATATGGACCAATTAATCTCCCATTATAAATTGCTAATGGTATCTGATTTTCATCATTATAGGCAACTTTGAAGTTATTGTTTTGCTCATTATATAGGTAAAGTCTTGCAAACAAGCTATCTTTAACTTTAGGAGATAAATACAAACCAGCGCCAATTGGATTTATATTGTTATTGCTTTGAATAATGGGAATAATTCTAAAGCAGCCATTTATTCCTTCATTGAAATCATATTTTTGGTTATTTATGAACAAACATCTTAAAGGTAATTTTAACTGTTCTCCATTGTAAATTAATATTACGGAAGGTTGATTAACATTAAATCCGCTTACATTATCTTGTGTAATCTCAGTAATTGGAATTAAGACAGCTCCAATTCCCGCTGCTTGCCTTGGATAAATCTTGTTATTATAAACAAAATCTTCATCTAAAGCAAACCCACCGGTATAAACATAAATTGTTTCATTTCTCGTCTCTTGTGTTTGTTTTGGATCCAAGCCAAAATTTACAATCCAGGAATATCTATCATAATTAATATCTGAACCAATAGAAGAATAAGCAGGGTATTTTCCAATTTCATCATTTACAATCAATAAATTTGTTACATTCCTTGATTTTAAATATTCTAAAGCTTCCTTGTCTGTTTGTCCTGTCAAAACATTCCTTCCTGTGAAATAGTTTATATCATATCCCCCTGCATTTCCACCGTCTGAAATTGTAGCCCTGTTATTATATTGAACTAAATAACCATAATCCCACCAATGAGCAAAAACATCTGTTTCATTTGTATTTTCTCTAATCCATTTTCCCATGTATTGCCATTGCTGATTATATGTTGGGCTAACACCAGATGCTTGCCCTAAACTTGAACTTGTAAATGTAGATAATAACGACAAAGTAAAAAACCCAATTACAAAATAAGTTAAGAATTTATAATAATTTTTGCTCAAATGTCTATTAATCTCTTCAATTATTTTAAAGAACAAATATGCGGATAATATCGCAGTTATAGGAGAAAAAACAAATACTAATCTTATTGCGCTTCTTGCCCCAACAATCATTATAAAAAACCAGATAAACATAAATGTGTAAAACTTGTCGAACTTAGCTATTTCATTAAATACTTCTTTATTTTTGTAAAAAGAATAAATATAAAACATTAAAATAAATAAAATAAATAAAATTAATGATCCTAAGTAAACAAAAATTGATATCGGTGTTTCTCCATTAAATTTAGAGCTTGGAGAATATCTGCTAAATGTAAAACCAAATAAAAATAATATATAAATTAAAGTGAATAATGCTTTTTTCTTTAAAGATTTAACCATATTATAAAATAAAACAATGGAGGAAATTAAGAAAATCCATAAATATGTTTTTCCAAATTGGCCAATCCAGTCGGTAATGTATGGCTGATTATTCTCAGCAACTGTTCTAACCCAACGGTCTGTTGCAAATGGCTGAACTAAGGTATTATAAGTATCTGAGATTCTATAAGCAAAGAATGAAGTCCCATAAAATATAGCAATAAATATACTTATTAAAATAATTGTAATCAAAAAACTAAACAAAGTTTCTGGAATCTTTTGATTTATTTTATCTTTTATTTTTAATAAATTTAAATCAAATAATAATATATTTAATGCCCAAATTAATAATGCCACTAAACTAGAAGCAGTTGTGGTTGATAATATGATATTACCGAAAGTAAATTTTTCTGAAAAAATTATCATTATTATAATTAAAGAAAAGAACATCCAAGCTAAATAATAAAAAATTTCTTTTTTTTGTAATTTTCCCAAGAATAATTCAATTAATGTAAACAAACTAATTATTAAAAATATGAATGCTCCACCTCCCCAAATCAAAGTTGTTAAACCTGTTGAAATTCCAGATAACGCCCCGAATAAAACAGATTTTTTTATATTATCGCTTTTCCAAGCGCAGACATAAAAATATAAAGCAGCGTAAAAAAACACAGTTGCTAAAGCTTCTTTATCGCTTATTCCTGTTAATGTTCTGAATAAATAACTCGGAACCACTGAAAGAAATGCTGTTGCCAATAATGCAAGGTTCTCATTAAATAGTTTTTTTACCAATAAAAAGAAAAATATTAAACTAATTGCAAAAGCTATAGGGGGGTAAATAATATCAACTAATTCTATTGTAAAACTTGAACTAAAAAAATGCAAAAATTTATACAAATAAACAATAAAATTTGCCAAAAAGCTAAATTCTTGCAAACCAGAAAATCCATCTGGAAAATATCTCAAGTAATCAATATTCATCAAACTTCCATGCTCTAAAATATATTTTACATATCTTAAAAAAGCCATTGCATCCGGATCTGCAGGAATGTATAAATTTGTCGTAATATCTTTTAAATAATTTAAATTTTGCAGCCTTAAAACAAAGCTGAAACTTATAATTGTAAATAATAATGCCAATGTTTTTTTATTCAATAAAAATAATATAATTGAAATAATAGGAACAAAAATAAAAACAAAATTTTTTCCTATCTTAAATGAATCTCCAAATTTAAAATACATTAAAATTATTAATAATATATAAATTCCTAAGTAAATTAAGGATTTATTATCTAATTTTAATTTTTCGTTGAAGAATTTTTTTATATTCTCTTTTCTTTGCTCTAAAACTTCATCCCCCATTTAGCTTAAAAATTTAGAACTATTTATATAAGTTGCTATTCATTTGCTATTTTTAATAAATATTCTCCATATCCTGATTTTTTTAATGGCTCTGCTAACTTAATTAATTGTTCTTTGTTTATATATCTTAAATTATAGGCTATTTCTTCCAAACATCCTATTTTTAATCCCTGTCTTTTTTCTATGCTTGAAATATAATTTGAAGCATCCAGCATTGAATCAAATGTTCCTGTATCAAACCATGCAAATCCCCTTCCCAATGATTTAACCTCTAAATTTTTATTTTTAAGATAAAAATTATTTATATCTGTTATTTCTAATTCATTTCTCTTTGATGGCTTTAAATTTTTGGCAATATTAACAACATTATTATCATAAAAATACAGTCCAGTTATAGCATAATTTGATTTTGGTTTTATCGGCTTTTCTTCTATTGATATAACTTTATTATTTTTAAATTCAACAACACCATATCTCTCGGGATCATTTACATAATATCCAAAAACAGTTGCCCCCTCTTCTTTTTTTGACGTTTCTTTTAATAAATCAGAGAATCCATGTCCATGAAAAATATTATCTCCCAAAATTAAAGAACAATTGTCTTTTCCTATAAAATTTTCTCCAATAATAAATGCATCTGCTATTCCTTTGGGTTGTTTTTGAATTTCATAAGAAATATTTATTCCTAAATCATTTCCATTTTTTAATAAATTTTTAAATCTTGAATTATCTTCTGGAGTTGATATAATTAAAATATCTTTTATATTTGCTAACATTAAAATAGACAAGGGATAATAGATTAATGGTTTATCCCAAATCGTTAATAATTGTTTACATGTAGCTAAAGTTCCTGGATATAATCTTGTTGCTTTTCCTCCGGCTAATATAATCCCTTTCATAATAAAATTAAATTAAAAAATTTTATATAATTAACTAAAAATTAAAGGGGTAATAAAAACTTCTACAAAAGCAGCAAAAACTAGCAGGATTACACTTATAATTATTAAGTCTAAGCTATCTTTCATTATAATCTTAAATTTATCGGAATTAATGTCATGGTTTATTATTGCTACTGAAATAATTCCCCCTGCTAAACCTCCGACAAAATAAGCCAAAATCTCAAAAAAACCATGAGTCATGTATCTTCCTATCGCAATTGGAATGGTAATAAAATAACTATTCACATTTGCTATTTTAGTTCTTGCAAAATCCCCTATTGCAGCGCCAACAACAGAACCGTTCCATGTTAATATAAAAATTGCTCCAGCACCATAAAAAAATGCAAATAATATCGAGAAAAACAAAACATTTAAGTTATTAAATAAAATTTGGAAAAAAATATTGTTGCTTATTAAATTGCCTGTTAAACCCATGGTTGCTTTTGCATTAATTTGGTTGATTGTTGCTAGTTGTACTTTAAATAAACTTGAACTTATATCATTTGGAAGAAAAATAAACCATAACGCATAAGCAACTATAAATCCAAAAAATAAGTACATTAAAAACTTTAATGCTTTTCCATGCTCTCTTAATAATTTTCTTTCTTCATAAATAAACTTGTCTTTGGATTCTTCTCTTTTAAATGTTTTATAAACCAAAGGAATGCATGCAATTACAGTCAATAAAACCATTATCATGCTTGCTTCGCTTTTAAAAATCCATAATGCTAATAATATCCCGACTGTTACATATAATGCTCCTAAAAAAAACAATTCCCCTGGATTATGTTCTGCTTTTTCTGGAAAAATTAAAGATTCTAAAACCATATAATTATAGTTAAATATTTTATATATAAACCTTTTCAAAATGTTTATATACAAAGTTTATTTGTCATATTATTGTAAAAGAGGTGCTTAATGGATAAATTCAATAAAATATGCAAAGATATTAAAAACATAAAAGTTCAGGGTGCAGAAAACATAGCAAAAAATGCATTAATAGCTTATTCCTTAAAGCCAAATAGAGAATCAATAAATAAACTAATTAAATTAAGATCAACAGAACCTTTATTGTTTAATATATTGAATTATGCTCAAAAATATAATATAAAAGAAGCATTTGAATTATTAAAAAGAAATGAGAAAAAAATAATATATTATGGAGCAAAAATAATAAAAAATAATTCAATAATATTCACACATTGCCATTCTTCAACTGTAATCAATATCTTGAAAGAAGCTAAAAGACAAGGAAAGAATTTTGAAGTTTATAACACAGAAACAAGACCATTATTCCAAGGAAGAAAAACGTCTTTAGAATTAAATAAATTAAAAATTAAAGTTGCAAATGTTATTGACTCTGCCGCAAATTTAGCAATTAAAAAATGCAATTTAATGTTAATAGGAAGCGACGCAATATTAAAAAATGGAAATGTTATAAATAAAATTGGCTCTGGCTTATTTTCTGAAATAGCTTATAATCATAAAAAACCAGTTTACATTGCATCCAACTCATTGAAGTATTCAAATAAAAATATTAAAATAGAAGAAAGAAATTTTAAGGAAGTTTGGAATAATAAAGATATAAAAATAATTAATCCAGCATTTGAAATTGTAAATCATAAATATATCACAAAAATTATATCAGAATTAGGAATCTTAAATATAAAAGAATTCTTAAATAAAGTAAAACAAAATTATTATTGGATAAAATGAAAAAAATTTATATTGAGTTTTTATTAATGGTTATTATCATTATTTTATTGATAATGCCAAGCGCTTTTTTTATTGATATTATAGCGCATGAAACTTATCACGCGTATAAAAATAAACCTTACTCAGAAAGCATTTGTTTTAATTTAGATAAAATTAACAGAGCCTATACTGTTGTGGAATATCCAAATTCAACAGCAAAATTAGATTACTTAAGAAATTCTGAAAAAATTGAAGAATTAAAAGCAAATAAATTCGGAAGATTAATCTCATTTTTATACATTTTATTTATTGGGTTAATCATAAGTTTATTTTTAATGACCTTAAAAAAATGAAGAAATTAATATGCCTTGATTTGGATAATACATTAATATATTCTGATAAATCCCATATTTTAGCTTATAATTATTCTTTAAAAAAATATAAATTAAAATTAAAAAATCCAAATTATCTTAAATTATTATTTGGAATGCCCCATCATAAAATAATTGAGATAATTGCCCCAAATTTAAGCCATGAAAAAATACATGAATTAATGAAAATTCACGATGAAATTTTAATAAAAAAAACTTATAAATATTCAAAAGCAATTCCAGGAATAATTAAAGCATTAAAATTGTTAAAGAAAGAATATGACTTGGCTGTCGTAAGCAATGCTTCTCATAAAAACATTTTAGCCTTGTTAAAAGGAGCTAAGATAAGTAATAAATTATTTAAATTTATAATTGGGGCAGATGATGTCAAGTACAGCAAGCCGTATCCGGATGAAATTTTTAAAGCTCAAAAACTAGAACATAATAAAGCTGATTTTATGATTGGGGATTCTATTTATGATATTTTAGCAGGAAAGAAAGCTAAGATTAAGACAATTGCGGTATTAACTGGAAATTATTCATTTATTTTATTAAAAAAACAAAATCCTGATTATATAATTGAAAGTGTTAAAGATTTGCCGAAAGCATTAAAAACATTAAATAATAATCAAATTAGGAGGTGATAAAATGGAAGATTGGTATAATGAGTTTATAAATCTAAAATATAAGCCAAAAAATAATGATGTAAAAGTTTTATTTTCTTACGAATGCTTGGATGGAATTTCAAATGAAGAAGCTATTGGAAGAATAGCATCTGAAAGCTCTTCTGGGACATGGACAACCTTGACTGAATTGCCAAAATTATTGCCAAAAACAAAAGCTTATGCTTACAATTACAATAAAAATTATGTCAAAGTTGCTTATCCGAGGTTAATTTTTGAAAATGGTTCTATTCCCGCAATGTTATCTGGATTTGGTGGAAACATCTTCGGAATGAAAGCTGTAAAAAACTTGAAATTAGTTGACGCTGAATTGCCTTTGGATTATATTAAAGATTTTAAGGGACCAAAATACGGAAAAGATTTAATTAAAAAAATTTTTAAGAGGAAAAATGGACCTATAACATCAGTTGTTCCAAAGCCAAAATTAGGGTATACTGCAAAGGAACACGCTGAAAAAGTTGCTTATGCAATATGGAAAGGCGGAATGGACTGCGTCAAAGATGACGAAAATTTAACCAACCAAAGTTTTAATAGATTTGATGAAAGAGTTAAATATGTTGCAAAATTCAGGGATAAAGCTGAAAAAGAAACAGGCGAAGTAAAAGATGCTTTCCTTAATGTAACAAGCCCAAATTTTAAAGAATTAGAAAGAAGAATTAAATTAGTTCACGATAATGGTTTTAAGTATTTTATGCTGGATTTAGTTGTAAGCGGTTTTACAGCAATGCAAACAGCTTCTGAATTAGCGCATGATTACAATATGGCAATTCATGGACACAGGGCAATGCACGCAATGTTCACAAAAAATCAAAAACACGGAATGACAATGTTATATTTTGCTAAATTATCAAGGTTAATTGGAATTGATCAGTTGCATATTGGAACCGTAATTGGGAAATTAGAGGGAAATAAGGATGAGATTATTGCAATGAAAGATATGATTATGCAGGATAAAGTTAAAGAAATATTTGGATTAAGAATGGCTCAAAATTGGGGAAAAATAAAACCAATGCTGCCAGTTTCTTCTGGGGGACTTCACCCCGGACTATTGCCAGAAATTTTTGACATTTATAAAACAATAGATATTGTTTTGCAGATTGGCGGGGGAACTCAAGGACATCCAATGGGAATAGAATCTGGCGCTAAAGCAGTAATTCAATCAATAGAAGCTTACAAACAAGGAATTTCTTTGGGGGAATATGCAAAAAAACACAAAGAATTAAAAGCAGCTTTAGAAAAATGGGGTCATGGAAGACCAATTTAATTTTTTTCTAAATTAATTTCATCTATTATTAGTGTTTTGCTGTAATTTGAATCTTTAATTACATGATTTTTTTTAATTATCAATTTATATTTGAAAAAAGGCGCATTAAGCACAAAACTCTCAAACTCTCCTCCTTCTCCAACAGGACTGATTTTATATTTTTTATTTAAAATTTCAATTTCTTCAACAAATTCTTTATTTATCTCTCTTCCAATAAAATTTTCCAATCCGTAAGCAAAAACTCCGCAAATTATTACTTTAAATTTTTTATCAACAATTTCTTTTAATAAATCTATTTGATTTTTTTGCCATAATGGATTAATGCATTTTATTCTAAGTTTATCTGCAATATTTTTAATCCTGGATTCTTGATAATTTGAACAAACAGCGCCGGTTACAATCCCTTCAATCTTATAATCTTCTACTGCTTTTTTAATTGCTTCTTCTAAATCTTTTAATTCATCCTCTTTCACACCTTTTGTATAATAAATCATTGACGGAATTCCAATTGCTTTTGCCTGTAATTTAGCAAATTTAATATTTGGTGTATGAAACATATAGCTTTCTTTATTCTTGGAAATCATTATAATCAAGCATTTTACATTTTCTTTTTTAATTATATTTTCCAATGCTAATGTTGAATCCTTTCCGCCCGAATATAATACTGCTACATCCATAAAATTTCACTTTTTGCAAGATTTATAAATATGCTAGTTTTAAAAAATAATAAATTATGAAAAGAATAATCAATGTTATTAAAATTTTAAATATAAATTTCAAGCTTTTAAATAAAAAATGAATTAAGAAAAATATTCCTAAGGTAATTAAAATTAAATAATAGTTCATAGATTCCTCTTGTCTAATTCATAATTTAAAATTGTAATTGCTTGGCTTGAAAAATAAACTATATTTCCTAAAGAAATTTTTTTTGCCTTTTTTAAAATTTTTAAATCTTCTTTTGGAATTCCATCTTGATCTCCTAAAATAAAAACAGAATTTTCATCAAGATGAACATTGCTTATATTTTCCCCATTTTTATCTAAAATATAAATTTGTTTATCTTTGATATTATCTAAAAATTTATTTAAGCTTAATTTTTCAATGAAGCATCCCGGAAAAACTTCTGATTTTAAATTTTTTTTATATTTATATAAAATTCTTTTAATTAAGCCAGAAATATCTTTTTTACTTATCTGAAATTTATCATCTTGTTTTGGCATTAATTCTAAATGTTTTGGAGGATCTGGTTTTCCATAAAAAAACAAGTGTAATTTAACATCTTCCCTTAATCTATTTGAAACAAAGAACGACATAATAATTGCGTGGCAGACGATGTCCATTCTTCCAGCACCCATTAAATCATTAAAATTTCCAGTAGTCCATGCACCTTTTGAAACATAAATTATTTCTCTCATAATAATGCGAATATTAATTTCTTTTTAAACTTATTTAAATATTAAGTAACAATATAATTCTTCAAAAAATATTTTTTTGCTTTCTAATAGCTTAAATTTAAATTTATTTTTTTTGATTATCTTATCAACTTTATTTTTATTTGTCAAGGAACTAAACACAATTAATATTTTTCCATTTTTATTTAGATGATCATTTGCTTGAGAAAAAAATTTTTCAAGAATCTCATAGCCGTTATTACCACCCATTGTTATTGCTTTGCTCTCTTTATCTTCTAGTTTTTCTTCTGGCAAATAAGGGGGATTAAAAATTATTAAATCAAATTTTTCTTTTATGTTGGAAAATAAATTAGAAATTCTTGCTTTAATTCCTTTTTTCTTTACATATTCTACAGCTTCCTTATTAATATCAGCAGCTAAAACATCTTTAGAATATTTTAATGCTTCTTCTGATAAAATTCCAGAGCCGGTCCCTAAATCAAGAATTTTTACTTTAGCATAATCTTTTATATGTTTTAAAATCAAAAAAGAATCCTCATCTGCTTCATAAATCATTTTATTAATTTTAAATATTCTTTTATTCTCTCAACAATGCTTTTAATGTAAAATTTTTCTATTTTCTCTTCAAAAATATTTATTAAATATTCATTTTCATTTATCCGATATTCATTTTTTACATTTTCAATCAAAAACAAATCTCTTAATCTTTTTAACTGTCTTCTTACATTGCTTCCTGCTATTCCTTTCAACGGCAGGTTTTCTTTTGTTCTGAATTCTATTACTAATTCATTTATTTTTTCAGAGGTTAAATTTTCTTTTGAATTTATTAGTATCAAAAAAATGTCAACAATTACATCTCTTGAATCTCCTGGTTGCAATAAACCTATGCTCAAGCATAATTTCTTTACCAATTCCCTTTGAGATAGATTATTTGGCTGCTCGTATTTTCTCAATGTTATTTCTGCCAAAGGAATATCTTTTGATATTGTTTTCATAGTTTTAAATTAAATTATTTGTTTTTAAATTTTCTTTTTTTATAATAATTATATATTAAATAAGTTATAATTAAAAATGCAAATCCTTCAATTCCTAAAACCAATAAATCATTTGATAATGTTTCTTTTTTTGGCAATCTTAATTCTTTTCCCTGCAAACTCAATAAATTCTTGCAGTTCTGAATAGCATCATCTGTGATTTTTAAAACTTCATTGTATTGCTTGTTTTTATAATATTCTTCTCCTTTTTTTATAAACTCATTAATTTGCGTGCATTCTAAATTATTTTTTAACAAATTCCTTAAAAATTCCAATTGTTCTTTTGCTTTAGCTTCTATCTCAAGAATCTTAAATTTTAAATTTATCAAGAATCTTGCCTGATCTGTTGTTTGAGGATTTATTGATTCAGCTTTTATAATAATTTCAGCTTTTTCATCATCAAAATTTTTGCTTATTATTCTTAAATTTGTGCTGAATTCTTCATCTATATTTAAGAAATTTATTGATGGGTTGTCTAAAAATAATTCTAGGCCTTTTGAATTTGTGCTTGTGCTTAATCTAATTCCGCTTAATACTGTCCTTCCTGAATTCTTTATTTTTATCAAACTTATTATTGATCCAGTATTATCAATTGTTAAATCTTTAGGCGGAATAATTTGTAAATGTGGCAGGAAATGCAAACTTTTTCCTCCACCCCCTCCACCCCCTCCACCACTAGATCCAGAACCAGAGCTTCCAGATGTTGATTGACTTACTGTGAATGTAAAATTACTATTGGAAAAAGCATTATTCCCAGTAGTATCATTGCATTTTATATTCCA
>Ga0233425_10007618_pt1 | contig 15063 bp, 15 predicted proteins | sample Watercolumn_Towu_2_FD_181712 | JGI IMG/M metagenome (GOLD analysis project Ga0233425, IMG submission 181712) | Freshwater microbial communities from Lake Towuti, South Sulawesi, Indonesia - Watercolumn_Towuti2014_140_MG | ecosystem: Environmental > Aquatic > Freshwater > Lake | place...
TTGTTTCGCCGCCGAACTCCGCCGGCTTCTCGCCCGCCTGCGTCCAGGACACGGCCTCGATCGGCTCGCTCCACGACCAGGTCTTGCCGCCATCCTCGCTTCGCAGCACGCCGGCATAGCGCGTGTGGCCGACGATGGCACGCGGCGTGTCGGTGAACGGAATACTGCACGGGAAAAGCAGGACTCCGTTGGTGGTCGTGAGTCCGTGGTTGGTCGGAAACCCGCACGCCTTGCCCTTGAGCGCGGCGGGGGCGTTAGCCACCTCGACATTATTCCAGTGGACGCCATCCGTTGAGGTTGCCACATAGACGCGCCGCGCCACGAAATCGCTCCATGCGCAAAACAGCGTCTCGTCCTGCCAATTGATGAAACCGGGCTGCCATTGGTTGTCGCTTTCGACGGGGTTCTTGGCTCCGCCCTCGGCGGTGAACATCCGCACCGGCGCCGACCAGTGCTCGAAGTCGTCGCTGACGCTGAGAAAATTGAACTGGCCCGGCACATCCTCGGCGCCGGCCTCGTTGGCGTTCCACGCAGCGAAGAACTTCCCCTTGAACTTCACGATGTCCACGTCGTGATTGTAAAGGAGCGCCGGTTTTGTTCCGGGATGATAGAAGTAGATCGGAGCGCACTTCACCTTCGGCTGGTAGATCGGCAGCGGCTCGGCGGCCATTGCCTGATTGAGAAGAACACTGACACAGGTCAATGCGACACCGACACGTTCAACGGAGTTCATAGTGTGCCTCGTGCTGGGATGCGGAAGAAATACACGCGACCGGTGCCCTCGGCCTCGCCTTTGCGCCCGGAACCGACCACATCGGTAAAACTGCCGATGATCCAACCGTCGGGCGTGACCTCGCGGCAGCCGCCGATGGCGTAAGGCTGACGGAACTTTGTGCTCACGGCGTGGTCGCGCCACGTTGCGCCGTTGTCATCGCTCGCGAGACAGACGAGACGCGCCGCGCGTTTATCGCGCGAAATGCAGAAGAGCGGGCTGTTGACCGTGCGCGGGTCGGTGGCGAAGAAACCATGGAGCGAACGGATGCCGAGCGTGCCACCGCGAAATTCCGGCTGGCGATCCAGTTCGCGTTTGCCGGTGGCAACATCGTAGCGGACGTAATGCTGGCGCGGCGGTTTCGTGTGCGCGAGATAAAGGAAATGCGCCTTGCCGTCCTTCACGAGAAAGTTCGCGAGCCACGTCGAAGGCTCGAATTCATCGTCGAGCGTGATGCGGTCGCTGGGGCCGTTCTCGCCCGCGGCGACGGGCAGCGTGAGCTTCTTGCCGGCGAAGGATTGCCACGAGTCGCCGCCATCGGGCGATTGCAGATGATGGATGCTCCAATATCGCCGCTTCGGCACGAAGAGCGAAGTCCACGCGGTGTGCAGAGTGCCGCCCGCGTCGAGGTGCAGATAGGGATACTCCTCCCCGACGTCGCCATCGCGCTTGAGCAACTGCTTCACGGGCTTCACTGCGCCATCGAGTCCGAAGCGCGCCAGCTTGCCGTTGTGCGAGGCAAAATAGACCTGCTTGCGCGCCTCATCGAGCGCCATCGCATACTTGCCCGCCGCCGCCTTCTCGACGCGCGAGATGTGCGGCGTCTTGTAGTCCTCCGAGGCGAGGAATCGGTAGAGCAGCACTTCGCGGCTCACCCAATCGGGCCGGCCGACGTAGAGATTGTCGGCGCTGTCGGTCTCGAGCGTCGGCGGATTGGTGGCATCGGTGGCCTCGTAGAGCGTGGTGAAAGTCTTGCCGCCGTCCTTGCTCCACGAGAGACGCCACTGCTGCGCGGTGTATTCTTCGTTCCGCGAACGAAGGTGCGTCATGAAAATGCCACGCTTGTTGTGCACGACCTTTTGGTTGTTGCTTTGAAACGTGGCGCCGTGAACGACATTCGAATCCACCAGCGTGGTCTCAAAGGCGAGCGACGTGGTCAGCGGCAGCAGCACAAGCACGAGTGCGATACGCTGAAGGATCATCCCAAACCTGCAACCTTCCAGCCATCGCGGTAGGCGCGACGGACGAGTTTGGTGGCCTCGGCGCTGTTCTTGAACTTCAGCGCCTTGCTGTCCCATTCCAACCACTGCCCGGCGACCCGGTCGGCCACCGCGCCGACCAGCACGGTCTCCGTCAGCGGTCCGCTGTGACTGAAATCGGAGCAAGCCTTGCGTCCTTCGAGAATCGCGTCCACCCAATCGTGGTAGTGGTTCTGCCCTTTGAACCGCGGATATTTCTCCGGCGGGAAGCCCGCTTCCGGCAACACAAACGGTCGTGCGCTTCCGTAGGTCTTGTAAATCGCACCTTGCTCGCCAATCCAGAACGTGCCGGACAGCGGCACTTTCTCGATGCCTTTCGGCAGAATAATCCGACTGAGGTCGGGGCGAAGATCGCCGTCGTGCCATGTGAGTTGCACAGTCTTCCCGGCGGTCATCGGCGTGCCTTTGAAGATGAGTTCGACGATGCGTTGCTTACCCCACAACGGGCCGCTGCTGCCGGGTGTCGTCTGTCGCACGCGCAATGGTGCGCCAAGTTTCAGCGCATCGAAGCTGGTGTCGAAATGATGACAACCCATGTCGCCCATTTCACCGACGCCAAAGTCGAACCACGCGCGCCATTGTTTCGGATGATAGGCGCCCTCAAGATAAGGACGCGGTGTGCACCCGCCAAGCCACAGATCCCAATCCAGCCCTTCGGGAATAGGATCGGCTGTCGGACGAAGCTCGGTGTTCTTTGGCCACCAGTTCAGGTTTTTGTTTTCCCACAGAATGACTTCCTTGATCTTGCCGATGGCACCGCCGCGGATCAGTTCCACCGCCATCCGGCTCTCGATGCTCGAACGGCCTTGATTGCCAAGCTGCGTGACAACGCCGAACTTGGCTGCCTCCTGCGTGATGACGCGACATTCGTGGAGCGTGGGCGCCATCGGTTTCTGGAGATAGACATGTTTCTTTGCGCGAATCGCCATGACCGTCGGCGCGGCGTGCACATGGTCGGGAGTGCCAATCGTCACCGCATCGAACTCCTTGGCATGACGACTGAGCAACTCGCGCCAATCCTTGCAGCGTGATGCGTCCGGATAAGTTTTCGCAGCCAAGTTGAGATACTTGTCGTCCACATCGCAGAGTGCGACGATCTTCACCTTCGGATGAGAAGCCACGCCTTTCATCGTGCCGCCGCCCATCCCGCCGACGCCGATGCAAGCGACTTGGAGCGTGGAGTTCGGCGAGGCGCTGCGAAGGATGGCGGGGAACGCGAAGACGCTGGCGGCAGCAACTGCTGAACGGTGGAGGAATTGGCGGCGGTTCATGTTGTACGTGTCCTTTCTGAACTGATATATCAGTTTGGCGTTGACTTATGCCCAGAGTTTCTTAGCATGTCAACGATGTTCTCCAAATCCCGCAACTCAGTCAACTCCGCTGTCGGCAGCCTCACCTCGCAGGCGTACGAGCGCATCCGCTCTGCCATCCTCAGCGGTGACCTCACGCTCGGCGCGCCGGTCTCCGGTCGCCAACTTGCCGATCAACTCAACATGAGCTTGTTGCCGGTCGCACACGCATTGAAGCAACTCGAACACGACGGACTCGTCGAAAGCCGGCCGCGTTCCGGCACGATGGTGCGGATGCCGACCAGCGACGATATCCGCGGCCACTACGTCGTGCGCGAGGCGCTGGAGACACAGGCGGCGCGATTGTTTGCCGAGAAGGCCACCGCTGAGCAGCGCGAGGAAGTTCGTGCGATGGCTGTGGAATTGGACGCGCTCTATGCGAATCCAAAGCATGACACGCAAGCCGCCTCTCACGCTCACCTGACATTGCATCGTCGCATCGCCGAGTACGCCGGTTGCCCGGAACTGCTGCGCGCGATCGAGAAAAGTCACGTTCTCGTCTTGAACTGGCTCTACAACAGCGCCGCCGATTTTCATCCGCCACCGAAACGTTGGCACCGCGATCTCGCCGCCGCGCTGATCAGCGGCGATGCCGATGCTGCCGACCGCAAGATGCGCGAGCACGTCCGCTTCGGCATGGAGGCCGTGCTGCGACGACTTGCGGCGAGCAACAAACTTTCCGACACCTCGCTCCGCGTGTTCTCGCGGCAGCGGCGCGAAACCACAAAACCGAAACGTTGAAAGGTCACCTGATATGCACATCATTCCCCTACTCCTCAGCGCGGTAATCTCCGCCACCAGCACCGTTCCCGATCCACGCCACATCAGCAATGGTTGGAACATCCCCAGCGAAGGCTACGCCGACCAGCCGTACATCGTGAAGACCGATGACGGCGCGTGGCTCTGCGTGATGACCACCGGCGTCGGACACGAAGGTCAAGGCGGCCAACACGTCGTCTCGATGCGCAGCACCGACCAAGGCCGCACATGGGAAAAGCCCGTGGACATCGAGCCGGCTGACGGCCCGGAAGCGAGCTACGCGGTCCTGTTGAAAGTCCCTTACGGCCGCATCTACGCGTTCTACAACCACAACACCGACAATGTCCGCGAAGTAAAACAAGAAGACGGCAAGATGCAGAAGCGCGTGGACTCGCTCGGCCATTACGTCTTCAAGTACAGTGATGATCACGGTCGTTCGTGGTCGGCCAAACGCTACGACGTGCCACTGCGCGAGTTTGAGTGCGACCGCAACAACACCTACGGCGGCAAACTTCGCTTCTTCTGGAACGTCGGCCGCCCGCTCATTCTCGGCGATGCCGCCGTCATGGTGATGCACAAGGTCGGCGCGATGGGCTTGGGTTTCTTTGCACAATCCGAGGGCGCGTTCTTCAAGAGCAAAAACATCCTCACCGAACGCGACCCGGCGAAGCTCACCTTCGAGACGCTGCCGGACGGCGACATCGGCCTGCGCACGCCCGCCGGCGGCGGACGCGTCGCGGAGGAACAGAGCATTGTCAAGCTCAGCGACGGCTCGCTCTACTGTGTTTATCGCACCGTGGACGGATGGCCTACGAGTGCCTACAGCCGCGACGGCGGCCACACGTGGACCAAGCCCGCCTACAAGACCTACACGCCCGGCGGACGGCGCGTGAAACATCCGCGCGCGGCCAACTTCGCGTGGAACTGCTCCAACGGGAAGTTCCTCTACTGGTTCCACAATCACGGCGGCCGGATCATCGCCGACCTCCAAGCCGGTAAAGAACCAGGTCGCAGTCCCTACGACGACCGTAATCCCGCGTGGCTCATGGCCGGGCGCGAAGTGGACACCCCGCAAGGCAAGTGCATCGAGTGGTCGCAGCCGGAGATTCTGCTCTACGACGACGACCCGTTCATTCGCATGAGTTATCCCGACCTCGTCGAGGACGGCGGCAAATTCTACGTCACCGAAACGCAGAAGAACGTCGGCCGCGTCCACGAGATTCCCAAGCCGCTCGTTGACGGCCTGTTCAACCAGTGGGATAACCGGCGCGTTACCACCAACGGCCTCTCGCTGAATCTGCCGGCCGGCAAGCCGATGCCCAAGACCGCTCCGATGCCCAAGCTGCTGCCGTTGAACTTCCGCGACACCAAACGCGCCGACCACGGCGGCAAGGACGCGCGCGCCGGCTTCAGTCTCGACTTCTGGCTCAAGGTTGATTCGCTCAAGACCAGCACGACGCTCCTCGACAGCCGCGCCCCGAGCGGCAACGGCATCTACGTCTCGACCACGACCACCGGCGGAGTCCGCCTCAACCTCAGCGATGGCCGCAGCGAATCATCCTGGAACAGCGACCGGGGTTTGTTGAAACCCGACACACTTCACCACGTCGTCATCACCGTGGACGGCGGCCCGAAGATCATCACCTACGTCGTGGACGGCATTCTCTGCGACGGCGGCGAGGAGCGCCAATTCGGCTGGGGCCGTTTCAGCCCGAACCTCCGCACGCCAACCGGCGCCGCGACACTGAAGATCGCGCCTGCCATCCAGTCGTTGCGCGTCTATAACCGTGTGCTTCGCACGAGCGAAGCCGTCGGCAATTTCCGCGCTGGTTGTTCATGAACTGCATCAGAACAGATCGCGGCACTCACCGGGGCGGACGCGTCATAAACTATTGTCATTCCGAGCTTGCGAGGAATCTCTGGAATCCTTCCGGAAAGAAGTTTGAGATTCCTCGCAAGCTCGGAATGACAAGAATTGTGACAATTTCACCCTTCGTCATGCTCGTTCGTAATTTCCACGACAACAAGTGAACCTGCATCCCGTCACCCTCGACCTCGACGCACTCCGGTTGAATCTGCTTCGGCAGAAACCACCGGCGCGCGTCCACATCTTCGAACACGGCATCGCCGACGAAGTCAAAGACGAACTCGTCCGCCGCTTCGGCCTGCCGGCATCCGGCTGGCAACGCGACGTTTCTGTGCAGCGTTTCATCGGCAGCGAACTGCTCCGCATCTGGCTGCCGGGGGCGGAGTTTGCCGTCGCCGGCTCGCGCGGCATCACGTGGGGCGAGGAACACACCGGCCCAATCCAGACTTGGGAAGACCTTGAGAAGTACCCCTGGCCGAAACCCGAAGCTATCAACTGGGCCGAACTCGAATGGCACGAGCGCAACCTGCCGCCCGACATGGGCATCATCCACGTCGTCAAAGTCTGGGAGGTCGTCCGCGAACTACTCGGCTTCGAGACGTTCTGCTTCAAGCTCCACGAAGACCCGGCGCTGGTGGACGAGGTCATCCGGCGCGTCGGCGAGTTCCACATGGCGCTCACGCGCGGCCTGTGCGACTTCCGTTGCGTGTTCGCCGTCTATGCCGCCGACGACTACGCCTACAAGACCGCGACAATGTTCGCACCGCAGATCATCGTGCAGAAATTCCTGCCGTGGCACCGGCGAATGTCGGCGCACGCGCACGAGCGCGGCAAACTCTTCTTCTTCCACTGTTGCGGCAAAGCCGACCCGATCATGGACGCGCTGATTGACGACGTGAAGATTGACGCCAAACATTCGTTCGAGGACACGGTCGTACCGGTGACGGAAGCGAAACGCCGCTGGGGCCAACGCGTGGCGTTGCTCGGCGGCTTGGACGTGGACTTCATCGCGCGCAGCGACGAAGCCGCCATCCGCCGGCGCGTCCGCGAGACGCTCGACATCTGCCAACCCGGCGGCGGCTACTGTCTCGGTCTCGGCAACTGGGTGACCAGCTACATCCCCTCCGACAACTACCTCGCCGTCTTGGACGAGGCACGAAGGTATTCGTGACGCCGTCGTACAACCAGAGCACGGTGCGGTCAGCGCGGTGGGTGATTAGTGAGAAGGATGAAAACCAAAGACTGAGAACTGACGATACCATCAGCGTCCGTCTTGCGGTTGTTTGAGGAATCGGGTATAGATGTGCCATGCACAAAGTGACGCGCGTCAAGATACTGAAGGATTACCGGCTCGAACTCCAGTTTGCGGATGGCAAGGGCGGGATCGTTGATCTTTCCCGGCTTGTCGGCAAGGGAGTGTTTGCGGCGTGGACGGACTACGCATTCTTCCAACGGGCACGGATTGGTGAATCCGGTGAACTGGTTTGGGATGACCAGATTGATCTTTGTCCGGACTCGCTCTACCTCCAAGCAACCCAGCAGCGACCGGAAGACGTTTTTCCTGCACTGAAACACGAGCCAGTCTGTGCCTGAAATCTCTCGATTCTTTGGGATCGTGATCAAGATGTTCTTCGACGATCACAATCCGCCTCATTTCCACGCCAGCTACGGCGAAGCAGAAGCGTTGATCGAGATTCAAACACTGGCCGTTTTTGCCGGGCAGTTGCCGCCAAGAGTGTTGGGGTTGGTCATCGAATGGGCCACCCTCCACCAACAAGAGTTGATGGATGACTGGCAGCGGGGACAAAACAAGCAATCGCTGGTCAAGATCGCCCCCCTTCGGTAATACCCAACGAGCAAGACCTCCGTTGTCTGTGGCCACAGCGGCAGACATGCTTGAAGATTGAAACTCGGCGACAGGTCGGTTATCACAACGGCACTCAACCATGAACGATTCATCCCCTATCCCATCCAACGTTTCCTCGATGCGACCAACCCATGTCCGCTACAAAGTCGTTGCGATGGCGGTGCTGCTGGCAATGGTGACGACAGCGGAAATCAAGATTGTGGAAGGAGAGACGAAATGAAGTTGCTGGCGGAGATTCGACAGCAATTGGCTAATGGCCGTTACGAATTCAGCCGGCACGCGTTGCACCGCGCGGTTGAACGGAACATCAGCGAGGCAGAGATTCGCGCCGCGGGCGCCCAAGCCGAAATCATCGAGGAATACCCGGATGACAAGTATTCACCGAGCGCGCTGATGCTGGGATTCACGACGGCTGGACGGCCTTTGCATTTTCAAGTATCCTACGCCGAGACCGAAATGACGAAGATCATCACCATTTATGAGCCAGACACCAAAGAGTGGGTGAACCACCGGAAACGGAGATAACCAATGTTTCATTGCCATGTGTGCGGCTGTACCGCCGCCAAACCAACACCCGTCAGCGAGATCTTCACCGTTGACGGCCGTCCCGTTCAGGTCACGGACATCCCCGCCCAAGTCTGCGAACGATGCGGCGAACCAACCTTCAGCCGCGAGACAGCCGAGCAAATCCGCCAGCTTGTCCACAGCGCCAACCAGCCCGTCACAACGGTGCCAATGGATGTCTTCGCATTTGCCGTGGGCAATCCAGCGCCTGCCCTTGCCCGCGAGACGCCCCCCAAGTATGGGAAGTAGAAACTGGCCCCACCCGGTGCCTGCCTGCGGTTTATGGACATTGCTTACGTAAGCCCGCTGACAATTGCCTTGTCGTTTCTGGTGCGACATGAAAATATCGCAACCATCAATGAATGACATGACAACGCGACCAACTCATGTGCGCTACAAAGTCGTTGCGATGGCGGTGCTGCTGGCGATGGTGACGTATCTGGACCGGGTCTGCATCTCGAAACTGGCGCCAAACATCATGAACGATCTTGGGCTGTCGAAGGTGCAAATGGGCTGGGTCTTCTCGGCGTTTGCGCTGGCCTATGCGCTTTTTGAAATCCCCACGGCGTGGTGGGCCGACCGTCAAGGGACACGGCGCGTGTTGACGCGCATCGTGATCTGGTGGTCGGGGTTCACCATCGCCACGGCGGCATCGTTCAACTACGTCTCCCTCCTCATCGTGCGTTTCTTGTTTGGCGCCGGTGAAGCGGGCGCGTGGCCGGGGGTGGCGCGGTCGTTTTCGCGTTGGATTCCGCGCCGGGAACGCGGAACGATCCAAGGCATCTTCTTCACCGGCGCGCATCTGGCCGGCGGCCTGACGCCATTGCTGGTGGTCGCACTGTTGCCATATCTGCACTGGCGAATGATCTTCGTCATCTTCGGGGCCATCGGATTTGTCTGGGCGTTGGTTTGGTATCGCTGGTTCCGCGACGACCCGTCCGAGCATTCGGAAGTCAACAAGGCGGAGTTGGAAAGCATCGTCTCGGACCGCCACACAGAGGGCGCACACGCCGCCGGCTGGGCGTATTGGAAGCAGTTGTTGCTCAGTCCCAACATGTGGGCGCTGTTCGTGATGTATTTCCCGAACAGTTTCTCGTTCTACTTCTGCATCACGTGGCTGCCAACCTATCTCCAAGAGAAAGGCTCGTTCGACTCGACGATGCTGGGATTCCTGGCCGGGCTGCCGTTGTTGCTCAGCGTCGTCAGCGATCTTACCGGTGGCGTGACGACGGATTGGGTAACGGCACGGTTTGGGTTGCGTTGGGGCCGGTGCGGCGTTGGCGCGGCGGCCTACTTGGTTGCGGGGGTCGGGTTGATCATCGCGGCGGCATCGGCCAGCCCGATGGTGTCGGCCATCATGATTGCGCTGGCGACGGCAGCAAGCATGTTTACGCTTGGCGCATCGTGGAGCACCGCCATCGAGATGGGACGCAACCACGCCGGCGTCGTCAGCGCCGCGATGAACACCTCCGGCCAGTTCGGTAGCCTGTTGTGTCCGTTGATCGTGGCGTACTCGGTCGAGTGGTTCAAGAGCTGGGACCTGCCGCTCTACCTGATGGGCGGTCTGTTTCTGCTCGGCGTCGTCTGCTGGGGGCTGATTGACCCGCAGAAACCCGTATTCGAGTCGGGCGAGTAAATTACTCCACCCAGACCAGCCGCATCCGCATCGGTTGAAGCGGGACCGTTACTTTCCCGCCGGCATAACTCAACGTCTCGCGACTCAAGGCGTCCGTCGCGCTCTTTGCCGCCACGCCATTCACGGTCACTTGCGCGGTCACAGGCTGGTCGGCAGAAAGATTTGAGACGACCAGCAGCGCACGACCTTGCCGGGTATAGAGGCTGACCTTGACGCTCTGTGGTTCCGCGGTCGCCAGCGGTTTCGTTTCCCAATACGGATGCCACTCGGCCTTGCTGACGCCGAAGCGCGTCATCACGTTCCAGATCGGCGACATCTTTTCCAGCGCAGCGACGCCGCAGGGTCGGACGCGGACGTCGTGCAACATCGAGACCGCAAGCGCGTGGTCGTATGTCCATTGCGGTGGGCGTTCGTACGCCAGAAACTCACACGGCACACCGAAGTTGCGTCCCATGAACTCCGCGCGAAACGCGCCGAGCGGCATGTTCTTCAACGGATCGCCCGACAACTCACCGCCGGCGAATTGTTCGCCGTCCCAATAGTCGTCGGTGAACGCCAGCGTCGGCGTCGCGCAACAAGTGCTTTGGTGGACGCTGATGAGGCCGCCGCGCGGATGAATCATCGCGTAAAGTCGTTGCATGAACTTTCGCACGGCAAAGATCGGATACGTTGGTCGCAACGTGCCGTCTGCGGTGCGGTAACCGCAACCGTGTCGCTCGTTGGAGCAACCCCACGGCTCGACGGTGCCGTCGAGATAAAGGCCGTCGAAGCCGTAGCGTTCCCGCGCCCGCTCGATGCCATCCGCAAGTTTTCCAGCCCAGACGCTGTTGTAACAGACCTTGAAGTCGCGCTGCTCCGGATGACGATACCAGCCGGGCGTGATGTCGCCCTTGGAGTTCTTCACAAGAACCTCGTCGTGCAACTCCGCCCATTCCGGCGCGAGCGGCGAAAACTCGTAGCCGAAATAGACAAGCACCTTCATACCGCGATCGTGACAAGCCTTGACGATGCGCTTGAACTCGTCCTCGGGAAACGTCCACGGATAATTCTGGATCGGCGCCCAGTCTTCGTGGAACACCGCCGTCTTCGCCCCGAGCTTGGCACCGGCGTCGAGCACGGCGAGCGGGTTACGGTCGGGGAACGCGCGATGGCAGAGCCACCATTCCTTCGGGATGGGCAACGTCGAGCCGACGCCGAGTTGCGGCACGTGCCAGATGCGCCACTCATGGAAATCGTTTGGCCACGGCTTCACCGGCGTCGCCTGGAACCCAAACGTGAACGTCACCGGCAGCCGCACCGTCGAGTCGAGCAGCCGTACGCGCAACAACACCTCCCTACCCTGTTGCACAACCTCGATGACGCGATTGGTCGCCTCCGGTTGCCAGCCCTTGTCCGACTCGGCGAACCAACCCAGCCCGCTGTCTTCACTGCCGAGCCACACGAACGGTTTGAATGGCAACGTGAGTCCATCACCCGGCAGTTCCCCGCTGTTCTTCGCCTTGCCCCACTGGCCGGGGAAGTAATGAAACAGGCTGACGCGCTCGCGTTTGATCGGCACCTCCAACCAGAGTTGTTCGAGCTTCGGCGTCATCTTGCGCTGCGGTAACACAACAAGATCCACGCGCATCAAGCCATCGAACTCAACCCGCGTCGTGGTGTTGACGATGAGATCATCGCCCGCCTGCCAGCCGGTGATGATGGCGTGCGATTTGTCCGCGCGGAACACAAAGTTGCCGCCGCGCGTCCACTCGATCGGTTTGCCGCTGACTTTGCCAACAAGCCGAACCGGCGCAGCCAGAATCTCGCCGCCCGCCGTGACAACCGAGTCCGGCAGTGCGCGAGCGAATTTGTGCGAGCGCCCCCAGACGCCGACTTCGACGCCGGTCGCGTTGGTCTTCACCGTCACCGGTGTCCACGGCGCGATTAACTGTGCTGGCCCGGTCGCCCATGTTTGTGTGGCCACCGCAATGAACAAAGCAATCAACGAATCGTTGCGTAATCTCATCGTTTGCTCCTCGCACGTTTTTGATACACAAATACAGTTCCGTCAAGCTACAATGCCGGCGAAAGCAATGATGAACTCGATGATCACACGCATCGCTCGTCTGATTTCGTTGATCAGCGTAACAGTCCTCCTCACCGGAGAAGTCACGCTGGCAAAATCCGATCTCTGGTGCCGACACTCGATTCTGGTCTTCTCTTATCCGTCGGATCCGGAAGCCAAGAAGCTGAATGTCGAGGACCTCAAATGGCTGGCGGCCTATTGCAGCTTGGACGGAAAACCACAGGACTTCTTTTTCGATGGATTCCTGATCACAGGTTTTGGATGCGCCGGAGGACGCCACCTGCTCGGCGCAGGAAAACCCGCCGTGAAGACCGACTGGGATAACGCCGCACGCTCGTACACAAGCGGCGCAACCAAAGTCAACGATGCGTTCCGCCTAGTCCGCCAAAGACTGAACGACCCGACACGCAAGGCAAAGATCATTCTCGCGATCCCCTACCCTGACCCAAGAATCACCAGTCTCGGCTCCCTCAACTTTTCCCGGCACGAAGACCGCTTGGCAATGGTCAAATGGTTCATAGATGAATTGTTGAAGCGATGGAACGAGCTTTCCGCCGCCGGCAAATTCGACGCGGCCAACTTGGTGGGGTTCTACTGGGGACGCGAAGGCGCGTCAGCGCCGCGGACGGAGCACGGCACCATCAATGACACGAAGCTGATGAAAGACGTTGCCGCGTATGTCCACGAGAAGGGTTTCTTGTTCCACTGGATTCCGGGTTTCCGTAGCGGACGCGTCTTCGCAAAGACTCCCTTGAGGGAGGTCGGGTTCGACTGTGTCACACAACAGATCAATTATCAAAATCCACAAGAGCCGGGCAGGCCGTTGAGCATCTTCGATGAGATGACCGAGGACGTGCAGAAATACGGAATGCACGGGGTGGAAATGACGCCCAACGTCCGCGAAACCGATCTGAACCCGCGCGTCTGGTCATGGCAACAGGTGCATCTCGCCAACCTCGAAGCGGCGCTGCGGCTCGATTGGAAGAAGTTCCCGGCCACGACGTATTTTGACGGCAACAGTTTCCTGCAAATCGCCTCCGACCCCAAGACGCACATTTACTACGCGAAACTATTCAAGTGGACAAAAGGCTCTCTCACCGCGCAGGATGTGAATGAACTATGCGACGCCGTTGTCGCTGACCTCAAATCGAGAGGCGTGCTCTCGGAGGAAAAGCTCCAGCGGATAAACGAAGCCAAGACGGTGTTGGAGAAACTTCACCTGATGGAAAGACCGCTCCCAAGATAGCAATCTGCTACTGCTTTTCCTCAGTCGCCTCCCGCAGCATCTTCATTGTTGTTTCGTGGTGCGGCGAAGCGACGGCGCCGCGCAACAACGGGTCGTCGGTCTCAACCATGTGCTGATAGAGACGGCGCGCGAGTTCGTTGCGGAGCGAAGCGCACTCCGGCTTCTTGGCGAGGTCAACCTGTTCATATGGATCATTCACAAGATCGTAAAGCTCCAGATGCGGGTGGTGCGCCGACGCCGGGTTCTCCGGCACGACGACGTCGGACTTGGGCCGCCACTGTTGCGATGAATCTTGAAACGATGGGGCGGTGGAGAAGTTGGCAATGAGCTTGTGGGTTTCCGTGCGGATGCTGCGTACCGGATCGTAGGAGCCGTGATAGGTCAGTTCGCCGAAGATCGTGTCGTTCGGTTTGTAGGCGCGTCCATCCAGCAACGGCGCGAACGACCGACCTTGTACGTTCACTGGGACAGGAATGCCGGCGAGTTCAAGGATGCTTGGCAACACGTCTATGTTCGATACCATCTCGTTGCAAACCACTCCGCCATGCCAGCCTTTGCGTCCCGCGTGGCGCACCATCAACATCACTTGCAAGCCCGGTTCGTACAAGCTGCACTTCGCGCGCGGCATCGCAATGCCGTGATCGGTGGTGACAATCACAAGCGTGTTCTTCTCCAAGTCCAGTTCCTGAATCGCCTTCACCCACCGGCCAAACTGTTCGTCCACGTGTTTCATGGCGCCCTGCATACCGGCGAGTTCCTCGCGCGTGCCCGGCGTGTCGCGCAAATAACCCGGAACATCCACGCCGAGGGAATCGTCCGGTTTCAAATGCGGTCCCGGAAAACCGTGTTCCCCAGCCATCGGCCCTGCGCCTTTCGGATATGGCAGACGATGCGGCTCGATGAAACCGCCGTAGAGGTAGAACGGTTGTTTGCCGGCCGCGAGTCGCTTCAATTCCTCGATGGCCACCGTCGTGCCGTCAGCAACCTTTGCCTTGTTGATGTGCTTCTCGTAACCACACCGCTGCGGGCCGGAGCGCGTTTCGTGGACGACGCCGATGGCAACCGTGGTGTAACCGGTTTCCTTGAGAAACTGCGCGAGATGTTTCTCTTCGGGACGCAAGTCCCACGCAAAGTTGGCGTGCGTCAATCCCATGACACCGTTGCTGTGCGGATACCGTCCTGTGAACAGTGACGCGCGAGAGGAACTACACCCCGGCTGCGTGCAGAACGAGCGCGCAAACCGCACACCTTGCTCGGCGAACTTGTCGAGGTTCGGCGTCTGGACAGTCTTTACGCCGTAGCAATGCAAGAATTGTCCGACGTCGTGGCAGTGGAACATCACGATGTTTGGCTTGGCTGCGTCAGCGCGCAGCGCGACAAGTTGTAACAGTAGAATTGCAGCAAATGTTCGCATGGGAACCACCATAGCAATTCTTCTCTTCAAGCACAACCGGCCACGTGCTCGATTCAGAGCTTACTCATCACTTTTCCCAACCCTTCTTGTCATTCCGAACGAAGTGAGGAATCTCAAACTTCCTGTCCGGAATGATTTCAGGGCACCTCCGATAACTCTCCAAAACCGGGGATTTGTTGTAGGCCGACTCTGCGAGTCGGCGAAATCCTCAACAAAACCGCCGCTTCGCAGAAGCGGCCTACAACCTCGGCAATCGGAAATGGAG
>Ga0233425_10007619_pt1 | contig 15061 bp, 20 predicted proteins | sample Watercolumn_Towu_2_FD_181712 | JGI IMG/M metagenome (GOLD analysis project Ga0233425, IMG submission 181712) | Freshwater microbial communities from Lake Towuti, South Sulawesi, Indonesia - Watercolumn_Towuti2014_140_MG | ecosystem: Environmental > Aquatic > Freshwater > Lake | place...
TAGACCTTGCGGATGGCCTGGATGACGTAGCCGGCGATGATCGGGATGAGGATGGTGAGGATCGGCTCGCGCAGGGACACAGCGAGCGCAACGAGCCAGTCGCCCCAGGGTGCGATCACCGCCTTGTCGCCGACGGTGGCGATCTCAGCGGCGAGGGCGGGCGACACGAAACAGGCGAGCGCCAGCGCCGCGAGCAGAAGCACACGGGTCATGGTGATGGTCCTGATGGTGGGGATGCGCGGCGGGCCCGGCCGGCTCGGTCACTACTATCGTGCTAGGTAGGGGACTCATTCAGGTCCATGCAACGACGCAGGACACGAGCGCGACGGCGGCCAGATAGTTGCAAGACAAGCGGTCATAGCGGGTCGCGATGCGCCGCCAGTTTTTGAGATGGCCGAATAAGCGCTCGATCCGATTGCGCCGCCGATATGCGATCCGGCCGTACTTGTAGGGGACCGTCCGGGTGGCCGTGGATGGGATGGTGGCGATCACCTTGCGGCTCTTCAGCCAATCCCTCAGGCTCTGTGCGTCGTAGGCCTTGTCGGCAATCAGGCGCTTGGGCGGCACGACGGCCTGCAGCAGAGGCAGCGCCATGCTGATGTCGGCCACGTTGCCCGGCGTCAGGGCGAACGCAACCGGTCGGCCACGACCATCGGCCAAGCAATGGATTTTGCTCGTGAACCCGCCGCGCGAGCGGCCGATGACTTGGCTCCAGGCCCCCCTTTTCCGCCGGATGCCGAGCGGTGTGCCTTCACGTGAGAGGCATCGAGCATCAGTTCCTCGGGGACAGGACCTGCGGCAGCGATCCTGGCAAACAAGCGCTGCCAGACACCGCGCTGAGACCACCTATTGTAGCGGTTGTAGATCGTCGTGTGTGGGCCATAGGTGGAGGGCGTGTCCTGCCAACGGCATCCGACCTTCAGCACGTGCAGGATGCCGCTGATGACCCGCCTGTCATCGACCCGAGGTTTGCCCGGTTGGCCGTGAGGCAGATGGGGCTCAATCCGCGCCCAAGCCTCATCCGAGAGCCAGAACAACCGTGCCATCGCGATCCTCCTGCGCTGGAAACCCCAAACCCAGGAAGAAAACGCAAGCGGACGCAAATGGTTGTATGAGTTCCCAACCTAGTCCGAAGGAGCTACTTGAGCGTCCTGGGAGCAACGGGCACGAAGGACTCGGCCTGCAGAACATCCGCGCCACGGTGCAGGTCGCAGATGACGGGCTGGTGCAGGGGCGCCGGCCCGTTGCCATCTGGTCGGACTCTGGCGTTCTGGGCCAGCACCCCGATCGCAGTAAGCCACTATGTTCGGCTGAGCCCCTCCGGTGCGAGGTGTATAAATCGGTGTCGTGATACCGCAGGTCGCCTTCCAATACTGCGGCAAGCGACCGGCGGGTCGGTATTAAGGTTCCCCTTGAGTGCCGACCCGCTGCACTTACGCTTCACTCACGCCCGAGCGCGCGGTGCAGATGCAAGTTTCAACGCTCTAGCTTGCATTCATTATAAGAATCGGACGCATCTTGATCTTTTTCCCAAAGCGTTAGCAGGAGTTTGCTGCCGTTCTGTCTGTTGCCGGTCAGCTCCTGGACAGACGGCCAGCGGGTCGGTGCCTTAGAGGGGGCGCTAGGGGCCGGCCCGCTGCTTTTAGGCCTCGCTCACACCCGAGCGCGCGCCGGCGATCGTCGTCGGCAGCTTGTGCGCCGCCGGCAGCGGCATCGCCGTTTGCTCCTGAAGGCCCGAGGTCATACCCGCGCGCCAAGAGCGCGCGCTGGATCTCAGCGACGTCCATGTTGGTGTTCTCCGATATGGAGGAATGCTCGGCATCACCCGGCCGGCTCGGGAAAAATTCAACTAGAAATATCGTTTGTCATTTCAGTGATGCTCACTGATTGGCAAAATTCAGTGCCGCTGCGCTGATTCAGTCTGGCCAGCGGTCGGCGGGCCGGTGATCGAGTCCCCTCTCACCCGGCCCGCCGCCACCTACGACCTCCGACGGCCATTGTAGCTTTCGCTGATGTATTGGGAAGATATTCTGGTTGTATGGTAGGATTTCACAGGCTGGTTTGCGCCAGTATGGGCGCGAGTAAGCCGTGTTGAGGCCGAGCGAGGCGGTCTTTTTTCTGCTTTGATCTTCGATCAGACGGCGCCTTTAGCCCTGAGGTGGCGCACAGCCGAACAATCGGTGCGCGAACTCTTGACCCTTAGCTGATTTTAAGCGCTGATCCCTCGAAGAGCTGCTCTGCACCCCAAAGCAGACGCCTTGCGGACGGCCATAACATCAACAGGATCGGGCACATCGGCGAGCGGTGAGGAGGTGAAGCCAAGCCGGTCCCGTCGCCCGCCGCCTGATCAGTGGTGCGCGACAAGCATCCAAATGGCCATGCCGACCATCATCAGGTTCTCGGTCAGCGAGACGAAGCCGAGCGGAACGCTGCCCGAGCCGCCGACGCAGGCGCACTTTATCTCGCGATGGTCGATGTAGACCGCCTTGACCACCGAGACGGCGCCGAGGGTACCGATGAACAGGGCCACCGGGATCGACAGCCAGTTCAAGGCGCCCGCCACCATCAGCACGCCGGCCAGCGCCTCGCAGAACGGGTAGGCGTAGGCGTAGCGGACCCAGCGCTGGGCGAGCAGGTCGTAGCCCAGGAACATCGAGGAAAAGGTCTCGACGTCCTGCAGCTTGAGGATGGCCAGCACGCACATGCTGAAGGCGATGAACCATTCGCCCGCCCTCATCGTCAGCGGCGTCCCGTAGGCCGCGTAGCTCGCCGCCAACGCCATCAGGGCGGTCATGGCGAACACGGCGACGACGGGCGTGTAGCTAGTCGCGTCCGGGTCCTTGACCGCCCTGCCGAGATGACGCCGCAGGTCGTTGTAGCCACCGATGCGCTGCCCGCCGATGAAGGTTTGCGGCGTGGTCTTCACGTCGTGCTCGGCCTTGAAGGCGTCGGTCTCCTCGCGCGTCGTTAGCCAGTGATCGTCGACCGTGAAGCCCTCTCGTTCGAGCAGGTCCTTGGTCTTCAGTCCGTAGGGGCAGACGTGCTTCTCCATCACCATCCGGTAGACGATGGCCCTGCGGGTGGTGTCGAGCATGGATCGGCTCCTCGTTGCCGGTGGTCCTGTTCGAGGGACAACCCGCGAACCGTCGGATCGGGCACGGGCGGAGGTGACGCGTCCGCCGGCTCCGCCCGGGAGGCCCGCCGAAACCCGTGACGGTCAGCCTGCCAAGTCGCCGGCGACGTTGGCCACCGCCAGCAGGCAGAGGCCCGCGAGCAAGGACGTCGCGACGACGGCCAGGACCAGATCGGACGCGCGCGCCGCCGCAGGGCGTGGCCCGAAGGCAAGTTGCCGCCAGCGGCCCTTGCGAAGCATGGAACGGGACATGATGGGCCTCCTGCGCCCGGTTCGCGCCGGAACATGCGAATCTGGGGGGACCGCCGGCGCTCGCGAACGACCGGCATCAGGACGCTAGGATACAGGCCAGGCCGACGAGCAGGAGCAGACCCACCGCCATCCCGCACGCGGCCCACAGCGGCCACGAGGTGGCGCCGTCGCCGTTGTCGTTGGCCGGACGCGGCAGCTCGCTCGGCCAGCGCCGCCACCGTCGGCAGGTCGACGGGGCCTGCAGGACCGACGGACCCGATCCGGCGTCATGGCGATGGCGACACGACATAACCGGTATATCGGGTGCCGCGGTCGCCCGTGACAGTGCCGCCAAGGCCGCACCGGAGATCCGCCTCGGCCGATGCCAGGCCGCCGCCGAGGCGTGCCCAGTCCTCGATGGACGCGTCCGCCGGGACCGTCGGCACCTGGGCGTCGCCCGTGCCGACCGCGCTTCCGGTCTCCGCCCGTCTTCCCCAAGCGAACCAAGCCTTCCGAACGATGGCTGTCCTCATGTCTCTCCCTCGTCCCTGTGAGCGGGGCGGGCCGGGCACAGCCGCCCACACGATGGCGGAAGGGTCGGCGGCTCCGGTTTAAGCTTTCGTGAACCAAACCGGCCGCGCAAGCCGAACCCGAGGCGGCGCCCTCAGAGGTGTCAGGTTTGTCCCGACAGGAATGCGGTCTTCTCCGACTGCGCACCCATCCCCCGCGCCACAGATCACTCGGTGAGCGGGGAGAGAGGGGCGCCGAGCCCAAGCGTCCCCGGCGGTCCGGCGCAGGAACGTCCGGCCCGCGGCCAGACAATCGGACACCCTGTCGAACCCGTCACGGTCGTGGCCCGCAAGGGTCAGCCACCACCATCACGGAGCTGAAACCGATGAAACGTCTCGCACTGGCCCTTGCGGCCGTATCGAGCCTGATGCTGTTCTCGCCGTCGAGCGAGGCGCGGCCCTTCGGCAGGGGCCATGGCTTCCACCATGGCGGCTTCGCCGGCCACCACGGCGGCTTCCGAGGCGTCCGCCACGGCTTCCGTGGACACCGTTCGGTCGGCTTCCGTGGCTATCGCCGCGGCTTCGGCGGGTACCGTCGCGTCGGCTTCGGAGGTCCGCGCTACGGCTACGGGCGACGCTACGGCTACCGCCGCGGCTATCCCGGTCTCGGCCTGGCGGCCGGCCTCGGGCTCGGCCTCGCCGCAACGGCGGCCCGGCCGGCCTACTACGGGGGATACGGCGGCTACGGCTATGCCCCGGTCGGATACGGGTACGGCGCCCGCGGCTCCTACTGCACCTGCGGCTACTGATCCCCGTCGAGGAGACCCGGCATTTCTGCCGGGTCGCCACCCATTTTCGACTCCCTCGGCGTGCGCCGGTCCGACCTCGGGACGGGTCGAGCCCACGTCGGCATAGACAGGTGAAATCGATGAAGAACCTCGCACTCGGCGTGTTCCTCGCGAGTTCCGTGCTCGCCAGCCCCGCGCTCGCCCAGGACAAGGCGGCGCAGCCGCCCGCCGACGCCCAGACCAACCAGATGAAGACGCCGCCGGCCGGCACCGCGATGCCGACCTCGGCCGGCGGCATGGGCGGCATGACCATGGCCGACACCGCGACCGCCAAGATCAAGTTCGTCACCGCCAAGCCGGCCGAGGTGACCTCGTCGAAGCTCGTCGGCAAGAACCTCTACAACAACAAGAACGAGGCCATCGGTGAGGTCGAGGATCTCGTCATCGACAACGGCAAGACGGTGACCGGCGTCGTCGTCAGCGTCGGCGGCTTCCTCGGCATGGGCGAGCGCTACGTGCTGGTCGACCCCTCGTCGATCTTCCTGCACAAGGCGGACGGCAAGCTCAAGGCGATGGTCGACACCGACAAGGACGCCCTGAAGAACGCGCCCGAGTTCAAGTACAACAAGAACTCCTGACCCCCGGCGCGTGGTCCCGTGTCCGCGGGGCCACGCCCAAGCATTCCAGTACCCGGGCGGTGTCGGGATGAACCTGACAGGTGTCGGTGAGAACGGCGACGCCCGGCGAAACCGCTTGTCGCCCGCCAGGATACGGGCGCTACTCGAAGCCGCATCGTAAACGTCGATGTGGTGGAGATAGTGGCGATGCTTATGGACGTCATCAAGCAGGGTTCCCGCGCCCGGGCCCTCGGGCGCCCGCGGGATGCCTGTCCCTACCCGGCGGCCTCCCGCGAGCGCCGGGCCTGGTACGAAGGTTACGACGGATCGACCTGGGACTTCGCAGAGCGAGTTCCCCATCCGGCCGTGACGGCTTGCGGCCCCGCGACCCGGAACGGGGCGGTTGACCCGAACTTGGTCTAGGTCGCGGACCTTTCTCTCGACCCCTGGTTTCCCTGGCCCTAAGGCAGAAATTTGAGGACCGTCGGGAAGGCGGCGGAGAGGCGATGGGACGGAAGCGACCCCGCTCGTTCGAGGGCCGGACCTTCGGGAGCCTCGAACGGGTGGTCACCGCCCTGGTCGAGGCGCGCTTGCAGGACTGTGCGGCCGCGCCGCCGAACCTCGTCGAACGGCTGCGGGACCTGGAACGGAACGCCGCCACCGGGGGCGACCGCCAGGTCCTGCAGGTGATCGCGTCGGGACGTCGCCTCCTCGGCGACGAGCAGACGGTGACCGACCCGCGCGTGCTGACGGATGACGGCATGGCCGGCATGCCTGTCGAGGGCAGCGCGGTCTCGGCCGACCCTGTGGTGGAGAGCATGGCTCGGCCGGTCTCACCGGCGAACACGTCCGCCACGGCCCCGCCTGATCGGTTGCCCCCGCATGTCCGCCGGACGTGAGAACGGCGATGCCGGCCGCCCCGAGATCCATCGCGGCAACGGCAGGACCTTTGTTGCGCTCGCGGTGGCGGCCGCCATTCCCGTGCTGCTGCTCAGCGGCTGGGTGGCGACGCTCATGGCGCAACAGGAACGTGAACTGACCCGCAGCGCCGCCGTGGCGAGCGCGGCCCGGGTGGCCGAGCGCGTCGCCTCCGACATCGCCACGCAGATCGCGGTCCTCCGAGCCGAGGCCGCCTCGGCGAGCCTCGACCGGCCGGACCTCACCGCCTTCTATGCCGAGGCCGAGCGGCTGAGGCGGGAGCACCCGCTCTGGGAGACCGTCGAGCTCGCCGGTCCCGACGGCGTCCAGGTCGTCAACCTGCTCCGCTCCCTCGACGATCAGCTCGGACCCACCGCCGACCGCGCGAGCTTCGATGCGGTGGTACGGACGGGGCGGCCGGTGGTCGGCGGGATCGGGCCGCTCGGGCCGATCTCGGGCAAGCGCCTCGTCGCGCTGCGGGTGCCGGTCGTCCGGGACGGAACGCTCCGCCACGTCCTCTCGGTCGGTCTCGCCACGAGCGCGGTCAGCGCGATCCTTCGCGACGCGGGCGCGCCGGAGGGCTGGGTCGGGACCATCGTCGATGCGGCGGGCAACACCATCGCACGCACCCGGGCCGAGGCGGAGGAACTCGGCCACCCGGCCGGCGCCGCCCTGCTGGCGGCGATCCGGCGGGAGCCGCAGGGCTTCTACACCGGATCGACGCTGGAAGGGCCGGATGTCGAGGTCGTCTACCGCACCCTGAAGGACACCGGTGGCTGGTCGGTGCATTTCGGTATGCCGGTCGCCACGCTGAACGCGCCGGTTTCGCGTTCCTACCTCCTGCTGGCCGGCGGCAGCGTGCTGAGCATCGGCCTCGGCCTCGCATTGGTCGGGCTGGTCGGGCGCGACATGGCCCAACGGAGGGCGGGCGAGCAGGCACGCTTCGCCCTCGCCCTGCGGTCGAGCGAGGAGCAGGGCGCCGTCGCCGCCGAGGCCGCGGAGCTCGGCACCCTACGGTGGGATACGGCCGAGGAGACCGTGACGGCCTCCCGACGCGCCGCCGAGCTCTTGGGTTGGGAAGCGGAGGTGCCGGAGGGGCGCGAAATGACCGCGGATGCCGACATCGCCTTCCGGGCGGTCGACGCCGGCGACCGGGAGCGGATGGCGGCGGAGATGCGGCGAAGCCTCGCCGAGGGCAAGCCCCTCGATGTGGAGTTCCGGGTCTTTCAGGCTGGTTCGGTGTCGCGCTGGGTGCGCCTGACCGGGCGAGCGCCTCGGCTTCGGCAGGGGGACCCCGCGGGCCTCGTCTACGGTGTGGTCTCGGACATCGAGCCGCGCAAGCGCGCGGAGGCGGAGCGGCTCGACCTGCTGCGCCGCCTCGGCGAGGCGCAGGAAAACGAGCAGCGCCGGATCGCCCGCGAGCTGCACGATCAGGTCGGCCAGACGGTGACCGGCCTCTCGCTCGGTCTTAAAGGGCTGGAGCGGCTGCTCGACGCGCAGGAAACCTCGGCCGAAGCCGGACGGCAGATCCAGTGGCTGCAGCGCCTCGCCGGCGAGATCGGGCGCGACATCCATCGTGCCGCCGTCGACCTGCGCCCGACCGCCCTCGACGACCTCGGGCTGCGCGAGGCGCTGGCGACGCTGCTGCGCGAGTGGGGACAGCGCCACGGCGTCCGATCCGACCTGGAGTTCGTCGGGGATGCGTCGCGCCTTCCAGCGGCCGTCGAGAGCGCGGTCTACCGAATCGTGCAGGAGGCGCTCACCAACGTGCTCAAGCACGCCCGCGCGGCGACCGTCAGCGTCTGTGTCGACCGTCGCCCGGACGAGGTCCAGGTGATCATCGAGGACGACGGCGTCGGCTTCGAACCGGGCCCTGCCGTTTCCGTGGGGCGCACGCCGACGGAGCCGCGGCTGGGTCTCTCGGGCATCCGCGAGCGTTTGACCCTCCTGAACGGCACGCTCACGCTGGAGGCATCCCCGGGCGTCGGCACCACGCTGTTCGTCCGCATCCCGGTGGCGCCCGCCGCCTGACCCACGAGAGGGACCAGCATGGACCGTATCCGCGTCGTCCTGGCCGACGACCATCCGGTCGTCCTCGCGGGCATCCGGACGCTGCTCAACGCCGACCCCGAGGTCGAGCTCGTCGGCGAGGCCACCGACGGCGGCGAGGCGCTGCCGATGATCCGCGCCGTCGCGCCCGACGTCGCGGTGATCGACGTCTCGATGCCCGGCCTGAACGGCCTAGAATTGACGGAGCGGGTGACGGGCGAATGTCCCGGCACCCGGGTGCTCGTGTTGACCGTCCACGAGGACGCGGCCTACGTGCAGCCGCTGATGAGGGCCGGCGCGCGCGGCTACCTCCTCAAGCGCTCGGCCGCGGACGACCTGCTCCGGGCGGTCCGGGCCGTGGCCTCCGGCGGCGTCTACCTCGACCCGTCCATCGCCGGCCATGCCCTGGCAGTTCCCTCCGGGTCGGACGGGCGCCCGGGTATGGTTGAGGGCCGCGAGCCGTTGAGCCCGCGCGAGGCCGAGACCCTCCGCCTGATCGCGCAAGGCTTCAGCAACAAGGAGATCGCCCGGCGCATAGACGTCAGCGTGAAGTCGGTCGAGACTTACAAGGCGCGGGCCGCCGAGAAGCTCGGGTTGCGGACCCGCGCCGAGATCATCCGCTACGGCGCCGCGCACGGCTGGTTCGATGCGCTCGCCCTCCGGTGACGTAGTAAGCTCGTAATCGGTTTCCCGGAATTTGTGATGACTGCGGCGGGGCATCGATGCCTTGGTCGACCTCGACCGGGCGGATCAACCCATGGCCATTCCTCCGCGTACCCGGACGAAGCGGACGTACCGCTCCTCAAGGTCGGCGAAGTCTCTCGGGTCGGCGACGTCGCGCCGCGCTGCGGCCAGGACGAGGTCGGCATGGCGCCCGAGTTCGGACAGCCGCGTCGTCAGCCGCTCGACCTCCGCGGTCTGGGTCAGAACCTCCAGCATCCGCGCGAGCACATGCACCGAACCGGCGGCGTTCTGGCGGATCATGTGGAACATCGCGTCGCACAGGCCGTCGTAGTCCGTCACCGGATGGACGAGTACGATGCGACCCTCGCGCGCGACGGCCCCGGTCGGCAGGTGGCGGGGCGCGATCCGGCACAGGGCGTCGCCCAGGTGGTCCAGCACGCTGCCCGCCGTCATCGGGTCGTTGATGCCGGGCGAGAGCGCCCGCACTGCGATCTCGACGAGCTGCCGCACCGAGTATTCCAGGTCCTGAAGCGCCGCGGGGCGGCGCCCAAAGGTGAGCGCGCGGCCGACGGCCTCGGCGGCGTCCTCAACACCCGCGGAGAGGAAGGCGACTGGGAATCCCCGTGGCACGAAATCGCCCGGACGAACCCTCAGGGCAAGGACGACGCGCCGCTCGTGCGCCCAGTCGGCGAGGCCATCCGTGTCGATCGCCTGCAGGTAGCCGCCGTCCGCCGGCGCGACCGGGGCGCCGCGCGGGGCTTCCGTCGGTGGCTGGACGTCGGCCTCTTCGCGGGTCCGCGCCTCGACGGCCGCGCAGAGGTCGCGGTGGACGGCGTCGACCACCGTCTCGACGTTGATGCTGGTGGCGACGTGGTGGACGAACCAGACCAGCGTCCCGAGGGAGACCAGCGCCAGCAGCACGGCACCCGAAATGGCGAGGTGCGGGACGAAGGTCTCCTCCTCGACGGTTCGCACCGTGCGCAGCACCATCAGCGCGTAGGCAAAGGTGCCGAGGAAGATGCCAAGCACGAGTTGGTTGCGGGCGTCGCGCACGAAATTGCGCAGGAGCCGCGGCCCCATCTGGTTTGAGGCCAGCGTCAGCGCGGCGATGGTGATGGAGAAGGTGGTGCCCGCCACCCCGATGGTGGAGGAGGCCACCGCGCTGAGCAGCGCCCGCGCCCCTTCGGCGCCCCCGGCCCAGCCCCAGTCCGCGTCCGAAGAGGACGGGTCGTAGCCGGCGATGTGCGCCGTCTCCAGCCACACGGCGACCTGAGCCAGGCCGATGCAGGCGAGCACGACGAGCGCCGGCCGCAGCCAGAACTGGTCGCCCAGGAACTCGATCCAGGCTCGTATCCTTGCCCTCACCGGCAACCCTCCCGTTCCGCCGCCCGAACCAGGGTGGGTGGCACTTTCCCGTTCATCGACATCGGCTCAATCCTCCGTTTCCTCCCGGGCGAGCCCAAACCGCTTGAGCGTGGTGATCAGCACCAGGATGGCCAGACCGAAGCCCATGGCCGCCGCGAGCAGCGTGAACTGCGCCGCGCCGGCCACGATGCCGGCCGAGGCCTCGAGCCACACGCTGGCGGCCGTCGTGAGGTTTCGGACGGTCCGCTCGGCGTCGCCCTTGGCGACGAAGATCGTACCGGCTGCGATGAAGCCGATGGCCTGTGCAAGCCCCTGAATGACGCGCAGGGGATCGGCGTCGCCGCCGCGGACCTGCACGTCGGCGTAGAGGCTCAGGGCCGAGGTGGTGATGACCGCGGCACTCAAGGCGACGAGGGCGTGCGTACGGATGCCGGCGTCCTTGCCCTTGCGCTCCCGCTCGAAACCGAGCGCCAGCCCACAGACCGTGGCCGAGCCAAGTCGCAGGAGGATGTCCGGCAACGAGATGGCGGTGGCGTCGAGAAGCATGAACGGGTCCGGTCCCCCCGGGAGGTTTGTCGAGTGTTGAGGGTCAACACGCGCCGGCCGCCCCCTTTCCCGGATTGGCCCGCTCGGTTCAGGCCGGGCTCGGCCGCGCGCGTTGCTCCCTCGAGGTTGCGACCAGGAGGACGAGCGCCCCGGAGATCATGCAGGCGACCGAGCCGGCGAGCACGCCGATCTTGACCCCCGCCTCCAGGGCCGGCGCGTCCGCGAAGGCGAGCAGGCCGATGAACAGGCTCATGGTGAAGCCGACCCTGCAGAGGAGCGAGACGCCGTAGACCTGCGCCCATGTCGCATGGGCCGGGCGCTGCGCCAGCCCGAGCCTCACCGCGGCGAGAACGAGCCCGAACACGCCGGCCTGCTTGCCGACGAACAGGCCGAGCGCCACGCCGAGCGTCACCGGGTCGAGCAGCATGTGCGGGGCGAACCCGGCCAGCGACACGCCCGCGTTGGCGAAGCCGAACACCGGCAGAATCAGGTAGGCCGACCACGGCTGGACCGCGTGTTCGAGGATATGTAGCGGCGAGGTCGGGTCGTCCGGCTTGCCCACGTGAGGACGTGGAGGGGAAGATCACGGGCCGGACCGAGTCGCGAGAGAAGGCTGCGGCGTTCCTAGCAGAGTGGTTCGTTGCCGAAGAGACAGATTGGATATGACCGAGGATGAGCGCGCCGCTGCCGAGATGCGCGGCCTGCTCGGCTTCGCCCGGGGGCTCGGCCTGGATGAGACGGCCGTGCGGGAGATCTACAAGGCTGTTGGGCGGGAAGCTGCGGCTGCCGGCGCCAGCGATGACGACCGCATGGCCGAGGTGCAAAAGCAGATGCTCGCCACGAACATCAGCACTCGGCGACTTGTTTCGATTGCCCGACGGCTGACCGAAGGCAAGCCGCGTCCTCTCGGAAAGAATGCTATATGGGGCTCATTCCCAAAGCGGCTTCGCAACATGTCGATGAGCCCGCATAACCGCCATGCAACTTTTAATATTGTTTGGGACATAGTTACCGAACATTAACTACAATTAGCGAGTGCCCGACTCAAATCGAAACCTAGAACACTTGGAGGCTATTGGCTCTGCATGGAAATGTTTAGGAGCTTGCTGTATGGTCTCGTTACCGTTTCCCGACGCTGTTGTTGTTTGGCTCGATCCTAGAAGGCCCGACTTTGGTGTTAAACTAGTCGAGGACGTTCCTGAGGCCCTTTATTCACTGCATCGTCACGGCCTGGAAGAAGCTATCCGCGGGCCTCAGTCGGACCTCTGGAAGTCGGCCGCGGGAGCGCTAGTGAAAGCTGAGGTCGACCCGAGTCAAAGTAACTTAAAGTTGGCTTACGAAGCCTTCCTGCTATTGGCTAAATGCGTCGCCCCCGTTCCAACAAAGATCCGACAGGTAATCTGCCCGAGAGCGCCGCGCGAAAGAATTGCTTCATTCTTCTTTATGACATGACCCTGCGGCCAGTTTTACACTCCGCGGCTCGACGTTGAGAGATAGTCGTCGTTTTGCCCCACAGCGGAGCCATTGACTTTGGCCCTGATCGCGCTGGCATCCTTGCGCCGATCGGGAGCCAATGAATTTCGAATGATGTCAGACTGGCATCCGGTTGTGGTCTCCTTAGATCGAAGGACACGCCGGCCAAACACTGCTCCAACGCTTGCTAGTGCGCTACCAGTCCACAATCCAGGGCCGAGTGCGCCTGATCGCCGGCCATGCATCGCCACCCGGCGATACTATGTAACCTTCGTTGACTTGTGGTTTTGCGTTTTGCGGGTTACAACCTGAGAGCCAAATCGGCCTTCCTCCGAAGGTTGTAACCGGACGGATTTTGAGACATGAGCGCATCCGCTCTGAAGCCTAAACAGACCACTGAGGCTGATCGCATCGTAGGGCTTAGGATCACCACTCTGCGCAAGGCGCGAGGCCTGAGCCAGACTGCCCTCGGGACCGCTGTAGGCGTGACCTTCCAACAGGTTCAGAAGTACGAAAAGGGCCTGAACCGTGTCGGCGCCGGCCGCCTGAGCGAGATTGCCCAGCTTCTAGAAGTGCCCGTTTCCGCCTTCTTCGAAGAGTCCGACGGCGCTGCCGCCCAGGGGCAGACGGAGGTGTTCGGCTTCCTGAGCACTCCCGGTGCCGTCGATTTGCTGCGCGCCTTCGCCTCGATCGAGGACGACCAGATGCGCCGGGAGGTACTGGCGCTCGTCCGCGGCCTTGCTCGTACCGTTTCAGCAAAAAGCTCGTAAGATCTGAAAGATCCGCCATGTGGTGCCTGCCGCTCCACGCCAGCAGCCGCACCACCTCCTCTGGCGTCTCGCGTGCGTATGTCACGATAGGTCCGATGGCGATCTCGGACCGGGCGTGCAGACGTTCGCCGGGCGCCGTCACCACCGGGCTGATGCGTGTGCTCGGCCCGATGAACAAGTAGGCGCCGGCGTCCTTGGCCGCCGTCTCTCTCGCGAGAATATACGATTAGTCCTTTTCTTTTTGCGGAAAAATTAGGTAACTCATCGGTCCAGCTGATGCTAGCATCAGAATAGCGATTAGATACAAGTGAATGTCTAGCCACGAGAGAAAAACAAACTCTCCGTACAAAATGGCACCGAAGAACAGCAGTTTGAGGGCCATTTGACGCTATCATCACAATTTCGTGATGATAGTATCGGGATCGGATCGTTAACGATCAGGAAATTTTCGCGCAAAAGCTGCGGTCTGTCCGCTTCTGCCACCGCTCACTCGAAATGGCGTGATCTTCGGCCCCACCACTCCTCTAATCACGCTCCCGCTCATGCATGCGGTTTTCGATCGCCCGCTCACGCTCGATGAGACCAAGCAGCTCCGTCTGCCTGTGATCGGCGGCTTGCTCGCCGGCATGAACCACAACCATCCCTTCACGTCGGATGCCCGCATCTACTTCTACACGACGCCCATCTCGCCGACAGTGATGAGGGTCCCCCGGATTTTGGTCCGTCCGAAAGGTGAGCCTCCGGGTCTCTTTGAGGGTCCCCCGGATTTTGGTCCGGCCGGAAGGTGAGCTTCCGGATCTCATTCGGCGGCCTGCAGGGCCGCCGCTAGGGCGAATTCCTGGGGTGTTCGCCACCCCAGGGCGGTGTGAGGACGGCTCTCGTTGTAGTGCCGCCGCCACGTCTCGATCTTGCTCCTCGCGTCGGCCAACGACAAGAACCAGTTCGCGTTCAGGCACTCGTCGCGCAGCCGGCCGTTGAACGACTCGGCCAGCGCGTTGTCGGTCGGCTTGCCGGGCCGTGAGAAGTCCAACGTGACACCGTTCTCGTAGGCCCAGCGGTCGAGGGCTTTCGAGACGAACTCAGGCCCGTTATCGACCTGAATCGCGCATGGTGCTCCGCGCAGCAGCGCCAAGCGGCCGACGACAGCCACGACCTGTTCGCCTTTGATGCCCTGGTCGACCTCGATCGCCAGAGCCTCGCGCGTGAATGCATCGACGACCGTCAGGGCCCGCAGCCGGCGGCCGTCGAACAGCGCGTCGGAGACGAAGTCCATCGACCAGCGTTCGTTCGGCCGGAGCGCAGCAGGCTGACGCTCACGGTGTGCCGCGCTGACGTGCCGGCGCGGCCGCTTGAGCCGCAGGCTGAGGCCCTCATCCCTGTAGAGGCGGTGGACCCTCTTGTGATTCACCCGCCAACCTTCCCGGCGCAGCAGGATGTAGATCCGGAAGTACCCGTAGCGCACCCGGCTCTTGGCCAGATCACAGATGCGCATCCGCAGCGGTGCCTGATCGGGCTTGGTCGAGCGGTAGCGGACGCCCGACCGACCGACGCCGAGCGCGGCGCAGCCGCGCCGCTCGCTCACCCCGTGCGCCTCCTGAACCTGGTGCACGAGCTCGCGTCGCCGAGCAGGCGTCAGAGCTTTTTTGCGAGCACGTCCTGCAGGATGTGCTTGTCGAGGCTCAGATCGGCAACCAGCTGCTTGAGCTTGCGGTTCTCGTCCTCAAGCTGCTTCAGCCGCCGCAGCTCGCCTGTGCCCAAGCCGCCGTAGAGCTTCTTCCAGCGGTAAAACGTCTGTTCGGAGATGCCCATCCGGCGCAGCACCTCCGCGACCGGTGTCCCGGTCTCGGCCTGCTTCAGCGCGAAGGCGATCTGCTCTTCGGTGAACCTGCTCTTCTTCACGGCTCTGCTCCTCCCCTCAGGGGCTCACACAACCGGAAAACTCGCACTCACGCCGGACCAAAGCGATGGGGGGACGTCA
>Ga0233425_10007622_pt1 | contig 15052 bp, 9 predicted proteins | sample Watercolumn_Towu_2_FD_181712 | JGI IMG/M metagenome (GOLD analysis project Ga0233425, IMG submission 181712) | Freshwater microbial communities from Lake Towuti, South Sulawesi, Indonesia - Watercolumn_Towuti2014_140_MG | ecosystem: Environmental > Aquatic > Freshwater > Lake | place: Indonesia...
TAGCATCGCGCAGTAATTGTTCAGTTTGGAGCATAATTGGACAATAGAATTTATCTACATAGTCAAGCGCCATGCGTTTAGCACTATATTGACCGGCAATTGCCGCTATTGAAATCTTCATTTTTTCCAGCCACTTGCGGCTCAACCCTTTTTTGCGGTTATCATAATACAAAACAGCGACTTCTGATTCTAATTTATTGAGCATAAACATATTCTCAATGTCATTACGCCGTTTAAGATCACTAATATTTGTTAGGCTATCTACTTCCCACCCAAGCTCAGGACGATATGCCTCATCCCACCAACCATCGCATGTAGAAAAATTAATACCACCATTTATTCCAACTTTCATACCGCTAGTACCACAAGCCTCTCGCCCTAAAATTGGTGTATTAATCCACAAATCCACGCCTCGAACCAAAGCTTTAGCTAAAGCAATGTTGTATTCTTCAATAAAAATAATATGCCCCTTAAATCTAGAATCGCGTACCGTTTCAATAATCTCACGAATCAATTCAATTCCACCACCGTCTGCAGGATGCGCTTTACCCGCAACCACCATAACCATGGGACGTTCAGCATTAGTTAAAATACGTGCCAACCTCTCTTTGTCCTTCAAAATTAAATCGTTGCGTTTGTACGCGGTAAAACGCCGAGCTAACCCAATTAACAAAGTATTAACGTTTAAACAATTCAGTGAATCAGTAATTAATTGTTTATCTTCATTGCGCATTGAATACTGGCGAATAATCAACTGTTTGAGCAACTCAATCAAATATTCCTTTTGGGTTTGATGCGCTTTCCATAGCGGCTGATCAGGAATAGCAACTACTTTCTCCCAAAGATCAGCATCTGACTCCTGACTTTCCCAATTAATATTTAGGTAATCCTGATATAAAAGCTGCATTGACATTCCCAACCAAGTAGCTAAGTGCACTCCATTAGTCACGTAATCTATCGGTACTTCATTTTCTAATAATCCCGACCAAATATTCTTCCACATTGCACGTGCTACATAACCGTGCATACGCGATACTGCATTCGCATTAAGCGTCAAACGCAAAGATAAAGCCGTCATAGACAAATCACGCGAAAATAAGTCAACATCTTTTCCCAATTCCAGCAATTTTTCCAATGTCATCCCAAAAGAAGTAACGTAGTTAGCGAAATACTTTCTAATTAAATCTTCGGGAAATGTTTCATTGCCCGCCGCTACAGGAGTATGAGTAGTAAAAATTGAAGAAGCACGTACTGTTTCCAATGCTTCATCAAATGTGAATCCCTGGCGACAGTAAGTTTTGATACGTTCTAAAAGTAAAAATGCTGAATGTCCTTCATTTAAGTGATATACAGAAGGGGTAACATTTAATTTCTCGGTAATAAAACGAATTCCGCCAATACCTAAAATCATTTCTTGCAACAATCGCGTTTCCTTCGACCCCCCGTATAAACTGTTGGTAATCGCGCGATCAGTTTCATTATTAACACGAACATCGGTGTCCAACAAATAGAGCGAAATATAACCAACTTTTACTTCCCAAATACTAGCATAAATCGTGCGCCCCACCACCTCAACACCTACCAACCAAGGCTTGCCTCCTTCCTCACATAATTGCCTTATAGGAATGTGATTTATTTTCCAAGTTTCATAGCTGGCAACTTGTTCACCTTGGGCATTAATGCTTTGCAAGAAATATCCTTGTTTATAAAATAATCCCACTGCAATCATCGGCACATGTAAATCTGACATTTCTTTTAAATAATCCCCTGCTAAAATTCCTAAACCACCCGAATAAATCGGTAAACATTCATCAATTCCATATTCCATGCAAAAATAGGCAATGGGATTTTCAGTCATTACCGAAGAAGTCCGGCACAAACGCGCCATCGTAGTATTATCTTTCTTAACCTGCTCAAACCAAGTCATTACTTTATTATAAAACCACATGTAATTACCATCATTAGCCGCCGCAAGCAAAGTACTATGTGAAACCACATTCAGAAAGTAAACAGGGTTGCCTTTAACTTCTTCCCATAATTTAGCGTCAATTTTTTGAAATAATTGTTTGGCCTCGTCGTGCCATGACCACCAAAAGTTATAGGCCAATTCACGCAAACCGCTTAATTTTTCGGGCAAAGGACATTCGTACTGCATAGTACGCATCCGCGGTTGTGCTGATTCAACCTCATGAATGCTGGTAATATTTTTTGCTGCCAAGCCTGCGACATCAAAACGCGCATGATAGATTTCGTTAAAAACTAATGCCTGGGTATAAGCATCAAGATATTCCTTATAAAAGAAATGCCAATCGGCAAGTTTCGCAATTGATTGAGCGTATTCACGCAAGGTAGGCAAATCATTTGATTGCTTTAAAATTTTACCGAGTTGCTCGCTTAAAGATTGAATAAAATTAAGATCCGTAACATTATGCCGAGGTAAGATATAAACTGACTTAGTACGCTCGTCCTTGATTGCAAGACTTTTAACCCACAATCCAAATCCGGTTAAATCGGATGTTAAAGTCGGAGTAGCATAAGCCAGGCTTTCCATCGGGGTATATCCCCATGGTTCATAAAATGAAGCGAAAATACCAAGATCACACGCTGCAACCATCGTTTCATAATGAATATCAAATACACCGTCTTTACCATTTAAATAAGCATCGCAATAAATAATTTTAATTTTACGACTTGATTGATTAAAACCTAATTCATGCGCCAAATTAATAATTGGATCGGCATTGGGATTATCAATTCTATGAGTTGCGATTCCCAAAGCACTGCGCTGCTCAAAATTAAGATTATAATTAGGATTAAGTAAGCTCTCATCCGCATTGCGCCAACGTACTGCCACCCAAAAGAAAACCACAATGCTTGGAGACTCTGGAGGTAAAGTAGTTTCTAATTTAGCCAAACTTCGCAATAATACATCATAACCTTTATTGTGAAATTCATATCGTCCAGAAGTACACCAAAAAATAGTGTTATCAGATAATTGGCTACCTAATATTTGATTCGCAACCTGTAATAACTTAGTACGCGTTGCTGGAATTTTATCGGCAATAGAAGCTTGTTGTGCATTTCCCAAATCAAGACCATTGGGCGCAATTTTATCCGGATATTTCCCCAATATAACGTTAGCTTCATCCGCAGTTAAACGACTAACCGTTGTAAAACAATCAGCTTCTCTCGCCGCAGCACATTCCAATGAATGCTTAGCAAATACTCCACATCTTTTAGCTTCAGCAGACGGATCAAAATTTTGCGATAAACTATAAATTAGGCGATTTTCTCCCGATAATGCTCTACCTAAAACAGTGGCATGCGTAGTAAATATAGTAGCAACATCGGGGCAACGTGTCTTAAGATATAATATACCAGCCCCACATAACCATTCATGGAAATGTCCCAAAACTTTGGTACCTTGAGGTAAGGTAGGAATAATCGCCTCAATTGCCTCGCCTACTACTGTTGAAAACAATATTGGCTCGTAATACTCATAATTACTGGAAGACGAATCAATTCCAAAATGCGCCCATAGTTCATAAAGCAATGTATTGACATTATAGCGATTGCGAAAATCAAGCAGCAAAACAGTAGGCTTGCCTTCAGTATCCCAATAACCAATGCGAAAATTAATGTTTTCGGCATGCAGCGCTGCAATCATTGGTTCAAATTCAGGACGTGACTCTTCAACAAAATATTGGTTATTAACCATCGGCCCGATAAGAATATAATTGCTACCAAAATTGGCAATAACCTGTTTGATTTTCGAACGCAAGACGGTATAAATGCCGCCAACTTTATTACAAACTTCCCAACTAGTTTCAAATAAAAATGTTTTGTTATCCATGATAAGACATTGCCTCGTATATTACAGAGAAAAGGTAAGGAGCTTTTTCAAAGTTAATAAAATTTTTACTATCTTTCTTTTCACTCCCGCATGAGCATTGAATTTTGCGACTTCAATAGCCAAATCGTGCAGAATATTTTGGTAATTAATGTAAGCATCATAGGGATTATGATAAGGATTAAAGTATTTGTGTACATCACCGTCGGTATCATATTTTGTGCACATATAATAAAAATGGTCAGAAGTTAAAAGCGAACGCCAAGTTTCCAACAATTGCCGATTATTCGTAGCTTTCACATGGCGCTCTAAACCATATATTGTTCGCAGAGCATCTTGCTGCATGTCATTGCCATCCCAGGCGGTTAAATCTCTTTCCATATCAGCCCAAGAAACATATTCTGAGACATCAAGATTAGCAATCGGTTTTAATTTATCGCTTACCTCATGCGGCCGAGCAAAGGCAAAATTTTTATTTTTTAAGATTTCTTGTGGCAGGCATTCAAGAAAATCAAAAATACCCGTATCGCGCCAATGGTGCTCTCCAAAAGTTTCAAAATCCATAAATAAATTAATTACATCAGCATTGCAATTACTGTGAATCCACGAAGCGTATTTATCCGCCGTTAGTGGGTATTCGACCCAACTGCGATTAGAAAAACGGAAAGCAATGTCATCGGTTAAATTATAATTACGCAGCAATAAATGCAACTGTTTACACCCTTTGGGTTGATAGAGAAAATTAGGACTGCGCCAATCCAAAATGCGATCCGCTCCTTCGGCTAAAATAGTGCGATAGCCCATGCTTTCAACTTCACTCGCCAAAGCATTATTGTAAATTAATTCCGTATTCCTAAAGGTAGTCGCTTTATATCCAAATTCTTGTAAGATTAATTTTCGGTGCAGTTGTACTTGCTCTCTAAATTCATTTTTAGAAAATAAAAAACTTAAGCTATGGTGGCAAGTCTCATTCAGAAATTCCACTTCTCCAGTGTGGGCTAATTTTTTAAAAGCATGCAAAGTTTCAGGGCTAAAACGCCTGCATTGATCTATAAACGTTCCACTTAAAGAAAAAGCAACCTTAAATGCACCATGATATTTTTCTAATAACTTGAGTAACAAAGCACAAGTTGGTAAATAACATTTTTCCGCCACCTTGCGCAAAATGCGACAATTAGCCTCCTGGTCTTCATATTGATGGCTGTGACCAAAATCAAAACACGTGTACTTACGCAACCGATTTGGTTGATGAACTTGAAAATAAATGCATATATATGTCATAAAGCACCATCTATCCAATCCGCCGTATTACACAACTTTAGGTATAATAGGCATAAAGAGCTATAATCGCATCCGCGGTCATGTCCCAAGTTAGGTTTTTTAATTCCCGCCGCGCATTTGCAAGCATCGTACGAACCAAAGGAGGCCGTTTTAAAACCGCCAACATTTTATTAGTCATTTCATTAACATCCCAGAAATCAACCTTAAGCACATGATGCAAAGCCTCCCCGACCCCTGATTGTTTAGAAATAATAACCGGGACGTTGCGCGATAACGCTTCTAAACAAGTTAGACCAAACGGTTCTGAAACGCTGGGCATAACATATAAATCTGCAGCATCATACATGTTATCCACCATATCTTGATCAAGGAATCCTGCAAAATGGATGTATTTGCCAATACCAAACGTTGCTACACGCTCAATTAATTCGTGCTGCAAGTCCCCTGTACCAACCACGACAAATTTCACGTTATGAAAAAAATGCAATAACTTGTTAGCAGCTTCAATAAAAAAGTGCGGGCCTTTCTGATTAGTCAAACGACCCACAAATAACACGGTTTTTACGGCATTTACTTGGTGCGCATGCTTCTGCTTATTAAGATAAGTTCCATTATGGATCACAACAATTTTTTTGGGATTAATATTATAATGATCAATGATACAGTTTTTAGTATATTCACTAACTGCAATTATTTTATCTGCCTGTTCCAGGCCATATTTTTCAATGGCGAAAATATCGGGATTAACAAACGCCCCACTGCGATCGGTTTCTAGAGCATGGACATGAAAAATTAGCAACTTATGGCTATATTTGCGCGCCTCTATTCCCGCAAGAATTGTCAGCCAATCATGAGCATGAATCACATCGTGTTCAATTTCGCGCGCTAATTTTCCAGCAATAACTGCATAATAAAAAACCTCTTCCAATAAATTCATGCCATATTTACCGGTCAAATGGAATTGATCACTATCCCATTGAAGAAAACCATGTTGAAACAAAGAATCTAACTTTATGCTATTAAGCCGAGGTAACGAAATATACGGATTTAAACCGCTGGTAAACTGTGCTCTTTTAATATTGACGGTAGTATTTGAAAAATTACTCCCACATCCAACCAAAGAAAAATTATTACCCGCATGGTCTTTGACCTCCATAGGCAAAACCAAGGTAACTTTCACCCCCTTTCTCCCTAATTCATTTACCATTGCCTGGCATGCCACACCCAAGCCGCCGCTGATGTAAGGCGGAAATTCCCATCCATACATTAAAACTTTCATCATCTAATCCGCATTTAGTAAATAAGTAAGCCGTAAAATCTCCGCCACACTCCACGCTTGGCTAATACAACCATTTGGTTGATGAGGGCTATTCCCTGAAAAAATCTCCGAAATCGTCCCGATTCCAGCTTCCCATAAATGTTTAGTCAACGCGTCTAAACAAGGTTGTAAAATTTCTTTTGCTTGCTCCTTATCCATAGCAATTAGCAAAGCTTCCCCAAAATGACCCAACAACCAAGGCCATACAGTTCCATTATGATAAGCAACATCCCGCTGGCAAACATTTCCAGCGTATATCCCTGTATATTCGCTTGCTTTAGGCGCAAGCGTACGTAACCCGTAAGAAGTTAATAAATGTTTTCTAACTTTCCTTAATATTTTCAATGCAATATTTTTAGGAAGAACGCTATAAGGCAAAGCAATCGCAAAAATTTGGTTTGGCCTTAGCAAAGTATTTTTTTCCCTCTCATTAACAAAATCATACAGATATTCTAACTCTTTATTCCAAAAAGTAGTAATAAAAGATTTTTTAATTTCAACGATTATTTTATCCAATTCTGTTCTTATTGGATCAAGCATCATTGCTGCAATTGCACGCATAAAACATAATGCATTGAACCACAAAGCATTTACTTCAACCTGTAAACCATAGCGTGGCGTAATTGCTTGATTATGAATCGCCGCATCCATCCACGTAAGATTGGTTTTCACATCACCAGCATATAGTAAACCATCACTTTGCATTTTTATGTTATAAGATGTACCGTTACTATATGCTTTAAAGATAGCACATAAAACCGGCCATAAATCTTTTTTTATACCCTTTAAATCTTTAGTTTTTAAATAATATTGCTGAACTGCCCAAACAAGCCACAAACTTGCATCTACCGAGTTATAAGCATTTTGTGCTTTTGTCGCTCCTAAAAAATTAGGGATTAAACCATCTTTTTCCTGCCCAGCAAATTTTTTTAAAACCTTAAAACAAATCTCTTCTAAACCAGAATATAAAGTTAACCCGGGAAGAGAAATCATAGCATCTCTACCCCACTCAAAAAACCAATGATAACCAGCAGTTATACCATAATATTCATCTACTTCATTAATAAACGATCTGCCTGTTTTCTTTAGTTGTTTTTGTAATTCTGAACCAGAAAGAGATTGATTTAATTTCTGTCGCCTAATAATTTCATGATTCCATTTTTCTTTTAAATTGGTTTGTTGTACGTCCACTCCAAAAGCGACAATGAACTCTTCCTCATTTTCTAAAATACATTCCAATTTAAATGGAGTAAATAAATCTTCTGTAAAAGGATATCCTCGCTCTCGTTCTTGTAAATAAATAAAGTTGCGGTACCACAACAACTCAGTTTGCCAAGGGAAGCCTTTATCAGTCTGTATAAATAATGACGGCATATTGACATAACAGTTAAATTTAATCCCTTGTTGGCATGTACTACCCTCTAAATTTAAACTAGAATTCTCCTTAGTTAACTCATGGAAATCGCGGCAAGCAAATAATGGGCGTATTAGAAATTTTAATTTTTGATTGGGCGCTTTGACTTGATATTTAATCAAAACACTATTCTCCTTATGCAACATCAAAATCTCTTTAGTCAAAGCAAAACCATCAAATTGGAATTTATATATTGGATGAGTATCTAAAATAAATTCCTGCAAACATTCAAAACTTCCATCTTGTAGATAATTAGGATAATGATGAGCCGTTAAATAATGCTTTTGTTCGTCAACTATAATACAATCTTCGATTGCACTAAGTAATACATACTTACTGGGCAAATTAGTTAATGAAGCAATCAAAAGTCCGTGATATTTTCTGGTATTACCAAGAATACTACTTGAAGCATAACCACCCAAAGCATTGGTCTCTAACCATTCAGTGGCCATGGCTTGATCAAGCGTTAATCCTTTTCCTTGTTTGAAACTAAAAATCATAAACCATTGATTTTATTAGATTTATTATTTGCATGGTCATATTTTTATCCGATTATACCGTGATAAAAACATTAAAAAGCTTGTTATTCTGTGCCGTAAATTGAATTTATGCAATATTTTTTTATAAGCGACGAATCCATAGACAGGATTATTACATGGGAATCTTTTCTAAATAACGCAAAATTTTTTCTTTCACCTTAAGATCATTGCTATCGAATAAAATAATATTGGGCCAGCTTCTCAACCAAGTCATCTGCCTCTTCGCTAATTGTCGAGTTGCGATAATTGCTTTCTCTTGCATGGTACTATAATCCACTTCCCCATTTAAATACTGCCACACTTGCCGATAACCAACCGATCGCATTGACGGCAAATTACAATTAAGGTCCCCTCGATTAAACAACTGTTTTACCTCAGCAACCAACCCATCTTTTAGCATTTGTTTAAAACGGCCGCCTATTCTAACATTTAATTCTTCCCGATTTTGCGGGATCAGCGCAAAATTAATTACGGGAAATAACAAAGGCTGCCCAGGATTTTCCTTCTGTAAATCCGTCAATGTTTCGCCCGTTATAAAATAAACCTCTAAAGCACGCTGTAATCTTTGGCTATCGTTAGGAGAAATGCGTTTTGCAGCCACGGGATCAATTTGGCTTAATCGTTCATGTAATTTTTGCCAACCATTCTGCTTAGCTTCTGCAGTTAATTGTGCACGTATTTTCTGATTAGCTTGAGGTAAAACCGATATACCCTGTTGCAACACGCGAAAATACAACATGGTTCCACCCACTAACAAGGGAATACGATCACGCGCTAAAATCATATTAATTAATTTCAAAGCGTCTAGGCGAAATCGAGCAGCTGAATAGGGTTCCGCTACATCACAAATATCGATTAAATGGTGAGGAATTTGCTCAAGAATTTGTGGTTTAGGCTTGGCCGTACCAATATCCATACCACGATAAACCATTCCTGAATCAACACTAATAATTTCACAAGGCAAAGATTCAACCAAAGTTAAAGCCAAATCAGTCTTACCACTAGCAGTGGGACCCGATAAGCAAATAACGAATTGCTCTTTCACCTTTACTTCCCACGTAAAAATAATTTTGCCAAATCATCCCTGGTTAACTTAATCCATGTGGGACGACCATGCCCGCATTGGCCGGCTCTTTCAGTTTGCTCCATCTCCCGCAGCAATGCATTCATTTCAACTATAGTTAATTTACGATTAGCGCGGATGCTGTGATGACATGACATAGCAAGCAAAATCTTATTAATTGCTTTCTCCACAAGATCACTACTGTTAACAGCAATTAAATCCGTTAAAATATCGTGTACTAACTGCTCAACATTAACTGTACTAAGTAAAACAGGTATTTGCTTGATTACAATTAATTCAGGAGCAATTCGACTTGCATCTAAACCAATCTTTTGAAAAAGGTCAATCCTTGCGTCAAATACCGCGGACTCTTGCATATTTAGCGTAATGGTAAAAGGCAATAATAAAAATTGAGTTTCAATTTTCCCTGCAGTATATGCCTGTTTGAGCTTCTCGTAAGTAATCCGTTCATGCGCAGCATGGATATCAACCACAATCAAACCATCTTTATTTTCTGACAAAATATACGTACCATGTAATTGCGCTAATGCAAATCCCAAGGGCGGAATTTCTATATCATAACTCAAAGTTTTGGCTTCCTCTTTAGACTCAAAATTAAAATCCTTTTTAGTTACATTGCCCATAACGTGAGAACCTTGTGCTCCAGGTGAAGCATAAGAAGCAGTAAAACTACGAACATCTCCTATTGCTCGAGATTGGCCAAAATCTTCTCTGCTTTCCAGATGGCTAAAATTTGGCTTAATGAGAGTATGTGCCAACGCATCTTTTACACTTTTTAACACAAACCCATAAACTGCGTTACCATCACGAAAGCGCACTTCCATTTTTGATGGATGAACATTGACGTCAACTATCGCTGGATTAATTTCTAAATAAAGCACTAAAGCAGGATAGCGATCACGATATAATACATCGGAATATGCTTGATTAACTGCATGGGTTAAAAGTTTATCGCGAATCATACGGTCATTGATATAAAAATATTGGACATCGGGTTGGCTACGAGAAAAAACTGGCAATGCCACCCAACCCCATAATTTCATATCATGCGTACTAGCATTAATCGTAACGGCATTTTCCATAAATTCTGTACCACAAATCGCAGTTAATCTAGTTTCTTGATCACACATAGATTTAACGGGAGATAATTGCAATACATCACGATCATTATGCCGTAAACTAAAACCAACGTTAAAATTACCCAAAGCAAGCCGCCTTACCACTTCTTCAATATGTGCAAATTCGGTTTGTTCCTTACGCAAAAATTTTTTACGCACCGGAACATTAAAAAATAAATCACGAACTTCCACTGTTGTGCCCAAGGGATGAGATACTGGTTGAACTTGCTCTACGTTCTCGCCTTCCGCTACTATTTTCCAACCCGAACTTGCTTTAAGCGTACGAGAGCTAATAGTTAAACGCGAAACGGCACTAATGCTGGGCAATGCTTCGCCCCTAAACCCAAAACTTGCGAGCCTACCTAAATCATCCATATTATCAATCTTACTGGTGGTATGACTTTGTAGCGCTAATGCTAAATCTTCCTGATGAATACCATAACCATTATCACGCACTTTTAATAAAGTAGTTCCACCACGCTCGACAACAATATCAATCTGCCCAGCTTGAGCATCGATACTATTCTCAATAAGTTCTTTTGCTACCGAGCTTGGGCGCTCAACAACTTCGCCTGCAGCTATTTTGTTGGCTAAAAATGGATCTAATAAATGAATACGCATATCTATACCAATAAATTTTATGAAAAAAAGGAGTTTACCGAATGATTGTGATTTTTGCTATTTTCTTGAATAAAGAAAATAATCTTTTATTCCCTGAGTAATCGCATAAGCCAGTTTAGCTTGATATTGAGGATTTTTTAACTTAGTTTCCTCATCTAGATCCGAAATAAATCCACTTTCAATCAATAACGACGGGAAATTTGGAGATTTCAATACAATAAATGACGCTTGTTCCACTTGGCTCTTATGCAAGTGGGTTACAGCCTCTAGTCGCTTTAAAATAGCATTCCCTACTTGTAAACTGGTGTTGATGCTATGATTCTGCGCCAATTTAACTAACAATGATCGCAAATTAAGACTTTCTTGCGAAGTATTGCCTGCAAGTTCAGAAATATCTTCCTGCTCCGCTAACCAACGTGCTGCAGCGCTAGTAGCGCCTGAAGATGACAATGCAAACATAGTTACTCCACCAGTATAATCAGTTCCAGGATACGTATCAGCATGAAGCGAAATAAATAGATCAGCTTTATTGGTAAGCGCTACTTGCATACGCTTACTGAGAGACAAAAAATCATCACCATCACGCGTTAAAATTGCTCTAAATCCTTGTTCCTGATTAATTAAAACCTGCAAATCTTTCGCAATAGCAAGTACCACGTCTTTTTCCTTGGTTTTATCTTTCCCAACTGCTCCCGGATCTTTTCCTCCGTGACCAGGATCAATTACAATTATAATTTCACGATTTAAGCTGGGGATATTCGCAACATTTGTTGCCTGATTTTTCTTATTAAAAAAAGAACGCCATTTTTGCCATATTTCACTAAAACTTTTAATTTTGAACATCACATATTCAATAACGCGCGGGAACTTAACCGTAATCATACTATTTTTATTTGCCGAATTATCAGCAACAACTTCGGCTGCCTTTGCGTTTAGATTCGGCTTAATTATTGGTGACAGGGTCGCTTCCCCTAAATGCGCTTCATTTGTTTTAGTTGCTTTGATCACAAAAACAGAATTATTTATTTTTTTATGTTCTGCCTCGAGTAATGTTTGCGTCGTTTCCGTTATTTTTGCAGTTTTTGTAGCTGCCGCCACTTTAACAACAGTGGTTTTTTTTAATTGTAGTATAATAATTAATTTATCATGATTAAAAACATAACGATAATCAAATCGCTGAGCTAAATCCAGGACTACGCGCAAACGCCGATCCTCATGTTTCCCAATGCGAATATTTTTAATGGGCGTATTGGCATATAAAGTTTTATTAATTGTAATTACTTCATCAGTATTCTTCAAATCAACCACCAAACGCGAAGGATTGGCTAAATAAAAAATATCATATCCCTTCATTGTGACTTTGCTTAGCGTCAGGGTTATATCTTGTGCGCTCTTGGTAATTTTTAAATCAGCAGTTACAGCCGCACTGGCTGCAGTACCAAACAAGCACAAAAGAATTGTGATGGAAATACATAAAAAACGCTTCATGAATCAATAGTCCGCAAAATTTGTTTACCCCTAGGAGTTATACTTTCGATCATGATATGTCGCTCGCCATTGTTATTCATAATATTTATAAACCAATCTGGTTTAGGCAAAATAGCAGCCGCCCGTTCCGGCCACTCGAGCAAACAAAATGTTTCTTTAGTAAAATAATCCCGTATACCAATATTTTCTAATTCTAAAGAATCTTGTAAGCGATACAGATCAAAATGATGAATTGTACTTTGAGCAATAATATAAGATTCCACCAAAGTATACGTTGGACTTTTTACCAAACTTGTATAACCCAATCCACGCAAAAAACCACGAACCAAAGTCGTTTTTCCAACCCCTAAATCCCCTGAAAAATAAATATGTAAAGCAACGGAAGATTTTTGGGCCAAAATTTCGCCTAAGATCTGTAAGTCTTTAGCTGTTTTAGCAGTAAAATATTTTTTCACTTTACTCTACGGGAGAAAATTCTTGCTTGCCCACACCACAAACTGGACAAACCCACGTTTCAGGAATTTTTTCAAACGGAGTCTGAGGGGATATATTATTATCAGGACCCCCCTTTTCCGGATCGTAAATATAGCCACAAATACTACAGACATATTTTTGCATAAAAATACCATTAATTTTGAGGTTGAAAATTCGGCGCATTTTTTGGAGACTTTCCCTTAATGACCTTATGATAATACTCATAAGTCATGGCGATTCCATCTTTGATCGTTTGTGAACACAAAAGCTCTGCAATAAATAAAGTATGGGTCCCAACATCTAATTGCTGCTTCACCTTTGCTTCCATGGTAACCAAAACATGTTCAGCCAACAAAGGACATTTAGTAATTCCAACAGTATACTTTTCATTTATAAACTTATCGCAATCTCTTCCGGTTTTGAAGCCAAAATTGCCAATCAATTTTAGCGGTGTTTCCTGATCCAAAATTGCAATTCCTAGCACTTGGCTGTACTGTATGTATTCGTGAGTAAGTGTGTCTTTTGAAATACATGTTATAATTTGCACTGGAGAAGCAGTAACTTGCGCAACAACGGTTGCAATTTGTGCATTAATTCTCTCATGGTTATGCGACGAAATTACATACATTCCATATTGAATTTTATACAACGATCTTAGATCAATTGTGCTCACTTGATACTCTCTGCCAAAGCCACACCTAAATTATGACAATTTACCAAATCATTGGTAGTCGGAACATATTTTGCTTTCACCGCTTCACTAATCAACTTAACTCGCATACTTTGCAAATCTTTCTGCAATAAAGCAAGCGCCTCACCGCTCCAACCATAAGACCCGAATACCTGCCCACACAAATTTTGTGGTTTTAATCCTTTTAAATAACACATCACATCAGCAATCGTAGGAAAAACCTGTTGGTTAATTGTGGGCGACCCCACCACTAAACCTTTAGCCTCTAACAATTCAGTTGCGACATCACTGCGATGCGATCCCATCATCGGCATGATTTTCACTTCCACTTGCGATTGTGCCATACCGTCAGCAATTGCTGTCGCCATTAACATAGTGCTATACCACATAGTCGCATAAACAATCACAATTTTATCGGTTTTACGCTGTTCTGCCCAAGAACGCCAACAACTGACGATCCAATTAATTTCCTTTTCCCGATTCCAAATCGGCCCATGATCTGGTGCAATAATTTTTAAATTCAAGTTTAAAGCTGGAAGTTTATCTAGTAACTTAAGGACCAAAGAAGAATATGGTAATAAAATATTAGCGTAATATTTAGCTGCTTCATGCCGCAACAAAGACTGTTCATGCTCGGTAGCAAAAAGTTTGGTAGTTGCTAAATGCATACCAAATGCATCTTGTGAAAACAATACTCCATCATTAGCATAAAAAGTAAACATACTGTCTGGCCAATGCAACATACGTGTTTCAAAAAATTTAAACCGCGCATTACCCAAAGATAATTCTTCAGCATCACTAACCGTTGTTAGCGCAAAATTATCGTGAAAATGCGCGTTTAAAGCATCAACCCCAGCACATGAAGCAAAAACACGTTGTGGCTTAATCAATTGGATTGCTTTAGGCAACGAACCTGAATGATCCATTTCCGCGTGATTAGAAATAATATATTTGATTTTCTTAGGATCCAGCACTGAGGCAATCCGTGTCAGCATTTCTTCATAGAACGGTGCTTTGACGGTATCAATTAAAATCGGTTCATCACCTATAATTAAATACGCGTTATACGTAGTACCATACGAAGTGCTATAACCGTGAAAATCACGTAGTTCAGCATCAATGGCACCGACCCAATAAACATGCTCAGTAATCCTAATCGCATTAAAAGAAGTCA
>Ga0233425_10007623_pt1 | contig 15050 bp, 16 predicted proteins | sample Watercolumn_Towu_2_FD_181712 | JGI IMG/M metagenome (GOLD analysis project Ga0233425, IMG submission 181712) | Freshwater microbial communities from Lake Towuti, South Sulawesi, Indonesia - Watercolumn_Towuti2014_140_MG | ecosystem: Environmental > Aquatic > Freshwater > Lake | place...
ATCGATCCTTCCTTCGGCGGTAAAATAAAAGACTATTTTTGTCCGGTCAAAAGAATATTCCGCGCGCACCAGCTTCATATCCAGCTTATGCTCGGGGATCTTCTTGGAGCAGGTATTAAAGGCCTCCCGGGACTTGGCCCGGTTGTCCTCTATCTGCTTCAAATCCGAATCCTTGGCCAGACGGACTATCTTTTTAAGGGGTTCTTTCGCATCCTGCTGGCCCGTCCCCTGGCAAAAAGGGACGATCTGCCCGTAATCAAGCCCGCGGTCATGCTCAACAATAACATAATCCCCTTCTTTGACTTCCAGATTCCCCGGCTGGTAATAGTGCGCCTGCCCGGAATCGCGCAATCTCACTACTACTAGACCTTCCATAAACATGCCCCCAAATTCAAGAGCAGCAACCGAGTATTGATGTTGCGCTCAAGATAAGCTATAGAATCGGATACCGCATCGATGGCGGCATCCAGTTGCACAAAAGTCAGCTCTCTCGCCCGGAGAGAAAGCTCGCCCGTCCGGTCAAGATTGACCGCCTCCTGTTCGCTCATCCCCGTTTTTATCAGGTAGATATCCCTTAACCAGGCGGCGAGTATATTCAAATAACCGCGCACCGCCTCTCTGTCCTTGAATACTGTTCCATCAATATCCATCCGGCGCCCCGAAGCCAGATTATCTATTACCGCGTTCTTCTCTCTTAGAATATCCGAATCTTTCAACGAAAGCGCCTTACCTATCCGGCCTTCGGAGAAATAAGCCAGGAAATGCGCATAATCCAAATCCAGGCCGTAGGCTTTATTCAAAACACCTTCCAGCTCGCTTCTCTTAAGCGCTGGGAATTTGACTATTTTACATCTGGAGACCACGGTCTTAAAGAGACGGCCGGGCTTATCAGTCACCAGGATTATGAGGCTTGATTTCGGTGGCTCTTCGAGTATTTTAAGCAGGGCATTGGAAGCCGCGGCAGTAAGGTTGTGGGCGCTGTCGATTATAAACACCTTCCTTTTTGCCTCGTAAGGTCGCAGAGAGATATCCTTCTGAAGCTGGCGCACATGCCCTATCTTAAGGGCATCGGTCGGCCCGGAATCGGAATTCCCTTCTTTTAGTTCGTCGGCCACCGGAGTATCGGCGTTAATCAGATGTATGTCAGGATGTTGCCCGGAATTAATTTTTGCGCAAGAAGCGCAGTTCTCGCAAGGCTCGCTCTCCGAAACATGGCAGTTCAACGCCTTAGCTATAGTAAGGGCGAACGTCTTCTTTCCTACACCCTCGGGCCCGGTGAATAGATAACCGCCTTCAAGCCTCCCCTCCCGGATATAGGTTTTAATCTGATTTACGGCATTGGCTTGCCCTAAAATATCGCTAAAAGACATATTTATCTACAATACCCCTTATTAAGTTCTGGGTAGCGGTTTTATCCTTCTGTACTTTTACCGTCTTGATCCTTCCCGGTTCCTGCGCCGCTAGCCGGAGATATCCCCTCCTGACCCGCTGATGGTATTTAACAGGCCTCTTCTCAATGCGGTCTTCGCTGTTTTTACGGTGTACCAGACCCTTTTTTACCGGCAGGTCAAGCAGTATAGTCAAATCCGGCTTTAAACCGGAGGTGGCAATCTTACCGATAAACTTAATGTCCTTAATACTTATGCCCAGGCCGTAACCCTGATAGACCACCGTAGAATCGAGAAACCTGTCGCAAATGACTATCTTTCCCTTTAGGAGTACCGGCTTAATCAGCTCTTCGACTATCTGCGCCCGGGCAGCCATATAAAGCAGGGTTTCGCAAACCGGGGACATCTTCGAGTTTTCCGTATCTAGAAGGATGCTCCTTATCTTCTCGCTGATCTTTACCCCTCCCGGCTCGCGCAGAAAGGCAACCGGGACCCCTCTCTTCTTGAGATATGAATAAAGCATCCTGGACTGCGTGCTCTTGCCGCACCCCTCCGACCCCTCAAACGTTATAAACTTACCCTTCATAACTTCCTTCTCCAGGTCGTTCCCTCTTTTGTATCCTCCAGGATAACCCCCTGCGCTTCCAGGGACTTCCTGATGCTATCCGCCAGCTCGAAATTACTCTCCTTACGCGCCCTCTCTCTCTGCGCCAATTTCTGCTTCACTTCTCCGTCGGTAATCTCGATGACTCCGTGTTTGACGGTCAAGGTTATACCGAATATGCTCAGAAGCTCCCTCAAGGCGTATCTGGCGCTTAAAGCGAATCTCCTGTCGTCGATCTTCTTATTGGTCAGATTAACCAGTTCAAATACCGCAGCCAGAGCCTCCGGAGTATTGAAATCATCGTCCATCGCCGCATAAAACTTTGATTTTATCGCTCCGACCTCGGGGTTTCTGCCTTTAAAACAAAACCAGCCGCATGGCGATTTGACCTTCTCCAGCTTATCCATAAGGATATGCAGCCTAGAGAGCGCCTGCTTGGTCTCATCCACCTTTGCTTCAGTATAATCTATCGGGTGGGAATAGTGCGCGGTAAGGAAGAAAAATTTAAGGATATCCACATCCAGATGACGGGACAAAAAGTCCTTAATGGTCACAAAATTACCCAGGGACTTAGCCATTTTCTGATTGTTTATCGTCAGGAGCCCGTGGTGTACCCAGTATTTGGCGAATTGCTTTCCGCTCAAGGCCTCGGCCTGGGCAATTTCATTTTCATGATGGGGAAAAATCAGGTCTCTTCCTCCGGCATGAATATCCAGGGTCTTTACCTTGAGATACTTCTGAGACATCACCGAACATTCGATGTGCCATCCTGGCCTCCCTGCGCCCCAAGGACTGGGCCACGAAGGCTCCCCGGGCCGGGAAACCTTCCATAAGGCGAAGTCCAAGGGATCAGCCTTGGTTTCGTCGCTTTCCTTGCGCACCCCGGAAAGCATCTCTTCGATACCCTGGCCGGAGAGCCTTCCGTAATCCCGGAATCTGCGCACACTGAAATATACACCGCTTGCAGTTTGATAGGCGTAGCCGGAATCAATCAGACCTGAGATATATTTTATCATATCAGGGATGTTTTCCGTCGCTCTCGGCTCAAAATCCGCCCTGGCTATACCGATAGCCTTCAGGTCCTCGTAGTATCTGCCGATATATTTAGAGACCAGAAACCTCCAGTCCAGATTAAGATCCCTGGCGCGGTTGATTATCTTGTCGTCGATATCGGTTATATTGCGGACAAATCTGACCTTATAACCGCGACAGGACAAATACCTCCGGATCAGGTCAAATATGTAAAGGCTGCGGGCATGGCCTATGTGACTTTCGTCGTAAACAGTAATACCGCAGGTATAGATGTTGACCCGGGGGGATTCAATGGGGATGAATTCCTCTTTCTTGCGGGCGAGGGAATTGTATATGTAAACGGGCATAAAAAACCCCTATTTCTTTTCCAGATTATCCAGCCTCTTCTCCAGCTCTTCAATATTCTGCATAATCGGATCCAGAACATGGATATGGTCGAGGCTCACATCGATCTTTTTGCCGTCCTGCTTGGTGATCCTTCCCGGTACCCCCACTACGGTAGAGTTAGGCGGGACATCCTTGATGACTACCGCATTGGCGCCTACATAGGAATTCTCCCCTATAGTTATGTCGCCGAGTATATTCGCCCCGGCTCCGATGACTACATTGTTGCCGATGGTAGGATGGCGCTTCCCTTTGGTCAAACCCGTCCCTCCGAGAGTGACGCCTTGATAGATAAGGACATTATCCCCGATAATCGAGGTCTCTCCGATAACCACACCCATGCCGTGGTCGATAAACAACCTCCTGCCTATTTTGGCTCCGGGATGAATCTCAATTCCAGTGAAAAGCCTGGCGCATTGGGATAGCATACGCGCCGGAAAAAACAGACGCATTTTATAGAGGAAATGCGCGACCCGGTAGCACACAATGGCGTGTAAGCCCTGATAAAGCACGAGCACCTCAAGAAAGCTCTTGGCCGCAGGGTCCTTCTTCTGCGCTTCTTTTATCTCGTCGTGAAAAAATATCGAAATGAGGATCAGTTTGATGAGTACCAAAAGCAGCAAGATTACCAGTATATTTATAATTGTAGTCATGACTTATACCTCTCTTATTAAAGATGCCTGAGCGTAAGCGGATATGGCCTCTTTATTCCCTGTCTCGCCCAGACCCTCGTTTGTCTTGGCCTTGATATTTACGGAATCTTTGCTTATCTTCAAGAGGCCAGCGATATTATCGCGGATACGCTTCTTAAATGCGGTTAAGTTCGGCTCCTGGGCGACAACTACGGCATCGATATTGTTTACGCAAAAACCTTTTTTCTTGAGTAAAGTATCCACTGTTTTTAATAACTCCGTGCTTGATATGTCGCGGTATTTGGGTTCGGTATCCGGAAAGTGCTCTCCGATATCGCCATCACCGGATGCACCCAGCAGAGCGTCGCAAATAGCATGCAAAAGCACATCGGCATCGGAATGACCCAGGAGACCTTTATTATGGGGAATCTCCAGGCCTCCCAAAAAAAGCTTGCGGCCTTCGACTAAACGGTGAATATCATAACCTATTCCTACCCTGTAATTCATTTTCTTGCCTTAGCTATAGCCCGCCCAAAAACCAGGTCTTCGGGGGTGGTAATCTTGATATTAAAATAAGTCCCCCCGACTATCTTTACCCTCTTCCCCAGCTTTTCCACCAGATTTGCGTCATCGGTAACGTTTTTCCGTCCGAACCTCTCAAAAGCTTCCAAGATCAGTTCCTTCCTGAAGACCTGCGGGGTCTGGATTTCCCAGAGCCTTTCTCTATTCAAGGTCCTCCTCACAAGGTTACCGGAGGCGCACTCTTTTATCGTAGCCTTAACCGGGACACCGGCAACCGCAGCACCGGACTTACGCGCCTCTTTAAGGCAGTCCGCGATGATCTTGACGCCGACAAACGGCCGGGCAGCATCATGTACTAAAACAAACCGGGTCCGTTTATCCAAGACTCGCAGGCCGCTGGCCAGCGAATCCTGCCTACGCCGTCCTCCCGCGATAATCCGGCATACTTTTGCAAAATTACCGGCCTTGACCAGCCGCATTATTCCGCTGCAATTATTCCTGTTTACGACGATGATGATTTGCCTGATTTCAGGGGATCTGCTTAAAGTCTTTAACGAATAGGCGATAACCGGCCGGCCCGACAGGTTTACCAGGGCCTTATCCGCCCCGGATCTCATCCTGCTGCCCGAACCGGCAGCAAGAAGTATTGCAGTAGTAAACATTATCTTTCTATCTTAGTAAAGATCATCCTTCCGGCCTGGGTCTGGAGGACCGAAGTTACCGCCACTTTGACATCCTGACCGATAAGGCGACGCGCGTCCTCCACCACCACCATTGTTCCGTCGTCAAGATAACCCACCGCCTGATTATGCTCTTTCCCTTCCTTGATAAGCTTGATCTGCATCACCTCTCCGGGAAAGACCACCGGCTTGATGGCATTGGCCAACTCGTTTATATTAAGGACCTTAATACCCTGTATCGAGGCCACGCGGTTAAGATTAAAGTCCACCGTGAGGATCTTGGCCCCCATTAATTTAGCTAACTTTACCAGCTTGGCGTCAACTTCCCTGATCTCCGGAAAATCCTCTTCGTTCAGGCTTATATCCAGCCCCGGCTCCTTCTGCACCGCCTGGAGCATCTCAAGGCCTCTTCTTCCTCTTTGGCGCTTTATGGGATCGGTGGAATCGGCAATCTGCTGCAGTTCCCTTAAAACGAACTTGGGGATGACAATCCTACCGCTTAAGAATTTGGTTTTGCAGATATCCACAATCCTCCCGTCGATAATCACGCTAGTGTCCACCAGGGTTATATCCTCGGGCTGGTCCTGTCTTTTGAGGCGCACATACGGAATGACGATGTTAAATTCGTCTTTGCCGCGCAGGGCCATGATCATGCCCAAATAGCAGAAAATCAGGGTAAGCGTTACCTTGATTGAGGCCAGTATATCCGCCCCCAAAGGCGCAAGATTAAAGGCATCACCCACCAGCTTGGATATAATCAAACCTAAAACCAGGCCGAATACCGCACTAGAGAGGCCGCTAACCGAGACCTTGCGCATGCCTATCTCCAGGCCGATTAACGCCAGGGCCATTATCGCGCCTAATCCCGCTCCGATTAGACCCGAATCCCGTAAAGCCATAGTCTGATAACCGACTATCGTACTCGCTACTAAGAAAAGAATACGCACTAACATTAAATTCATGACTTCCCTCCTGATAATAAAACGTCCAGCGCATCTTTCAGCGTCGAACAGGGTAATAATTCCACGGACTTATCCGTTTTGATTCCCTTAAGGTTATTCCGCGGCAGTACGCAGCGCTTAAAACCCAGCTTCTGGGCCTCGTTTACTCGCAAGGCTGCCTGCGAAATACTTCTTATCTCTCCCGCCAGACCCACCTCACCCAGGACGACGGTCTCGGCAAGTATCAGCTCTTCGCGGAAGGCCGAGGCGATAGCCGCGGCAACCGCCAGGTCTGCAGTCGGGTCCTCGATCTTTATCCCTCCGGCGACGTTGACGAAGACGTCCTCTGACTCCAGATGCAGCCCGATACGCTTCTCCAAAACCGCAATAAGCAGGCTCAGGCGGTTAAAATCAAAACCCTGCGCCCGGCGCCGGGCATAACCGAAACTGGATTTACTTACCAGCGCCTGGATCTCCACTAGCAGCGGCCGGGAACCTTCCATGATCGAGACCACCACCGAACCGGAAACATCCTTTGGCCGCTCCGAAAGGAATATCTCCGAAGGATTGGATACTTCCTTTAATCCGTTAGAAGCCATTTCAAAGACGCCGATCTCATTGGTGGAGCCGAATCTGTTCTTTACCGCCCGCAATATCCTGTATATGGAAAACCTGTCCCCCTCAAAATAAAGCACCGTATCCACGATATGTTCCAATACCCGCGGACCTGCAAGAGTCCCTTCTTTGGTAACGTGGCCGATTATAAAAACCGAGGTGCCGGTAGTCTTGGCTATCTGGGTGAGTATCCCGGAGCATTCTCTTACCTGGCTCACGCTCCCCGCCGAAGAGCTTATCCTCGGATCAAAGAGAACCTGGATGGAATCTATAAAGACCACGTCGGGTTTCAGCTTATTAATATACTCGATTACAAAAGAAAGGTCGGTCTGATTGACGATATAAAGCTTGCCTCCGGCATGCTCATCTCCCAGCCGGTGCGCCCTTAGCTTCGTCTGGGCCACGGATTCCTCACCGCTTACGTAAAGGACAGTCTTTCCCTGTTTGGCAAGATGATTGGAAACCTGCAACGAGATAGTGGATTTACCTACCCCAGGGTCACCGCCGATTAAAATAACCGAACCCGCAACTATCCCGCCGCCAAGCACGCGGTCCAGTTCCCGTATTTCGGTCTTAAGCCGCGCTTCTTCTTTGACCTCGACATCCCTTAGAAGCACCGGCTCTTCTTTGTAAAGCGCAGTGCGCTCCTTAGACCTAGGGGCGGGAGCTGAATAATCCTCCTCGGCAAAGGTATTCCAGCTATTGCAATCCGGGCATCTTCCCAACCATTTAGGGGACTGATATCCGCAAGTCTGACAGCTGAATATCGTTTTAGTCTTCACTTGTTTTCTTTAGTCTTCCAGATGAGTTTCCAGGGATGGCGCCTTAGATCGTCGCTTAAACCTTCAAAATTCTTGTAAAGCGTATCGTCATAAATCAGCTTACCGATGGTCCCTTCTCCGGTCTTAATCTGCTCCACAATATTACTGAGATTCTCGCCTATCTTCTTGGCCAGTTCAGTAACCTCATGCATAGGCATCGGGTCCTGTCCCACAATAATCTCACCCTGGGTAATGCATTTCTCATACTGCCTGCCCGGCATTATCTCGATATATTTCTCTCCTAAAAGCCCCAGCGTATTGACCCATACCGTAGAGTCATGAGGGACCTGGGCATCCTTCCTGATCCAGCAGAGGACTTCGATCTTCGTCCGTTTCTCGACCGGGTCAAACACCAGGCGCAGCTTCTTGACCTGTCCGACATCCACTCCGGCAAACCTCACCGGCGCTCCGAGCTTGACCCCGTTTACAAAATTAAAGGAGAATTTAACCTTATATCCGGAGGTCCAGGTCTTGAATCCGCCGATAGAAAGGACAAATATCCCTAGTAGTATCAAGCCGGCAAAAACAAAAATCCCCACCTTTAATTCCATCTTCGTCTTTCCGAATATCATATTATTCCTCCGTTTCCTTGCTCTTAATATTTACTACCGGAATCTCTCTATAGTCTCCGTGATCGGCCCTTGCGCCAGGCCGTTGACGAACTGGTGCACTACCGGATGCTGCGAGTTTTCTATCTCGGAAGAGGTGCCTTCGGCGATGATCTTTCCCTGGTACATCATGGCGATCCTGTCCGCCACCCGATATGCGCTCTTCATGTCGTGAGTAACAACTACCGAGGTTACTTTTAACTTATCGTGGAGATTCTTTATAAGTTCGTTTATACTATCCGCCGTGATCGGGTCTACCCCCGTAGTCGGTTCATCGTAAAGTATGATCTCGGGTTTGATGCAGATGGCTCGGGCAAGGGCGACGCGCTTCTTCATCCCGCCGCTTAATTCCGAGGGCATGAGATTAGCGATACCGCAGAGCCCGACCAAACACAGAGATTCCTCTATCCGCTCCAGGAGCGCTTTACGGGTGATGTTAGAATGCTCTATAAGCCCAAATCCTACATTCTCACCCACGGTCATGGAATCAAAGAGTGCGCCTCCCTGAAAAACCAGGGCGATCTTAAGCCTCAAGGCATTTAACTCTTTTTCATCTAAGCGCGCTACTTCCTTTCCGTCAACGGATACCTGCCCGCGATCGGGAAAAAGCAATCCTACAACATGCTTCAAGAGGACGCTCTTACCGCAACCGGAACGACCGATAATAACACAGGTGGTCCCGGTCTCGATATTCAGGCTCAATCCGTCCAGAACCTTGTGCTCTCCGAAATTTTTATAGACGTTTTTTATCTCTATCATGGGAAAATAAAATAAAACAAGGCGGTAAAGAAACAGTCCGCTACGATTATTAAAATAAACGAAGCCACCACGGATTTAGTTGTCGCCCTTCCTACCCCCTCGGCCCCTCCTTCGACGTTAAAGCCCTCATAACAACTAACCAGCGCGATAATCATCCCGAAAAACATAGTCTTAAATAAACCCGTGAATAAATCCTTGTACAGCAAGGCGTCGAAAGTTACGTTCAGATACATGCTCCCGGATATGCCGAGTTTGCCCACGCAGATAAGGTAGCTCCCCAATATACCGATAGCATCCGCATAAAGGGTCAAAAGCGGCACTACGATAGCTAAAGCCAAGAACCTGGGGACCACAAGATACTTAATGGGATTTGTGGCCAGGGTCTCCAGGGCATCGATCTGCTCGGTGACCTGCATCGAGCCGAGTTCCGCCGTAATGGCTGCGCCTACCCTCCCGGCGACAACCAGAGCGGTGATAACCGGACCAAGTTCGCGCACCAGTGACAAAGCTACAAGGCTGGCGATATAGATCTCGGATCCGATACGCTGCATGAAATACGCGGTCTGCAGGGCAAAGATGAAACCGATAAAAAGCGATACCAGCGCTACTATCGGAAGGCTTTCATATCCGGCTTTTTTAATCTGCAGGATTAATTTATTCCTGTCGAAAGGCGGACGGAAAACCTGATATACGGTCTGGGCGCCGAGGTTCGCCATGCCTCCCCAGAAATACATAAACACGATGATCCTGCGCCCTAAATCCACAAAAAATAGTATAATATTATTCAAATACTAACTCCTCGTTTTTACGCAATACCTTCACATGCGTACCTTCCTTGAATTTCTTGGAGATTATCTCTTGGGCCAGCGGATCCTCCAGAAACCTTTGTATTGTCCTCTTTAACGGCCGCGCCCCGAAAACCGGATCAAACCCTTTCTCGATTAGAAATTCCTTGGCCTCGGGGGCTACCTCAAGGGAGATTCCGTGGTCCTTAAGCCTTGAGGCTACGAAACCGACTTCTATATCCACTATCCTGCTCAAATCCTCCTTGACCAGTTGCCTGAATACGATGATATCATCGATACGATTTAGAAATTCCGGCTTGAATGTACGCTTAACCTCTTCGAGAAGCTTATCTTTCATCTCCTGGTAAGTCACCTCTTCCTTCTGGGTCTTGAATCCCAGCGAACCGGTCTTGCGGATAAGGTCAGCCCCTACGTTAGAGGTCATAATGATCACTGTATTGCGGAAATCCACCTTTCTTCCGAAGCTATCCGTCAGCCGGCCTTCTTCAAATACCTGAAGCAGTAAATTAAACACGTCCGGATGGGCTTTTTCTATTTCGTCAAGAAGTATGACCGCATAAGGTCGGCGGCGCACCCTTTCGGTGAGCTGCCCACCTTCTTCATACCCAACATATCCAGGCGGAGCCCCGATCAGGCGGGAGACATTGAATTTCTCCATGTATTCGGACATATCCAGTTGAAGTAACGCATCCTCGTCTCCGAACATAAATTCCGCAAGCGCTCTAGCAAGAAGGGTTTTTCCCACGCCGGTCGGCCCCAGGAACACAAAAGAACCTATCGGCCTCTTGGGATCCTTGATCCCTGCACGCGAACGCCTCACCGCATGAGCTATGGCCGCAATCGCCTCGTCCTGGCCGACGACCCGCTTATGTAACTCCTCTTCGATCTTTAATAATTTCTCGCTTTCTTTTTCCTCGAGGCGGAATATGGGGATCCCGGTACACTGAGCCACAATCTTGGCGATCTCCTCTTCTCCGACCTCGGGACGCGTCTTGTCTTTGGTCTGCGACCATTCTTTGTTCAACTGCTCCAACTCCTGCCGGGCCTGCCTCTCCTGGTCGCGGAGGCTGGCTGCCTTTTCAAAATCCTGATTCTTGATAAAGGCCTCTTTTTCCTTTCTCAGATTCTCCACTTTCTCTTCCAGCTTTTTGATGTCAGGAGGAACGATCAAAACATTGAGCCGCGCCCGAGAACCCGCCTCGTCGATAAGGTCAATAGCCTTATCCGGAAGGAACCTGCCCGAGATATAGCGGTCGGATAATTTCGCCGCCGCCTCCAGGGCGTCGTCCTTAAAGGTGACCCGGTGGTGAGCCTCATATTTATCGCGCAACCCCTTTAAAATCTCCACGGTCTGGTCAACGCTGGGAGGTTCGACCATAATAGTTTGAAATCGCCGCTCTAGGGCAGCGTCTTTTTCGATATATTTCCGGTACTCATCCATGGTGGTTGCGCCGATACACTGCATCTCTCCGCGCGACAAAGAGGGCTTTAAGATATTGGAGGCATCGATCGCTCCTTCCGCAGCGCCTGCGCCGACTAAGGTATGCAACTCATCGATAAAAATAATGATATCCTGCGAACGCTTAATCTCCTCCATCACTGCCTTGATTCTCTCTTCGAACTGGCCGCGGTATTTTGTTCCGGCAACCATCAGGGCAAGGTCCAGAACGACTATACGCTTATTTCTCAAGATCTCGGGAACATTGCCCGCGATTATCGCCTGCGCCAGCCCTTCCACTATCGCAGTCTTGCCTACGCCTGCCTCGCCTAACAAAACAGGGTTATTCTTGGTCCTGCGGCTCAATATCTGTATGACTCTCTCTATTTCTTCTTTCCTGTCGATTACCGGGTCTAATTTATCTTCCCGGGCTAATGCGGTAAGGTCCCTGCCGAAGGCATCCAGTGCGGGAGTTTTAGTCTTGGCCTGGTTGCCCTGATTCATGCCCGGAAGCGCCGAGCCCAGAAGCTCCATCACTTCATTCCTTACCCCGTTTAAGTCCATGCCCAAATTCAAGAGGACCTGCGAGGCAATTCCTTCCCCTTCACGAATAAGCCCCAACAACAAGTGCTCTGTACCGATATAGTTATGCCCCAACGAACGCGCTTCTTCCGCGGAGAGCTCCAGGGCCTTCTTGGCGCGGGGAGTAAAAGGGATATCCCCGATTATCTGCGTGGTCGGCCGGGTTGGACCAGCTTTTCGATTTCTATGCGGATATTCTCCAGAGATACCCCCATCTTTTGCAATACCGCCGCAGCCACCCCCTCACCTTCGCGTATAAGGCCGAGCAGTATATGCTCGGTCCCGATATAATCATGATTAAAACGGCGTGCTTCTTCCTTGGCTAATATAATGACCTTTCTTGCCCTTTCGGTGAAACGGTTGAACATTATTCCTCCCTCCCTGCCGCCTGCCTGCCGTCAGGCAGTGTAGACAGGCTATAGATTAAGCCGGTTACGGATCAATTCTGCGCGTTTGAGATCCCTATCTTCGGCGGTTAATTTCTTATTTTCTATCTTCTGCAGATGCGCAGGCTGGGTGATGATGAAGAGCTCGTTCACCCGGCTGCGGTCAATGTGTTTGATTATGCCTAAATCCGCTCCCAGCCTGACCATAGAGAGGAGCTCTGTGGTCTCCTGGCTGGAGATAATGTGCGCGCTTTTTAAGATTCCCAGGCTGCGGTTGATCCTGTCTTCCAAAACCGTCCTATTGCGGGAAAGCATCACTTCCCTAGCCTGCTTCTCCTGGTCTATGATCTGGCGGATCACCCCGTTAATATTTTCGATAATCTCTTCTTCGCTGTGCCCCAGGGATACCTGATTGGAGATCTGAAAGAAGTTTCCCGTGGCCTGCGTACCTTCTCCGTAAAGCCCGCGGGTAGTAAAACTCAGTTTAGAAATAGCCGCTAATACCCGGTCGATCTGACGGGTCATCACTAAAGCGGGCAGATGCAGCATGACCGAACCACGCATCCCGGTACCGGTATTCGTCGGACAGGCGGTGAGATACCCCCAGTCGGGAAGATAGGCGTAATTCAATTCTTTAGATATGGAATCATCGATGTCATTGATAATATTCCAGGCCTCATACAGGTTGAATCCCGACTGCATCACCTGCATGCGCAAATGGTCTTCCTCGTTTACCATGATCGCCACTATCTCTTCGCTGTCGACTATTACCGCCTTATTGTCCGTCTTTTGCGCATGCTCAAGCGACATCAGGTGCCGCTCGACCAAAAACTGCTTATCCACCGCATCCATATCGCTAAGCTTAAAGACGGTGCTGCCTTTCAAGTAATTGACTTTGGAAATTCCTCCGATGACCGTATCCAGTGCCCGCTCGCCCTGCTGCTTGTTCGACCAGTGAGGAAATGAAAACTTATCCAGGTTACGCGCAAGGCGTATGCGGGTGGAGATCACTATGTCAGAATTGGGCCCCGTACCCTTAAGCCACTCGCTATTATGTTTTAGAAAATCTACCAGTAACATTATTCTTTCTTTGTCTCCAGTATCCTTATCTGGTCGCGTAAACGCGCTGCCTCTTCGAAATCCTCGGCATCGATGGCCTTCTGAAGCCTGGCGCGCAACTCTTGTATATCGGATTTCTTTTTAGCCGGCCTTGCGCTCTTTATCGGGGCCTTACCGGCATGCTGGACCGAACCGTGGATGCGTTTAAGAAGCGGGGCAAGGTAACGCTTAAAAACATTGTAGCATTCTCCGCAACCGAGCCTTCCGATCTTTTTAAAATCAGCATAGGTCATCCCGCAGTTAGGGCACTTCGCTACCGCGCTCTCCTCCTCTTTTAAGGCCGGCTTCTCCACCTGGGCCATCCCGGCCAACAAATCGCTTAGCCCGAACTGCTGATCCATGGAAGCGCTCTTCTTACGCGCGCACTCCTCGCAAAGATGCAGCTCGCTCATCTGCTCATCTATTATTTCGGTAAGATGCACCGTAGCCGGATTTTTTCCGCAAAGGTCACAGGTCATATCAATACTTCAGGCCGTCAGTCTTGGTAAGCCTTTTAAACTCCTTCAGGATATTAAGGGTGAGCTTGCCGGGCTTGCCCGAGCCGATCAGGCGGCCGTCCACTTTCACCACCGGGATGATCTCCGCGGCTGTTCCTGTAAGAAAACACTCATCCGATACATAAAGTTCGTGGCGCGTAAAAACATGTTCGTGCGTCACTATCCTGCTTTTCTTGGCAATATTAATTACCGCCTGCCGGGTGATCCCGCTTAAAGCGCCCATGCACTCCGGAGGGGTGTATAACTCGCCGTTCTTCACGATAAAGATATTATCTCCGGTGCACTCTGCCACATAACCGGAGTCGTTAAGCATAAGCGCTTCCTCGTATCCGGAATTCACCGCTTCGATCTTAGCCAGAATATTGTTCAGATAATTCAAAGACTTGATCTGGGGATTCAGGGCCTCATGGGCGGTACGAGTGGTGGCAACGGTAATAATCTCCATGCCGTTCTTATAAAGCTTGTCGGGGTACAGTGCTATCCTGTCGGCAATAATAATCACTGTTTCCTTACCGATGCATTTCCGGGGATCAAGCCCGAGGTCGCCTTCGCCGCGGGTAACAATCACGCGCAGATAAGCATCTTCAAGATTATTCGCCTTAAGCGTCCTCACTATAGCCTGGCTGAACTGGTCCTTAGAAACAGGTACCTTAAGCATGATGCTGGCCGCAGATTCATATAAACGGTCCAGATGCTCTTTCAATTTAAAGATCAGGCGGTTGTAAACCCGCACCCCTTCAAATACGCCGTCTCCGTAGAGCAGGCCGTGGTCAAACACCGATATCTTCGCATCCTTTTTGTCATATAAATTTCCGTTAATGTAGACTTTCATTTTGCCTCCTAATTAACCAATACACCGTCTTTCAAATAATAGACCTTATCCGCTGCCTTAACAATATCCTCATTATGCGTAACCATGACCACAGTCATGTTATTTTCTAAATTAATTTTATTTATAAGTGCCACGATTTCTTCGCCGGTCTTAGAATCCAGGTTTCCCGTGGGCTCATCGCAAAAAAGGAACTTCGGGTTATTGATAAGCGCCCGAGCCAGGGCCACTCTTTGCTTCTCTCCTCCGGAAAGCTCTCCGGGAAAATGTATAGCCCTGTCTTTCAGGCCGAGCCGCTCCAGCAGGCCCAGCGCGTCTGTCTTTGCCTTCTGACTACCGCCTTCCGGCCTTTGATTTATCAAACCGGGCATCATTACGTTTTCAAGAGCCGTGAATTCCGGTAACAG